>ERZ838118.1009-NODE-1009-length-36526-cov-84.423268_pt1 | contig 36526 bp, 34 predicted proteins | sample MGYA00519863_ERZ838118 | MGnify/ENA primary metagenome ERZ838118 (study PRJEB31850, sample SAMEA3708827) | human gut metagenome | biome: human gut; feature: human-associated habitat; material: faeces | place: China | collected 2014 ...
TTTATTTTAAAATAACTGAGCTGAAACACTTATTTACATTACTAGAACTATTCAAAATCAGGTTTGGATTCAGCCACCATCAATGTTTCCTCAAGTATCTTATATTCCTTTACACTTCTATCATTCAAAAAAATGTGATTAAGTGTATATGCCAATGATTCTAATGTCTTTTCTCGTATTGTAGATTTCAACTGACATTCCCATACCGTTATGCAATGCCACCCCATAGCAGCCAACTCACGTTGCTCCTTAACATCCCGCTCTTTATTAGCTTTTATCTTATTTTCCCAAAATTCTGTATTTGTTTTGGGAAGAACAAAATATTTACATCCACTATGCCCATGCCAAAAACAGCCGTTTACAAAAATTACAGTCCTATATTTTCTCAGTACTATATCGGGATGTCCCGGCAACCGAGCATGATTCAACCGATAGCGAAATCCTTTACTGAATAAATACTTACGGACAATTATTTCCGGCTTAGTATTTTTACCACGAATAGCCGACATATTTTTATGCCGTTGTTCTTTAGTTAACCGGTCTGCCATATGATAGATAATTTTATTTACAATTGAATTTCCGATAACATTTTCAGAACTTCAAACAGGCTTGCCTTATCCCTTGTTTCTGTTCCTGATATTCTACAAAGATTATCTAGATTCAATATCTCATTTTCCGGGATCTGCAGCAACATAGCACTAAATCCTATAATTGTTTCTAATTTAGTATCTCTTTTTACAAGCTCTATATTTTTGTCTGTATTTGCAGTAAAAATTATGGGATGTTGTTTGCTGCTATATTCATAGATGCAACCACTAACTCCACCTGTCACCTTCCCTTTCTTCTTAACAAATGGATATACACTGAAAGTGTCAGAATTTCCTCTCACAAGATAATAATCGCAAAGAGAAATTTCCTGAATCGGTTTTACAATGGATTTTTGTAAAACCGATTTAATGGGAACATTTCGGGGAGTAGCACCACGTATAACTAGCATTTCCTCATTGTCTTCATTGAATTTGCTTTCATCAAATACATAGTCAGCATCTCCAATGGATAGTCTATCTTTTTTATTGGTTACATGTTCTACATCATCTTGCCCCTTAAAATGATATTGCCACTTTCTGTTAGCATCCGGCAATCCGAAGTAATTATACAGACCAACGTTGTCAATAATGATGGTTTTCCCTTTACCTTCTACAATCCGCAATCCACGGCCTACTTGTTGCAGATAAAGAGCAAGTGATTTTGTAGGACGAGCCAACTGAATAAAGCTTATATCCGGACAATCAAATCCTTCAGTGAATATTTCCACGTTGACAAGCACCTTAATGCGTCCTTCCTTAAACAGTTCAATAAGATTCTGACGCTCCTCTTTGGGAGTGTCACAGTCTATGGCTACTGCATTTATTCCATGACTGCTATACAGTTCTGCTATTTTCGCTGCATGAAGTTTGTTTATGGCATATATAATACCTTTACGTCCATCAGCAAAATGCTTGTAGGATTCATACAATTTCGATCTGATACGTTGGGTATTAAACGTATTATCCAAGTCTGCATTGGAGAAATCACCTGTTTGAGAAACTTCCGACCTGTCTACTAGTTTCTGAGTATAGGAATCCGGTTTAATGCTCACATAATCAAAATCAGCAAGAAGATGTTTAGAGATAAACCATGAAATCTGTGGGGATGTAATCAACGTCTGGTATAATTTGAGAAACGACTCATGATTTAATCGCCAGGGAGTAGCCGTAACCCCCAGTTTCTTTGCATTAGGAAACAACTCAAAGAGTCTGATATATGTATCTGCCAATGAATGATGTGCTTCATCCACAATAATATAATCAAATTTAAGTCTGAGCGTATTATTGTAGTTCTTCTCCGTCAACAGCGACATGATGCTGGCTATCTGTACACGTTTCCAAAGATGTTGCTCCCGTGCACCCTGCACAAATCCATGCGCTATGCCGAATTTGGATAAGGTAGCAGAAATTTGGTCCAACAACTCCGTTCTATGAGCCACTATAAGTATATGGAGGTCTTTATGTAGTTCTCGGTAGGTAGAAAGAATATCATTTACGATAGAAGTAAACAGATAAGTCTTGCCTGTTCCTGTAGGCATCTGCAACATCACAGAACCATACCTGTTCCACGCATCATAAATTTTACGCTTTGCTTCAACCTGATGCTCTCTAAGATTATTATTATACTGTATCAGTTGCTGAAAGTCCATATTAAATAATCGTAATTTCAAGATTGGTATGAAGTAAAGCCATTATTACACGGAGTAATTTTACTTTATCTTTAGTTGTACCGGGAACTATTATCCAACGGTTTTCACCGACCTGGACTTGCGAATTTATCACTTTTGATGTTGTAATCAGACTATTACTGCCCCAAGTGAGATTTTTCCGCATAATATCATCGATACCCAATTTCCATACCACTTCCAAAAATGTCTCCATAGCACTGTCATTACCGACATACTCCCCATCAGGAAATTTTACAAGTAACTTATCTTTAGTACGACTCTTTTTTTCCTTAATGGGCTTTTTTTCAGTTTCAAAATCGGTACCTAGTTCTATATTCAATCCCAATGAAAACTGCTCGTTTATAGAGCGTAATTGCAGATATTTACTATCCGAATTAGACTGGGCATTTAAATACCAACCATCGCAGACAGGCTTCATCCATTCTTTATATTGAGGATATATCTCCTTTGACAACAGCGGCAGATGACATAATTCAAGATTGATAGCAGGAAATTTATCTGAACCAATCTCGGTCAATACATTAATCATCGTAGACGTAGTATTGTTATAGCATATCACTTTCCCATTCGGGAAGGTAACTCTTATAAGCTTTTTCTTTGCTCTTACACGGTGTTTTTCCTCTTCCATTGTTTTTCTATTTAAATATCCTGATACATTTTTAACGTATAATCCAGTGAGATCAGTTCTCCTGGCTGCATTTTAATACGGTAAATGTTTACCCACTCGCTGCCTATGGAATGATATTTACCCAAACGTAACCGAAGTCCAGGCACTCCTTTATTGTCGACAAAAGCCATACGTTCAATCTCATAATATCCGTCTATCTTTCCACCGACCATCGGCAAAAGGTATTTGATGTTAATCAGATTCACGGTTGGTATACGTTCCATTGTATACGTCTTGCCTGCATGTTCACAATATGATTTAAAAATGTCGTCAGTCTTACGGACTAGACAGGTAAGCACATTTTTTTCTCCCGAATCAGGGCCAAGAGTGCCGATTCCAGTAGCTGTTGCAGCCACTTGTGGCAATACTTCCATCGGATTCCGCCCCAACTCACAAGGTTCTACGAAGAAGTAATTTCTGAGTTCCTGCAACAATGTCGTGTTCTCGTTCTTATATACAGAATTATCTTCAAGTGCCAACGAATAAATACTTCTGTCTTTGTCGAATGGGGTATATATCTTACCAAGAAGCTGTTGGAAGTGCGTTTTGATATACTCCTCATCATTAACTCCAGGTTTGGCTTTCATGACGTAAAAATCATAATCATGTTGCAGCCATTCTTGTATTTCCCTTCGAAATTTATTTCTTATTTTGTCCTTCCAGTTTGCCTTCTGATTTGAATTATCCCTTGCATATAGAGACAATACAAACAGGAAATTCACGTCATAATGAAACAGCAACATGGTATCACGGTCAAACAGGCGGTTTTTGAATTGCACGTTCTTATGTTTATTTTTCTGTCTGTTCGTTTTTTCTATACCATCGTTTGTGTAGTCAAAATCCTCGTCCATTTTGGCTGAAATGAAAAAATTAGGAATAATTTCATAGCCTTCCGTTTTTTCATCACGCAAACGAACATGAGAGCTTTTTACGGTTTCATTGAAGTCGTTGAATATATCAAGATTCCATTGGATGACATTGCGGGCGTATGTGTATTGCTTATAAATGGATTCCCGTCCAAGCTCATGTCCCATTTTGTAATATTTCGAATCACCTATGTAATACGTCTGCCTTGCTTTTTCTTTATCGTGGAAGTCTTCACTATCAGTAAGGCTTGCAGCAGTAAACAGGTGGTCAACAATCTTACCATCCTCCTGTTTTTTATCCATACCATCTGGTAGCGGACTATCACCTACTAGTTCATCAATAATTGCCTCAAATACAATGTAGAAGTTCTTTACCAGCAGATATTCGCGTTTGTCTGTACTTATATACACCTTCTTGCTTTCATCAAAAAAAGCATAGCAAAGATTCCACAGAAGCAGTGCTTTATCAGAAAAATACTTATACTTAATCTGATGAAGACGTGTTTTCCCGAGCCCATTCAGATAGACTTCAAATTTCTTACCGGTTATCAGCTGATACTGGCAGTAAATTTCTTTTGGGAAACCATAGATATCACCTATATAATTCAGTATGGAGAAGAAAATAACAAGCAGCTCTTCATCAAAGTTTATCTGTCTTTTCTTGTTTATCGGATTAAGATAGATGGGCTGCCCGTTCTGTATGATTGCATTGGAGGATGCAATAGTACGGGTCCAGTTTATTTTGTTCAGACCGCTGTGCTGGTTCTTTATTATAAAGAAAATAAAGTTTCTGTTATCACGATTGAACTGTATTAAAGACAGTAGAATATCCAAATACGTATTGCTAAGTCTTCGGATTCCGTTACCTACCTGTACTATTCTGGAATGATAGATTATATCTGAGTCATTATTCTTATTGTTTTTGAATACTACTATAGCCCTATATATCCAAACGGCAAACTTATAAATAAAGTTTTTCTCTTCCAGTTCCAACGGATTGTTTTCATCAAGGTTGGCAATTTCCTCAGGCCGATATTTACCAAATACCAGTTCCTTACCATTTACATCCTTAAGCAATACCTTCGGCAAAATGAATACACAGTCCTTCAAGAGCGTATTATAATAATACCCCACATAATGAATAGATACGCGGCCTTCTACATTCTCCAAAGCATCGATACCTTGCAGAATGTCTTTCACATCTGCCACATTATACTGGTATTCCTCAATAAGTATTCGCATAGTTAATTACTGATTTATCACCTTGATATGGATTGCTAAATTTTCAGCATTTACAGCATCAATAAATTCTTGTACTGTATCCCTTGGAGTCTTGTCTGTTGCTCTTCGCCAACCATCTTTATTTACATATACAGATTTACCGTCAGAACACTTTATCTCGTAACTGTAACTTGCGTATCTTGGCGATAATGTCTGACGTCCTGCTTCAGTAACAATAAACCAACTTGTTGGATTACAGGAAACAAATTTATCCCAAATACGTGCTACTTCATCTGCAGATTTATCTTGATTTAATTTTACATATTCTTCAACTGCAGTATATGCTATAGCATTATATTTATAAACTTCCCTGTCGTTTACTTTAATTCTCAATCCAGAACTTGAAATATCATCAGGTACTGATTCTATCTCATTCTCTATGACTTGCAATCCCAAATTTGATAGAAAAACTACCACATTTTCTTCCACAACTTTTGTATTGCCTTCAGCAACAGTATAAAATTTATCAAAGGTTAGTTTACCTCCTTTTCCATCATCAAATATACTGTCACCAAATTCATAGTCTTTGAATACATCGTTCCAAAGATAAAATATAACCTTGCCGACAAAAGTTTCTACAGAAATGATACCATTATCAGCTGCTTTACAGAAAAAGTATCCCAATTTTTTATCCTCAGAGTTGGTTGTAGAACCAATCTTATCGTTTATTTTAGCCAGGAAATTCCACCAGTCATATAGATTATCGCCGGCCTTTATCTGCCAGCCTTTCTTGGCATCTGATATTGGACGATAAGTCCATTCCCAGCGACGTTTGAAAGCACTGTCTATAGGGAACAGACTTTGGTCACTTGTATTCATAGTGGCCCAAATATACAGATTGTTAGGAAGAAGCAGAATATCACCATCTATGACTTCCTTACATACATTCCGTCCATGATAGAGTTCGTTGATAACTTCGGAATTTGTTAAGGAAAGTCCTTTAAAGGCCTTCTGCAACTGCCGTTTCATGTCCGCATCCGCAGTAATCGGATAGTCGGAGAATCCTTCTGCGTTACGGTCAAGAAGTTGAAACAGATCTCCGAATATTTGAGCACAGTTTCCTCTGTTTATCTCTTCAATTACGAGATATTGTTTCTCCGGTACAGCATCAATAGCATTGGCATACTTCTCCCAAGCTTTCGTATAAGCCTGCAGAAACGCCTGCTGAACAAATTCATAGACAATCTTGGATTCTTTACGGATCGAACCATCTGGATTTTCAACAGGAACAGCTTTCGTACCAATAACGGTCATGACGTTTTCTTCAACAGTTGTCGGTTTATAGGCTCCGACAAAAGTTGAGTAGTCTGTATCAGGATGGAAGGTTGTACGGATTACATCTTGACTTTGGGTAATTTCGTTTATACGAAATGACTTACCTGTACCAGGAGCACCATAGAAAATCTGCTGAAGGTGAGCTGAATTTTCTACAACACTATTTGCAGGTTGAATATAAGACTTTGTTGAATCAGCTTCAAAATTATTTAAGTCATCAAATCCAATTAACCAAAATGCAGCATATTCATTATTACTATTCTTATATAATGATATTTTATAAGCTGATTCAGGGACTAGTAACTGGCGTATGATTTTATGGAAAACACCTTTTTCTTCAAACTGCTTAAAGTACGGACGTAGCTTATTGGAGCCAGTTGATAATTTGAAAAAAGACTCTGTAGAGATGAGTCCGTCATGACAGGGTGTATTATCAAGTTGCTCTAGGATTAAAGAAACAGTTCCGTTATAATCTTTTCCTTTGCTTTTATAATATTGGCATACATATCCTAACATACTGAGAACATTACTCTTAAGAAAATAATGTTTTACTTTGACAGCCTGTTTAGCAGTATCTTCACCGTGTTCAACAGCATTGTAATAGTATGCAAATTCTTTGTGAAGATCTGCATCTGCTGCTCCTAAAAAGACATGTACAGTTCCATTACCGGATCCAATTTTACGATCAGGTAATAAAATTTCATCCTTGACATCTTCCCAGTTTAAAAAGATGTCACAGACAAGCTGGTTAAAACCAACAGATTCCATTTTATCATTATATTTCTGTTCCATACTTTGTAATGTCTATTTGTTTTAATAATGCCATTAATACGTCTACAACTATGCTATTACCCGATTGTTTATATGTTTCTGTGTCTGAAACTACAATCTTGAACGAATTGTCAAATCCCATCAAGCGTAAACATTCTCTCGGAGTCAGTTTTCTGAAACGTCCCATACTTGAATCTATTTCATCTGACGAGGCTTTCATCATACGAGCAATATTAGTGTCTGAACAATCAAGAGCATACTTTTCTGGTTGATTGATAGAATAATAATCTTCCTCGTAATCAGAGACACAAAACAGGCATTCGTCTGTTTTAGGAGTTTCTTTATCTTCGTTTAATTTTGGGTGAAAAACAAAATCCCCATGCCAATTAAATTGCTGATTCCTTTTCTGACAAAGAGCCACATCTCCATTTACCTGGGTATAACTTTTCTGATAATTAATACTTCTTGTCACAAATTGTGCCCCTTTACTCTTCAAAAGATACTTCTTATCGAATTCTACATCCAAAAAATCGTACATACTTTTTTCCAATGCAATAGGAGCTGGGTATTTAAACTCCGTTTCTTGTTTAAAACCTATACAATATATTCTGTCTCGACTTTGGGGGATACCATAATCCTTTGCATTGAGAACCTGGAAATACACCTGATAGCCACAATCGTTTTCAAATGTTTCTTTAATCACATTCCAGGTTTTGCCTTTATCATGGCTCAGCATTCCTTTAACATTTTCAAAAATAAATACTTTTGGCTGACATTCTATTACAATACGTGCAAATTCTCTGAACAGAGTTCCACGAGTATCTTCAAAACCTCCATGCTTTCCTCTCAAAGAGAACGCCTGACAAGGAGCTCCACCTACAAATAAATCTACTTTACCTTTATAAGGTTTTGCATCAAAGTCATGAACGTCAGTGTGCCATTGTTGTTCTGTTATAGGATAGTTTGCAAAATATGCTTTTTTACAGTTTGCATCAATATCTCCAGCGAACTGAATCTGACATTTTAATCCCAATCTATGAAAAGAATGTTCAATGGCACCAATGCCACTGAAAGAAGTTGCAAGTCGAACCGTCCGTTCGGGATAGGAAAATTCCATTTGCCTCCAGTCTCTTTCTACATCAAGATTACTTTTCGTATTTTGTATGTCTTCAAATCTATTCTTCATGATCTGTACCATATTTTGTAATATCCATCTGCTTGAGCAAAGCAATGAGTACATCTACTACAATACTGTTACCTGCTTCCATATATGCAGATGTGTTACTGACAACCAACTTAAAATCATCTTTAAAACCCATAAGACGCAAACACTCCCTAGGAGTAAGTTTACGCAATCCGTCAATACCTTTTGTTTTATTATATGTAACATAGTTATCAACACCTGCCCTATGCATTTTATGCATAGAATGAAGGAGCGGACGGGCTATGTCCAGGTCTGTTTTTACAGGTGTTTTGAAGTTTTTTGTTCCTGTACATAAAACATATTTTGCTACCTTCTCAGATAAATAATATTTGTCATCCACCTCATTTATTTGAAATATGAAATCATTGAATTGTTCCTCTGAAGTACCATTAATAAGACCATCACGATGTTTTTTTTCTTGAGAAAGGACTTTCAACCTCGATTTTGCATCATAATACTCACTCCCAACATAATCTTCCAAGAAGTCATACATTTTATATTTAAGAGGTATTGGTGCCGGATATTTAAACTTTGTAGGTTTCTTAAAACCTATACAAAACAACCGTTCTCTAGTTTGAGGAATACCATAATCTCTTGCATTTAAGAGTTGATAATGGACATCATACCCACAATAATCACGGAAAGTATTATATATGACTTCCCATGTTCGTCCCTTATCGTGTTTGAAGAGTCCTTGTACATTCTCAAAGATAAATACTTTAGGTTGACACTCTTTCACGACACGAGCAAATTCCCGAAACAACGTTCCACGAGTATCTTCAAAGCCAAGTTGTTCTCCAACTATTGAAAATGCCTGACAAGGAGCACCTCCTACAAATAAGTCAACTTTACCCTTATAAGGTGTAGCATCAAACTCGTGTATATCAGTATGCCATTGTTCCTCTTTAATATCGTAATTGGCAAAATATGATTTCTTGCAATTTGCATCAATATCTCCAGCAAATACAATTTTTGATTTTAATCCTAATCTTCGTATTGCATATTCTATTGCACCAATACCACTAAACGAAGTTGCAAGCCGTATGGTTCGTTCTGGATGTGAGAACTCCCTTTCAATCCACAATTTCCCTTTAGTATCAATATTATCAGGTGTATTTTGAATATCAGTATTGTCAATCATTATATACTATTCCTTTATTATTTCAAATGTCCATCCCAAAGCCTTAGCTATTCCAAGAACTTTGATAATATTTGTTCTGTCCCATTCTACACAAATCACAAAATTCACACCGTCACCACTTGTAAGTATATCATTTATAAAGTAGTGATTATGATCTTCACCTAGCTTCCTCCAATTCTTTGCACTTTCAATATCTTCCTGAATAAACTCATATTGTGCAAATCTTCCTAAATAATCCCGCCGAAAAGTGGCTTTTAATTCACTTAGCGTCGTTTCAGGAGATAACTTCAAGAACTGTTTCACAATGGCAAGAACTATTTCGCGCTTTGTATATTTACCTTCTCCATTCAAGGAAAGATATATACGTCCCTTTAAATCCTCGTTCGTGTAATCAATATCCACAGGAGTAACTTTAGGTTGGACAGCTTCAAGTGTTGTTCTGAGAATTACATTCGGACGCTTTTCAAAAATATCGCTACCTACAAATTTAGCCAAAAACTGAACATAATTAAAAAACTTATCCGTTTTTGCCTTTTGTATTACACTCATATGAGGATTCTTTGGCGTTTGCGTATTCTCTGATAGGTCGTATGACTTCATCTCTGATGCTTTGTTGTATGCAAGAAATTCAAGATATTGAACTTCCGTCTTACTTAATGTTGCACCATCGCTAGCCAAGAACACCATTACTTCATCCCAAAAATCTTTCTTAGAAAGATGCTGCACAATTCTTTTGGTAAAGTCGTCAGTTTCTCCAATATAAGCTTTCCTCTTATCCTTATTTACCAAAATATAGAGGGCCGGATTCTGCAAATCATCATTGAAATCTTTCAGAAAATTATTGTCTTCGCGCTTGATGTTGTACAATTTACACATACAATCATCCATGCTCACTATTCTAGAACCATTGAGATCGTCGTTATGTAGATATGTATATATTGTTGTTGCCATATAAACTCCCTTATCCTTTAAAGCCAAGCTCTATAGCTTTTTCAACTATCTTTAAGGCATACTGAGCCTGTTTCAATGAATTGAATGCACGGTTACGTGAACGCATTGTCCCAAAATTGAATGCAGCCTTCCTGTCTAATGGAGTAAGTAAGTCTCGTGCTTTTGCCCAATTTGCTAATGCGAACCAATAATTTGCTTCTATAGCCTCTGCTTCTTTAATTCGACTCTGTTGAGCTTCATTTAAGCATGAGCCATCTTCGTTTGTCTCTTTCTGCATTAAATCCTGACCAAACTTCTCAAAATCTCCTAATTTTAATTTAAGCCTGTTCCAGCATTCAGTTTTTTTACTCCATTCACCAACATTGGATGATTGATTACCTCCACTTGTACTACCAGTAAGATGCATCCATACTAAAGGTATTAATTCTTCGATGCGATCGATCACCTCTTGCTGAATCATTTGGTTTTCCCAAATGTAATCCAAATTAAGTTTCTTATCCGACAGAAAAGAAATTGCAGCCATCAGGTAAGTATTCATATTTGCTTTATAGCCACCTAGTTTCTTAGATTTAACAATGGAATCAATCGTATTGAACAGAATACATTTGGCAACAATATGTTTGAAATAAGTACTGGTCACCAATGGCTTATCTCTCTTTATATCAGTCACAAACGTAGTATAATTTTTCTCCGCACCACGACATACATTATAAGGTTGCATATTCCATGAAGCCTCATATTTTGCTATATCCGTCTTAGTAATCTTTTGATTTTTAGGATATTCCCGTTTAAAAGACTTTTCGTTGAAACCACTGAGTTGAGCCAACTGATCAATATATTGTCCACGTGTACGTTCAAAATACCATTTGCATACTGGCTTCGAATTTCCATTAGGTACCCATTCTGTGCGGCTGTATTTCTCCAAATCAATCAGATAAGGTTCATTTGCGGAAAAATCAGAATTTTTGATTGCAGTCTGACTGTTGGCAGATGTAGAAATGGCTTTCACTATTTCATCGCTATTCTCAACGTCACGAATTACACTGACTTTCATAGGTACAAATACTTTGCTCAATTCTACCTCTTTGTCATGTAAACATGCAGCAATTGAGGCTGTTGTCTGACCTCCATTAACTATCTGCCAGTCATACAAACGGGTGATATATAATGTACCATCTACGTCTTTAACTTCTATTTCACTGGCTGTTGTAGATATACCATTATTATATGAGAAGAACATATCCGGCTCTTCACGTAAAGTTTTTCTGATGCCTTTATTTACTTTACCTTTAAACTGCAGGAATGTACGTACATTTTTTTCCAACAAAACCTGTTGATATTTTTTATATATTTTTGCAAGGGTACCACCAGGAATAATCGCCATATAAGCATCAACAAAAGGATTTTCTTCGCTCATCTTGAGACATTGGAGCTCCGTGTTGTATTCTGTAGGAAAATCTATTTCTACTTTTTCTTTGCCAGCTCTTATATTATGTTGCTGATACACACGCTGCATATCCCAAACATTAAATTCGATAATATATTCTCCATCATCGGATTCAACAGCAGCACCAGCAGCATCCGATTCTGTAAGTCCGTCAGTAATGACATATAAACGCAATTGGTTAATCTGCCCTTTTGTACTCTGTACCAGTTTTGCAACTTCTACAATCTCATCATTGCTGCTAACATCTATAGACTTCAGCAGTGTATTATTCATTGATTCACGATAGAATGACATGAGATAATTAAATCCCTGTTCAATCTTACTTTTGTTAATCTTACCTAGCAATGTATCAGCTTTAATTAAGTAAAATAAGTCGAGAGATTCAGCTTCATCGTTATAGTCATACGCAGTAATACGCGTACGTGTCTTTTGAAATGCACATAACTCTGGAGCATTGACTTCTCCATTATCTTCTATATATTCCAAGATAGCACTGGCTAGTTCCAGATCCGGGTCTGTTTTACCCATTTCTATAGCCATCTTAATATTTTCTTGAAATTCTTGAGCAAATTCTCTAATATCCATAATTTCTAAACATCAAGTTTTTATTAACACCCCCAAACAGTAATTGTCTACTAATTATCAGTTTGTCTTAATCAATTCTGATATAACGGGGTTCATCTTTTGTTGAAATAAGTAAGTCTCTCACATCTACACCCAAAACTTTTGATGCTTCAACAAGAGTCTCCAAACTCGGCTGCGATAGATTTGTACACCATTTACTTACTGTAGCGGGATCCTTTCCAAGTTCCTCAGCCAACCATTTGGCTGTTTTTTTCTGTTCGACTAGTACGACCTTAATTCTATTAATATCTTTGTTTGCCATCGTCAGAATATTTAAACCAATTACAAAAGTATATTTTTTCCCAATATAACAGAAAGAAATCTCTGAATAATGCTCAATTCATTGCGTTTTACATCTAATTAATGAATAAAATTTGACTATCTATAGAAAAGATTGTCAGATTTGCGTTTGGTTGTAAATTGCATAATTACAACTTCACCTTGAAGAAAGGCCTTCTGCTATTCATGTTCTATCTAACCATTACAGCATTCATAACTGAGCACAATATAATTACCTTCACCAACATAAAGTATCCATCAATAGTCAATTATAATTCTAATAGATTTATTGCTTAATAACTTAAAATATAGCCAACAAAATAATGGAGAAAGTGCTCAACAAATTGTTATTCATTCACTATATAGAAACACTGAACAAAAATTCTTTTATATCATTGACATCAATATGCTCGGATATACAACAAAAACATCCAACAATAAACTTCTGTTCAAAAGGGTAGATAAAAATCCATTTGTAATATTGCAGAAAAATGAGTAAAACATGTTCCACTTGCTTAAAATTATAAGAAATTATAGGGAAGAAATTAATTCCATAGAAATCAAACAATTAATCACAGATAAAATGACAATTAAAGCAACTCTCTCAACAAATATTTTGATATACACTTTTTCCCTAAACTATCATAGAAAAACGTGTTTATAAAAGGGCTTGCCCTATTCACTTTTTTAAAAAAGGGTAGCCTAATTCCCCCTTCTTAAAAAGGGCGTTAGAAAAAGACAGTTTAAAAAGGCAGCAAGCTGGATAATTTTGTTATGCAGTTTACAGAACAGAGAATCGAATTTTTGCCATAATTTGGATCAAAACATTATCAGCTGCACAAATACTAGCAATACACAAAAACAATCGTAAGAAGGGCCTAAAACTAGCTAAATTCCAAAGTTATTCTCCAGTAGCTACAGCCGTTTTATCATATCAAGAGCAATAGAAAACCAATACAGACTTGGATCTTTTTTAATTAAGAGTCCCCAATACATCATATACGACTGAAACAATTTATATTGGAATGTCCAACATAATTATACAACAGGATAACCTTAAGAAATAGAATTTTTGTTATACACTATACCTAGCAAAAATATGATTAGAGCAAAATAACAATGTACAAGAAAATAAGACTTAGAGTAGCAAACAAATAAACTTGATCGCTCCAAATGTAAGTATAGTATAGAAAGGATAATAGTATCTAACAAAAAACTTCTTTAAGATGTATTAAAACCATACTTTTATTCTAAATTGACATAATCAAATTCCAAACAACTACCTCATCATTTCATCAATTCATCAAAAACAATTGTATCACATAACGTAGAATTGTATAAAAAAGTAATAAGCGCTTTTATATTTAAACGACATTTCATACTTTTGAGATACATCTTTTGTTTTTCACTATTAATGCCTGGCACAATAGTAATAATTTATAACAATATACATCATGATTAAAATTTATAGTATGAATACTTGTCCGGACTGTATTTATGTTGAAGAACAGATACAGGGAGACGACAGATATGAGATTATAGACATAGGTTCGCATGTAAAACATTTAAAGGAATTTCTAAGAATCCGTGATAATAGCCCTGTTTTTAATGAAGCGAAAAAAGTTGGAGCTGCAGGCATTCCATGCTTTGTTCTAGAGGATGGTTCTGTTACACTCATACCAGAAAAAGCCGGACTTGCTTCAAGACCAATAACAGAAGGAGTATCATGTAATATAGACGGAAGTGGTTGCTGATATAAACTATATTTTGAGACATCTAACCTATCATATAATAAAGCTAAAATATGAGATCTGTTTATTATATGATAGGTTGTACCAATAATAGCCTTTAATCACAAATTGATCTTAGATAATAATTGGCAGTTCTATATGAATGTTTACTATCTTTCTCCTCTATGAATCGTGTATATTGGAAATATAGCTTCTGATATAATGCAATGATGATGAATATGGTATACTTACCTGCTGCTTGTTGTATGGGAAAATTTTGCCAATAAGGATTCATAAAAATGTAATCCTAGCAAAGGACTCAACTATATTGAGAAATTAATGGAATATCTTTTGAAGTCATCCGATGAACATTGAAGATATTTCCGTATTTTGAAATACAAATCAAAATGGCCTACAATGGAAATTCATAATTTGTTAGATGTCAAATCAAGAACCGAGCTGCGTGAATGGCTAATACATAACCACAAAACGGAGAAAGGATGTTGGGTAGTCGTGAAACGTGGAAGGCCTACGGATGATAATACTTTCTGGTATATTGATGCTGTAGAAGAAGCCTTATGCTTCGGTTGGATAGACAGTACTACTAAAAAAATAGCAGATGATGTAACAGTCCAGAAACTTTGTCCACGAAAGCCAAAAAGCAATTGGTCCGAGCTCAATAAAGAAAGATGCCGCAGAATGGAACGATTAGGACTGATGACAGATGCAGGAAGAGCCGTTCTACCTGATATGTCATCTAATGGTTTTATCATAGACAAGGATATATTACAGAAGCTACAATCCGATCCGGTAGTGTGGAACAACTTCTGCCAATTTCCTGATTTATATAGGCGAATCAGAATTGATACCATCCAAATCAAGAGGAACCAACCCGAACTTTTTGAAAGTCGCCTGAACAAATTTATAGAAAATACCCGAAAAGGACTTCTATATGGAGAATGGAATGACAACGGAAGATTATAAAAATACAGGAAAGCATTAACCTATTTCTATTTTTATTACCTTTGTACCTAGGATATTAAAAACAAAGATTGTTCAACCTATGAAATGGCAATTGTGCATATAGCTGCGCATAATGAATAGCATTCTCAATTCAAGCTATTGTTAATATACAGGCTTATAATATAGGTCTGTGCTTCTTTATTTTGCCATTATATCAAATAATTACTTTACAAATAAGTTATGTCACCAGTTGACAGGACTTGTTGTATTTTATCATGTTGAACAATGAACTATACATATAAAAACATATGGCTCATCAACTTTCCAGTTATGATGAGCATCCTTATCGAACAACTTATTAATATAACTGATGCTATCTTCTTAGGTCATGTTGGTGAAATAGAATTAGGGGCATCCGCACTCGCTGGGATCTGGTATCTCGCCATTTATATGCTCGGTTTCGGATTCAGTATAGGTTTACAGGTTGTCATTGCACGGCGTAATGGCGAGCAGCAATATTCAGAAACAGGTAGGACATTCTTTCAGGGATTGCTTTTTCTGTCGGGGTTAGCAGTTCTACTGTGCGCTATTTCGAAAATATTATCTCCCTTGATTCTGAGCAATCTGATTGCATCCGAGAAAGTATATTCTGCTGTTATAGCTTACCTGGACTGGCGCATTTGGGGATTAATGTTTTCTTTCCCATTTCTTGCGTTACGATCTTTCCTGGTCGGTATAACACTTACAAAGCCCTTGAACAAAGCTGCCTTCACTGCAGTATTGGTGAATATACCTTGTAATTGGCTTCTCATATTTTATTTCGATATGGGAATAGCAGGTGCTGCAATAGCATCATCTTTTGCTGAATTATGCTCATTGATAATATTGTCTATCCATGTTTTACGAAAAATGGACAGAAAGGTTTATGGTCTGAACTGGCAGTTTAATAAAAACATATTCCATCATGTCTGCCGTGTATCTATCTGGAGCATGTTCAATCCGTTTATTGGTGTAGCCTCATGGTTTGCTTTCTTCGTAGCCATTGAGCATTTGGGCGAGTTGGAACTGGCAGCGACAAATGTCATACGCAGCATATCCACCTTGTTTTTTGTTATTGTCAATTCATTGGCAGCAACAACCGGCTCATTGGTAAGTAATCTGTTGGGAGCAGGACAAAAGAATCAGATTTTCCCGTTATGTAACCGGGTTATCCGTTTGGGATATGCCGTGGGATTCCCACTTATTATCTTTTCTATAATCTGTTTCAATCCACTTTTTAATATTTACTCGGATAATGAGGGCCTAATGCAAATAGCACAGCTGCCATTTACAGTAGCTTTGTTGAATTATGCTTTTGCCTTACCTGGTTATGTATATATGAATGCTGTCACAGGGACAGGTGCCACACGTACAACTTTCATTTTTCAGACTGTAACCATTATAGCCTACCAGATTTATTTATGGACGATAAGCAATTTCAGCACATCCCTGTCTGTATATTGGACTGCTGAATACTTATATGTGATCTTGCTTGGAGTGCTTTCCATTATATATCTTAAATGCAAAAACTATTAATCGTTTGAATCCCATGATGAAAAAACTATATCCTCGTATAGGATGTATCATTATATAATCGTTCACGAGCGATTAATAATAGGTAAATTCTGCTCCATTGCTTGCGATCAAAGTTTCTGTTCAATTGTGCCAACCATACATTAAGATCTCCATCAACCTATACATTCCCTTTGTTCTATGAAGATTAGAATTTAGAGAGATGATATTAAAGATGTATGTATATTTTAGAGCGGTGAATATTAAGTGTTTTGCTTACACTCCGTTATTCATATGTTATTATATAACTTTTGTAAAGTCGGATTCACAAAATTCACTTTCGCTTCTCTATTGTACAAGTAGAGCACATTATACCAATCTCGGAAGAAAGGGTCTAAGATTTCATGGTATGAATAACCTTTATCTGATCTCATCTTTCTTTCCTCGGAAGACAATTCCTTCACCAAATTATCAAAATCTGCCAGATTTCGGAAAGTCTTATCATATGTATATGGTTCATCAACTACTTCTTTCACTTCTGATAATTGCTTTATCATTTCTTTGTGGCGATCATAGTAATGAAAGTTATCTGCGAAATGAAAATAATTACCAACCTCGAGTCCTAGAATTGTAGCCATATATTCCTGCATGAAAGTGTAGTTGAAAATATTCACTGCACTTGCGCCCCAGATTATATCATTTGAACGCATTTTCACAATAACATCCAATTTATTAGAATTTGGCTGCTTTATAAAATGAAGTTCCCGAGTACATGGAATATCCAATGTCTTTTTCAAACAGCCTTCTGTATCAAAGTCGTCCTTCATAACATCACCCATAGAGATGATTGCACGCCTTGTCGACATTTCCGCACTAAAGCACTCCACAATATATCTCAGCTGATCAATTTCTGTACTAGAAGCATCTACTGTTTCTGTAACTTTATAGTCTGTTTTTGAACCATTGAAATGACGAAGGCGAGGACCATAAGCACCACGAGCGAACACTTGGTCATCAGAAAAATCCCACATACGTTTCAAATAGTAGGTAATATAATCAAGGTCATTACGACCAGAAGCTATCCATAAGGATTCTGCATACGGTAAGGTTTTACTCCATTTACGGCAAGGAATAGTAACGATTCTCGCTGTTGGCTCAGTAATTTTGAAGAAGAATGGCTCAGGAAGTTCATAACAAATATTATCCCTGATTTCTCTTTTTACACCGTATTTACAAAGTAAATTTGATGCGCCAATTAAAAAAGAGTTAATTCCTTTGTATTCTTCAGCAAACATAACCCGTTTATTTTATCATTTATACCCCACTTGTATGGAAACTGATATTTTATCTCTCTAGAGGCCGGTTTATAATGTTGCTTAATCCTAACATTATCTATTTGCAATTCCGGCATTTTCACACGCAGAAACTTATCTGTTTCGCAGAAACAATTCTGTAAGTCTATCAAAGTTGGTTCATGTCCAGGAAGAGGTTTAAAATTATCATAACCATATCTCTTTCTCAACTTATCAAGATGCTGTTGGATGTAAAAAATAGCATCTTCATAATTACGTCCATAGCTGATAAAGCACTTTTTAATGCCTCTAATAGCTCCAATTCCTGCTTTTACAAAAGAATTTTCACTGAAATTGACGTACGGTGTATAGTTGAAATCAATGGCATATTGATAAGCAAGGAAACCACCAATAAACGTACAGCATTCCAATAAATTAAAAACTTCTTCCAGCGTTTTTGCTTTTAACACTTTATTTATAACGCCCTCATCAATAAATTCTTTTTTAACCATAGTCAACCACTTCTCATGCTTGAATTTTAGATACTCATATTTCTTATCTGAGCCTGTCATCATGTATGCATTGTTGAATACGGGAAAATTGTTCCTGCGAAGCGATAACAGATAACTGATTCGATCTACATCAAAATGATTCATGGTGATATCTCCATACTCTTTACAGAGATATTCCCACGTTTCAATCTTATTGAATATCTTAAAAACCAGTACTCGAAGAATCACATCCTCAGGGGTATAAAGTTCTATATCTTTATAGATAACATCACGAATGAGATATTGACTTACGCGGTCACAAGCCCGATATACATTAGTAAACTTATACTCACGAAGTATCGGGTCTTGCGTAAGAACTTCCTTCCCCTCGCATTTACGCCAGAAGATATTCATCCGTTCCTGCATGAAATAAAAATAATAGCGGAGAACGTTGTCATTGGGAATTATCTCATTACTTCGCTTCATGATTTTCCGTCATATCTTTGAAATTTTCTAAAAAGCATAGGATCATCTATTAATCCCTTTTCCGGATATAGACCCTTAAGATAATCCCATAAATCCTTAGCAATTTTCTCCTCCACAATATTATGACCAATATGCGTACAAATCAAGCCCTTAAATTTCTCAGGAAATTCAATACGAGAATTACCTAAATAAATAAAATCTTCAGCAATCAATACTTTATCTGTTGTTGAAGTATCTCTCTTAAGGTTATCCATATTAACTACACCATTCTCATAACTGTGGTGAGAGTCCTCTTGAATCCATTCACCTTCATCATTGTGGTGATAGATATTATCACCATATTTTCGGGTTAACGAACCATTCATAACAGGTTTTTTTATTTCAAATTCATCACTGTTCCAATATTCATCAAACGTAATAACTCTTCCTACCTTCATAATAAAGATTAGCTTATTACCATCAGATGCGGCAGAATGGCCTATCACATAATCCCCAACGTTAGCATTTTTCCTAATCTTTGGTTTACATGTTGCTAATGTGAGAACTCCCCAAAATGGATTGGGAGCAAAACCGTAATCTCTTGCGACAACATAACTATATCCTTTTGCCATAATTATTCTATTTAACAAGTGAAACGTACCGGCACACCTGACCCGTAAGAACGTGATGTGCCATCTGCATTATTAAAGATTCCTTTACCACCAAAAGCATTTAGGATAGACTGTTTATTCCACCCAACAATAGCAGAGGCATAGTCCGCCACTGCGTCTGGTAAATCAGCATCCGTAGCACCTCTCATGAATACACCAACTATAGGTTTCCCTTTTTTGTGAGCATATTCAATTTCATATTGTACCCATTCACTATCATGGGTTTTAGGTCCAATAAGGCATACAACTGTAGATGCCCAATCAATACGGGAACGAAGGAGAGTTTTTATGTATTCAGGATTATTAGCCCTATTAAACTTATCAGATGTTACTGATGAATTCTTCATAGTTACATTATCACCTAATAATGAACGTAAACTCTTTATTCCTTCTTCATCTTCATGATAGTGACTTACAAACGTATTAATTATTTGTTTTCCCACCATAATATTATCTTATTAAGAAATCTAATTTTTCCCTAAACAGAGAGACGTATGCCGGACTTTTAAGTAGCTCTACATCTGATAATTTCATCATGCGATAAAGATCAAACGATGCACCGCCTGTACTTGCTACAGGTAATATTTTTACTAAGGGATGTTTTTTCATTATTTTGTTAGCCTCATCAATAATCCCCTTCATTCCTCCTATGAAAACAGCACAATCGGTATGATTCTCTGTAAACATTTGATTGCGCATGGCTTCTACGCTTGCTAGCATATCGTCGTTAACCTTCTTTGTCCAGCAAATATTATCAAAGAACTCTACTTCCTTTGGAGTTTGCCCTTCGAAATATAAAGATTGATATATCTTTATCAATGGCTTATTTTCTGTATATTGGCTTGCAACTCTATAAACCAAAGGAGTTATAGCAGGATGACCACCAAAATAAAAAGGCAAGTTATTTTCAGCACATACTTTGGTAAATGCTACAATAGCTTCTCTTATAGCCAAAACATCAATCGGGCCAGAGAACTCATCCCTCCGGCTTTCAACTGGAACACTTGCAGAAAGAAATATCATAAATTTTCTCCTTTCTCAATATTTTTATTAACAATATCCATTACTTTGACACCTTGACTATTATCATTAAGCCACATCAAATGCTCTCTTACATCACGACGACAATTAGTGCCATTGAAAATCAACTTTCTTTCTGTATTTGTATAACTACTTTTAGTTTCCATATCCATTTTATGAATATCCACAGAAGAAGGTGTTCTTGTAATCAGTTCTATCAGTAAATTATCTATAGATGAATATAGATTCCCGTTCTGAAGAACCTGATATTTATCAAGGTTATATACTTTACCAACTTCAGTAGTAAGCGTAGAGCGTTTTTTGCTAAAGGCGCGCGCTCTATAAGACTCTACTACATCAAGAATACTGGTAATTTCTGCATTACTATACTCCTTGGACTTATTAGGATTATCAGTCATTTCTATAGGCTCAGAAATTTGGGCCAAATCCTTTATTCTTTTCTTGCTGTTAGGAAAATTAACGAGCACAATACCTACACCTTGTTGAAGGGCCACGGTTATTTCTTCCATAGTATATTGGCTACATTCAAAATTTTCGGAATTCAATAATATCATAATCTCCGAATCGGACAATTCATGCCTCAAGTACTCTTGAAAATCAACGCCGGGTTCAATGCTATAAGAATCCAAGAATGGAGAGAAGCCACGATGAACTAATTCGTCGAATAACTGCATGGCCAGATGCTCCGTATCCTGCCGTTTATAGGATATAAAGACTTTGCGGTTTATATTTATTAAACCGAAATATGAAAGGATATGGTTAGACAGCGCATCGATGTCTGTCTCTTCTTTCAACTTAAAGCCATTCAAATTTCCAATATCAGAAGGTATCAATTCATTAAAATGGGTCAAGTCTTTAACAACAGGTAATACGCATAGTTCACGTGCTAATTCTTTTAAGTCAAGACCTGATGTATTAGTGGCATCACAAGAGCTTTGCCCAAAATACAAATACAGTATAGGCTTTAATTTATCTACCTGAGATACCACATCTATACCTTTATCCGAAATCTTTGATATTATTTTGCTTTCAAAGTATGGAGTGCCGAGAAACTTTAATTGATAATTCATCATTTTATCTTGTTGGTGTTATTTTATATCCTTTGCCATCATTCTCACTCTTGTCATAAGCATTGTTGATGTATTTGTCAATATTATTCAAAAATTCATCTTCCTCAACATATGTTATATATGAACCAGATAAAGGATCAACACATTTGCAAGTGTCACAAGAGTAAACTTTAGGATCTTGATTATATCGATTATTATTGATAATGTCATACACCAGTTCATCATGATAGCGAGTTACCACACAACCATCATTATTTGTATGTCTGTACTTAAACCAATCATAATTACCATCAACCTTCATTATAACTCCTACAACCCCATTTTTATGAGAAGTTCTCTCCTTTCGTGTTTCTTCCTTTAAACAATATTCTATTTCCCAATCAATCCACTTACTTTTTTTGATATTAGGTGATATGATTACTATAGTTACAGAAGTATCATACATCATATCACAAAGATTCTTTTTTATGTTTTCAGTAGAGGTATCTGTTAAATCTGGTGAATCACTAGTTTCACCCTTATAATATTGGGCATCATCCCCCATTGCATCAATAATCCGATCTCTGAGATCTTGAGCCTCTGAGTATTTGTATGATATAAATGTTTTATGTGCCATATCTATAATATATTTCTTTTATCTAAAAAAACTCACTTTTCTAATAGAAATTAGGAATTATACAAATTTATAATTATTAATTAACTTAATAGTATTATTAACCTTATTTAATTCTATTTTAAAACAAATGTACTAATCCAGCTGTTACTCATTTGCCAACTCATAAAATTCAATAGGTGTTTAGGTTTTACTAAAATAATTTACTCAATCCTGTGTTTTTTGAAGATTGGACAAATTATAATTCACTTTTTAATAAAAAATTCATTCTATCCCAATATACGAAGCAAACAATGGCCTCTTATATGAGTGAAGAAAATCTCAACCGACTATGCACAACTTAGTAGAATATAGTTCAGACGATACCTTAAAAAGATATCACATGTAAAAATGGACTCGCAACTTAAAAGCATTGATATAATACATTTTGGGTGAAACATCGGCAAAGCTTTTGTAAAAATTTACGCTCTATCATTCAAGATATATACTTGAAACCGCATCGTCGACAGTGCCCCTTCTATTTCTTAAACATATTCAAAGGTTATGCAATTGTTTTTCTGTAATAAAATCACACCCATCTAAATAACTAGGAGTTGGCAATGAAACAGTATATGGCTTGTATACTTTTATGCTTTTAGATGCGTTCTTAAAATACATAATCTCTCTTTCTGTACATGGCGATTTAATGCTATTATCCGTCATGACATAAAGTAGTGTCTTGGATTGATCCATTCTTAGTTCTAGAACTTTCCATGTATCCTGATTCTGATTTTGACGATTCAGCATTACCCTATCATTTACCCAATCAATATATACAGTCTTTCCTTGCTGATTAAGGAGAACCTTAAGTTGTAAAAGCTCATTAACATCAAGTGAACTATGAGAAAGAAAAACATCATATTCCTGATACAACATATGTTGATTGGTGTATATAAGTTGAATTAATTCTGTAGGATTTTTTTGTACATCAATCGGTTTTAGCATAGAGAGACGTCTTTTACCTTTACATTTCTTTGACAACCATGGATTTTCTCCTAGTCTCTGAAGGGAATAAAAGGCCATTTCTCGAAGATCATTATTTTTCTCACAAGCATTTATCTTATTCAAAAATTCTATTGTTTCATCACATCGGAACTGAGTTGCCTCTAAGAGTATCAGGTAACGTGCATTGATGTTAAGAGGAGAAGTCTTACGCGTTTTGAAATATGATTTGATAAGTTGTTTGATGTATGGAGGGCAAACCTCTTGAACAAAAACAAGATTTGAAGCGAGCTTATCATTACGTTGCCTTTTCTTCTTTTGCCCTTTAAGAACTAAAGATGCATACTTATTTTTCCTATCCTGTTCATTCAAATATTTAGATAAAGAGCGCATATGAACAGTATGTTTTAAATACTGTTCTGGAGTATAAGATGGAATTGTACGAAGCCCTTTACGGCTTCTTCGATAAAAATCATTTTTCTTTTCCATACAATAACGTACAATATCCTCCCATTGACATGGATAGCACTCTTTAAATGCAGACAAGAAATCCTTAAAAGAGAAATTCTTTGGCATAACCTCAAACAACTTTTCAGAAATATGCTTTAGATGTAGGTTCTTCTTAAAAATAATATCTTGATAATTCTGCTTACGATAGTAGATGGACATATACTCAAATACTTATTTATTAACGCTAAGATGTAAATTATAAGAATCATGTTTCTCATAATCATCTTTAATACGTTCTGCACGTTCTATTAATGAGGTAACATGAGATTTAAAGTAATCCCATCTAACCATAGGGATATAGCTATATTCGCCATACCAAATCCTTGTATTATTATGACAATCAGCAATAGTCGGATGCTTTCGATTAAATAAATTCTCTTTTATTATTGTAAACATCCAATTTCTGATATATGTTGTACAACCTGTTTCGCAGCATGTGTTTGACTTTAATGCATATTCATAATTCCCTTGTTTATCAGGTAAAACAACTGCGAGTATTGCATTTCTATGACTCTTTCTGTCACTACGAACCGTTTCTCTTAATGAATAATAAATTTCCCATGGAATCCATTGCGATTTATCATACTTTCCATACTCTTTCATATTTGGGGAAATTAGGACAATAGTAATAGTCGTGGGAAAGATTCTGTCCTTTAACTCTTGCCAAATTTCATCTTCTGACCAATCAGACAAATCTTCTCCATCATGCTCTCCAAAGAATATATGATCCTCTGCAGCTAATAGTTTTTCTATCTCGTCCACATAATGACGTGCTTTGGTAGGAAAATGCCCAAACAAGTGTTGTACATTTTCATCTGCATATTTGTAGGATACGAATACGTTTCTTGCCATAATAGAAGGGTATTAGTTACATATATTTATAACAACTGTAGCAACTATAATCATGAATAGCATAATTAAATAGACAGGATATACAGACTTGTTTAACATCATATACTTTGTTCTTTTTAGTTTTGCATTGTTATCTTCATTGTCCATAAACAATGGTCGAAAGTCAAAAAGAGCATTCCTTTTTTCTTCTGTTGAATTATCTCCTGTGTCCTCTAATGAATTCATGAGATTGATATATTTCTGTTCTCTATTACGCAAGGCACGCTCTAAACGAAGATAATAAGCATCTATATACCAGAACACAATTATTGGGATTATTGCTAAAAGCAACCACCAATCAAAATCCTTAATACTGCAACCAATAGCAAAAAAGCCAGTAACAATAGTAACTAACCAAGTTTTGGCATTAGCACTATTCCCTGCCATTCTAGTAATGTTCTCCTGCATCATCTGAAGATATTGGAGATCTTCTGGATCATAATTTATCATATAAAAACGTATTTAATAATTCCATCTATTATTTATAGCATCTTCGATCAAACCTTCTATATGATCTTTTATATCATTATAAACATATTCACTTGAACTATAGATAGATTTGAATAGAGTAACATAGTTTGACAACCTGTATCCAGATGGGGTGATTACGTTGAAAAACGGATTACAACCTTCATTATCTTGACCACCCTGACTGTTTTTGAGTCGGTCAATGCGAATTCCTACAATACCTTTGTGCAATTCCATTGCTTTTTCAATCTCATATTTTACCCACTTCCTCTCAGAGGTTTCGTAGCCTACTAATACAACTAGACAAGAACGCATAGAAAGTTGGTTATCTATCCATTCTCGTATCTTCGTATCTGACTTATAGCGAACCTCTTCCCAGTCATTATCACAAAAAGTAGACTGTCCATCGACTTTTCCCATGTTGCGAATTTGAGAAGCTCTCCACGCATCACGATTGTAGTGAAAACTAAAAAATACTTGTCTTTTCATGTTCATTTGTATCTAGTTAAAAATATAAATAGATTAAATATCAAACGTGAGTTCGAAATAATAAATATATTTCAGTAATAATTAGAAGCATAGCGATAAAAGTATTAAATTTATAGTACTGAATTATAAGATTTAAGCGATTACCACTATGTTTCCAAAGTCTAAAGTTACAGAGATTTATTGTATGGACGATGATTTTTGCAAGGAATTTACATTGCACAGGAAAAATATATGGTTGAGAACAATCGGCATTAGTTTTGTCGACTCCACTCCTTTACGTGTTTGTCACAATCAAATAATCCTTATTCATATGATATTTGAGGAACTTGCCGAACGCGGGAAATGTTCAATGGGATGGTTCTTCGGATTCAAGCCACATCTGATAATCAATGATAAAGGTGAAATTCTCAATTTTATGTTCACGCCAGAAAACGTGGATGACCAATAATCGTTGAAGCAGAGTAAGTTTCTGGAGAACATCAAAGGGAAATTATATGCAGACAAAGGATATATCGATTAGGCTCTGTTTGAGAACCTTTTCCTTAATAGCATACAACTTGTCACTAAAGTTAAAAACAATATGAAGAATTCACTGATGAGTATTGCTAACAAGATTCTGCTCAGAAAAAGAGCATTGATTGAAGCAATAAATGATGAACTGAAGAACATAGCACAGATAGAACACTCAAGACACCGTTCACTCAATAACTTTATAGCCAACTCTTTGTCGGCTATGTCAGCATATTGCTTTTTTGAAAAGAAGCTAGCCATTGATGTAAACTTTGTCAATGACGGACAACTGTCTATTTTCTAATTTTATTTCGAACTCACGTTATTAAATAAAAATTACTGATATACAGACTGTTTACCTGAATAAGTATAAAAAGCCTGTCTATTGAAGTCGACGATTACACTTTCTAGTGAATAAAATACTTTTCAACCATATCCTTGAGCTGATCCGATGACAGGTTTGCTATGCCTATTGATTCAATAAGTGAAAACTCTTCTTTATTCTTACCAATAATAAACTTACGTTCATGACCGTCTATTTCAGCAAGCAAATGGAAATTTCCCTTGTACGCCTGCTCAATACGGATATTCTTTATAATATGTCCGTTTATAACCAATTCGTATATTTCAGGAGCCATTTCCTCTAACTCTCCCCATGATTTCAGACGGTCAAATATAGTGTTTTCGACACGTCCTATCCACTGTTCCGCAACACAATATTTAGTGGCAACCGTACGAAATTGTTTTATGGCATTAACTATATCACGTATGATTGCATCAGGCCTACGTATTCCATTATCTTTAGCAAATTGAATAACATCATCCCGTGTTATATCCCTAAGTTTTGCCCTAATATACATGCAATGATCTTCATTTGGCAAGAATCCTCCATTGTCAAATATATAAGTTACATCGTATGCAGGAGACAAGCGCCAAGTACCGTCCTCACTCATAACGAATGAAAAATTCTTATTGTGATCATCTGTATTGTTTGCCAATACATTAAAGACCATCCTGCGGAATACCTCATAACAGTCTGTTTCCGGCAGATGGAGCTTCCGGCATACTGTAATCAATTGTTCGTAACTGTCCGCATCGGGGCTAATTGCGGCCAAAGTTTGTGTATGAATCTTTTTCCCATTATTACGGTCAAAGCGTTTTGTCATGAAATGATTATTTCCGTCCACCTGATAGAGTTTTGAAGGCATCATATTTATACCTGCCATTGTAGCAAGTTCGTAGTAAGACATCTCCAATTCTGCCGAACTATATTGCGAATTACCAAATTTGACCAAATAGTAATCAAACTCCTCTAATCCGGAAATCTGCCCGCTACGAACCTCACCATTCTTTCGATTAATGGCAACAATGGCCTTAGGTTGACGACCACCGGCTGAAGTACCAACCGTAAGTAATGACTGCATTGTTACCGACTCTTCAGGCAGGATTCTGGCATTTTTTCTTTCTGAGAATATACGCTCTGCTAAATTTGCCAATGATTTGATATCTATTTTTTCAACCTTACGCTCTCTTGAAACCTCAGGCAAGAATTCCAAAGCTCCCATTCCACGCTTTCCTATAAATGAGAGTTTGTCAAGAGGAGTAATATCTGCGTTTGACAAGTGATTCTGTTGGCGCCATAATTCAAAAAGTTGATTACCCCATGAGTCAGGCAATGAATCTGCTAAAAATGCCGGTAATTTTTGATAAATCTTGGCCTCTTCTCCCCATACAGGCATAAGCCCTCTCGCTCCATCAACTGGTGCAGCTAATGGAGAAATATTAAGACCTTTCTTCAAGAAGGCCGGATTATACATAAAATAGGACAACCTGCGTCTGGCATCCCATGCCAGTCTACCAATTTCCTCACCCCAAAGTATTACTTTTAACGACTGTACCATAATTTATGCTATTTAGAGTGTCTGACACGCTGTACCTTTTTATCATCCTTACGCATCAGGTAAGGAGATTCAGGCAATTCCGGAAGAAGATTGTCTATAGTGTTAATCTGTCCGACCACTTTCAACAACACAATAAATGTTGACAATGAAATATTGCCAGCTGTACCATTCTCGAATTTGTGGATGGTTGTAAGTCCAATTCCGGATTGCTCAGAAACATCTTTCTGAGTGAGATTGCAACGAATTCTATATTCTTTAAATCTGTTGCCTAATAGCCTTACAAGCTCAGGCGTGGAGTATTCATAGAAATCTACCATATAAACCGAATTTATATATCATTATAATGATATTTATATATATTTTTAAGCATTAATCTTCACTATTATGAAGATTATAAATACAAAACTATGCAATTTCTGAGAATAAAACTAATTTTTCTTAGAAAACTTATCGTCAAATCATAGTGATTGATTGTAAATCCTATATTTTGTATTTGTTATATGTCCAATTTCGCTATTTCCCTCTTGAAATTTTGATTGCAAAAAAATGGCTTATCAACCACGCATAAACATGGAGATAAGCCAACTTTTAATTACGACGTTCCATTAAGAAATAGGCTCTACACGTTTCTCAGACTCCCATTCGGTATGAGAAATAATATCATGATATTGCTCCAGAGTAAGAAAAGAGTTTTTCTCATCAGAACATTCATACTCCCAAGGAAGCTCATAGACGGTACCTTCTTCCTGATATCCCATATAGTTATGGTATGAATCAGGAACCAGTCGGACAAAATCCTCTTCCTTCAGAATACTCAGAAGTTTCTCTGCATCGTAAATATGTAATGGAGCATCAGCCTTATACAGGGAGACAGCCACCTCCATAGCCAATCCGACATTGGATGAATAACTGTTGGAAACAACAATCTTCCATCCCTGATGTTGAACATTTGAAGCTAAGATATTCAAACGTGAAAGCCCAAGTTCACCGTAATGATCCGTTGCAAACCGTATGAAATCCTCCTGGCTGTCGACGTTATAAAGGTTCTCCACATCCACATACTTCATATACTTGTAATAAGCCACATCTGAGATTTTTTGGAAATCCCTTTTTGAATCCTTATTGATACGTCCACAGATACCCTGTTTCCTATGGTAAGCCTTATAAGCTTCGTTAGCAATACGATAAAATTTACAATACTTTCGTATGGTCATAGTCTCTATAGGAGACAAAGAACACCCTTGTATTGAGTCCTCTAAAGCCTTAACTGTCATTTCCCGGTCCTCTACATCAATCCTAAGACTCGGAACTATGCGAACCAGGTTCTTTCTGGAGATCCTACCTGTACGTTGCTGGTATGGCAGATTGTTTGCTACATACTCATTAAACCCGTCGGAATCTGCTACAATAACACCAATTATAAGATTCAAAAAGTCGAAAAAACGTGTAAGGTTCTCCTTGCAACAAACATCATCGAACTCCTTTTCATTAAACGAGGAACGATTGGAAATAACAAAGTGGGTAAATTTCCGGTCGGTAACATGAATCGACCGGTTATTCCCGTGTTTTCTTGAGGTTATATAGAACCAGCGCGTTTCCATCGGATTGAACGCAAGCCAGTCCGACAGATATGCATCCATGCTGCTGTATTCTCCCGAAGCAATCAGTTCATCTGCATTACCCCAATCTTCTGGTGTTGGCCGAGGCACCTCTATATAAAATCCACGACACTCTTCATCGCCAATCACGGCAAGACGCTCAAACTGCCGCTGAGTCTCAATCATCCTTTCCAGTAAATTTCCTTCAACAACAATTTCCCAATGATGATTTTCGCCTAATGCTTCTAGATCTAATGTAGTCAGACCAACTTCCTTAGCTAAATCGCAAAGGTATTTTCTATCTATGATTTTTCTTTCATTCATCGCTGTACTCATTTAATTTCAATAAACTTGCCCGATTCAAATCCATTCATCAGATGCTCATTTGCAAAAATATATCCCATCTGGTTAGAGATTACCCTGGTCCCTCCTATCTCCGTATCAATATTGGTATGCGAATGTCCATATATCCATGCATCAATCCTACTATTGGCGATTAAATTATCATACTCACTTGCAAATGCACTGTTCAGAACAGATCCTCTATGGTGCGCTGCTACTACTTGGAGTGTAGGCAAATGATGTGTGACCACCACAATATGGTTTGCTATGCTCTCTTCGATGTTTTTCCGAATAAAGTCAATACTGATCTCGTGCATCCGGTTGAAATCCTCCACTTGCAGCAGCTTCCCGCCAAACTTAATCTGACGGAAGTCGTTCATACCTTTCCATACAAAATACTCATCATTCGGATTGATGTGTGACCAGAGTGTACTCAGTATAAAGTCCGTATCATCGATGCGGACAACCTGATTCTGATAATAACCCACATTCTCCCGCAACATCCACTTCCATTGAAAACCGCGTTCCATCACATCCGAATAGTTATAGTATTCATGATTACCAGGAACAATCAATACCTGACGGTAATTTTGGGATGCCCACTTCCAGAAATTCATAACTGGAGCAGTATTATCCTTGAGATAGAAAATATCTCCTGCCAGCACCAGTACATCACCTGTTACAGGCAATTCATTATATCTCAGATATCTGCTATTCTCCTGAAATTCGAGGTGCAAATCACTCATATATTGTATTCTCATTTTATTATTCTCCTTCCTTTGATTGTTCTATCTGTTTCTCTATTATCATCTTTACCTGTGCAAATGATACCGGTGTGAAATTATTGTTATCTACACCTACATCATACTGAGTCGGGAAAAGCATTTTCAACCGCGGAACATCCTTGCCGGTGTTATGCCTGCTGGTATGTACATGCCCGAAGAGTTGCCATGTATCACTGTAAGCTCCTCCATAACAAAGGAAGGGACAATGATTCAGATAAATTTTCTGTTTATCAACTTCAATATGCATCTGCATCGTTATCTGTTCAAAGTACTTCGTATAATTCTGCCTGAGATTCTTTATATCGTGATTGCCGACTATAAGATATATTTTCCCATTCAACCTGTTTAGTACATTTATCCATTCGGCAGAACCTCCCAAACAAAAGTCTCCCAAATGAAATATTATATCATCAGGACCAACCACGCTGTTCCAATTGGCTATTATCGTTTCATTCATGTGGGTTACATCTTTGAAGGGCCTGTTGCAGAACCGGATGATATTGGTATGGTTAAAGTGCGTGTCGGATGTAAAGAACACCCTGCTTCCATCAAATTTATAATTCATAATTTTGTTCATTTATGCGCATCACTGCGCGGTTAATAATACATTGTATTTTGCCCATGGACGGAATTGACGGAGAAGGACGCATCGAGCGGATGTCACCAAAAGGCATAAAGAAAAAGCCGTCGAAAAGTTTTAATCAGGACTTTCCGACGGCTTTCTATTATCATTATCAGAGGGTTATCAGCATCATTGTAACCTCAATAATATACATAAAGATCGTTGGAAAGTGTATTTGTATTTATTCAATGATTCAATGCTTGATGCATGAACATACGACACACGCTCAAAGCATTTTGTGCTTCGATATAATGTATTTGCAGGTATGTTCATTCTATTATGTAGCATCGTTGTTATATATAAATTATATTGCAAAGTTACGAATATTATTGAGAATCAATAAATTCTTATATATAAAAATGAAAAGTCACACATTAAAATACCAGTACTTTATCTATTTTCAATATCCTACCGCTTGCTACATCCAACATCAGAACCATGATATAATTTCATTGAATGCCACCTCCATTATTTAAACAAACTTGAGTAAGATCCTGAATGGCATCATCCAATGAAAGCAGATGTTCTGCTTCATAATGTTCCGTAAGGAAGTCTATACCATTAAAACGTATTAAATAATTATTTGCTTCACGAACAGAAATATGATAAGTCTTGGCAAATTCATTGATAATGGCAACGATATATACAATCACATTTTTATCAATCGCCTGCGTATTTTGTAAGATAACAGAAGCAGACATACCAAGAGCATCAAGAACTTTTGTTATTGTCTTTATTGTAAGTCCTTTTCCACTCTCAATTTTTGAAATCTGAGCTTTTCCAACTCCTATACGTTTACCTAGTTCTTCTTGAGTAAGTCCCTTGCGAAGACGTTCATTCCGAATCATCAAACCTATATTTTCTATGCTATCTGTCATATTATACGTTTTATCACATGGAAAACAAACATACGACAAAGTATCCTAAACTGGAAACAACATAGAAAAAATTAAGTTCCAAATGATAATGATATAATATCGTCTTACTTTTTTTGATTTTGTTACATAATCAAAAACATAAATAATCTCCGGATTACACCACAAGTATTACTTAAATATATTATTATTTTCCACATTAATACATTGAGAAATTCACAAAAAAGACCTATCTTTGTTGTACCATCATCATGTAGCGCATGGGATAAAACTATCAAAGAATCAAAGTTTTATACTTGATTTTTGATATACAAAATTTGAATGAAGAAAGGCGGTACAAATAAAATCAACAAAAGGCTGAAAAACAAAGGTTTGCACTTGTACATAGAAAATGAATTCTTTGTCAAAAATCTATTTGTACCGATTAAAATGCTAAAACGCTGATAATTAAATATGCTTCGATGTTGCATCGGGAAGTAGATGAATGTGAGTTAACACTTACATTTACCATTGAAAGGACGTCACAACCTGATTAGGGACTATCCATAATTTTGTGTAAATGTAAACAGGATTCAGTTATAAGTTTCTTATATCTGAATCCCGTTTACAAAAATAAGCATAAATTGGTTCATAATCAATTCCCAGTTAGTAATCGGCATCGTCCATTTCTTCTCAATCTCCATCAAAGAAAGGTATACCATTTTCTTCACAGCATCATCCGACGGGAATGAAAGCTTTGATTTAGTGTACTTTCTTATCTTCCCATTCTGATTTTCAATGAGGTTTGTAGTGTATATTATTTTCCTGATTTCCACTAGGAACTGGAAGAAAACTGTCAAGTCATCCCAGTTATTCCGCCATGAGAGGATGACATAAGGGTACTTCCCTCCCCATTTCTTTTCCAAATTATCAAGTTCCGCGGCGGCAGCCTCCTTGTTGGGCGCGTTATAGATGTTCTTCATATCGGCCGTAAACTCTTTCTTGTCCTTGTAAACGATATATTTACAGGAGTTTCGAATCTGATGTACGACACATATTTACGTAGAAGACTGAGGAAATACGACACGTATGGTGTCGGTAAATCCGTTCAGGTTGTCAGTGCAAGTAATCAGTATGTCCTGCACTCCGCAGGCCTTCAAATCAGTCAGGGCACCCATCCAGAATGAAGAACTTTCCGACTTTCCCCCCACATGCCAAAGACTTCTTTCAAACCGTTCTGTTTCAGGCCGACACAGAGATAGACAGTCTTGTTAATGATTTTTCCGTTGTCACGAACTTTGAATACAATACCGTCCATCCAAACAATAAGATAGATCGGATCCAAAGGGCGGTTCTGCCATTCCTGAGCAGTTTGATTGACTTTATTCGTCTCCAATACCTGCGCGTGTAGCTGCTTCAAAAACTTATTGCTATCAGCTTCCGTTTAGAACTGACTAAGGAACTCCTTACTTAATACCTCATCAAGCAATACATGATTCTTCTCTTTCATAATCTTCGTCATTTTGCAAAGCCATTAAATAAAAAATACGGAATTCCTACTGAATCCCGTATTTTCCATTTACACAAAATATTTTATAGTGCGGCCCAATCCAAGCCTGGAAGGCAGAACATAGATTATCTCTATACCTTTCCGCCGAAAACCTTTCGAACGGCGGAAAGGTATAGCCACTGTAAAGCGAAGGCGTTTTTAAGATAATCTATAAGCTATACCTAAATTTCAATCTATTTACCTACTATTTTGCTTCAGGATTTACAAATGACGCTTTCAATGAAGGAAGGAATTCATTTCTGTTATCACACCTAAAACTACCACTGAATTCATTCTTATCATTTTCTCCGATTGCAATACTTATTTTATTCCAACCCTGCAATAGAGGTAGCTCCTTATAAGTAACTTCATATCTATTTTTCTCGGCAGCTGCATATACTTCATCATTAATAGAAAGCTGGCATTTTTTAGTTTTCACAACTAATGTCAGTTTAGGCATATTGGGCTCTATCAGCAAATCATTCAGAGGACGAGGACTAAACACATAAATGTCCAAAGTCCGCCCCATAGTTGTTTTTATCAGTTTATCTCTCACAGCAGCAGGAAAAACCAGTTGATTATCACGTAAGAAAAAAAGCTCGTTCGATTTTACTTCAATCTCCTGACAGTCAATGCCTGCATTTTTCAAGATTGCCCTTAATGTATTGTACCCCTTTTCTGAGTTCGTAAATTCTTTCAGTGTACTGATGTAAAAACAGGAAGCCCCATTTTGATATCTCACGAATACAGGAGTGGCAGCTGTACATTCATATTCGCTTCGTATGGTACCAGCTGTCTTTATCTCTTCCGGACGTTTGTTCCAGGCTCTCCAATCCGTTTTACAAGCATTCAACAAGACCTCTCCTTCCTCTACCAAGGCCCCTTTCAAAGAATATTCCGAAGCATCCGCCCGCTGAAGTTCACAGAAATAGAAATCTGAATTATTCAACCCACGTATCCATGATTTCTGAACCGGCAGGAAAGATGAACGCTTCAAATTATCCAACGTTACAGAAAGGGGCAGTATCTCATTATACACATTTACCGTTTCAGGGGTCAGTCCCCATATCCAAACATCGGCTCCTTTAGCAAGATTGACCAACATGCTCTTCTTTTCTGCGGTAGGCAGATCATAAGTACCATCTACAATATAAATCATTTGTGCAGGAGCAGTTATTTTAGTAGAAAACTTCACCCCTTGTGCATCCATTATACCTTTCAATTTACTATCCTTTCTTCCTATAAAAATAATTTCCTTATACTTCTCAGAAGGAAACGCTTCCGGAGCCTCATACTGCTTTTTATCAATCTCAGCATATGACGACCAAGCAGGATGCTTTGGTGCATTGGCAGCACGCATAGCATCATACATAGGCCATGGGTCATACAAGGGCAGATTAGGATCATATCCCGGATTGAATGTAGTACAATAAGGTCCTACGCGTTCCGGTTGTACGCCTGGTACTCCCTCCTTATATTCTGTAAAGAAAACGCCATCCCGGCTGATATCCGGTTTTGAAGTCAAATCTTTTTTACCCAGCGGCAAAGGTTTCAAAGAATACCATGCCATGTTGAACACTGTACTGTAAGAAGCATCCATAGAACGTTGATTGGCCAACAAATGATAACACTCATTTGCCAATCCCTCCATACGTCCAAGCTGAGATTCATAAGCTCTTTCACCGTTATATTTTGCGACCTGCTCCGGTGTACCATAGTAAGCCATACTATGTTCACCAATTCCCCAAGGCTTACCTATTTCAATCCAACGTTTCATTGAGTTCATATCACCATAATGCCCTACAGTGACAGGCAATATACCATCGCCATCATCCTCTCCATCCGACGAAACCCATGGGCGGGTAGGATCATTCAACCGCACAATATTTCTCCACTCCTCCCAAGCTTTTTTCTGAGGAGTCATCAGCTCCGGTCTGTTGAATACATGCAAAATTACCGGTTTATTTTCATTACTGATACTCCATCCAAAAACAGAAGCATGATTACGATCTCTAAGAACAAAACGCGTCAAATGTTCTTTCGAAGCTTTCCAGAAAAGTTCAGAATCCAACTTCGGACCGCCATCACTAGCCCAGTTAGCAGTTTCATTCAACACACAAATACCCATTTCATCCGCAACGTCCAAGTAAAAACGGGGATAAACTTGTGCATGAGGACGAACCGCATTTCCATTCATACCTTTAATAGCTGTAAACCAAGCCCAAGCATATCTACGAGTCATCTGCGGAATCCCCATAAAATGCCAAGAGTCACCTCTCAGTTGATACGGTTTACCATTCAAACATTGAACAGTACCGTTCAATGTCCACTCACGCCAACCAAAACGCTCATATTTTA
>ERZ838118.1031-NODE-1031-length-35733-cov-4.786339_pt1 | contig 35733 bp, 20 predicted proteins | sample MGYA00519863_ERZ838118 | MGnify/ENA primary metagenome ERZ838118 (study PRJEB31850, sample SAMEA3708827) | human gut metagenome | biome: human gut; feature: human-associated habitat; material: faeces | place: China | collected 2014 ...
CACAAGACCCATCAGGTTCACAGGAAGTCCCGACGTCAGGCCGTAGCGCACCACGCCCACCGGAAGCACGCTCTCCTGATACGAACGGGGCTGGTCGCGGAAAAGACCCTCGCTCGGTACGTTCACCACACGCACGGCGATACCCTCGGCGGCAAGCAGGCTGGCACCCTCCACGAGCGTCGAGACCTCCGAGCCGGTGGCGACCATCACAACTTCGGGCTTGGCCGAATCAAGCACCACGTAACCGCCCTTGGCGACCTGAGAGGCCTCCTCGCGGCGGCTGGCGCCCAGCGCCGGAAGGCTCTTGATGTTCTGACGCGACAGCACCAGCGCAACGGGACGCTGCTCCTCGACGGCCAGCTTCCACGCCATGACGGTTTCATCGCCGTCGGCCGGGCGCAGCACGACCATCGAACGTTCGTCGTGGTGGTTTCGGAGGTGTTCCATCAGGCGGATCTGGGCTTCATGCTCGATCGGCTGGTGCGTAGGACCGTCCTCGCCAACGCGGAACGAGTCGTGCGTCCAGATATAGATCACATGCAGGCGCATCAGCGCCGAGAGACGCACTGCCGGTTTCATGTAGTCCGAGAAGACGAAGAACGTGCCGCACGCAGGAATCACACCCCCGTGCAGCGCCATGCCGTTGGCCACGCAGGCCATCGTCAGCTCCGAGACTCCCGCCTGAAAGAATTTGCCGCTGAAATCGCCCTTCGTGAAGGCCTTGGTCTTCTTGAGGAAGCCGTCCGTCTTGTCCGAGTTCGAAAGGTCCGCAGAAGCCACGATCATGTTCTCGATCTTTTCGGCGAAGACGCCCAGCACGGCAGCCGATGCCGCGCGCGTCGCCACGCCGGCCTTCACCTCGATCGACTTGTAGTCGATTTCGGGCAGGCGCCCCGAAAGGAACATATCCAGTTTGCGGGCTAGCTCGCCGTGTTCGGCGCGCCACGTCTTCTCGACCTCGGCCTGACGTGCGGCCCATGCACGAAGCGCTTCGCGGCGCTCGGAGAAGGCTTCGAGGCTCTCGGCGAAGACAGCGAACGGATCGTTCGGATCGCCGCCGAGATTCTCCACCGTGGCGGCGAAGTCGGCACCGGCCGCCGTGAGCGGCTGCCCGTGGGTCGAAACCTTGTCTTCGAAGCTCTCTCCGGCGGGACCTTTGGCGCCCTTGCCCATGACCGTGCGGCCGATGATGAGCGTAGGACGCTCCGTCTCGGAGTTCGCGGCAACGAGCGCCTCGCGGATTTCGTTGATGTTGTGTCCGTCCACTGACAGCACGTTCCACCCCCACGCCTCGTACTTCATGGCCACGTTCTCGGTCATGACCTCATCCACCTTCGTAGAAAGCTGGATGTTGTTCGAGTCGTAGTACATGATGAAGTTGCTCAGACCCAGATGGCCGGCGATACGGCCCACGCCCTGCGAAATCTCCTCCTCCACGGCGCCGTCCGAGATGTAGGCGTAGGTCTTGTGCGCCATCCACTCGCCGAAGCGGGCAGCCATGAAGCGTTCCGCGATGGCGGCGCCCAGCGCCATGGCATGACCCTGTCCGAGAGGGCCGGAAGTGTTCTCGACACCGCGCGCGAAGTCTGCTTCCGGGTGACCCGGCGTCACGCTGCCCCACTGACGCAGAGACTGAAGGTCTTCGGTCGTATAGTACCCGGCAAGAGAAAGCGTAGAATAGAGCATCGGAGACATGTGACCCGGATCGAGGAAGAAACGATCTCGGTAGGGGTAAGACGTATTGTCCGGATCGTAGCGCAGAAATTCGGTATAGAGCACCGTCATGAAGTCGGCGCCGCCCATCGAGCCGCCGGGATGGCCCGATTTGGCTTTTTCGACCATGGCGGCCGACAGAATACGGATATTGTCGGCTACACGCGTTAGTTTGGAATTGGTAGATGACATGAGTATTTAAAGTTTTAAAGTCTTTGTATTAATCAGCGTATCTTCTGCCACAAAAGTAATAAAAAAGATACTACCCAACTTGTTTAAGCTCTAAAATATTTGCTTTTTCTATCTTTTTCTTTGCATATGGCAGCGTCACGACGAATTTCCGCGTGTCGGTCGAGGGCAGGTCGAACATCGTGTCCATCATGATCGCCTCGCAGATCGAACGCAGGCCGCGGGCGCCGAGTTTGAACTCGACGGCCTTGTCCACGATGTAATCCAGCACCGCGTCGTCGAACGTAAGCTTGACGTTGTCCAGCTCGAAAAGCCGCTTGTACTGCTTGACGATGGCGTTTTTCGGTTCGGTGAGAATCGACCGCAGGGCTTCGCGCGAGAGGGGCTGCATGTAGGTCAGCACCGGAAGACGCCCCACCAGCTCCGGAATCAGTCCGAACGACTTGAGGTCCTGCGGCGTGATGTACTGCATCAGGTTGTTGCGGTCGATGCGGTCGGCGCGGAGCCGTCCGTACCCCATGGCGCGGGTGTTCAGACGCTGGGCGATCTTCTTCTCCACGCCGTCGAACGCGCCGCCGCAGATGAAGAGGATGTTGCGCGTATCGACCTGAATGAATTTCTGTTCGGGGTGCTTGCGCCCGCCCTGAGGGGGCACGTTGACCACGGTTCCTTCGAGAATCTTCAGCAGGGCCTGCTGCACGCCTTCGCCCGAAACGTCACGCGTGATCGAAGGGTTGTCGCCCTTGCGGGCGATCTTGTCGATCTCGTCGATGAAGACGATGCCACGTTCGGCCTGCTCGACGTTGTAGTCGGCGACCTGCAGCAGCCGCGAAAGGATGCTCTCGACGTCCTCGCCCACGTAGCCCGCCTCGGTCAGCACCGTAGCGTCCACGATGGTGAAGGGCACCTTCAGCAGTTTGGCGATCGTGCGGGCCATCAGCGTCTTGCCCGTGCCCGTGGGACCCACCAGCACGATGTTCGACTTGTCGATCTCCACCTCGTCCTCCTTGGGGGCGTAGAGCAGCCGCTTGTAGTGGTTGTAAACGGCCACGGCCATATAACGCTTGGCGTCGTCCTGACCGATGACGTACTGGTCGAGGAAATCCTTGATCTGGGCCGGCTTGAGCAGCTCCTCCATCTTGAGCGGTGCAGCGGCGGCGCTGCCGCCGCGCTCCGAAGCCACGTCGTTCTCGACGATGATCCGGTAGCCGTTTTCGATACATTTGTTGCAGATGTTGGCGCCGTCGATGCCCTGAAACATGATCTCCACGTCGCTGCGCTTGGCGCCGCAGAACGAGCAGCAGTCGCCGCCCGCCCCGTTCTTATGGTTGTTGCCTTTTCCCGATGCCATTATTTCCCGCGTTTGGATAACACTTCGTCGATCAGCCCGTACTCCTTGGCTTCGCGCGCCGAGAGCCAGTAGTCGCGGTCGGCGTCCTTCTCGATCTTCTTGAGCGCGACGCCCGAATGGGCCGAGAGAATCTCGTACAGCTCGCGTTTGGTCTTCATGATCTCGCGTGCCGTGATTTCGATGTCCGAGGCCTGCCCCTGCGCACCGCCCAGCGGCTGGTGGATCATCACCCGCGAATGGGGCAGCGCCGAACGCTTGCCCTTGGCGCCCGCCGTGAGCAGCACGGCGCCCATTGAAGCGGCCAGTCCCGTGCAGATGGTCGCCACGTCGGAATTGACCAGCTGCATCGTGTCGTAAATGCCCAGTCCGGCCGAAACCGAACCACCGGGCGAGTTGATATAGATCTGAATGTCCTTTTCGGGATCGACCGATTCGAGGAACAGCAGCTGCGCCTGAATGATATTGGCCGCGTCGTCGTAGATCGGCGCGCCGAGGAAGATGATGCGGTCCATCATCAGCCGCGAGAAGACGTCCATCGTGGCGATATTCAGCTGACGCTCTTCGATGATCGTAGGCGACACGTAGGCGCCGCTGACCGACTGGAAATCGTGCAGTTTCAGCGAACTGATCCCGCAGTGTTTCCGTGCGTATTTTTCAAATTCTGACATAATAAATTATCGTAATTGTTATCGTTCGTTATCGTTTGCCGCTATCGCTATCGTTTTTACCGCCGGCCGGCAGCCCGGCATCTCTTATTCGCGGCCCACGGCCGGCTCCGGGCGGGAGCTGCGGGCGGGGGACTGTCGCCGAAACGGCGTTTAAAGCTGTATATCGTCAAACAAAAGGACTTTGCAAACATCACGCCTGCAAAGTCCAAAGATAATCTTTTTTCGGCAAATACTAAAGCGCCTTGGCCAATTTGGCGAAATCGTCGGCAGATACGGCTTTTTCCGTCACCTTGATCTTCGACTTCACATCCTCCACGACCTTCACTTCGTACAGCTTCTCGTAGATCTTCTGTCCCTGATCCTTGTCGGCGAGGATCTTCTCGGCATAGCCGGCCAGCATATCTTCGGGAGCCGACGGCATGCCGTACTGCGCGAACTGCGCGGCGGCCAGCGCCTTGGCTTCCGCGAGCGCCTCGTCCTTGGTCACCGTGATATTGTCCTGCTTGATGAAGTGCTTCTGCAGGTAGTTCCACGTGAACATCTTCAGGAACTGGTCGAAGTCCTTGTCGATGTCCTCCATCGAGAACTTGCCTTCGTTGATCGTATACAGCCAGCGTTTGAGGAACGCTTCGGGCATCTTCAGACCGGCTTTCTGCACCAGATAGTCGCGCAGCTGGAGCGTGAAGAGGTAGTCGCTTTCGCGGCGCAGCTCCGGCTCGATGCGCGCGTCGATGAACTTGTCCAGTCCGGCCTCGTCCTTCACCTCGCCGCCGGGGAATGCCGTCTTGAAGAACTCCTCGTTCAGCTCAGGTTCTGCGAACTTGCGGATCTTGGTGATTTCGAGCGTGAATTCGGGTTTGATGCCCTCCAGCTCGTTCTCCTTGACCTGCAGCACGGCGGCGCGCTGCGACGGGTTCTTGTAGAGTTCGTTGACGTTGACTTCGGTCTTGAAGCCCACCTTCTTGCCGATGAAGGGCTTGCGCTCCTCCTCCGACATCGAGATCAGGCCCACGTAAGCGTCCGCCACGTTCATCTCGCCGTTGTCGAGCGTGACCGACAACGCCTCGTCCGAAGTCACCTCGTCGGCATCGACCAGACGGCCGTACTGACGCAGGTAGTTGGCGCGGTAGTCGTCGTGCATCTTCTTGTCCACCTTGATCTTGCTGTAGGTCAGCTTATCCTTGTCCGAAAGTTCGAGTTTTATCTCAGGAGCCTCGCCGATTTCGAACACGAATTCGAACTCCTTGCCGTTCTCGAAATCGAAATCGCCCTGCTCTTCCGAAGGAATCACGTCGCCCAAGTAGTCGATGTTCTCCTTCTGGAGATACTCGAACACCGAGTTCGAGGCGGTGCGGTAGGCCTGCTCGGCCAGCACGCCCTTGCCGTACATCTTCTTGACGAGGCCCATGGGCACCATGCCGGGGCGGAAACCGGGAATATTGGCCTTGCGCCTGTATTCGCGCAACTCTTTCTCGACGGCTTGGCCGTAATCCTCTTCGCCCACCGTTACCTTGAGCAGCGAATTGTTCTCTTCGCGTTGTTCTCTTACGATCTTCATAATGAATGCTTTCTATATTGTTGTTGTCTTATTTCCGAAATCGGCCCGCAAAGATAGCGATTTTCGCGGACAAACCAATATTTTTTCTAAAATATAGTGTATTGCAACCGCCGGCGGCAAACTCCGCAAAGGCTGTTTTCGGGAAATGCGCAGGCATCCGAAAACGCGGGTAAACGCAAAGATAGTCAAAAAATTCGTCATATGGCGGGTTTTTCCTATCTTTGCGGAGGATAAACCTCCGCTCAGACAGGCGGCGTCCGGCCCGGCCGAATAAATTCGCTTCCGTTTCCGGCTCGCGCTGTCTTTGCTGACGAATTCACAAGAAAGAGATGAGAAAGTTCGCTACCGTTCTGCTGTCGGGAGTGCTGCTGGCTTCGTGCGGCGGCAATCAGGTCCGGGCCAAACGCCCCGCGGCGCCGGCGGAACCCAAGGAATACACCTACAGCGTCCGGGCGGTCCACCCGCACCCGGCGACCAGCTATACGCAGGGCCTGCAATACGCCGACGGCCGTTTGTGGGAAGGCACGGGCCAGCACGGCGAATCGGTCGTACAGACGCTCGACCTCGCGACGGGCCGCGCGGAGGTCTTCGCACGTCTTCCCAAGGAGGACTTCGGCGAAGGGATCGCCCTCTTGGACGGCAAGGTCTACCAGCTCACGTGGCAGTCGAACAAAGCCTATGTCTACGACGCCCGGACGGGAGAGAAACTCAAGGAGTTCCGCTATCCCGGCGAGGGCTGGGGCCTTACGACCGACGGGAAGAAGCTCTACATGTCGGACGGCACGGCAAACATCTACACGCTCGACCCGGCCACCTTCAAACGCGAAAAGCGCACCACCGTGACGCTCCGGGGCGAGACGCTCAACTTCCTCAACGAGCTGGAGTGGATCGACGGCAAGATATGGGCCAACGTCTACACCACCGACCAAATCGTCATCATCGACCCGGCGACGGGCGCGGTGGAGGGGATCGTCGATCTGACGGGGCTGCTGCCCGAAGAGGATGTGACTCCGGCGACCGACGTGCTGAACGGCATCGCATACGACGCGGCCGGAGGGCGCATCTTCGTCACGGGCAAAAACTGGAACAAACTGTTTGAAATCGAAATCAGAGAGAAATAAATGGCCGACATATACGAACAACTCGAATCCCGCATCCTGCTGCTCGACGGCGGCTTCGGCACCATGGTCCAGCAGTACGGACTGACAGAAGAGGACTACCGGGGCGAACGGTTCCGCAAGTGGCCCGCGCTGCTCAAGGGGTGCAACGACCTGCTGGCCCTGACGCGGCCCGAAGCGGTGCGCGAAATCCACGTCAAATACCTGCAGGCGGGAGCCGACATCATCGAAACCGACTCGTTCAACGCCAACGCCGTATCGCTGGCCGATTACGGACTGGAGGCGTACGCCTACGAAATGTCGCGAGCGGCGGCGGCCGTGGCCCGCAGCGCGGCCGACGAATTCACGGCCCGCAACCCGCAGAAACCCCGCTTCGTGGCGGGTTCGATGGGGCCCACCAACCGCACGGCCTCGATGTCGGCCGACGTGGCGAACCCCGCGGCCCGCGAAGTGACTTTCGCACAACTCGTCGAAGCCTACACCGATCAGGCGCGGGGACTGCTGGACGGCGGAGCCGACATCCTGCTGGTCGAGACCATCTTCGACACGCTCAACGCCAAGGCAGCCCTCTACGCGATCGACGCGCTGGCCGAAAAACTCGGCCGCACGATCCGCGTCATGGCGTCGGGCACGCTGGCCGACGCCAGCGGCCGCACCCTGTCGGGACAGACCGTCGAGGCCTTCTGCACCTCGCTGTCGCACGCACAGCTGCTCTCCCTCGGCCTGAACTGCGCCTACGGAGCCAAACAGCTGCTGCCCTACCTCGAACGGCTGGCCGAAACGGCCCCGTTCCGCATCTCGGCACATCCCAACGCCGGGCTTCCCAACGTCATGGGCGGCTACGACGAAACCCCGGAGATGTTCGCCGAGGACGTGGGCGAATACATGCGCCGCGGACTGGTCAATATCGTCGGCGGATGCTGCGGCACGACGCCCGCGCATATCTTCGAACTTTCGAAAATCGCCTGCAACTATGCCCCGCGCCCCGTTCCGGCGCCGCGCCGCGTCACGACGCTGAGCGGACTGGAGCCGCTGCGCATCGCACCCGAAACCAATTTCGTCAACGTCGGCGAGCGCACCAACGTCGCAGGCTCGGCCAAATTCGCCCGCCTGATCCGCGAGGGCAATTACGAAGAGGCTCTGTCGGTAGCCCGTGCGCAGGTCGATGCGGGGGCGCAGATCGTCGACGTCTGCATGGACGACGGCATGATCGACGGCGTCGAAGCCATGCGCACGTTCCTCAACCTGATGGCCTCGGAGCCGGAAATCGCCCGCGTGCCGACAATGATCGACTCCTCGAAGTGGGAGGTGCTCGCGGCGGGTCTGGAAGTCACGCAGGGCAAGGCCGTGGTCAATTCGATCTCGCTCAAGGAGGGCGAAGCCGAATTCCTGCGCCGCGCACGGGAGATACACCGCTACGGAGCCGCCGCGGTGGTGATGCTCTTCGACGAGCAGGGACAGGCCGACACCTGCGAGCGCAAGATCGAGGTGGCCTCACGCGCCTACCGCCTGCTGACCGACGCGGGATTCCCCGCCGAAGACATCATCTTCGACCCCAACATACTGGCCGTGGCGACGGGAATTCCCGAACACGACGGCTACGCCAAAGCCTTTATCGACGCGACGCGCTGGATCAAGGAAAACCTGCCTTACGCAAAGGTGTCGGGCGGCGTGTCGAACCTCTCGTTCGCCTTCCGCGGCAACAACGCCGTGCGCGAAGCGATGCACTCGGCGTTCCTCTACCACGCCATCCGCGCGGGCATGGACATGGGCATCGTCAACCCGCAAATGGTGAAGATATACAGCGAGATCGAACCCGAACTGCTCCAACGCGTCGAGGACGTGATCCTCTGCCGCCGGGCCGACGCCGCCGAACGGCTCACCGAATATGCGCAGCAGGTGCGCGCCGCGGCCGAAACCCAGCCGCAGGTCCCCGACGCATGGCGCACGGGAACGCTCGCCGAACGGATCGGCCACGCCATGCTCAAGGGCGTAGCGGACTACATCGAGCAGGACGCGCTGGAGGGCTACGAAGCCCTCGGAACGCCGATGGCCGTGATCGACACCCTGCTGATGCCGGCCATGGAGCGGGTCGGCACGCTCTTCGGCGAGGGCAAGATGTTTCTGCCGCAGGTCGTGAAGACCGCCCGCGTGATGAAGCGCGCCGTGGCGGCCCTGACCCCCTACATCGAGCAAGGCAGCGCCCAGACCCCTCACAACGCGGGCAAGGTGCTGATCGCCACGGTCAAAGGCGACGTACACGACATCGGCAAGAATATCGTGGCGGTCGTGATGGCCTGCAACGGATACGAGATAAAGGACCTCGGCGTGATGGTCGAGTCGCAGCGGATCGTCGAAGAGGCCGTGGCGTGGGGCGCCGACTGCATCTGCCTGAGCGGCCTGATCACCCCGTCGCTCGACGAGATGGCCCACGTCTGCGAAGAGCTGGAACGCCGCGCGCTGCGCCTTCCGGTCATCATCGGCGGCGCGACGACCTCGGACCTGCATACCGCCGTGAAGATCGCCCCGGTCTATTCGGGATTGGTGATACACTCGCCCAACGCCAGCCGCAACAGCCAGATTCTGGCGCAGCTGCTCGGTCCCGACGGCCAGTTGTACGCCGACAAGGTCCGCGCCGACCAGCAGTCGCTGCGCAGCGACTACCTGCGCGCCGAACGCACCCGGAACCTGATTCCGATCGTCGAGATCCGCAAGGCCCGCAAAGGCGCCGCCCCGCACCTGCCCGTCGAGCCGCTGCACCCCGGCCGCATGGTCTTCCCCGACTTCGACGTCGCCGACGCCGAACCCTATATCGACTGGAGCTTCTTCTTCGCGGCATGGGGTCTCAAGGGACGCTATCCCGAAATCCTCGACCACCCCGAAAAAGGCGCCGAAGCGCGCAAGGTCTTCGCCGACGCCGAGGCCCTGCTGGCCCGCATCCGCGACGAACGGCTGCTCACGCTGCAGGCCGCCGTGGGGATCTTCCCGGCGCGCGCGGAGGGCGACGACATCTGGATCACCGACCAGAAAGGCCGCGAACGCCGGCTGGCGATGCTCCGCAACCAGACGCGCGGGGAGGAGAACCGCTCGCTGGCGGACTGCATCGCGCCGCACAGCGACTGGATCGGCTGTTTCGCCGTCACCGCCGGCATCGGACTCAGGGAACTCTGCGAAAAATTCCGCGCCGAGGGCGACGACTACGGTGCCATCATGGCCAAACTGCTGGCCGACCGGCTGACCGAAGCCTTCGCCGAAGCCGTGCACACGTTCGTGCGGCGGCAGATGTGGGGTTACGAAACGGGCGAGCCGCTCACGCCGCAGCAGACCGTCCGCGGCCAGTACCGCGGCCGCCGCATGGCCTTCGGCTATCCCGCGTCGCCCGACCATTCGCTCAAGCGCGAGGTCTTCGACCTGCTGTCGGTCGAAATGACGACGGGCATGAAGCTCACCGAGAATTACATGATCGATCCCGGCGAAGCGCTCTGCGGACTGATGTTCGCCGACGCCGACTACTTCTCCGTAGGCACGATCGACACCAAGCAGCTGCTCGACTACGCCCGGCGGCGCGGCATGGAGGTCGAAGAGATCAAGAAACTGATACCCAATAATATTTAACGCGCGGGAACGCCCCGGCGGCCCCGCCCGCCGAACCAAAGCAACAACAGACCGAACCATGAATGTTCTGGACATAATCAATACGGCCATCGCCGAACACCGCACGCGCTTCGCGTTCGAACTGCTCCCGCCCCTCAAGGGCGACGGCATGGGCGGCGTATTCGCGGCCATCGACCGGCTCATCGGATTCGACCCGGCCTACATCAACGTCACCTTCCACCGCGAGGGAATCAAGCAGTCCGTGCGTCCGGACGGAGGCATCGACTGGCACGTGGTGCGCCGCCGTCCCGGCACGGTGGGCATCTCGGCCGCCATTCAGAAGAAGTACGGCGTCGAAGTCGTGCCGCACCTGATCTGCGGCGGACAGTCGAAATACGACATCGAGGACGCGCTGATCGACCTCGACTTCCTCGGCCTGCACAACGTGCTGGCTCTCAGGGGCGACAAATCGCAGAACGAGAAGTTCTTCATGCCCCACCCGCAGGGCCATTCGCACGCCGTGGACCTCGTGCGGCAGATCGCGGCCATGAACCGCGGCGAATTCGTGGACGGCGAGGTCGAAGAGTGCCACCACTCGAAATTCTCGATCGGCGTGGCCGGTTATCCCGAAGGGCACGAAGAATCCCCCTCGCCCGAAGCCGACATCGCCGCCCTCAAGGCGAAGATCGACGCCGGAGCCGGGTACATCGTCACGCAGCTCTTCTACGACAACGCCCGCTTTTTCGACTTCGTGCGCCGCTGCCGCGAAGCGGGCATCGCGGTGCCGATCATCCCCGGCATCAAACCCCTCTCGACGCTGCGCCACCTGACGCTGCTGCCGCAGACCTTCGGCTGCCGCATTCCCGAAGAGCTGGAACGCGAAGTCCTGCGCCACAGGGAGGACCCCAAGGCGATCCGCGAAGTCGGCACCGAATGGGCCGTCGCCCAGAGCCGGGAGCTGAAACAGGCCGGAGTCCCCGTACTGCACTACTACCCGATGGGCAAGGCCGACAATATCATCAAGATAGCAAAAGCGATATTTTAACTCAAATGAATCCTATCCAATTCCGCCGTCACCTGCACATGCATCCCGAACTGTCGTTCAGGGAGCACGACACGGCGGCCTTTATCTCCGCCCGGCTCTCGGAGCTGGGCATCGAGCACCGTCCCATAGCCGGAACGGGCGTGCTGGCGAAGATCGAAGGCCGCGGCAAAGCCGACCCCAAACGCCGGGCCGTGGTACTGCGCGCCGACATCGACGCCCTGCCGATCGACGAGCGGAACGACGCAGACTGGAGCTCCCGCAACCAAGGGGTCATGCACGCCTGCGGCCACGACATGCACGCCGCGGTGCTGTTCGGCGTGTTGCAGCAGCTGGCCGCTGAGCCGGATTTCCGCGGCACGATCTTCGGGCTGTTCCAGCCGGGCGAAGAGTGCAATCCGGGCGGTGCGTCGCTGGTGCTGGCCGAAAATCCGTTCGAAGGCTACGACGTCCGGGCCGTGGTCGGCGAACACGTCGAGCCGCAGCTCGAAGTCGGGACGCTCGGATTCCGCGCCGGCAAATACATGGCCGCAAGCGACGAACTGCGCTTCACGGTGCACGGGACGGGCGGTCACGGGGCCATGCGCCCGCAGCTCAAGGATCCGGTGGCGGCCGCCGCGGAGTTCGTGACGCGGCTCGTGGCGCTCAACCACGAAGAGTGCGTGCTCTCGATCGGCCGCGTGGAGGCCGGGGGCGCCACGAACATCGTGCCCGATCAGGTCTATCTCGAAGGCACGCTCCGCACCTTCGACGAACGCGAGCGCGAAATCATCCACAAACGCATCCGCAACTTCGCCGCGGACATCGACAAACGCCACGGCGTGCGGACCGACGTCGATATCAGCCGGGGCTACCCCTGCGTGGTGAACGACGCCGCGCTGGTCAAGCATGCGGCGGCGCTGGCCGCGGAAGCCGGACTGCAGGTCGAAATGCTGCCGCTGCGCACCACGGCGGAGGATTTCGGCTTCTACTGTACCAAATATCCGTCGCTGTTCTACCGGCTGGGCGTGGGCGCCGCGGCCGGACGGCCCCATACGGCGACGTTCAACCCCGACGAAGGGGCCATCGACACGGGCATGGACTATATGAAACGTCTTGCCCTCCAAATTCTGAAGAAATGAAAAAGCAATCACAAAAGAACCGTCCCGCAAGGGGCGCGAAAAACACGGACCGGGCGGCAGTCATCCTGAGTCTCTTCCGTGAATTCCCCAATAATAAATTCTCGCTCAAACACCTCGCGTCGGCTTCGGGCGGCGCGACGAAAGAGGGACGCCGCGAGACGTTCGAAATACTGGGACGCCTGCACGACGAAGGCATCGTCGAGGAGTGCGCCCGCGAGAAATACAGGCTCACGCACAAACACCTGCCCCACTTCGAAGGCATCGCCGACATGACGGCGAGCGGTTCGGTATACGTGCGGGTCGAGGGCGAGGAGAACGATATTTTCGTCAATCAGCGCAACACGGCCAACGCCCTGAACGGCGACCGCGTGGAGGTGGTGGCCATCCACCGCGGCCGCGACGGGAAATTCGAAGGCGAAATCACGCGCATCGTCGAGCGCAGCCGCAAACCCTACGTCGGCGTGGCCGAGGTGGGCGCGCACCAGATCTTCGTGCGGGCCGACTCGCGCCGCATGCCGATGGACATCTACCTCTCGAAAAAGCAATACCCCGACGTGAAAGACGGCGAAAAGGTCGTGGTCCGCATCGCCGACTGGGCCGAAGGCAGCAAAAGCCCCGTGGGCGAGCTGGTCGAACGGCTCGGCATGGCGGGCAACAACGACACGGAGATGCACGCCATTCTGGCCGAATACGAGCTGCCCTACCGTTTCGACCCCGAAATCGAGCAGGCCGCGGAGGCCATCGACGGCAGCATCACCGCCAAGGAGATCGCCGCACGCCGCGACTTCAGGCAGGTGACGACCTTCACGGTGGACCCGGCCGACGCCAAGGACTTCGACGACGCGCTTTCGGTGCGCAGGGTCAGGGACGGCGTCTGGGAGATCGGCGTGCATATCGCCGACGTGACGCACTACGTGCGCCCCCAATCGACGATCGACGACGAAGCCGTCGAACGCGGCACCTCGGTCTATCTGGTGGACCGCACCGTGCCGATGCTGCCCGAACGGCTTTCGAACGAGCTTTGTTCGCTCCGCCCGCACGAAACGAGTCTCTGTTTCTCGGCGGTCTTCACCCTCAATGAGAACCTCGACATCCTCGAAGAGTGGTTCGGCCGCACGGTGATCTACTCCGACCGCCGCTTCACCTATGCCGAGGCGCAGGAGGTGATCGAGACGGGCCGCGGCGACTACGCCGAAGAGATACTGACGCTCAACCGGCTGGCGCAGGCGCTTCGCCGGCAGCGGTTCAAGAACGGCGCGATCAGCTTCGACCGCGAAGAGGTGAAATTCAAACTCGACGAGACAGGCAAACCGCTGGGCGTCTATTTCAAGGAGCAGAAGGAATCGAACCAGATGATCGAGGAGTTCATGCTGCTGGCCAACCGCCGCGTCGCGGAGTTCTGCGGCAAACGCAAGACCGACAAGGGCCGCACCGTCGAACGTCCGATGGTTTACCGCGTCCACGACTCGCCGAGCGAGGAGAAGCTGGACCGCTTCCGGCAGTTCATCCTCCGCTTCGGGCATATCTTCAAGGCCACCAAGGGCCGTGCCGTGGCCAAGGAGCTGAACAAGCTTTTCGCCCAGATCAAGGGTACGACCGAGGAGAACGCCGTATCGACGATGGCCGTACGGTCGATGGCCAAGGCGTATTACACGACCGACAACATCGGCCACTACGGACTGGCATTCCCCTATTACACGCACTTCACCTCGCCCATCCGCCGCTACCCCGACATGATGGTCCACCGTCTGCTGGCGCGCTATCTCGCCGACGGCAAGGCGGCCGACAAGGCGATGCTCGAAGATTTGTGCTTCCGCGCTTCGGAACGCGAAGTCATCGCCGCCGAAGCCGAGCGCGCGTCGATCAAGTACAAGATGGTCGAATTCATGAAGGAGCACATCGGCGAAGAGTTCGAAGGACATATTTCGGGACTCACCGAGTGGGGAATCTATGTCGAGCTGGACGAGACCCATATCGAGGGCATGTCGTTCCTGCGCGACATCGACGGCGACTTCTTCCAGTTCGACGAGGCCAACTACCAGATCATCGGCCGCTCGACGGGCCGACGCATGACGCTGGGCGACGCCGTGCGCATCCGCGTCAAACGCGCCGACCTGCAGAAACGCCAGCTCGACTTCGAGGTGCTGCTCGACGGACTCCGCACCCCTGCGCCCGCCGAAGGGCAGGGGCCGCAGGTACGCCGCAGCAACCGACGCAAAAACCGATAGGCCGTGCAGCGCATCTACGACAAATGCCGGCGGCGGGAGCCGCTCTCGCGCGAAGAAGCCTACCGGCTCTACGACGAAGCCCCGCTGCAGGAGCTGGCGCTGGTGGCCGACGAGGTGCGCCGCGCCGTGGTTCCCGATCCTCAGGTCGTGACGTGGCAGATCGACCGCAACGTCAACATCACCAACGTCTGCATTTCGGGCTGCAAGTTCTGCAACTTCCACTGCAAACCCCACCAGACCGACCGGGCGTTCATCACCACGATGGAGCAGTACTGCGAAAAAATCGACCGCACGCTCCGTCTGGGCGGCGATCAACTGCTGTTGCAGGGCGGCCTGCACCCCGGACTGAAAATCGACTTCTACGAGCGGCTGTTCTGCGGGTTGAAATCGCGCTACCCTTCGCTGCGGCTGCATGCGCTGGGCGCGCCCGAAGTGGCGCATATCGCCCGCATAAGCGGGCTGACGACGCTCGAAACCCTGCGCCGCCTGATGGCCGCGGGACTGGATTCGCTGCCGGGCGCAGGAGCCGAGATACTCGATTCAGACGTGCGCCGGGCCATCTCCCCCGCCAAACCCTCGGTCGAGAAGTGGCTCGACGTGATGCACGAAGCCCACTGCCTGAATCTGCCGACCTCGGCGACGATGATGTACGGGCACGTCGAGACGCCGCACCAGCGCATCGACCACCTGCTGCGCATCCGCGACCTGCAGACCCGCTGTCCCGAAGGCAATTACGGCTTCATCGCCTTCATCCCGTGGATTTTCCGTTCGACGGGCACCGAGCTGGAACGGCAGGGCGTGGAAACCCGCTTTTCGCCGCTCGAATACCTGCGCATCATCGCCGTGAGCCGGCTGATGCTGCACAATATCCCCAACATTCAGGCTTCGTGGCTCACCGTAGGCAAAGCCACGGCGCAGGCGGCCCTGCACAGCGGGGCCAACGACATGGGGTCGATCATGATCGAAGAGAACGTCGTATCGTCGGCCGGGGCGCACAACAGTTTCGACGCCGAAGGCATTCAGTCCGCCATCCGCGAAGCGGGCTTCATCCCGCGCCTGCGGGACCAGCTCTACCGGATGCGGAAGTATGCGCCGCAAACCGGGGAGCTTGCGACATCGCTTCAAGACGCCTAACGGCGCATCACGCCGCAGTGCCCAAGCACCTGCCGAGGCGCAGTATACACCACCGCAACGGCAACAGCCGCACTATTATACGACCACGGCCGCTACACAATGCGGCCGTATCCGGTATGCGCCCGCAGCATCTGCAAGTCGCCGCAAAATGCGTCCCGCGGCAACGCACGCCGGCAAAACGAATCGCCGCAGAACGCGCACACGCTGCAAAGTAAAAGGAGATGCCGAAAAGCATCTCCTTTTTCATAATCCACGTCTCCGGACACGGAGCCAAAGTCCCGCAGAACGCCATAAGGCCAAGTGCAGGAAGAGGGTTGGAAGCCCCGCTACTCGATCACGGCCGCCCAGCCGCCGTTGCGAACCATCTCCACTTTCACGACGGTCGAAGCGTCCACCTCGCGCACCCGTTTTCTGTAGTCCGTGGCCTGCAGGTCGGCGTTCACCCCGTCCTCGAACGAAGTCATCGTAAAGGTACGGCCCGCAGGCAGGAAGTCGAGCGCGATTTCGGTCGTATAGGGCCGGTCGTTCGTAATGCCGCCGACGTACCACTTGTCGCCCTTGCGGCGCGCCACGACGACCTCCCGGCCGCATGCGGCGCGCAGGACGCGCAGGCTGTCCCACGTGGTGGGCACCGCGGCCAGAAACTCCGTGCAGGGATGCTCGCGGCGGTAGAGCACCGGATTGTCGGCGAGCATCTGCAGCGGGCTTTCGAAAACCACGTACAGCGCCATCTGGTAGGCGCGCGTCCCCGTCCCCATCGGATTGGCCCCCGTCGAACGGTTGTCTTCGGGCTGCGCCGAGAACATCGAGCCGGGCGTGAAGTCCATCGGTCCTACGGCATTGCGGATAAAGGGCAGCCAGTTGCTGTTTTCGGGCTTGCAGCGGGCCCCCTGCTCCATGCCGAGCACCCCCTCGTAGGTAAGCAGGTTGGGATAGGTGCGGTAAAGCCCCTTGGGTGTATAGGAGCCGTGCATATCGACGAAAAGGCGGTGCCGGGCGGCGCACTTCATCACCCGTTCGTAATAGCCGACCATCCACTGGTCGCTGCGGTCCATGAAGTCGATCTTCACTCCGGGAATCCCCCACTCCTCCAGCGTCGCGAAGAGCCGGTCCATATCCTTCTCGACCGCCAACCACGTCAGCCAAAGTACGATCTGCACGTTGCGCTCCCGGCCGTAGGCGATCAGCTCCTGCAGATCGAGATCGGGATTGGGATGGAAGACGTCGGTCGTCGAAGCCGACCAGCCCTCGTCCATGATGATGTAGGGAATACCGTATCGGGCGGCGAAGTCGATGTAGTAACGGTAGGATTCGGTATTGCGCCCGGCCCGGAAATCGACGCCCGTCAGGCGCATGCCGTTCCACCAGTCCCAGCTGACCAGTCCCGGTTTCACCCAATCCCAGTCGGCGTCGGCCGCAGGTTCGGCGAGCAGCCAGACCAGCTCGTTCTCGATCAGGGCGGCGTCCTTTTCCGCAACGACCGCCACACGCCACGGGAAGGTGCGCGTCCCTTGGGTGCGGGCGATATACGGCTCCTCCGCAACGATCTTCAGACTGCGGTCGCCGGCGGGGGCATACTCCTTGGGCACACGCGGAAACAGCGATTCGAAGCCGCCCGCGCCGTCGCCCCGGACGAACATGCAGGGGTAATCGCGCACGTCGGATTCGGCCAGCAGTACTTTCTTACCGCCGGGCATTCCGACCAGCACGGGCAGGTAGCTCATACGGTCCGCCGAATCGTATTCCGCCGTCGCCACACGGGTATAAGGCTCCTCGTACATCGACCGGAAACCGTCCACCTCGGAAAGCCACGCTTCGCTTCCGGCGGGAAATCCCAGCCGGCACGCCTCGCCCATGACCTCGACCTCGCCCGGAAGCGACGTCACGAAACGGCAGGCCGCACCGTCGTCGAACAGCCGGAACTCCACGGCGTAACCGCCTGCGAAATTGAGCCGCACGGCATTGTAACGGTTGCGCACCGAAGCGTTCTTGGTCGGATTGCGCCGTTCGAGCACCTCGTCGGCCAACGAACGCTTCACGCTCCGCAGGCGGGGCTTTTCGCCCAGCGTCCTGTCGGCAAGCGTCAGTGACAGCGTACAGTTTTCCAATATCTTGTCCTCCCCGGACCAAAGGCCGTAAGTGATCCGGTCCGAGACATCGACCGCAAGTCGGAGATTTCCGCCGGGCGACGCGGCCTCGACGGTTTTGGCTTCGGCGGCGCAGGCCAGCGTCAGCGCGCACAACAGCGTGAATAATCGTTTCATCATCATTCGGGATTAGCGGAACGCCATAAAAAAAGAGGGCCGCAGTCAGACCGCGGCCCTTCGGAAATTAACCTATTTAACCTCTATCGAATTCAGCAGATCGGTCTTGCCCTCGTTCACCAGTTTGAGAATCAGTTCGCCGAACAGCGTGTTCTGCCATGCGAACCACGAGCGGGTGAAGTCCGCGGGATCGTTCACGTTGAACGACTCGTGCATGAAGCCCGTTCCGGCGTCGGTGGTCATCAGCATCTCGACGCAGCGTTTGATCTCGGCGTCGTCCTGCGACGTGAAAGCCTTCATCATGATGCTCATCGGCCATGCCATGTCGTAACCGATATGCGGACCGCCGATGCCCTCGCCCGCCGTACCGCGGAAGAAGTAGGGATTCGCCTCGCTCCACACGAAACGGCGCGTATTCTGGTAGATCGGATCGTTCACGTCCATATCGCCCAGATAAGGCATCGCCAGCAGGCTCGGCACGTTGGCGTCGTCCATCAGGAAGCGGTTGCCGAAACCGTCCACCTCGAATGCGTAGATCGTGCCGAATTCGGGATGGTTGTAGGTCGCATACTTCTTGAGCGCGGTCTCTACCTCGGCGGCCAGCGCGGTGCACTCGGCGGCCAGCGCCGGCTCGTCGTTCACCTCGGTCAGAATCTCGGCGGCCTTGCGCAGCGAAGTCACGGCGAAGAAGTTCGACGGCACGAGGAACAGGAACGTCGTGGCGTCGTCCGAAGGACGGAACACCGAAGCGATCAGCCCCACGGGGTTCACCGGATTGCCCTTGCCCGCATTGCAGACCGTGTCGAGCTGACGGTCGGTCACACGCATGAAGGTGTAGGGACCCAGTCCCTCCTTGCGCTGCTGCTCGCGGAAGGTCTTCAGGATATTCTTGATAGCGGCCATCCAGTGCTCGTCGAAAACCGAAGCGTCGCCCGTCGTCAGCCAGTACTGATAAGCCAGCCGCAGCGGGTAGCAGAGCGAGTCGATCTCCCACTTGCGCTCGTGGAGTTCGGGGCGCATCTCGGTCTGGTCGCTCATCCACTGGTGGTCGGGATTCGGATCGTAGGGATCGAGGAATGCGTTGGCGTAGGGATCGAGTTCGATGCACTTGAACTGGCGGCGGATAACGCCCGCCAGCATGCTGCGCAGGTGCTCGTCCTTATTGGCCAGCTGGAGATAGGGCCACACCTGCGCACCGGAGTCGCGGAGCCACATGGCATGGATATCGCCCGTATAAACGATCGTATCGTCCTTGCCGTTGGCGTCCTTGCGGGCGCGGACCGTCGTGTCGAGCGTATTGGGGAAGCAGTTCTCGAACATCCACGCCAGCTTGGCGTTGGTCAGCACGCCCTTGATGCGGGCGATCTCCTGTTCCACGGCTTCCGAACGGAACAGACGTTCGGCTTCGGCGGGACGGTTCGTCGCGGCATATGCGGCCGGCGTCTGCGCTTTGGTCTTCTTGCCGGGCTTGGCCATACGCGTATTGTCGGCAGGCATCGGAGCTGCGGCTTCGCGCGCAGCGGGCTGCGGGGCTTCGGCGGGAGCGGAAAGGCTCACCGTGCGGGCCGAGACGCCCTCTGCGGCGCACACCACGGCGGCCGCAAGGCAGATGTTAAGGATTTTCTTCATTTTCATTTTGTTGCAATGTGTAAGTTGAGTATGGTTATTTTGTCTGATCCAGTTTCACGCCGCTCATGCGTCCGTACATCTCGGCCATGGCGCCCTGCGTCAGCAGCCACTTCTCGGACTGCTTGTCCGCCCCCGTAAAGTCGGTCTCGAACAGCCCCTGCGCATCGCGGGCATGCTCCCACGCATAGTCGAGCGTGCGCTGCACGTCGCCGAGGTAAGCCGCATTGCCGTCGATGGCGTAGAGTTCGGCCAGTCCGCGCACCATCACCGCCGAGAACCACACGTTGCCCTTGTTGATGATGCGGAAGGTCTCGCCGCCTTCGGGCGTGAACTCCCCGAAGAAGCGGTCGTAGCAGGCCGCCGCCGTACGCTGGGCGTCTTTCAGGTAGCTTTCGTCGCCCGTCGCCTTGTAGAGCAGCGCCCCGGCCTGCACCATCTGTCCGCTGTTGTAGGCGAACTTCGCGCGGCCGATCTTGCCGTCGAGGCCGATGTTGTCGAAATAAAGGCCGTCTTCGGGATCGAGCAGGTGTTCCTTGGTCCAAGCGTAGAGCGCCTTGCCCTGCGCGAGATAACGTTCGTCGCCCGTGGCGGCGTAGAGTTTCAGCGCGTAGACCGTACCGGGTGCGTTCGAGCAGGTATTCTTCGAATGTTTCTGCTGTTCGCACCAGTAGATGCCGCCGCCCAGCACGTCGTCCGTACCGCTCTCGATGAATTTCCAGATCATCTCGGCTTCGGCGAGGTACTTTTTGTCGCCCGTGGCTTCGTAGATATCGCAGAAATCGATGCCCAGCCAGACGTTGTCGTCGTAAAAGCGGTCCGAAGCGGGAGCCGTATTGATATAGGAGGCGTAAGCCGCGGGCATGCGCGTCGTGTCGAGGTATTCGGCCAGCCCCGGCAGTACGCGTCCGTCGAGCACGCTGCGGTACGACGCGTCGGCTTCGAGAATCGTATTCACGGCCGAGAGGGTTCCCGAAAAGGGCCAGAGGTAGGAATAGGGATTGGGGCGCGCCTGATCCGCCGAAGCGAGGTAGCTCGCCGTATAATCCACATTGAACGGATAGTTCTCGCGCAGCAGACGGTTTTCGGCCACGCCGTAATGCGCATATATCGAATCGAGCGTCGCCTTTGCGCGATCGAGGTTGCGGGCGTCGCACGCCGCGCCTCCGTTGTTGCAGCAAGCCGCGAAAGCAGACGCGGCAAAAGCCATAATAAGCAGTTTCTTCATCATTTATCGGTTATTTTGCAGGCAATACGGTTGTATACCATGTTTTCTGAACGCCGAGCGCCCGGTTGATGCCTTCGACGACCAGCGGCTCCATCCGCAAATAGCCGGAAAGAACCGGATGGCAGCCGTCTTGGGAGAGCTCTTCGGACATTCCGCCGCTGCCGTTGTCGAGCGCCCGATGGTAATCCACATAGGGAATCTTCTGCTCCGCGGCATAGCGTTCCAGCATCGTATTGAGTCGTCGGACCTCCTCGGCAGGATCCATTTCGGGCCGCCACGAGAAGCGGTCGCAGGGCAGCAGCGAGCAAAGCACCACCTTGATCCCGTTGTAGCGGGCCAGATCGCACATCGAGACGATGTTGCCGAAGACGTTTTCGAGTTTTATCGGGCCGTTGTTCCGCGCGATGTCGTTGATGCCCGCCAGAATGACCACGACCTGCGGTTTCAGGTCGATCACGTCGCTGCGGAAACGGGCAAGCATCTGGACGGTCGTCTGCCCGCTGATACCGCGGTCGAGGAACCCGTTCCGTTCGAAGAAATCGGGATCGACGCGAATCCAGCCGTCGGTGATGGAATTGCCCATGAAGACCACCTCGACGGGCCGGTCCAACACGGCATTCTGAAGTTCGTAACGTCCGTACTGCGCCCAGTCCGCCGGTCCTTCGGCACGAAGCGCCGCCACGGAGAAAAGAGCCAGCGACAAGAGTACGATTTTTTTCATGCAGGTCATACGGGTTTCGGGTTTTCGCTAACAAAATTAGAAAACGCCGGGGAATCGGCAGTCCGTATCCATGAAGAAATAGTACAGATACGTGCCAAACACCCCAGAGCAGGCATTTTCGCGCTTCCGGCCCCGCATATCGGGGCGTCGGGTCCGGTTTTGCAACCGCAAAAATACGATTTTTGTCTGTTTTCAGGTCGTTTCGCCACAATATTTATCCGATTTCAGCCGTATTTTGCATAAATTTGCACAAAAGAGTTCAAACCCACACAACCGAAAGTTCCCATGATACGAAAAACTGGTCTCGTCTGGCTGCTCCTGCTGTTCTGTACGGCAGTCCGCGCCAGCAACCTGCGGCAGATATCGAGCCGCGAAGGCATCTCCAACAACGCCATACTTTCGCTGGCTCAGGACAAGCACGGATTCATCTGGGTCGGAAGCTGCGACGGCCTGAATATGTGGGACGGAGAGCGGATGCGGCTCTTTCCGAACGACTGGGGCGGAGAGACTCCGCTGTCAGGAAATCTCATCGAGGAGATCGCCGTCACCACGGACTCGCTCTTCTGGATCCGCACCAACTACGGACTGGATCTCTTCGACCCCGACAGCAAGCGGGTCGAACGCCATGCGGACTTCCAAGGGATGTACAAAATCGTGACACGGCGCAGCGACGAAGTGCTCGTCGTCACGCAGGACAACAAATTCAGCTGTTACGACCCGGCGACGCGCCGGTTCAGCTCCGTACAGCCCATGCCCGGCATCGACTACGCCGACATCCTCGACATGCAACTGGACGATGACGGCGCCCTGTGGGTATTCTCCCGCAAAGGCATCTTCCGCATACCGGTCGCATTCCCGGACAAAAACAACGACCGGATCGGCATCGGACGTCCCGAACGGTTTCCCACGGTCTCGAATCCCGAATATGCGTTCGCCGAAAACGGCAGCGGCTTCTTCATCGACGAAAAGCACATATTCTACGAATTCGACATCCGGGAGCGCCGTCTGATCTACATCAAGGAGATGAGCGACGAGATGGCGCGCATGGGCAGCGTGTCGAGCATCGTCCGCGACGGCGGCGACTACATCGTCTCGTTCTACACCAACGGCGTCATACGGCTGCGCACCACGCCCGAACAGAGCGTGAAATACGCCACCGAACACATCAACATCCCCTGCGGCGTCTTTTCGCTGCTGCGCGACGCCCGGCAGGAGATCGTATGGATCGGCACCGACGGACAGGGACTCTACCAGCATACGCGCAACGCCACGGCGTTCCGCTCGATCACCTTCAACCAACTGCCCTACAACCTCTCGAAACCCGTCCGCGCGCTCTACATCGACGACGAGCGGACGCTCTGGGTCGGAACCAAAGGCGAAGGCATCCTGCGCATCGCCGACTTCTACGACCGCAAGGAGTTCACCCCGGCGCACGTGCAGCAGCTCACGGCCGACAACAGCGAGCTGCTCGACAATTCGGTCTACGCCTTCGCCCGCAGCAGACGCAACCTGCTCTGGATCGGCACCGACGGCGAAGGACTGAACTACTATTCGTACGGCGACCGGCGCATCCGCACGCTCCGCACCCCGGCGCCGCTCAAATACATACACGCCCTGTACGAGACTTCGCCCGACACGCTGTGGGTGGCCACGGTGGGCTGCGGCGTATTCCGCGTGACGCTGGGCGGCACGGCGTCGCAGCCCTCGATACGCGGGGTCGAGCAACTGCATTTCAACGACGAACTGGAGATCAAGAACTTCTTCTTCACGCTCTACCCCGAAAACGGTTCGGCGATGTGGTTCGGCAACCGCGGCGGCGGCGCAGTCCGCTACGACATCGCCGGCGGCGGCAGCGAAGTCTTCAAGTTCGACGCGGGGCGCAGCGCCATCGCCAACGACATCTTCGCCATCCACCGCAGCGGCGACGGCACCATGTGGTTCGGCACAAGCGGCGGGCTGATCGAATTCCGGCGGGATTCGACCTCGCACGTTCCGGGCATCCGCAACACCGTGCACGGCATTCTCGAAGACCGCAAGGGCGACCTCTGGCTGAGCACCAACCGCGGTCTTGTGCAGTACTCGCCCCACACGGGCTACGTGGTGACCTACGGCTATTCGTACGGACTGAACACCATCGAATACAGCGACGGGGCCTGTTTCGCCGACCCCCGGACGGGCACCCTCTTCTTCGGCGGCATCGACGGACTGGTGACAATCGAAGATACGGGCTTCCGCGAGCAGGAGTACAATCCCCCGATGCTGTTCCGCGACATCCGGCTCAACGACGGCATCCGCAACATCGGCGACATGCTCTCCCGCGACGGCGTGCTGACGCTCAGACACGGACAGCGCATCTTCGAGATCACGGTCTCGGCGCTCGACTACGTGAACGGCAGCAACTACAGCTATTACAGCCGTCTGGACGGCTACAACGACCAGTGGACCGGCGCGTCGTCGCAACTCTCGTTCGCCGATCTGCCGGCCGGCACCTACCGGCTCGACGTGCGTTACCGCAACAACATCACCGGGGCCGAAAGTCCGGTCTATTCGCTGCCGATACGTCTCAAACCGGCGTGGTATGCGACCGCGGCGGCCAAATGTCTCTACGTGCTGTTGCTGCTGGCCGTAGTCGGGGGCGTCATCCGCCATTACCTGCTCCGCTACCGACGCAGACGCGCCGAGAAGCTGCAGCGGCTCGAAATCCGCCGCAAGGAGGAGGTTTACGAATCGAAGATGCGCTTCTTCTCGAACATCACGCAGGAGCTGTCAATGCCGCTGACGATGATCTCCGCTCCCTGCCAGCAGATACTCGCCTACCGCAAGGCGGACCCCTATGTGCTCAAATACGCGCAGACCATACGGCAGAACGTCTCGAAGCTCCACGACCTGATCTACATGCTCCACGAGTTCCGCGGCATCCGCACGGGGCAGAACGACGAAAGCGAAAACATCGAGCTGGTTCCCGTGGCCGAGATCGCGCAGAGCATGGTCGAGACTTTCGGCGAATATTCGCAGCAGAACAGCATCCACTGCCAGCTGGACATCGAGCGCAACCTCGTGTGGCCGACCGACCGCGACGGACTTTCGACAATCCTCAACACACTGCTGTCCAATGCCTTCAAGCATACGCCCTACAACGGCGCCGTAAGTCTCACGATCCGCAGCGACAACGGCAAGCTCCTCATCTCGGCCTCCAACGACAGCGTGGGCGTCAATCTCGAAGACATCGAAGCGATTTTCGACCGCTACCGCGTACTCGACTATTTCGAACGCAAGAGCGAGCGCGGCCTCTCGTTTCAGGGCGACCTGCGTCTGGCGATCTGCCACAGCATCGTGGTCCGCATGCAGGGCGAAATCAAGGTCGAAAGCACTCCCAACGCGCAGACGACCTTCACCGTACTGCTGCCGCAGCTGAAAGTCACGGCCGAAAACGCCCCGACCGCAGACAACATCGTGCCCGCGTCCAAAGAATACGGACTGCCCCTGCCGACCGTGACACGGCGCGAATTCCCGTTCGACAAAAACCGCAGGACGGTGTTCATCGTCAACGACAATTCGGAGATCATGAATTTCGTGGCCGAGCTTTTCGCCGCGGACTACAACATCAAGATGCCGTCGGGCAAAACCGAGATGATCGAGCTGCTCAAGCAGATGCACCCCGACATCGTCATCTGCGACGCCCTCTCCGAGCAGTCCGACTGCCTGTCACTCATCCAGTTCATCAAGCAGGGCAAGCTGACCTCGCACATCCCGGTCATCCTGCTCTCGACGGCCCAGCAGATCGACGAGCGCATCAAGGGCGTGGAGTCGGGCGCGGACATCTGCCTGACGCTTCCGTTCAACGTCGAATACCTCAAAGCCGTGGCCGAGCAGCTGCTCCGCCGCAACCGGTCGCTCAAGGACTACTACAAGTCCTCGATCAGCGCCTTCGAGCTTTCCGACGGGCGCATGCTCCATCAGGACGACAAGGAGTTCATCGACCGGATGCTGAAGATCATCAACGACAACATCTCCAACACGGAAATCTCGACCAAATTCATCGCCGACGAACTGGGCGTGAGCATCCGCAACCTCTACCGACGGCTGGAGGGCATCCTCAACCAGACGCCGACCAACATCATCAAGGAGTACCGGCTGGCCAAGGCCGAACAGCTACTCACGACCACGAAGCTCTCGATCGACGAGATCATCTACAAGGCGGGCTTCGTAAACCGGGGCACCTTCTTCAAATGCTTCTCCGCCAAATACGGCTGCACGCCCAAAGTCTACCGCAAGGAGAAACTCTCGCAGATCCGTCAGGAAGTGGGCGAAGAGAGCGAAGATGCCGCAGACCGGTCTGCGTAACGTCCGGCGGAGTCCGGCATAGCCCCCAGCGAAGTTCCGGCATGACAGCGGCCACAACTGCGACATCGCATCCGGCGAAGCTCCGGCATAACAGCCGCCACAGCCACGACACGGCATCCGGCATAACATCCGGCAGAGCAGATCAAACGAAGAAAGAGCGGGCCGAAACCCGCTCTTTCTCTTTGCCTGTCCTGAGGACCTTGCGCCCTACTCGATCAGCAGCGCCATGGCCTCGATCATCGTCGAAGCGCTGACCTGCTCGTTCAGACGGCCGTCCCACGAAGATCCCGGCTCGCCCCAGAATCCGCCGAAGAACCACTTCGATCCCTCCGACTTGTCCACGCCGTCGCGCCAGCAGACCAGCCCGTTGTAGATCAGGAACTCCTCGATCTCCCGGCGCAGCCCCGCATCGGCCTTATCGACCGAAGCGTCCTTCCAGACGTTCATCGCATAGCGGACGAAAATCCCCTTGAAAAGCGCGTTGTCGCCCGAACCTTCGTTGTTCAGCACCCCGTTGGTCACCATCGACTTCATGGTGTAACGCGCGGCGCGCGCGGCGTCGGTCATGTATTTGGCGTCGCCCGTGGCCTTGTAAAGCTCGTGCGCGGCGCCCATGAACGTACCCTGATTATAGGTCAGCGCGCCGCCGTTGATCACGCCGTTCTTCATGTTGTCGGACACGGCGCCCGTCAGCGGATTGTAGAGCGTCGAGCTGAGCCAGTTGTAAATCTTCTTCGCATCGGCCAGATACTGATCCCTCTCGGCTCCTTCGGGGCTGTTGGCCCACAGGCGCATGGCGCAGAGGGCGCCCGGACCGTTCGAGCAGGCGTTCTTGCTGTTCTCGGCGTCGAAGCTCCAGCGGATGCCGCCGCCGTTCTCGTCTTCGGTCCAGCGGGCGATCACTGTCTCCTCGTAGGTCTTGCGAGCGGCGTCGAGGTATTTCTGCACTCCGGTAGCCTCGTACATGCGGATCAGCGTCAGGATGATCCACTCCGAGTCGTCGGTGTAGGCATTGCCGAAACCGTAAGTTCCCCAATAGCTGTTGCCGTAGTTGTTGCCCTTGTTGTCGTACCATTTGGACATGTAGCCGGCATAGGTGTCGCGGCGGGCGTCGCCTTCGGGAATACGCAGGTAAGCGTCGATCAGCACGTCCATCGCATGAGCCTGCGGCCAGTAGCAGTAGGTCGATTCGTTCGTGCGGTCCTGATCGGTATACCAGAATGTGCCGCGGTCGGTATTCATGAAATTCTCGATCAGCTTCTCGTCGATCTTGTCGGCATGGGCGGTCCAGTCCTCCCCGTAAGCGGGTTCGAGCTTCTCGGCCGGATCCACCACCTCTTTGCCGTAGTATTTGTCGTCCACCTCGCAGGCTCCCAGCAGGGTCGCCGCGGCGGTAAGCGCTAAAATGTATTTTTTCATAAGTCTGTCGTTTTTTACCGGGGGGGGGCACGCCTTGCGGAGCGCGCCTCCCCCGGAGAGTTGGTTAATCCAGATACTCGATATAGTTGTAGTAGTGCTCCGTATCGGGACTCATGTTGAGCTTGATGTTCACCCGCTTGGAGTCGTTGCCGCGGTAGGCGTGGAGCATCTTGAACGCGCCGGCATCGTCGCCGTTCACATCGGCGATCGGCCAGAATACGCGGAAGCGCGAATCGTTCTCGGCAGGCTTGGAATTCAGGTCGCCCGTCATGCCGGGATTGGCGCCGAACTTGGTCTTCACGCCGTCCACCTCGGCCCAGAAGAAGTAGCGGTCGTCGTCCCAGTCCCTCAGGTAGGGCACCACGCCTGCGGCATACCAGATGCCGTTGCCCTGATAAGGCAGCTTGATCTGCTTCTCGGTATGCTGGGTCTTGACGTTCGGCGAGAGGTAACGCATGTTCTCGATCTTCTGGAGCTTCGCCGTGCCTGCGCCGAAGTCGAGCAGGATGTAATAGATGGCCTCTTCGGACGAAACGACGCTTGCGTCGCTCTCCCGGATCGCACCGCCTTCGACGACGAACTTGCGCGCATCGGCCGTATCGCCGTCGGTGAAGTTGTACCCTGCGGCGTCAGTCGTCAGCTTGGTGAAAATCTCGAATTTGCCAGCGCCCAGCGCCTTGAGGGCCTGATAGCCGGAACCGAACTCCGAAGCGGCGCCCGTGATGTAGGCAGCGGTCGGAATACCCTTCATGCGGGTAACCGTGAGCTTGCGGCCGGAGGAGAGCGCCGTCCACGAAAGCAGTTTGCTCTCTACGGCCCAGTACAGGTCGCCCGTGCCTTCGGCGGCAATGCCCGCGGCATCGGCGATCGACTCCAGCTCGGAGAAGGAGACGTCCACGGAGCCGTTATACTGCGCCTCCTTGCGGCCGACGGCCTTTTCCAGCGCAGCGTCCGAATAGAAGACCAGCGTATAGCTCGTCAGCTTGCCCGCAGGGTCCGAATCGGGAAGCTTGTTCCACGCGAAGGTCTGCTTGGCGCCCGCCTGCGCATTCAGCACGACGGAGGCGTTGTCATCGGGCGAGATCAGCGTCACGGGAGTAGCTTCGGGCGCGAAGTCGAATTCGTAACGGTGGTAGTACGCTTCGGCTTCGGGCGAGCAGTCCACGACGATCGTGCAGGTGACGTTCCTCAGCACGGCGATATGCTTGAAGGAGTAGTCCCACTGATTGATATTGCCCGTTTCGCGCATTGACAGCCTGTACTGCGGCCCGGTCAGGCCGGAGGGCATGTCCGAATCGCTCATATCGCTCGACGAGTAGCCCCAGATGTAATCCGTGCCGTCGATCACCGCGTCGAAACGGTAGCGGTTGTCGCCGTCCCAAGTGATCTGACGCTTCCAGACGCCGTTGCCGGCATATTCCATCACGGCATCGGGATCGGGCGTCCAGCACCAGTGGTATTTCACGCTTTCGATCTTTTCCATCTTCACGCTACCGGCCTTGAAATCGACCAGTACGCGGTAAACGCCGTCGCCCGTGCCTGCGGCGTCGGCGCCCTCGGTCAGGCGGCCTTCGGCGACGCCGAACGTACGCTTGCTGCCCGCCGCATTGCGGTTGATGAAGCTGAACGAGCCGGTGAATCGGGTGTAAATCTCGAACTTGCCGTCGCCCAGCTCGCGCATCTGTTTAGCCGCGGCGGGATCCGTGCCGAACTCGGAGCCTTCGCCCGTCACGTAGAGGTGGTAGGGCGCGTCGATCGAAGCATAGCGCTTGACGGTGAGTTTGTGCGGCTCGGCCGGCGAAAGCTGTTCGGCTCCGCCCAGTCCGGCGCTGACCGTCCAATAGAGGTCGCCCGCAGCGTCAGGCTCGATGCCGGCGTCGCCGGCAATCGCATTGAGCTGGCTGTGGAGCATCTTCAGCGAAGATTTCTGACCGTTGTTGTCGGCCAGATAACGGCCGATCTCCTTTTTGGCCGCATCGAGGAAAACCACGGTGTAGACGGGAGTTCCGACCTTGGAGACCTCCCACTCGAAATAAAGGTTGGCATCGGCCTGTTCGATCAGATCGAGGGCGTAGCCGTCCGACGGATAGAGCAGTTTTTCGACCGCGCTGAAGCCGGTATCGTCATATTCCGTATGCTCGGTACAGGCCGCCAGTGCAAAACCCGCGAGCAGCAGAACAACCAGTTTATTCAGTATGTTTTTCATAGGTTCAATTATTTTTTAGCCGACGATCTCGATTACATGCGTACAATTCTCCACGTCACCGGACATAATCAGGGTGATATCGACTTTCTTACCGTTAAAATCGCTGTGGAACTTAAACTTTTCGGGACCATAGGCATCCCCGGTAAACAGATTCTCGGTCAGAATGTAATACTCCGCGCCGCTCAGCGCGCTGGGGCTGCTGTCGTTGCCTTTCGTACCGGCCCATACATACGTAACCCCGTCGAAAACCGGATGGAAGTTGTAACGCTGGTCGAGTCCCCAGCTCTCTTCCCTGAATTTGACGTTGTAATCGGAGAATTTCCAGCAGCCGTTGCCGATATACTCCATATTGCCGTTGTCTTCGGTGCGCGGTGCGAAATTGAATTCCACGCGGTCTATATGCTCGAAGGTGATTCCGCGGACATTGAGGTCGAGCTTGATGCGGTAGACACCCGATCGGTCGATCGTGGCGGGTTCGGCGCTCTGGTCATCCAGCACGCCGTTGACGACCGTATAGGTCGTGCGGTCGTCGCCTTTCGAGCTGACGAACGTAAAGCCCTTGCCGGCTTCGAGCTGCTGATAGAAGGTAAACTCGCCGTCGCCGGTCTTGCGGCCGACACAGGCATTCTCAAGATCGCTGCCGCCCTCGGTGGCTTCGCCCGTGAGGAACAACTGGTCCGGAATCACATTGAAGCCCAGCAGACGCGTCAGTTCCAACCGGCGGGGCGTCGCAACCACAGGCGCGGTATCCACGCCCCGGCTCGACACGACCGACCAATAGACGGCACCGTCGGCCCCGACGTCGATGCCCGCGGCATTGGCGATGCGGTTGATCTCCTTGTGGACAATATCCACGCTGGTCGACGAACCGGCGTCACAACGGTAAATGATCTCGCCGCCGGGCTTGCCGAAGAAGACCACCTCGTAATGGGGAAGCTGTCCGTCGGCAGCCAGCGCCGGCTCCCACGAAAAACGGAGCGTCGCCGTCGAAGCGCTCTGCAGCTCCACGTAATAGTTGTCGGCCGGCAGCAGCAGCGTTTGCACCGGAGTGACGCCTCCGGGCTTGTACTCCAAGTCTTCCGAGCAGGAGATGCCCGTAAGGACGAGGGCCGCCATCAGTATGTTCAATATCTTTTTCATTGTTTTCGATACTTTTTTGATTGACGATTAATAACCCGAATTGTTGGGCAGCAGCGTCGGCACGAGCTGCGTTTCGGAGAGCGGAAGCGACCAGAGGATGTCCCGGCTGGAATTGAACTTGAATTCGTCGATCTGACGGCCTCCGTTCAGCTCCTTGGCGCCGTAGACCGCACCGTTCAAAAGGTCGATGACGCCCTGCGACTTGGAGTCCTTGTAATTGATCCAGCGGATCAGGTCGAAGTAGCGCAGTCCTTCGAGCGCCAGCTCGACACGGCGTTCGTCGCGTACGATCTGGGTGTAATCGCCCGACGAGGGGAAGTCGGTGCCGCTCAGCCCCGCACGCTGGCGGATCGGCTTGATCGTCTCGTTCCACACCGCGGCGTCCATCTCGTTCAGGTACGCCTTCGCCTCGGCGTACATCAGCAGCACGTCGGCATAACGCATCATGATGATATTGGTCCACATTTCGAGGTTCTTGCCGTGGGTCGTATCGAAATACTTGCGGGTGTAGAAGCCCGTGGGCGAACCGTTGTCCGTACCGGCCTTGTCGTTGCCCGAAGTCACGTTGATCGTGCCTTTGGTCACGTATTCGCCCTTATCGTTGCGGTCTTTCCACACATAGCCGTTGTAGACGACCGTAGCGGTCAGACGCGGATCGCGGTTCGCATAGACGGTCTTGTCCGCGGGAACCGAGCCGTCGGCATTGAGGTAGCTGTCCACCAGCGCGCGCGTCGGAGCCTTCTGACAGAGGTTGGCGCCCATCGTCAGGGGAACCATCGAATAGAGCGTGGACCACTGCTTGTTCAGCTCGACGGCGGCATAGTCGAGGATCACTTCGCTGTTGTACTCGGCGGCCGAGGTAAAGAGGTATTCATAGGCCGGAATGCCGTCGCCGGACCCTTGGGTCAGCAGGCTGTAGGTGCCGTAGGTGCCCTGCTCGTGGATGAGCTTGTCGCAGATATCGGCGGCCTTGCGCATGTTGTCCGAAACCGAATTGCCGGTGCGCTGCACGTTCTCGTACATATACATACGCGCCTTGAGCACCATGGCGGCGGCTTTGGTGATGCGGCCGTTGTCGTCGGCTTTCAGTTCGTCGCGGGTGGGCAGGTCGCCGACGATCTCGTCGAGTTCGCGGTGCAGCGCACTCATCACCTCCGGATAGGGAGTGCGGGAGACGCGGCGCGACTCTTCGAGCGAAATATCCTGCAGGAAGAAGGGAATGTCGCCGTAGAAATTGGCCAGACGGAAATAGAGGAATGCACGGATAAAGCGGATCTGCGCCTTCATCCCGGCGAGCCGTTCGGGGTCCATGCCCGGCACCTCGTCCACGAAATTCATAAAGACATTGCAGGTCTTGACACCCTCGAACACCCATTTCCACTCGCTGCGGAACAGTCCCGTGTTGGGCGTCGCCTGCCCCATGCGGATCGTGCGCGTATCGGGATTGCCGCGCTGTTCGTACAAGTTGTCGCTCAGGGCTTCGTCCTGCCAGATCTTGTCGTGGCCGAACATCTGGTTGTAGGCCATGTTGAGCACCATGTTCGCACGTTCGGGCGAAGTCCAGAAAGCCTTGTCGGTAAACTTGTTGGTAGGCTCCTGATCCAGATCGTTGCAGCCTGCGAGCAGCATCGCTCCGGCGGCGAACGTCACGGTGATATATTTTAAAATCGTCGTTTTCATAGTTTTCGCCTTTATTTAAAATGTGATGTTCAGACCGGCGCCGAAGTAACGCAGGTTCGGGTAGTTGCGGCCTGAGTTGGCGCCGCCCGAATTCATGTTCGAGCCGAACTCCGAAGATTCGGGGTCGATGAACGAACAGTTGCTGAACGTAAGCAGGTTCTGGGCGTTGAAGTAGATCTTGAAGCGCTTGACGCCGAATTTCATCGAAATCCGTTCGGGAAGCGTATAACCCAGCTGGATGTTCTTCAGGCGCAGGTAGCTGCCGTCGAACATGTAGAGGTCCGAACCCATGCGGTAGTTGTTCTGGTTCGAGGGGTCCGAAATATCGGTCAGACGCGGCCAGCGGGCGTCGGTGTTGGTCGGGGTCCAGAAGTCGAGCTGGTGTTCGTACATCGTGTAACCGTAGTTGGAGTGGAACGGCTCGATCAGCTCGCCGCGGACCATCATGTCGCGCTTGAGAACGCCCTGCAGGAAGATCGAGAGGTCGATGCCTTTCCATGCGACGTTGTAGGTGAAGCCCAGCGTGTAGCGCGGGAAGGCGTTGCCCAGATAGTAGCGGTCGTTCTCGTCGATGGTGCCGTCGCCGTTGCGGTCCTTGAATTTCACGTCGCCCGGCTTGACGCTCTTGCCCGTCGGCACGGCCGAATGGGCGATTTCGTCATAGCTCTGGAAGAAGCCGTCGGTCTTGTAACCGTAGTAGGAGTTGAACGGCAGCCCCTCGCGGGTGATGCGCCAGAACTCCTCCTGTCCGGAAATATCCTCGAAGCCCTCGTATTTGAGCACCTTGTTCCACGAGTCGCCGATGTTGAACTGGAAGAAGTGCGACCAGTCGCGTTTCTTGAGCGCATAGCTGAGCGTCAGCTCCCAGCCCTGCGTGCGCATCTCGCCGGCGTTGTAGTTCTGCAGCTCGGTGCCCAGAATCAGCGGGGTCTGGGGCTTGACCAGAATGTCGGTCGTATGTTTGTTGAAGTAGTCGAAGCCGAGGTTGAGCTTGCCCCGGAAGAACGAGGCGTCGAAACCGACGTTGAAGGTCTTGGACACCTCCCACTGCAGGTTGTCGGTACCGAGCTGGAAGCCGGCGCCGCCGACGCCCACGTTATTGAAGGCATAGGTGTTCGAATAGACGTTGTAGGTGGTGAAGTACTGGTAGTCGCCCACCGACTGGTTGCCCAGCGTACCGTAGGAACCGCGGATCTTCAGGTCGCCGACGTTGTCGCGGTAGCTCTCCATGAAAGCCTCCTGCGAGAGACGCCAACCCAGCGACACGGAGGGGAAGAAGCCCCAGCGCAGGTCGGAACGGAATTTCGAGGAGCCGTCGTAACGGAACGAGAACTCGGCGTAGTAACGGTTGTCGTAGTCATAGGCTGCGCGGCCGAAAACGGAGGTGAGGCTGGTGCGGGTCGTGTTTTCGGGCGTCACCGAAGACCGGCCGTCGCCCGAAATGACAGCCTCGGTGCCGTCGCCGTTGATACCCAGATCGGGGTCGGCCCATTTGAAGGAGATCTGGTTCGCTTCGGAGGTGTAGGACTCGTTCGAGGCGCCTAACAGGGCGGCCACATGGTGCTTGCCGAACGTACGGTCGAAGTCGAGCATCAGCTGAGAATTGATCAGGTAGGCGCGTTTGTTCCAGTCCTCCGACTTGTTGTCGTTGTTGGCCGAACGGCCTTCGCCGACCGGATTGCCCGCAGCGTCGGTATTGTAGAACATCACTTCGTGCGTCCGCGTATAGCGGTGGTCGGCGAAGATATCGGCACCCAGCACGCCGCGCAGTTTCAGCCCGTCGATGATCTTCACCTCGGCCGACAGGTTGGCGTTCACATAGTCGTTGCGGTACTTGTTGTAACCGCCCTCTTCGAGCAGGCCCAGCGAGTTGCGGTCGGTCAGTTTGTCGTTGAGCAGGTATTTGCCCGTCACGGGATCGTACTGACGGTAATAGTAATAGGTGGGAATACGCATCGCGTTGGCGATGGTCGAACCGTCGGTCGTCGTCTTGCTGTTCTCGTGCGAATAGGAGAGCAGGGCCGTTACCTTCACGCGTTTGTATTCGGTGGTGATGTTCGTACGGAAATTGTAACGCTGGCGGCCGTAATCGGGACCTTCGAAGTTGCTCTCCTGATCGTAATAGCCTGCCGAAATCATATAGGTCGTATTGGCGCCGCCGCCCGATACGCTGACGTTGTAGTTCTGCTGCATGGCCGTCCGCAGAATCTCGTCCATGTAGAACGTGCCGTTGCCGTGCGCCTTGAGGTCGCGGATCTGTTCGGCGGTAAAGGCGGGAGCCAGCCCCGAATTGGCTTTGGAAATGTTGAGCAGCGTGGCGTTCTGCCAGCCTTGAACGGGCGTGTAGAGCACTTCGGGCTGCTGCCAGCCGACCATAGCCGTGAGTTCGACGGTCGGAGCCTGATTCAGCTTGCCCTTCTTGGTGGTGACCAGCAGGACGCCGTTGGCGGCGCGCGAACCGTAAATGGCGGCCGTACCGGCATCCTTCAGCACCGAGACGTTCTCGATGTCCGAGGGATTGAGCTTGTTGAAGCTGGCGTTGTCCGACACCAGACCGTCGATGACGATCAGCGGTTCGTTGTTGTTCATCGTACCGATACCGCGGATGTTGATGTTGAGCTGGTTGTCGGCGGGGTCGCTGCTTCGCTGCTGGATGACGAGGCTGGGCGAAGTGCCCTGCAGCGCCTGCGTCAGGTTGGCGACGGAACGTTCGGTGATGGCTTCGGACTTGATCTGGTCCACGGCGCCCACCGCACGGCGGCGGGTGGTGGTGCCGTAGCCGATGACGATCACTTCGTCCATCAGCTGCGCGTCTTCCTTCAGCGTCACGTTCAACAGCGTGCGGTTGGCCACCGGAAGCGTCTGCGTCTCGTAGCCGATGAACGAGAAGTCGAGTTCGGCATCGGCGGCGCACTGGATCTGGTATTCACCGTCGATACTGGTCGAGGTTCCGACCGAAGTACCTTTGACAATGACGGTAACGCCGAGCAGCGGCGCTCCTGCGGCGTCCTTCACAACGCCCTTGACGGTGACCTTGGATGTCTGGGTCAGGGGGCTGGCATTAACGGTTGCGGCTGCAAACCCAAGGGGGGGGGTAATCAGCAGCACCAAAACCGTCAGCATGATTTTGTGCCCAAAATTGGTCATAGATATTGTTTTTTGGTTTAGTTAAAATATACTCCCCGCACCCGGTGACGCGGATGCGGTTCATGGATTCAGAAAACGGGAAAATAACAGGATAAATTACGGGATTCCGCAAAAAAATCGGCGGAAAGGATCAGACAGGAGTTTTTTTCCATAGGCTAATCTGGTTTTAAGTTTTAGGTTAAACGGTTGGTTTTTCGTGAAAACAAAGTTGAGAAATAAGATGCGGACCGAAAAATATACGG
>ERZ838118.1043-NODE-1043-length-35487-cov-5.959331_pt1 | contig 35487 bp, 34 predicted proteins | sample MGYA00519863_ERZ838118 | MGnify/ENA primary metagenome ERZ838118 (study PRJEB31850, sample SAMEA3708827) | human gut metagenome | biome: human gut; feature: human-associated habitat; material: faeces | place: China | collected 2014 ...
TCAACGTGACATGAGCTCCTAATTGACGAGCAACTTTTGCTAGTGCATAGCCCATTTTTCCACTTGAATGATTTGAAATAAATCTCACCGGGTCTATTGCTTCCATTGTAGGTCCTGCTGTCACAAGTACATTTTTTCCTGTTAAATCTTTTTCAAATAATATTTCCTGAAGAATAAAGTCAAGAAGCGTGTCCTCTGACGGCATTTTTCCCGCACCAACATCCTTGCAGGCAAGAAGCCCCACATCAGGCTCTATGACCTGCATACCAAATCGTTTTAACTTGGCAATGTTATCCTGGACTATCGAATTTTCATACATATTTGTATTCATGGCAGGTGAGATTATCTTTTTGCACTTGCAAGCCATAACAGTCGTTGTCAGCATATCATCCGCTATTCCATTTGCAAGTTTTCCAATAACATTTGCCGAAGCCGGAGCTATAAGCACAACATCCGCTTTTTTTGCAAGTGAAACATGCTCAACATTAAACTGGAAATTTCTGTCAAATGTGTCTATAAGACATTTATTTCCCGTAAGCGTTTCAAATGTAATCGGATTTATAAAATTAGTTGCATTTTGTGTCATCAATACATGAATGTCTGCGTGAAGTTTTGACAGCATACTTGCAAGATTTGCAATCTTATAAGCCGCAATACTTCCTGTTACGCCTAAAACAACCGTCTTTCCCTTTAACATAATTTTATCCTCATTTCCGGCTGCCGTTCACATATTAGATGCGTCCGGCAACAATTTACACACTATTAAAACTAACAACTATTATTATTTAAGTTACAGCCTTGTATATTGTATCATTGATATTAACCAGATAACTATTTTACTGCTTCCTGTGTAAGTGTACCATATTTTTCATAAGATGACACCTTTGCAATCTTGTTTTCGTCATCAACAAATACTACTTTTGGTTTATGTTCCCTAACTTCCTCAGGTGACATCTGACAGTAGCACATAATAATAACATGGTCGCCTACCTGAACCTGTCTTGCTGCTGCACCGTTTAGGCATATCATTCCACTTCCCGGCTCACCTGCTATCGTATATGTTTCAAATCTGTTTCCGTTCTCAACATCGACTATCTGCACAAGTTCGTATTCATATATCCCTGCCGCCTCCATAAGTTCAGGGTCAACAGTGATACTTCCCACATAATTTAACTCAGCCTGTTTAACTACTGCTCTGTGAATTTTACCTTTAAGCATTGTAACTGTCATATTTTACTCCATTTCCAAACAGACACAACTCACTACTTCACAAAGGATGTATAAAAACAAGATGTGCCTATCATACATAATTATTTTTTACTCAACGATGAAATTGTCAATAAGTCTTGTCTTTCCAATATAAACAGCTATAGCTGTAAGTATAGGTCCGTCAATCTTTTCTACAGGCTCAAGTGTATTCCAATCGACAACCTCAACATAATCAATCTTCGCAAGTGCTTCTTTCTCTATTATATCAGTAATTGTTTTCTTTACCTTTGCCGCATCCTTCTCGCCGGCATCAACAAGTTTTCTGCCCTCTTTTAATGAACGGCTGAGTACAAGTGCAGCCTTACGCTCGTCCTCACTAAGATAAGTATTTCTTGAACTCTTTGCAAGACCGTCCTCCTCACGGATAATAGGACATCCTACAATCTCGATACCAAAACTAAGGTCATTTACCATGTGTCTTATGACTGCAAGCTGCTGTGCATCCTTCTGACCGAAATAAGCTCTGTCAGGAGTTACAATATTAAATAATTTTGCAACAACAGTACAAACTCCACGGAAATGAATAGGTCTTGTCTTTCCACAAAGACCGCCTGTAAGTGTATTCATATCAACAAATGATGAGAAATTATCATCATACATTTCCTCCGGTTCAGGATGGAATATAAGAGACGCACCCGCTTTCTCACAAAGAGCCGCATCCCTGTCCATATCTCTCGGATAACTCTCTAAATCCTCTGTAGGTCCAAACTGCATAGGATTAACAAAAACGCTGACAACAACTTTGTCATTCTGCTCAACTGCTTTATCTATAAGACTCTTATGTCCCTCATGAAGATAACCCATAGTAGGCACAAGACCAACCGTAAGACCAGCCTTTCTCCACTCTCTAACCTGTTCCCTGACTCTCTTAATACTACCTGTAATTTCCATTGCTTTTGCTCCAATCTGTATTTATAACTTACATATGTTAAATTTTTTAAAAATTGCTTTCTTTTTATTTTTTATTAAAAACTCATGCCACAGCTCGAAATTTGTGAAAATGTCAGATTTCGTACAAATTGTATTGCTATAATCACCACAACCTATATCATTTTCACAAATTTCGCACTGCACACATTAATATAATTTTTCCAAAACATCCTCGTCAATCTTAAATGTGTGTTCCTGTGCCGGGTATGTACCTGCTGAAACCTCACTGATATAATCCTTAAATGCCTGTTTCATCACATCACCGACATTTGCAAATTTCTTGACAAACTTAGGTACATAATCTGAAAACATTCCAAGCATATCCTGATATACAAGTATCTGACCGTCACAGCCTGCTCCTGCACCTATTCCGATAGTTGGAATATCAAGTTTTTCAGTAACAATCTTTGCAAGTTTTTCAGGAATACATTCAAGTACAACTGCAAAAGCTCCAGCCTCCTGTACTGCAAGTGCATCCTCGATAAGTTTCTTTGCTGCTTCCTCTGTTTTTCCCTGAACTCTGTTGCCGCCAAATGCATTTACAGACTGTGGTGTAAGTCCGAGATGAGCCATAACAGGAATTCCTGCTTCAGTTATTGCCTTTATCTGCGGGCACACACTTGCTCCACCTTCAAGTTTAACTGCTCCTGCACGTCCCTCTTTCATAAGACGGCCTGCATTGATAAGTGCATCCCTTGTCCCCGTCTGATAAGACATAAACGGCATATCTATAACAACCATAGTATCACTTGTTCCTCTGGCAACTGCTGCCCCATGATGTATCATGTCCTCAACAGTAACGGAAATCGTATCTTCATAACCAAGCATTGTATTCCCGAGAGAATCTCCGACAAGAATAGCATTTATACCTGCTTCTTCCATAAGTCTTGCTGTTGAATAATCATAGGCGGTAAGCATTGTAAGCTTTTCACCTTTTTCCTTTGCCATCTGAAATGTTCTTACTGTGTTTTTCATAATTTAATTCCTTTCCGAATACCTGCCCTTTGTGGGTCATGTTTCTTTGCATTGACAAATTACATAATCTTTCTTAACTCACTGTAATCCCTGTCGGGATTTTTTTTCTCAGACATTTTAACAAGTCTCTCTCCTACACTTTTATATATCTTAAGTGCGTCCGTGCCCTCAAGTGCTTCAATGTGTTTTTTAACAGTTCCCGTATCATTTCTTATAACAGGACCCGTGAGAGCTTCTAAAGTTCCACTTTCAATCACGGATTTAACATTTCCCATTGTCAATGGACCTAAAAGAGAAACTGCATCTTCATCGGTAAAGCCGCAGTCTTTTAAAAGTCCAAGTGCAACATCAAAAATTCCGACAACATAATTGCTTGCAAATGCCGCCGCCGCATGATATTTCACTTTATCAGAAGCTTTTAACATAAAAATCTTATGATGTAATTCATCTCCAAAAAGCTCCTGCATCACCTTTACTGCTTTACTGCTTCCCTCCATTGTGAGCCTTGCCGTATTTAATTGTCTATATGATGTAAATTTGTCGCTGAACGCATACATAGGATGAATAGAAATCTTTTCTGCCTTTGTTTCCTCTATTCCTGAAAATATATCAGATGATAATGAACCGCTAAAATGACATATAATTTTTTGTTGCAGATTATAATTTTTAATCTGCTCCCACACTTTTAAAATAATATCGTCAGGTGTTGTTATACATATAACATCACATTCATTCACCAGTTCTTCCGGTGAAGCATATGCTTTTGAATTTGTAAAAGTCGCTGCAATGTCAACGCTTTTGCTTGTTCTGCTATAATAACCTTTAATCTTTGCAATGCTGCTGTTTTCACACAGATACTTTCCAATGCTGCAACCGACAGCTCCTGCTCCTATAAAACCTATATTTATATTACCACCTCCACATTTATCACCATTCACAATTATGGCATATCAGCTCTTACAGCCGATGCTAATTTGCAAATGACAGTAATCTGTATTTTGCAGAGGTCACATTATCCCTGATGCAGTTTCTTTTCATTCTATATCCGAATACCGCTCGCAAATGAGATAATAGCACAATCTAAGGTGCATTGCAAGTGTGAATGAAGTTTTCACACATACCTGATTTCCACAAGTTTTAGTCCCTTAGCCGGTGCTGTCGGTCCTGCTTCTTTTCTGTCAGCGGATTTTATTATATCTTCCATCTGCTCCGGTGCTACATTTCCTTTTCCCACTTCAAGAAGTGTTCCGGCGATTATTCGTACCATATTGTAAAGGAAACCATTTCCATTCACCCTTATTTTTATCAGTCTGTTATTTTCCTGTCCTCCATCAACTTTAATATTTACCAGTCCGTTATTTTCCTGTTCTTCACCAGTCTTAATATTTACATCATCCGATATTTTTTCACATTCCGTTTTCTTTTCTGCATGATTTTCTCTTTGCACTCCACCAAGTTCCATGCACTCAACTTCCAAACTGTATATTGTCCTTACCGTTGTTTTTACCTGTGCTCCCGCCGAACAAAATCCTGCAAAGTCATGTTCTCCTATAAACGCTTTGCACGCTTTTTTCATGGCTTCAATATCGAGGTTTCCATAGTCAAAATGTGCCGTGTTTCTGTATTCGGGCAATGGAAATCTTCTATTTAATATAGTATATTCATATGTTTTTCTGCACTCCTGATAACGGGGATGAAAATCTCTATCTACTTCCTCTGATTTCTGTATTATTATGTCATCAGGAAGCCGCTGGTTTAAAGCATAGGAAATTTTTTCTCCGGGGATACGGCTCTCTGTATCAAATACAGCCACATTGCCTAGTGCATGAACTCCCGCATCCGTCCTGCTCGCTCCTATAACCTCTATCTGTTCTCCTGTAAGTTCAGATATTGCCTTATTTAATTCGCCCTCTATCGTATCAGCATTTGGCTGAACCTGCCATCCATGATAATTTGTGCCGTCATAAGCAACTGTTAATTTTATTCGTTTCATTGTATTCTCCAAATTTTATACCATTATATTCTACTTAATCTCATTATTTTATGTACTTTAAGTAAAGTATAATAGCATCTACCCCTAAAAACAACCAAAAAATATAGTTATACTCTGCTTAATCTATTGTTTTCAACAAGATTAAGTATAATATAACCGTCAATTCAACCATACAAATATTCGCAATCCACTCTGCTACTTACTCATAACGCCATTAATAACTATCACAGCATATCAAAAATGGTCTTGTACCCCTAAATCCCAATCCAATATTTATTATTTTGCGCAATAGAAGTGGTAAACTTTCTTAATAGGGTTAAACAATTATATATTCCATTCCCCGATACACAGCTAAAAATGAAGATTATTATTCTGACCGAACATTGTTTGCGAAACTATCATAACACATGACTAAATTGTGCAAATATAACAAATAATGTTAGCAGTGCACTCTGTCCACCGTCAGCACTTAGTTAGCGTCTTTTGCTAACTTAGTACTGTTACGAGTGACAGGTAGCGAAAGCGTGCCTGCGGTATTATTTGTTATAGATACACAATTAACATATCATATAATTAGTTTCGCATATATATAACAGAATAATAATCTTCATTTTTAGCGTCCGTATATCATATCCCCCTACCACCATTTATCAAATGCGTCCTTTGGCATATGCGAAAACACCATATCAGCTCCAGCCATGCACATCGCAAAGAAAACTATCATTATCAATATGACAACCGCCGCAAAATCATATGTTCCTGATTTTTCAGGGGCAAAAAAACTGTAATATAATATCTCACCGCCGAGAACAATAAGTATCAAAGGCCAGAGATGAAATATAAGCATATAGTTTAGCACACCACCAAATATATGTATCAGAAACAATATTCCAAATACCACAAGCGAAATTCCTAATGTAATCGTACCTATTCTGCGCTGTCTCATTTGTCATCTCTCCCCTCAAAATACTTTTCATTTTCATCAAATTCTATTTCCTGCTTTTTTCCGGCTATCATTCTGAGTCCGACAGCAATTATAACAAACGCAACAATAAACTGTGGTATATAATGAAGTAAAAATTGGTTTACTTCATATGATATATATATTCCCATTCCTGCAAGTACCGAAACAACACTGTTGCACAACATATATATGCCAAAACATATTAAAACTATTGCTAAAATCTTTCTTCCTTTACCCTTTGGCAGCTTTGGCAGACAATCCAAGTTATCTCCCCAGATATAAGCATCTTCAAGCATTGCAAATTCTTCATCAGGCATTGAGTTTTTGTTCATAGCATCAAAAAATGCATAGAACCATACAATTATTGCACCAAGTGAAAGTACGCTAAGATACAGCCAGTGCGAAACAATGAAAATCCCCAAAAATACTGTCATAAGGCTGACGCCCTGTTTAAAAAATCCCAAAAACATCTGTCCCGCTCCCGGCATACACGAAAAGCAGAATGTTAAAAACTTATTTCTTTTATGTGTCATATTTTCCCTCATTTCTGCACACTTTTTTTGCATATCAAGTTTGTGTCAAGTGTGCCAGCGTTATTATTTGTTATAGTTTACAATTAACTATGATGTTGGGGGCAAAAGGTATTTTGACCCTAACTAATGTTATTTTTTAATCCGCAAAAACTCCGCAGACTGTTAAAAACCCTATTTATCCTAAAACTTTCTCTCCCACTGTTTTCCCTATTTTTTTCTATAAATTTTTTCCTGTCTTCCTCCTGCTTTTTTTTCATTTCTGACTGTTTTTTATCATATCTCGACTTCTCTTCCATGACACTCTTTTTAGTATCACCTATTCCAAACCCTGCATTTACATTTTGCCCGACTTCTTCAATTATCTGCCCCGTCTCTGCCGGATTTCTTAAATATGAACCATTTGAAAAATTAACGGTAACTAAAAGACCGAGTGCCATGCACATTCCAAGTGCGACTCTTGTGCAATACCCGTAATATTCTTTTCGTCTGTCATGCCATGTCGGTATTTTCTCTGCTTTCTCCAAAATCTCAGCCGTAATCCCACGCGGCAGCTTTATCATCTCTGTCTCCGGTATTCCTGCTGCAAACCTGCCTGCACAATATTCACATTTTGCAATATGGGTGAGCATATTTATTTCTTCGTACTGCTCCATATCATGCACATAATATTTTTTAATCTGCTCATCGGTTATATGTGCCATAATAAACCTCCTTTCCAACTGCACGGCTCATCACTATTATTCATGCCTTTTTCCCAATTTTTTCTGAAGCATCTTTTTCGCCCTTAAAATCTGTGTCTGTATTGTTTTAAGCTTGACACCACGATTTTTTGAAATCTCTTTTGCCGTTTTGTCGCAGCAATAAAATTCATAGGCAACCTCATCATAGGGAGGTTTCAGAGTACGGCAGGCATTGCTGAGCTCCTCGTTTATCTCCTTTTCCAAAAAAGACTCCTCAAGAGATGAAACCGTACCGACATTACTTTCTAATATGTCATCTTCAGTCGGCATCTCTTTTCGTCTTTTTGATTTGAGAAAATCAAGGCATTTGTTTGTGGCTATTTTCGTCAAAAAAGCCTTTTCATTCTGACCGTCAAACCGGTCAAGCACTTTATAATATGTAAGAAATGTTTCCTGTGTCATATCCTGTGAATCAAAATAATCTCCCAACATACGGTAACAGATTGAAAATATAAGTTTTTCATATTGCTCCATAGCTTTTTCAAGCTGTACCATATGTCTGGTACTGTCCGCCAAGTCTCATCACCTCCCATTTTTCTCTTTTCATTATACTTAAACGAATGAAATTTACAAAAGTCTTCAAAAAAATGCAAAAAAATATACAGAATTAAAATTTTTTTCAATTCTGTATATTTTCAATATTATTTTCCCAAGAAAATTATTTTCTTATTAGACCATATAGAATTATTTTCATACTCAAGTTCTATATCTTTCATTTTAGCTTCTTTTGGGACTTCATATGTAATACTGCCGCTTATCTCTCGTCCCCCTGAAACTTCCTGCAACAAAAAGCTTTCATCTGAATCGTCAAGATATTCCTGATCATATTTTTTGTTATTCACATAACAGCCAAATGACCCCGGATAACTGTCTGAGTTTCCTGTATTTTTAAATGTAAAATAAAATTTAACATATTTATAACCATCTTTTGGCTGTATAAACTGATTGTTTGATTTGTATTTCTCCGCACCCATATATGCAATCTCAAAATCCCCAAACTCTACCACATCACCGGGATGAAACCTGTTATCATCCGTTTTGCCATTGTTTTTACTGCTTTTATTACTTTTTTCTTATTACTGTTTTTCTTATTGCTTTTTTTGTCTTTTGAACTGCTTTTGTTCCTCTTTTTATCTTTAGATGTACTTCCTGAACTTTCAGTTACACTTCCTACTTTTTTTGACTCATTTTTCGTATCATCATTCCCGGAATTTGATGCCGCCACAATTATAAACACCGCTATAACTACAATAACTATCCACTTGCCTTTTCCTTTTTTCCCTGTCGTTCTCATAGAAATCTTCTCCTTTTCATGTAATTATCATTTAGGCGTTTGCGAAACTGTCTTTATCTGTAAATTATTTGTTATATTCTCACAATTAACACAACATATAATTAGTTCTGCAACCGCTTATGATTAATAACTTTTATTTATCAAGCTATTTTATTTTACATAAAGAAATTTCTATTTTGGTGTGCCGGCAGCATACATTTTCAGGCATTTTTAATTTTTATACAATGAATAGGCAATATTAAATAACTATGCAATAAACAGGCATCTGTTATAACCAAACACATTTTGACAACATTAACTACCAATAAACACCAGCATCATTTAACGATTGTCTTCATATATTCTTCAATCTGTATTCCTGCATAGAAAATCATAATACTTAAGATAACTCTTGAAAACATCTTTACAACACTATCCATATCTTTATAAATCGGCATCCTGTTATACCAGTTTTTATAATTTCCTGCTATTACTACAGTTGAAAATACATACATAAACGCCGCAGCACATTCATACATAACAGCCTGCGTATTTCCCTTGCATTTCTCAAATCCTACAGCCATCACTGTTACCAGAAATACATAAACGCAAACTCCCAGTATCTTTTTCCACAAAGCTCCACTTCTAAATCCCGGCATTTTTGAATAATCATAATCCTGTTTTACGGATGCTGTATCCTGTTTACCCGTGGTTTTATAAGCACTGTTTGTAAATTTGACCGTATTTTCATTTGATTTCGCATCATAATGTATGTAATTTTTCATAAGTTCTTCATATGCCTGACAAGCCGTCTGAAACCTGTTTTCGGGTGATATATTTATACATTTTTGTATAAATTCCTTATAATCATAACATATACATTTATTTCCCTCAGGCATTTTTCCCGTAAGCATTTCATGAAAAACGACACCAATAGAATATATGTCACTCCGTATATCAGTCTGCATAAATCCAAACTGCTCCGGTGCCGCATATCCCGCCGTTCCCAAAATCGTTGTATCTTTTGTTCTGCCCTCTTTCGTTTTCCTTGAAATCCCAAAATCTATCAATTTAACTACATTGTCACTTGAAATCAGTATATTTTTAGGTGTTATATCCCTGTGAACAATATTTACTTTCTCAAGTTCAGATAAAACTTCAAAAAGCTGACAAGTATAGTCTAAGGCATCTTCTTTTGTTATATTTTTATTTTCAATCTTGTCCGCAAGAATATCTCCGCTTATATATTCCTCGATAACAACAGCTTTATTTTCAATCTCAATAATATTTTTTACTGCTGCCAGATGCCTGTTTTTTATATATTGGAGACTCTCATATATTGAAATATTCTCAATTTCTATCTCTTTTAAAACAAATATTTTATTAGAATTTTTCTGCCTGACAAGCCATGTTTTTCTATCATTATTTTCACCAAACAATGCGATTTTCTCATATTGCTCATTTAAAAGTGCTGTTTTCAGATTTATATTTTCCATAATTCTCCTTATTTTATCTTACAAATATTTATAGCCACGGATATTCGTGGTACTTATGTTAAATATGGTATCATTTAATAAATTCAGATGCAACATTGTAAAAATAAGTTTACAAGCAACTCCAATTAAATTATTATATGATGTAAGTGTCAAAAGCAAACATTTCATTTTGGGAGATAACATATATGAACAATTATAAAAAAACCGATAAATTATTGGATATATTAAAAAAATCGCCTACCGTAGACGATTATATAGAAAATGAGAACGACAATCTTGTAAACATGACTCTCTCGGAATATTTGAATAAAATACTTTCTGACAGAAACCTAAAAACAAGCGACCTCGTAAAACTGACGGGACTTGACCGAACATATACATACCAGATAATGTCGGGCAGAAAAAATCCGTCCAGAGATAAAGTTATCGCCATCTGTTTTGCACTTAATATGTCATTTGAAGATACCCAGCAGCTTTTAAAAGCCACCGGATACCCTATTTTGTACGCCCGTTTCCAGCGTGACAGCATAATCATATTTGCATTGCAGCACAACGCATCTCTTACAGATACAAATGAACTTTTGTATGATTATAATTTTGATACGCTGACTTAAAGAACTAATCTGCAAGCTGAAGATTTATTGCTGCCTTGACAACTTTGCCATTTTTTACTTTAATATAATCAGCATAATCCTTATGTCAGACTAATTTTTTTCAAATTATTTCTTGGTTGCCTTGTATATTCACTTCTGATCTTTAAGTTTTCCATACTCTGCATCTGTCACGGCTTCACACCATTCATTTGATGTTTCCTCGCCCGGTACTTCTACCGCAAGATGACTAAACCAGCTATCCGGTGCTGCTCCATGCCAGTGTTTTACTTCTGCCGGAATGTTAATACAGTCACCAGGATTAAGTTCGATTGCTTCTTTGCCCTCTTCCTGATAATATCCGCGACCTGCCACGCACACAAGTATCTGACCGCCGCCACTCTTAGCGTGATGGATATGCCAGTTATTTCTGCATCCCGGCTCGAATGTTACATTGAAAATTCCTACCTGACTTGGCGATACAGGTGCAAGGTAACTTTGTCCGATAAAATATTTTGCAAATGCGTCATTTGGTTCACCGATTGGAAATACCATCTGCTTTGCATGAGCTCTCATTGCTTCATCCTCGTATGGCAAATCTCCCTCGCCATTGCTCCAAACTTCCTTTGCAAGATTAAATACTGCCCAGCCTTTTGGCCAGCCTGCATAAAAAGCAACATGAGTTATGATTGCTGCGATTTCTTTCTGTGTCACACCGTGGTCCTTTGCATTCTGCAAATGGAATTTTAATGAAGAGTCAGTAATTCCTGAAGCCATAAGTGCTACTACTGTTATAATACTTCTTGTTTTTACATCTATATCCTGATTGTTCCAGTTCTCACCGAAAAGAACATCATCATTAAAATGTGCAAACTCAGGAGCAAACTCTCCGAGTGCATTTCTTCCTGCTGTCTGTACTATCTTAGCCATAAAAGCCTCCCTATATCCCTAAATTTCCTTAATCCAATCGGCTATTTCCTGCTTTGTCGCTCTGTTTAAAAGTTTTCCTTCCACGATTTCAGAGTTTGGTGCTGATGGCTGTAATTCCTTAACCGTATTGCCAAATCCACTTCCTCCTGATGTTGCAAACAGAATAATCTTTTTGCCTGAGAAATCATATTTTTCCAAAAATGTATTTACAATAGTTGGTGCAACATACCACCAGATAGGAAAACCTAAAATAATCTCATCATACTGACTCATATCAATATCATTGTCCTTGATTTCAGGTCTTATCTTCTTATCTTTCATCTCAACGCTGCTTCTTGATTTTTTGTCCATCCAGTTGAGGTCTGCCTTTGTGTATGCCTCTTTTGGAGTAATCTCACAAATATCATAACCACCTGCTTCTGCTATCATATTTGCGACTTTTTCCGTCGTTTTACTTGCACTAAAATAAGCTACTAATCTTTTCATTATAATAATCCCTCCTAAAATATGTGCATCAGATAATACCAAAATCGCATAACAATATAACACTATGGTGCATCAATTAGTGTCAAAATGCCTTTTTGCCACAGTAATATAATGTATTATCACAATCCTGCAATATCTAACAGATACATAAGTGCTATTAATTCTTTAAAAATCATTGTATATACATTATAAAGCCTTATATCTTATTATGTCTAATACTTATATCGTATATCTTGTTATGCTTTTTAGGCATACTTTAGCAGTTAATACACTATATCTCTGACTTGTACAATAAAGATTAAAGTTCTTATCCACAGTACACTAATGCCAATTCTGCGAGCGGGCATAAGCATTGATTTCCTCTATAAAACGGCTTGTCGCTGGTGAATACGGGATATTTCTCCGCCATGCGATAACTGTGCTTGTCTCAATCTCAGGATATAGTCTTTTTTGCACGACAACATCCCTGCTCCAATATCTTGCTGCCCCCTCAACCGATAGTTATCTTTCCCTCTATTGACTCATTATCACCCTTAAATTCACTGACAATCTTGTCCTCAAGGTCTACAATTTCCAAGGCACGCCGTTTTAGTAACTGTCCCTCACTCGTCAGGGTAATACTGTGACCGCCCCGTTCAAAAAGTGTCGCACCAAGTTCATCCTCAAGTGCCGCAAGCTGTCTTGAAAGTGTCGGCTGTGTGATATTTAACTGATGTGCCGCTTTTGTAAAACTCTGTTCTTTTGCCACCGTCAAAAAATAACGCAATACTCTTAAATCCATATCTCACTCCCGCAATAAAATTTTTTGTACCTTAATATTTTTAATTACTGACTCATTCAACATTTGACTACCTCCATTTTATGAACTGTTATTTTTATCAAGCCCATAATAATGGATTTACTTCTAATTTTAAATATATTATCAAATTTATAAGTCACTAATAAATTTGTTAGTTTACTTTTTCCATCTTATAGTCCGATACGAAATTTATTCATAACTTACCGATTTATAAACACGCAGCCGATAACTTTTTTATAACTTCTTTCACATACTCCTCTGACTTTGATACCTTTTTTGCAATTTCAGCTATAGGCATATTACAATCATTATATGCCTCAATTTGTCCTTCAATTTTTCCCTCAATTTTTCCTTCGTCTCTAGTTTCTTCAAATACTCTCCACATACTGTCGCCCTCCTTAAACAAATTGTCAACATCTAAGTCACATCTTGCCGCTCCTGCTACGGTATTTAATACATTTTTATCTACTTTATGATCTACACTGTATTTTATTGCTTCTTCTCTCAACTCTCTTGTACTCTTGTCCTTATTAAGTAATATTCCAAACAGATTAAACAAGTCTCGATTATTAACATTATGAAATAATAAATCATTTTGTCTGGCTTCTACTAATTTCATCTTATAGTCATTAACTATATTTTCCATTTCTTTTGGTATTGCCATCATCTGCTTTAATGATAATGCACCATCCCATTCCTTGCCGCCTGTTTTACTTCAAGCGGCATAAAAAATAATTTTTTATAATTTTTGTAACAGTTCAGCCCAAAAAAGATAAGTCAATAATACATGAGCTTGCTCAATGTATTATTGACTTGTTTTTTGGGGCTGAATAGCCTTTCATTTATGAAATGAAGTAAACACAAGCTGCATAGCAGCGACTGACAGCTTGCTGGCAGGTTTACGAATGTAATAAATGAGAGGCTGAACTGTTACTAATTTTCTGTTCAATCTTAATACATATATAGCCAAATATAGCTTTACTTAAACGAATATGAAACTGACTCGTTTCCTGCCAAATCTGAAACTACACAGTCTCCTTTAACTGTATATGATTTGATTATTTTTCCATTTTTTGATATTTTCTTTCCATTTACTTCATCTATTCCTGATTTGTCCGTTATTTTGCAAGTTATCTTTTTACCTTTTCTAGTTACTTTTATCTTAGGTGCTTTTGTATCTTTCCAAACCTTGAGAATAGATTTATGACCATGTTTATCTGTAATTGATAAAGTATGCTTACCCTCCGGAATTTTTAATTTCGATGCTGTCTTAAATTCCATATTTAATTCAGCCGCCGTCTTTTTTCCGAAGTCCTCCCATGATACACTGTCGTTTTCTGCCGGCTTTCTTACTTTATCTAATTTGTAAGACTTCTTGCCGTCAAGCACTATCTTATCTACAGAGCCGGTATTATCAAGCACCTCATAACTTATGCTCTTACCAAATTTATTAACATTACCTATCATTACATATCCTGTAAGTGGTCTTTGCTTTCCAGAGCCTGAACCATAAACTGAATATGACACCGGATTATATCCTGAAGTCTCTGCATATTTTTCCCTAAATGATAACACCTCTCCGGTCTTTTTATAAAACGCTGTATCTTTGACAAGATAATCCGTCTTTACTCCCGTTTTATAATATGGTGTCTTTACTTTTGCTGCATGGCTTACTTCCCCACATAACATACTTGTCATCAAACCTGCTGCAACTGCCATTGTCATAATCTTTTCAATCTGTCTTTTCATAAGCGTCAGCTCCTTTCTAAAATTAAGTGGACATTTTCAATCCACTCTGCTGCCTGATAGTGTTAAAGTTATTTCTAAACCTTTGTAATTTTGTCATTACTGTTTCACTTATAAAGACAGATATTTTTCTTATTTGTTGCAAAAGATTCAAAATTAATTTAAATATTTTTTTATCTTCCCTCAATGCCCAACAAGGCTGCATATACATTTTATGTGTATATACAGCCCTGCATCCTTTTTTATTTTTTAATTTCTATATATTATTCCACCGCTTTATCTTCATCCGCCTTATACTCAAAGAAATCAAAGTCAGCATAATGCTTATGCTTTACTCTGTCAGCACAGGTGATACCGACCATTGTTCCGGTAAATTCACCGTACTTACAATACTCATCTGAAAATTTTGTCGTATCAAACGGTATTCCTATCTTATTATAATCTTTTCCGTTATAACTCCAGAAAAACTGCGAATGTTTTCCTCTTATTTCAAGCCTGAAGTAAATAGGTACATCATCTACTGCAAGTCTTGTGTTGACAAATTCCGTTTTTTCTCCGTTTTCAAGTGCGATTATCGAGATTGCACTCTGTCCGAGTGTCTCGCTGTAATATTTGCGGAGATTTATATAATTCATATTGTCATAATAAATTATAAGACCTGCTGAATGCTGGTGCACTTCCGGCACAAATTCCATCTTTGTTGTAACAGTGGCATACACACTTGTAAGTTTTCTTGCAAGTATGCTTACTTTATTTAAAGATGCTCTCGATTCCTGTCCACGCAGACGGACATAACCTTTTCTTGCTGTTACATCGGCAAAACTCTGCGGCATTATCCTCGGTGCATAATAGAAATTGCCAAGTGTGTCATCATCAAAATCATCAAAATCCGGCACCTGTTTTACAGGATATTCAGGCAGCTTGCTCTCATCGCAATACTCTTTTGCAATATTGCTTCCGTCTGCCATGCGAAGCCATCCGTCCTCTGTCCATTTCATTTTCTGGATTGCCGTTTCACGGCCGAGTGTGCAGCGAAGTTCAGGTCTGAACGGTCTTGAACAAAGGTGCACAAGATATACCTCTCCAAGCTGTGTCTCAACATAACTTCCATGTCCGGCTTTTTGCAATACCACATCAGGATTGAAATATTTTGGTTTTAAATGGTCCGGGTCATGTCTCTCATTTGATACGAGCGGATTTGATGTGACTATAGGATTCATAGGGTCACCTTCATATGGTCCCCACACATTTTTTGAGCGACCCATTGTTACACAGTGATTATATCCCGTGCCGCCCTCAGCACACATAATATAATAATAACCGTTTCTCTTTGTAAGATGAGGTGCTTCGATACATCCTCTGTCCGTACCTCCACGCCAGATGCGTTTTGGATAGCCGATTATCTCTTTCTTTTCAGGGTCATACTCAGAGATTGCGATAACTCCCGGCTTTTCGTATCCCTCTCTTGTCTCCCAGTCAAGTGAAACAATATATTTTCTTCCATCATCATCGTGGAGTATTGATGCGTCAAATCCTGATGAATGTAAATATACCGGCTCACTCCACGGTCCTCTTATATCCTTTGCCGTGATAACAAAATTATCTACATCAAAATATCTTGCATTCATTGAGTTCATGACACCATACACAACATAGAACATATCTTCCTGCTCACAATATGTAAGACACGGTGCCCATATTCCCTTTGCTGAAGGAAGTTTTTTAAGGTCTGGATTTGTATCATCTGTGAGGACATGAGTGTAAAGTTCCCAGTTTTTCATATCCTTTGAATGATAAACCGGTATTCCCGGAAACCACTCAAATGTTGATACTGCAATATAATAATCACCGCCTTTGCGGCAGATACACGGGTCAGGGTTAAAACCTTTTAATATTGGATTTTTAAGCATTATTTAGCAGCTCCTTCCTTTTCAAGTGCTTCAACGATTCCGTCATACTCTTTATCAAGTTTGTAGAACCACATTACAACAACCTGTCCTATACAAAGGATTGCAGGAATCCAGATAAATGTGATTTCCGAACCCGTACCTGCTCCTGCTGCACCGATAACCCAGCCAAGGATTGCAGAACCAAGTCCATTTCCTACCTTGAAACCAAAACTTGAAGCAGAATTTATAAGTCCCTCTGTACGGTAGCCTGTTTTCCACTCACCATACTCGATAGTGTCAGATACGATTGCAAACATACATGATGAAATTCCTGCATTTCCAACACCTTTAAGTACACACGCAGTTATTATTCCTGTCATATTGGTTCCGACGAAACCAAACATTGCAAAACCTAGTCCGTAGATAACAGCTCCGACGATGAGCATATTTCTCTTACCAATCTTCTTAATGATAAATGCAGTAAAGAACATTACACCTATCTGAACAAGGTTTGCAACAAGATTCATTGTTCCGACCATATCACTGTTGTGGAGTATATTTTTTGCATAATATACTGCTGCTCCGCCGTTTAATGAATAATTGATAAAGATAAATACAAGTGTTATTGTTATCATCATCCAGTATTTATTCTGGAATAATAAACTGATTCCCTTTACAAATGGAACTTTTTCCTGCTTTGTATCTTTTGCAGGAACTACACGCTCTTTTGTCCCCGTAAATGTAATCATAAATACTATTACTGCCAAAATTCCAAAGACGGCGAATGTCTTTGTCCATGCTGAAAGATTATTTCCGAAAAATTCAACTAAAGGAAGTGTAAGATTTGTTATAATCAATGTTCCTGTTGTAGCCAATATCATGCGGAAAATGCTGAGCACTGAACGCTCGTACTGATCCTGTGTAATCAGTGAATTAAGCGTTGCATACGGTACATTTATAGCCGTATATATAACAGAAGAAACTAAGTTGTAAGTTATAAAAATGTACGCAAGTTTTGCTGTATTGCCAAGACCTGACGGCACGGTAAACAGTAGGATTCCTGCCAGTGCAAACGGTATCGCCATGCGGAGTATCCACGGTCTGCACTTTCCAAATCTTGATTTTGTCCTGTCAACAATAATTCCCATTATCAAATCAGTAATACCATCAAACACTCTTGACAAAAGCATTATAGTACCGATAACACCTGCACTTACATGAACATAATCTGTGTAATAAAATAAAAGAAATGATGACATTGCCGAGTAGATGATGTTACATCCTAAATCTCCACAACCATAAGAAAATCGCTCCCAAAAACGGATTTCACTTTTTTTCTGACTCATAACGAGCCCTCCTTTCGCATTTTGCATATTATAATGAACATTTATGAGTTCATCATGTAATAACCGGTTTACAGGGGTATATGTAAAACAATCGTTATGATGTTTTGCATTCACCTTTAATGTAACTATAGTATAAATGCTAAAGCCAAAAATGAAATCCATCTATTCAGACGCAAAAAAGGTATTATTCCGACTTTTAGTATATAATGCACAATTCAAAACCAACTGACAATGCAGCAAACCACAATATCAGACTATAGCAAAATATCTTTTTACTTAAGCATAATAATATAAACAAAATAAAAGACACCATAAAAATGCTGCCTTTATCTATGTCTTATATTTACTTTGTTCTTTTTTCCTGTGTTCCCTCGGTGTGCAGCCGTACTGATTGCGAAAATATTTCATTGAAAGATGATGATTTGTGCAGCCGTGTCTTTCAAAAATATCAGCCACCGAATCATTTGTATTAACAAGAGCACGGTGCACATATCCTATACGCACAAGATATATATAATCAGTAACAGTACAGTTCATATATTTCTTAAAAAATCTTGCCATATAATCAGGATTGTATCCAAACTTCTCTGCAATAACGGCTGTTGATATGCCATCTGCATGATTTTCATCTATAAAATCCATTATGTCTTTTAATCGGTTAAAATACTTGTCATCCCTCTCAAAATCCCTTTGCAATAGTTTCTCCGAATAGGAATGGATAAGTGTAAATAAAAGTTCATAAAGCAGGCTGTTAAACCGAAGCAGATACCCCTCTGGTCTTACATCATAGATAACATACATATCCGTAAAAATCTTTTTCAACCGTTCAAGTTTTGTTCTTTCAACCTCATCCCCCGGATGCATATCAACAAAAAATCTTCGCAGATGCATTGACGGAACATATTTGTCATAAAAACGCTGTGGTATCTGAAGCACAAGTGCCTCGTTTTTTTCCGCTAGGACAGAATGGATTTCCCTCGGATTTGCCATAAAAAACTCACCGTCACTCGCCGTCACCTTAACACCTCTTGGAAGATTAAGCACAACTTTTCCCTTGATAACATAAACAATCTCAAGACTATTGTGCCAATGTGGTGAAACATAACTGCCCTCATCCTTAGACAGATAAAATCTCACATCTACATCCGGGTTACTTGTCACAATTTCATGACGCATCTTTTCTGGTTCCATCTATCAACACTTCCTTGCCTTTAAACGCAAAACCATAATGGTGGATATTTGAAGGATTTACTCCTCTCCCTATCAGCTCTGCATCGTAATTTTTTTCTTCTATCTGTTTTAATGCCGCTTCGACTGTTTCCTCAAGTGTGTTTTCTTTTCTTGGATTTATTACTTTAAATTCTATAATGATACCTGGAAGTATTCTTCCCGTAGGAATACTTCCTTGATATTTTGCACTATTTTTATTTATAGGTTCTAGCATTATGTCATATCTGCCAAAACCGCTTTCTCTGTTTGAGGTTATGATATAGTTGTCTATCTGGTCTACCATAAGTCCTAAAACGAAACCGTGATAGAAGTTCTCCGGTCTTATTCTTGATTCTTCTTTTCCGGCTACATCAAAACAACTAAAGATATTAGCCGTAATCTCATTTATATAATAATTCATTGCATCTAAGTCACCTTGAATTAAGGCACTTACAAATTCACTTGACGAGTCGTCCCTTGTTTTGAACCAGTTATCAATCATCTTTTCAAACATTTTTTTTACTTCAAAGTTTGTTAGGCTTAATTCATATATGTTATTTCCTTCAGAATTTGCAAAGTCAACATAATCTACCTTTAAATAACCACTAGCTAATAATAAACTCCATATTGCTTCTGAACTTCCGTCAAGCTGATTAAAGACAATCTGTTCATCCAGTTTTGTTTTTATGCTTTTTCCTTCCAACAACTCCTCCATTATCACCTTAGTTTTTGAAGAACCTTGTTGTATCAGTTGTGATACAAGTCCATTTGAACTCGAATCTGCCCAGTATGTTTTATATTTTTTTTCGTCAAGAAAGTTAATTATCGACCATGGATTATATACATCTTTACTCGTGCCAAATGTAAAACCATCATACCATTTTTTTACTTTCTCTTTTTCACTTGAAAGTTCCTGCTCGTCAAGTGCATCAAATACTTCCTCCTCGGTAAAACCAAAACATTTTGAATACTCATCACTTGTAACTGTTATAACCTTAAGATTATTTAAATCACTAAAGGTGCTCTCCTTGGAAACCCTTGTTATTCCGGTCATTATTGCTCGCTCAAGATATGGATTTGTCTTAAAGGTTGAATTAAAAAGACTTCTTGTAAATGCAACGAGTTCTTCCCAGTAACCGTTTACATATGCCTCCTGCATCGGTGTGTCATATTCGTCAAGAAGTATTATTACTTTCTTTTTATAATAACGGCTCAAATAATTTGATAACTCGTTTAATTTAAATGATATATCTTCATCCATTGGATTTTCCAAAAATGATATATATCTTGCCTTTTCTGTATCACTTATACAATCTGACTTAAGCAAAAATCTGTTACTTTCATATAAGTCAATAATCCTATCAGATATTTGTTTTCTCGACAATTCAAATGTATTCCCTTTTATCCCCGCAAAACTTAAAAAGATTACCGGATATGCTCCCTGAATTTTACGATACTTTTCATCCTCCCAGATATTAAGTCCTTCAAAAAGCTCTCCCCTGTCCTTATATTCATTTGAAAAAAAACATCTGAGCATATCCATATTCAATGTTTTTCCAAAACGGCGTGGACGGGTTATAAGTGTTACTATATCTTCATTTTCCCACCACTCTTTTATAAATGCTGTTTTGTCTATATAAAAAGTGTCTTTTTTCCGTATTGATTCAAAACTCTGATTTCCTATCCCTACAACTCTTGCCATATGCTCCCTCCTGTATGCATTTTTAATCCTCACGCTAATCCTCATTTCTGAGTGACTTTTTTACAAAATAATTCCATGAAAGCTATTCGCTTCCGCTCAGAAATAATATAGACAACATCAGGCTATGCTTAACTTGTAAAAAATAGTTTCATACAAAAACACGCAATATTCTATAACTGCATTTTAACATCGAAACATCTCAAAGTAAAGAAAGATAAGTGCCGGAAGTTTTTTCAGTAACATCACTGAGTTTTCTGATAATATTTTGCCTGTGTTTTCCAAAGCTTTGCATAAAGTCCTTCCTCGTCGATCAATTTTTCATGACTGCCTCTTTGTACTGCCTTTCCATCATCAATCACAAGAATATCATTGCAAAACTGACAACTTGAAAGTCGATGCGATATATATACTGCTGTTTTTGTTCCAATAAGTTCATCAAATTTAGCATACACCTCGTATTCAGCAATAGGATCAAGTGCTGCTGTCGGCTCATCAAGTATGACAAATGGAGTATCGTGATACAATGCTCTTGCAATCGCAAGTTTTTGTGCTTCACCACCTGATATATTAACTCCGGTTTTATCAAATTCCTTTGTAAGATATGTCTCATTTCCATACGGCATTCTTGCTGCCAGACTTGAAAGTCCTGCTTTTTTTACGGCATCATTTACATGCTCCTCATCATATTCCTGTGATGCTGCAACTGCCTGACCCAATGTAAATGCCGGTATCTGGAAGTCTTGAAATACTACACTGAACAGACTTAAATATTCCTTATAGTCATATTTTTTTATATCTATTCCGTTTAAAAGTATCCTTCCCTCGGTTGGATCATACAAACGGCACAACAGCTTGATAAATGTCGTTTTACCTGAACCATTTCTACCGACAACGGCAAGTCTTTCACCTATCTTAAATCTGATAGAAAAATTCTCCATTACATTTTTCTCACTGCCCGGATAATGAAATGATACATTTTCAAACTCAATCATAAATTTATCGTCATCACGCTTTTCCACCGGCAGTGTTCCCTCGTATTTTTTATTTTTTATATCCATAAAATCAAGGTACTGTTTTACATATTTTGTATTCATTTTCAATAATGATACCTGCTGGTTCCATTTTTGAAAATGCCACAAAAAATTGGTAATGCATCCCGCATAAAGACATATACTTCCAACAGAAATTACACGCTTCAATGCCATAATGCCAAGCAAAAGATAGATCATTCCTGAGATTAATACATTTATTCCCTCTGCCCACTGGTTCATTCTTGCTTCAAGAATTGTCTGCCTGCTCAAAAGCTTTGATACTTTCTTAAAAATCTCATTAAGTGTTTCTGACAAAAGACTTTGCTGGTTAAACAGCCGCACTGTTTTTCCACATTCTTCTCTACCTATATATTCATCAACATAAAAATCATATTTTCTCGTATATGGAAGTCTTTCTTCTACACTTTTATTTATTTTAGCCTGTATCTTCTGTGTCATTCTCTGATTTACATACAAAAATATTATCAAAAATGCAACAAAAGATAAAACTATTAAAATTCCTTTCCACTCCTGTGTCTTATAAGCTGTAAGACATTTTACAAAAAGCTGTACTGTTATGATACCCGCAACGACAAGCTGAAGCAGACGCTCAACAAATGGTGTAGCTGTCCAGAAAAGCATATTAAGTCCACAGCCATGCTCACGAGCCATATTGTCAATATCGCGCCGTTTGTTTTGGATAGTTTCAGATTCCATATATTCATAATCCATCGACATAAGCTTTTTGTTTAATTCATGATTTGCATCCTCCCATATCATGGAACCACCATAAAAATAAAATTTTATCACCACACACATTGCAAAATACAAAATCCCATTTCCAACTGTAAGTCCTAAAAAATCTCCTAATATACGCTCTCTTTCAACCCTTAAAACAAGGTCATCAATAAGGTGCGAAGCAAAAAACAAACCCCAGTAATTATACATTACATCAAATACAATAAATAATATAACAAAAATCTTTGGAATAGAAAGTGATGAATACACCAATTTCAATCCCCGCAGATTTGTTTTTATCATTTCTTTTTTAGACATATCTAATCCACCACCCTTTCCTGATAATATCTGCTCTGAAGAGAAAACATCTTTGCATATATTCCATTTTTTTCAAGCAGGCTTTTGTGTGTCCCCTCCTCAGCAATCTTTCCTCCATCAATCAAAATAATGCGGTCACAAAATCTTGTGCTTGACAATCTGTGCGATACAAAAAACGATGTTTTATTCTGCGTAAAGTATGCATATTTTTGATAAATATCATTTTCCGCTATCGCATCAAGTGCTGCTGTCGGCTCATCCAATATCAAAACTCCGCTGTCTCTGTACAATGCTCTCGCAAGCATCAGCTTCTGACACTGTCCTCCTGAAAAATCCGTTGCCTCATCATTTAGTGATTTTTCCATCAAGGTATCATCTTTCCCTGGCAACTCGTTAATAACCTCACTCATTCCAGCTTTATCAAGACATTCCCATACCCTGTCATCAACTTTGCCATTTAAAGGTTTCATACTGATATTTTCCCTGACTGAAAGCGGCAGAAAATGAACATCCTGAAAAACACATGAAAACCACGCATATATTTCCTGTTGCGTCATTGTTTCCATATCTACTCCGTTTAGAAGAATTTTTCCCTTTGTCGGATGTAAAAGTCCGCAAATAAGCTTCATAAGAGTTGTCTTTCCTGCACCATTGAGCCCAACAACTGCTATTTTTTCCCCTGCATCTATCTTAAGGCTCATATCATCAATGATGTTATGCTCTGAAGAAGGATATGCAAAGCTGACATGTTTAAGCTCTATCTGTGGTGCAGCTTTTTTAAGCTCAGCAGCTTCTGCCGACATATCATCACCATATATAATAAATTCTTTATAACGACCAAATGCTGATACACTATTTATAAGATGATGCAGATTAGTCATACCTGAGTTTCTCTGAAGCATAAAGCCTGATATCATTCCATTATAGAATATAACATCAGATATCGGCATCTCTCCTTTAAAAAATTTCCAGACTATCACTCCGTAAAATAATACATACGATATCATTTCAGGCAAAGCAGTAACCCCTTCTCCAAACAGACGATATTCCATTTCTTTTGCTTTATAATCAAGTCTTTTCTTACGATATTTTTTAAAAAGTGTATCGAACCAATTCTCCATATTGTACATTCTTATATCTTTCGCCATCGAAAAATCCTCGGTGCGTCTGGTAATATAATCCATCTTCTGCCAGACCTCACCACCCTCTTTTGCCCATTTTTTTTCGTATGCTCCTGTAAGCTTTCCACTAAAAAAGCTCACCGCAAACAACATTGCAAATATCAAAACAAGCCACCATTCAAGCCGGACAATAAATGCGATATAGACTATCAACATTATAAATGTTGAAAATAATTCAAAAATATCTTTCACAAAATACTTTAAATTTCCTGTGGAATCATCATCGCCAACCTTTCCACCAAACAGATCCTTTTTTACTACATTTTTAAGTTCAAGAAATTTCTTATCCTCCAGATAACTATAATCTACCATAAGTAATTTTTTCGCAAATCTGTTTTGCAGCCCTTTTGCAATAATCTGATTGCGACTTGTAATCTGTCCACTGAAATGCCATCTGACAATAACACATATTAAAAGCAAAAAAACTAAAGCACAAAGCTGAAGTATAAGCATTGTCATTCTGGCACTTTCTTCAACTCCCTGCACTACCAGCTTAGGCATATAAAATGGCAGTATCTGCTGTAATGCTGCAAATGGCAATGCTGCTAAGCCATAAAGATACACTTTTTTATCCATACTCCATATAGTTCTGATACAATCCCAAAATGCAGAACAATAACTTGGCATGGCAAGATTTACACCTCTTTTTCTCTCTCCCATTTTTCTCATCCTTTCTCAAAATATTTGATAAACTATCATGAACTGCTTTTAGTATAATAAAAAATCATACCTCTTGTGCCTTTTTTGCATAAGCGGTATGATTTTTAACTTAAGCGGTCTTTTATTCTTATATTCTTCTGATACAAACAAGTCACTACACGAAATTTATTGTTCTACACAATAAAAGCGATACTTTCTTAATACTGCTAAATATATGGCAGCATTATCTCAGTCGCAAATACTCCCGGTTCATTCTGACGATTGAGGTATCCGTTTTTGTCATGAATGATCTTATCAATACGCTGTAAACCAAATCCATGCCCTTCACCCTTCATTGATAAATATTTTTTTGTCCGTTTTTTCTGATCTGTAGAATTGCTGACGGACATATAAAACTGTTTTTTAAATACACCTATATATACTCTGATAAATTTATTTTCTTTTGATGCAAGTTTTTCACATGCCTCTATTGCATTGTCCATAATATTTCCAAAAACAACGCAAAATTCCACATCCGTCATCGGAATTTCCTTTGGTATTTTTGCTGTTACATCAAGTTTTATGTCTTTCTTCTTTGCAAGAGATACCTTACTGTTTACGATAGCATCTGCCATAATATTTCCTGTTTTTATAACATGATCTATGCTCTCTAAATCCTCATTCATCTGTACAATATAATCCCTTGCATTTTCCCACTGTCTGTTTTCGACATAAATCTTAAGCACCTGCATATGATTTTTATAATCATGCCGCCATCCACGCATCTCACGATATGTATTGTCAATCTCCTCAAACTGACGCTCAAGAAGCTTGTTTTGATATTGCTCCATTTCACGCACCATATATCCCGGCAGCCATATTTTCAAAATGCTGAAAGATAATAATGCAATGAAAATGCATATTGAAACTATTGCTATTATAAGTTCCATAATAATCCTCTAATCTTCCTGTTTTCTATTGTAATCAATAAATTTCTGATTGACCTGCTTATACATTCTTCTGCTCACCGGAACAGTTTTTTCAAAGCTGCGGCACTCCTCTGCCATATACAGCTTATCTTTTTCTATACGCCATATATAACGGAGATTTATTGCAATTCCACGATAACAGCTTACAAAATCCTGCTTTGAAAACTCACTTAAGGCTTCCTTTAATGAACCTGTTTTAAAAAATTCACCCTGCCTTGTCACATATTTCATATCATGACCAAACACTTCTATATAATATATATCCTTTTGTAAAACTTTAACAACACCCATATCTCCTGTCAATATCACATATGCTTCCTGCTGTGCTGCATTGCGGTAAACTCTCTCAAGACATTCAAAAATCTTTTTTTCCTGCACCGGCTTTATCAGATAATGAAGTGCCTCCACCTCGTAACCCTCAAGAATATATTCCCTTTCGCCTGTCACAAATATAATAGGCATATCATCACCAAGCCTGCGAAGATGCTTAGCCAAAGATACCCCATTTTCTCCAGGCATTCTTATATCAAGAAACAGTACATCAAAACTATAATCCTCTCTCGCAAAAAGAAATCTGGCAGCATCTTCAAAAATGCTGACCTCGCCTTCTATGCCTTTATCAGCATACCACTTGTATATCATGTCAGAAAGCCACTGAGCTTCTTCCAAAACATCTTCACATACTGCCGCTCTCATCTTCTCCTGTTCCATAGGACTTTCTCCTCTGTTTAAGTTTGTATTTTCTTTCCACCTTTTATAAAAAATCATTCTCCATATTTTATCTTCGGCAGATTCCACTCAAAATGCGCCGCCAGCACGCGCACCACCACGACAAGCACCGAGCAGCCGACTATTGCCGTGTTTCTTCCTATATAATTGTCAATGACAATATAAGCACCTGCTCCTACTGCCGATGCAACTGCATATATATGTTTCTTAAATATATATGGTATCATGCCGCTCATTATATCACGCAGAACACCACCGCCCACTCCTGTTATAACTCCGACAAATATAAGTAGAAACGCATTTGTGTTGTAATCGCTGACCGTTTTTTTCGCCACATCTATTCCGATGACAGTAAATGCTCCAAGTCCTACGGCATCAGAAAACATCAGAATATTTTCATATATTTCCACAAATTTTTCACTCGGATTTTTTGTATGCTCAGACGCATTCATTATCATAAATATAAACACAAGACATGAAACAATTGCAGCTATACTCACATCTCTTGGATTTTTAAATACTGATGGTGGCGTATTGCCAAGCAGCACATCCCTTGTTATGCCGCCTCCAACTGCCGTCACGATTCCAAGCACGCATACTCCGAGCAGATCCATCCTCTTTTTTATCGCAGTCATCGCACCTGATATTGCAAATGCAATCACACCTATTATATCCAAAACATCTATCAAATCATTCATTCTTAATCTCAACTTTCAATATGGTGTTTTATTTTCGGTTCCGTAACTACTTACCGTTCTTGCCATATCCATCCTCCTGTTATATTTATGTGCTCTCGTTGTAAACTCCTGTTATTTTCTATTGTATTATTTAGCTACATTCTAACATTTGGACATATTTCTGTAAAGAATAAGCCATCTTGATATTCTCAAAATGGCTTTTTCCACTACTTTCTCTCTGTTGTCAGTATCCCGTGATCCATCTCATAGACCTCATCACACAACACATCAATATCTTCCCTGTTGTGGCTTGCAACAAGCATAGTCCTCCCCTGTTCTTTCAGTTTCAGAAACAGTTTTCTCATATCGGCTACGCCCTGATTGTCAAGTCCATTCATCGGCTCATCAAGTATCAGTATGTCCTGCCCTTCCATAAATGTCTGGGCAAGTCCGAGACGCTGTCTCATTCCCAGCGAATATTTCCTGACATGTTTTCTGCTTTTTGGGTCAAGCCCGACCATCTCTATTGCTTCGCATATCTCCTTTTTCCCAATCCTGTTTCTTATATCGGCAAGAAATTTAAGATTTCTGTAACCTGAATAACTTCCCAAAAATCCCGGTGTTTCTATGATGCTCCCTATATTTTCAGGTGTCGAATGACTCTTTGTAAGCTTCTTTCCGTCAACTATTATCTCACCGTCACTCACACTGTAAAAACCACAAATCAGCTTAAAAAGAACAGTTTTTCCGCTCCCGTTTCTTCCAACAATCCCCACTATACTTCCCTTTTTAACCGTCAGGCTCACATTATCAAGCACCTTTTCTTTCCCAAACATTTTAGAAACATTCTTCACCACTATCTTATCTTCCATTTTGCTCTCCTCCATTATTTCACCAGCTCAAGTTTCTTCTGCATTACAAGCACAAAATTTACAATAAACAAAACCACTACACCCACAAAAAGACCACTGATTATATTCTTTGATGCACTTATATTGTTTCTTCCAAGATTATACCAGCCCTGTGGTGCATATTTCATAAACGAGCGTATAAAATCTGTTGTATTCGTCTTTAAAAATATCCACGCAACGCTCCATACCGACAATACCACTGTTCCAAGTTTTCCTTTCTGCAGACCGTTCAGCAGAAACTCTACCATTCCATAACATATCCCCATCAGCAAAAATATCGTCATTGAAAACAGCAATGCCTGCGGTACCGTATAATTTTGAAATACATTTTTTGATATTACAAATCCACTTGAATATCCAAGTTTTTTTACCGTTCCTGCCGCTGCACTTCCCCATACTTTTCCCCAGCTTGTAAATGTAAGATTTGTCCCACACAGCAAAACTGAAAATACAAACTGTTCCAGCACAAAAACTATTGTTGCAAATACTATCGAAAACAGATGTCCAAGTGCAAAGCACGGCATACCGCATCTTTGTAATATCTGGTTCTGCACCCTCTGTTTCATCGGCACATCACTAAACCAGAGCAAAAGAAACAGTATTTCTATATTTCCGTAACTCACATCGGCAAAATAAAACGGCAGCACAGCCGGTGCTATAGGCAGGTTATAATCGTGTGAAAACATCCTGTATCCTCTTACTGTAACATCCATTATAATAAAAGCCAAAACCGACAATATTAGGAACTTTGATGAAAAACACATAAGTTTTAATTCATAAATGGCAACCTTAAATACCTTTTTCATTTTATTCATCCTCCACACCTCCAAAAACACCGCTCCGTCTGAGTTTAAAACGAAAGACCAAAGATACGACAACCGCTATTACAGATATTTCTGCAAAAATTATCAACACAGTGATATACGGTGACATATTATACAAATCCCCAAACTGTCTCGTGGGATCAAATATTAAAGACGGTGTCATAAATGACGGCAGAAAAGGAATCTTTACCCATATATACTGAAATATAAACCAGAGTATCATTGGAAATGCTATGACAAGTTTTTTGTTTGGCACAAATATTGATATAAATAATGTCATAAGTGAATAAAATGCATAACACAGACCTGATATAACTGCCAATGTAAAAAGATATTCCGTGTTTCTACCTGCAAGAAGTAACAGATTGTCTGTAACTCCGGAAATTGATTCTGGCGATTTTGGAAACATCGATGCCCCATAAACTATTGACACACCAAAAAAGCAAAACAAAATTGCAATAAAACCACATACAAATGCTCCTGTTAATGTCTGTATTATTTTAGAAAACACATACCTGTTTACTCCCATCCTGTTTATACGCATATATACTGAGTTTTCTTCATAATCAGCTGCATACAAAACAGCTCCGGTGCACGCTGCAAGACAGTATCCTACAATACTAAAAAAGCCTACATTTAAAAGATAATAATATGTAACACTATCCGTGTATCCTGTCTTTAAATCAGCTGCAAAATTTTCACTTGAACATACATCAAGCAGCGTTACCGTTCCACACAATATAACTATAATGATAAATACCGGTGATATAAACCACCTCCGCCATTCCATAATTTTTTTACCATGATATAATTTCATTTCCATAACACTCCCCTGTATATCCATCGTAGCAAAAATATGCAATTCTTTCTATTGATTCTTCATTATCATAAACTCCCACCAACCACACTGGTGTAATTACCGGCTTAACAGTTTTGGAACTGTCACTTTCATAGTAAGCAGCATACTGAAGCTCTATGGATTTAATCTTAACCTCATCTACAAGCAATTTTTTCTCATAAAATTTAATAACCTCTTTTAATGCTTTATTTGGCGAAATAATCTTCTGTTCATTCTTATATACACTGCCTGTCTCTCTAAAAGAATCAGCTTCTATATACTCAAGCTTTCCTTCACAAAATACAAGATATACCGATGTATCATACATTGAGCTCAAATGATCATTACCGGCACTTGTTGTCTTTGCCCATTTATCAGGTTTCTCATCCGCTTTTACCTGATAACCGGGATCAATATCTGAAAACTTAAGATTATCAACATCCTTATAAAATGCGAGCAAATCATACTGTTTTCCATTGTATTTAAGTTCTATACTCTGAGTATCGTTGATAATCTTAGCAGATTTAGCATTTAATGAGCACATCCTGTATTCATCATTTATCTTTCTTCCTATAAGCTCCTCAACTGCTTTTTTATATGTGCCGACATTTTTTTCAATCATGTTAGTATAATCAGTTTTTATATCATCTATATCTGCTTGCAGCCCTGATATTACTGCACTTATATGCTCTTTATCACTTTTTTCACCCAACATATAAAAACTTGGACAAAAATATGTATCACTGTTTCCTGTTACATTGTTATATGTATCCCATACTATATGCATTTTATATTTATCACCGTCATCAGATTTATATGTTCCTTCTATAACTGGTTCATTTTTATAATTTCTATTAATTTTTTTCCATGAAAGCTTTCCCGGTATAAGTCTGTTTAAAGTTTTCTCCATTTCCTTTTGTGTTCTATTAAAAACAGTCGGGTTATCAGTAAACTTCTTTGATGTACCTTTTATTTTTTCTTTATACTGGTTCATATAATATGACTTCATTCCATCCTTATATACTTCTGACTTTGTGACATTTGCGTCAACCTTAAATTTTTCATCAATATCAAACGAAGCATGACCATTTGACATTTCTTCTTCGCTCAGTTCCTGTCTGTATGTTTTTTTCTCCGTCTTATTCTGTTTGCCGCCACAACCTGTCAACAAACCTAATACACATATGATACATAATATTTGTTTAATTTTTTTCATTGGACATCCCTCTCTGCTAGATAAATTTTATGTCAGCAAGTCTTCACCCGCCACTTATTGCTTTTTCAGCAGTCTCTTTAAAACTTAAAGATTTCAAAACCCACACCTCCTTAACTTAAATTTTCATACCATCTTCCACCAAAAATCACCTAAATAATCCTATTGCAGAAAATAGTTTTTACTGTCAAAACATATGTAGAGCATCATTTTTCACCTTCCGCATTTGTTTCCGACATCATCTTTATAATAACTCACATATTCTATTTTTCAATACCGATTGCATAATTCGGCAATTTTACGACACATTTCGGCATTTTTTATATTATTTTTCTCATTTTCATGCCATAATCTTATGGTATCCGCAATAAAATTCAGCTAGTCAAGCTATGTATTTGTGGAATTATAATAGAAAAACAAAATTCATTATCACTACATTCTATATTATAATGACCCTCATTTTTTTCCACTATATTTATTATATTTTTTATACCACATCCATGTATTCTCTTATTTTTTTTATTTGTGACAATATGATTTTTATCAAATTTATATCCGTTAGGAACTGAATTTTTTACACTTATTATAGTATCTTTAGCATCATTAAGTTTAATTTTTACTTTTATCCTCTTCTGTCCATTGCATTTTTCACAGGTTTCAATAGCATTATCTATCAAATTTGATAAAATCGTAACTATGTCTGTATCTTTTATCTGATTTTCTGATAAATTCTGCAACTGAAATATCATAAGAATCTCCTTTTTCAGTGCTGTTCTATATTTCTGATTGAGCACCGCATTTATTATCGCATTTTTTGTATCTATGCAATCTATCCTATCATCAAGATTTTCTGTTATATTTTTTAAAAATGTTTGCGTTTGAGCATATTCACCGTGATTTAACATTTCTAATATACAATCTAATTGATTTTTAAATTCGTGAATTTCCTGTCTTTGAATCTCATAATTTTCAGATACATATTGATAATATTCATGCTTAGACTTTATATCGTTTTGCAATAGTTTGTTCTCACTTATTTGCTTTTCTCTCCTCACTACATTCTCTATCAAAGAAAAAACAATAAAGTTCATTACAGCCAATAGTGAAACAATGCTTAAAACAACATTATTGTGCAATGTTATATCATCACAATACACCAACATTCCGACTATTATAATTATTGTCATTAATGGAAAATATAAATATTTAAGCCACTCAAATTCATTTATAAGATACTCACTGCCCCCAACTGCAAACTTTCTTTTTATATACATTATCAATGCTATCATTATCATTCTGGTCAATAATGTTTTGTAATAAATACCAACTACATCGTTTTCTGCCATCCCCGCTCCCGCTTCAAATATATTCCCAAAGAATGTAAGAATTATAGCATCTAATAAAGTCAAAATACACATAAATGATGCACTCATAAATACGGCACGCCATAATTTCATATTATTAATAAATTTCACCCAAAAAGACATACATAACACAACACACATTATTTTAGCTATCACAAAGTCATTTAATACGCAATCTATTCCATATATTCCCAATATCAATGTTATTATAGATAGCACACATACATATTGTTTTTTATTTTTTTCTGCAAATATTTCTATAAAATTTTTCAAACATAAGATTTCTATCGCAATTATCACAAAATTTAATATGTATTCCATTTCTACTCTCCCATATATTTGCATATAAGCTTTGCTACCTCATTGTATCTTGCCCTCGGCACTGATATTTGCTCACCTGACTTTAATTCTACTTCATACCTTTTATACCCAGTCACACAATGCATATTAACAAGAAAACTCTGATGTACCCTTTCAAATCCGTATAATTTTAATTCTTTTTCATACATCGACAGTTTTCCATACATTTCATACTCAACTGTTTTTTGGTTTTCATATACAAAAAAAATCAGTTTATGCTTTCTGCTTTCTATATACAAAAGTTCACTTATATCTATTGTTCTTTTTTTATCTGTAAATGAAAATATCATTTTTCTTTTTTCATTATTTTTTCTTTTTATTATAGACGATAAACTTTCCTCTATCCCAGCAGTTAAAAGTTTGTTTTTTAATACATAACGAACCGCTTCGTATTTATATCCCTCTGATGCATATTGTATATGTGCACTCACATATACAATATATATATCAAAATTCATATTTCTTATTTCTTCTGCAACTTCCATCCCATTTTTTTCATCCATTTCAACATCAAGAAATAAAATGTCTGTACTTTTTAAATCACTTTCTTTAAGCATTGTCTTTCCCGAATTGTATGTTTGAATATTTACAGGCAGATTTATTTTAGCAAAATAATTTTTCACAATACTATATATTTTATCTGCATATTCTTTTATATCATCACAAATTATTATATTCATATTTCTATACTTTTCTCCCTTTTCTTTCATTGTATCATAAATTTGTGCAAGTTTTTTGCACATAATGGAGTTTCCATAGAAACTTCTAAATAAACATAATAATTTATACAATATAATAAAGTTTCATTAGAAACTCTTAATATGAGCACTTTTGTACTCATTATATCACAAATTCGCAAAGTAAGTGAACTTGTTCTCCTATGCTGAATTTATTAACAACAACATGATACAGCACAAAATATGACAAATGCGAAACATTTGGAGTTATTATGCCACAAATCTTCATAAGAAAAAATACATATAAATACTTCTAATCTAAATCTATTCCTTTACTTCCTGCCCTATAAGCTTTGCAATTACAAGCAATACAGAACAACATATTACAGCTTCACAACATAGTGCAATATAAATTTTCTTAACCGTTAATATATAAGAAATCATAATAATAAATTCTATTATCAAAATAGTCTGTCTTGTCTGTTCTTTGTTATACTTTAATTCCTCGGTTGTTAAGTCTAACTCCGGATTATTGACACATCCTATTACCATCACAATAACTGCACATATTAAATTTATTATAAATACCAGCCAAAAACATCCTTTTATATTAAACATATTATTTAATTCCGTCATTCCTATAACAAGTAATACAGAACCTATATAACACTTATAAAAAGTGTTCATATGTAATCCACCTGAATGTTTTCTTATTAACATACAAAAAATGTAAAAAACGAGCACTTGTAAAACATCGTTTCTTAAATATCCATATAACAATATTGTTATAAAAACAACTGCCTTTTCAACAAAACATTTTACAATATACTCAAATACTTCTTCTTGTTCTGATGATACTTCCGCAAATTGTGCAATCTTACTACATAAATTTGAAATCATCATTTTAGTCCTCTTTTCTTTTTTTATCATACTATCTCATAAAATTTAATAATTCAATATACATTGCACATTCCAGCAGTTTTACAACACAATTCGGCAATTTTTATATAAAAATCAGACAGCATATGCCTTCCCTCATATATGCTGTCTGAATTATCTTCATTCTTAATATTTTTATTTTACAAATGTCAAGTCATCTAATGTCCGTCAAAACTTCCTTGTCGCAGTTTAAAAAACAAACTGCAACAGATTTTGGCAATGCTTCGCATCCTTAATTGCCAAAATCCTCACACGAAACTTTTTCTTACGATATTTTCGGTTCCGAAAATATCTACCGTAACTGTTACTACCGACCATCTATCAACACCTCTTTACCTTTAAACGCAAAGCCGTAATGATGTATGTTTTCCTGAGTCAAATGAACTGAATGTTCGTAATGCAACATCATTCATATACTCATTCATACTTTCTATATCTCCGGTTATAAGTGCCTTTATGAATTCATTTGTCTCATTTTTTGCAGGACTGAACCAGCGAAGTATCATATCCTCAAACATTAGCTTTATTTCAAAATTTGTGAGTGCGAGTTTATACATTACTGATTTTGTACGGTCACCTGTAAGTTTATCTGATGATATAACCTTAAGATAACCGCTCGCAAGCATAAGACTCCACACTGCATCTTCCGAATAATCAAGCTGCGAAAATACTATCTGCTCATCTATCGGTACATCTATTGTTTCTCCTTTTAGAAGCGTTTCCATCATCATTTTTATATATGAACTGCCTGTTTTCACTAAACTGTTTATCAAACCGTTTGAACTTGAGTCCGCCCAGTATGTTTTATAATTTTTCTCATCAAGAAAGTTAATTATTGACCACGGATTATAAATATCTTTACTTTTTCCAAATGTAAATCCATCATACCATAACTTTACTTTCTCTTTTTCATCTGAAAGTCCCTGCTCATCAAGTGCATCAAACACTTCCTTTTCCGTAAATCCAAAACATTTTGAATATTCCCCGCTGGTAACAGTAATTACTTTAAGATTATTTAAATCTGAGAAAATGCTCTCTTTAGACATAGTCTCGGCTTTAGCCGAGCCATTAGAAGTTTGCTTAGCAAACTTCCTAACAGCTGAATATTCAGCTGTTGTTATTCCTGTCATTATTGCTCGCTCTAAATACGGATTTGTCTTAAATGTTGAATTAAAAAGGCTTCTTGTAA
>ERZ838118.1061-NODE-1061-length-35109-cov-52.789297_pt1 | contig 35109 bp, 14 predicted proteins | sample MGYA00519863_ERZ838118 | MGnify/ENA primary metagenome ERZ838118 (study PRJEB31850, sample SAMEA3708827) | human gut metagenome | biome: human gut; feature: human-associated habitat; material: faeces | place: China | collected 2014 ...
GGTCTTGGTTCTAAGGATACACCACCTTCATCAGTATTCGCTGTATACAAAGAACTTGAAAAAGATGCTCCAAAGGCAAGATTTACAATCGGTATCGTAGATGATGTAACAAACTTAAGCTTACCGGAAGTTAAGCCGGCTCCTATTACATCTGCTAAGGGTACTGTTGAATGTAAATTCTGGGGTCTTGGCGGTGATGGTACTGTAGGTGCGAATAAGAACTCTACAAAGATTATCGGTGACCATACAGATAAGTACATTCAGGCATATTTCCAGTATGACTCTAAGAAGACTGGCGGTATTACAATCAGCCACTTAAGATTTGGTGATAACCCAATCAGAAGTCCATACTATATCAATCAGGCTGACTTTGTTGCATGTCATAACCCATCTTACATCACAAAGGGATACAAGATGGTTCAGGATGTTAAGCCGGGCGGAATCTTTATGATTAACTGCCAGTGGTCAGACGAAGAACTCGCTGAACATCTGAATGCAGAAGCAAAGCAGTATATTGCGAAGAACAATATCCAGCTCTACACAATCAATGCAATTGACAAAGCAATTGAAATTGGTATGGGTAAGAGAACAAATACAATTTTACAGTCTGCATTCTTTAAGCTTGCAAACGTAATGCCTATCGATCAGGCAGTTGAATTCATGAAAGCAGCAGCTAAGAAGTCATACAGCAAGAAGGGTGACGCTGTTGTAGAAATGAACTACAAGGCAATTGATGCCGGTGTAGATGCTGTACATAAGGTAGAAGTACCTGCTGACTGGGCAAATGCAACAGAAGAAAAGAAGACAATCAACCGTACAGGTCGTCCGGCTACTGTAAAGATGGTCAACGAACTGTTAGATCCTATCGGATTAATGGATGGTGACAGCCTTCCTGTATCTGCATTTAAGGATATTGCTGATGGTCAGTTTGAAACAGGTGCATCTGCATACGAAAAGAGAGGAACAGCCGTTATGGTTCCTGAATGGGATCCTACAAGCTGTGTTCAGTGTAACAGCTGTGCATTCGTATGTTCTCATGCAACAATCCGTCCGTTTATTCTGGATGCAGGTGAAGTAAGTGCAGCACCTTCACAGATTAAGCTTGCTGATTCTAAGCATGCAGTAGCTGAAGGCATGAAGTTTACAATGTCTGTATCTCCATTAGACTGTATGGGATGCGGCGAATGTGTAACTGTATGTCCGGCAGCCGCTAAGGGCGCATTAAAGATGGTTCCACAGGAATCACAGGCAGAAGAACAGCCGGTATTTGACTACTTAGTAGCAAATGTTGGCAAGAAGGAGATTAAGCCTGTATTTACAGATGCTACTCCTATCGGTTCTCAGTACAACCAGCCACTCCTTGAGTTCTCAGGAAGCTGTGCAGGCTGTGCAGAAACATCTTACGCAAGATTAATTACACAGTTATTTGGTGAGCAGATGTACATTTCCAACGCTACAGGTTGTTCTTCAATCTGGGGTGGTCCGGCAGCTACATCACCATATACAGTAAATAAAGATTCCTTAAAGGGTCCGGCTTGGGCAAACTCACTGTTTGAAGATAATGCAGAACACGGTTTCGGTATGTATCTTGGACAGAAGACTTTAAGAGATCAGGCTATTGCTAAACTTGAAGAAATGGCAGCTTCTGAAAAGGCATCTGCTGAATTAAAGACAGCTGTAGCAAACTTCCTTGCATCTAAGGATGATACAAAGAAGAATGCAGCAGATGTTGCAGCACTGATTCCGGAAGTAGAAAAGGCAGCAAAAGAAGGTTGTCCTCTTGCATCGGAAGTTCTTGCAAAGAAAGATTACCTCGCTAAGAAGTCTGTATGGATCTTCGGTGGTGATGGTTGGGCTTACGATATCGGTTTCGGCGGTCTTGACCATGTACTTGCATCAGGTGAGAATGTAAACGTTATGGTATTCGATACAGAAATGTATTCTAATACAGGTGGACAGGCTTCAAAGGCTTCTAACATCGGTGAAGTCTGCCAGTTCGCAGCAGCAGGTAAGGAAATCAGCAAGAAGAGTCTTGCAGAAATCGCTATGAGCTATGGTTACGTATACGTAGCACAGATTGCTCTTGGTGCTAATCCTGCACAGGCTGTTAAGGCAATTGCTGAAGCTGAAAGCTACAACGGTCCTTCATTAATCATTGGTTACGCTCCTTGCGAACTTCACGGTATCGCTAAGGGTGGTATGAACCACTGCCAGGATGAAATGAAGAAGGCTGTTAAGGCCGGATACTGGAATCTGTTCTCATTCAACCCTGCATTAAAGGCTGAAGGAAAGAATCCATTCACATTAACTTCTAAGGAAGGTGATGGTTCATATCAGGAATTCTTAAATAACGAAGCTCGTTACACAAGACTGATTAAGCCATTCCCAGAAAGAGCTGAAAAACTCTTTGCTGAATCTGAAAAGACTGCAAATGCACGTTACCAGCACTTACTGAAGTTAGTAGAACTTTATAAGTAAAAAAGATTCGTTTTAACAGACAGAATCTAAAATAGAAGCACCCGGAGAGAGTCGGTAAAACGATTTTCTCCGGGTGTTTTTGTATTGTGATATCCTGTTTCTGAGAGAAGGTAAATAGTTGTGATTGCAGAATGAGGTTTAGTATTTAAAAATAATATGGTATATATACGGAATTAATATTTTTTGTATTTTATTATATATGATATGATACTCATTGGAGTAAAATTGCCATAAAGGCAAGAATGGAGGATTATGATGAAAAACAAAAGAGCAAAATGCAAGAAAAGCATTGCAGTTTTGCTTGCGGCAGTAATGGTTGTGTTACTGATGCCGTGGTCGTCTTTTGCAGGTGAAAATGCAAGAGCAGCGACAGGCATAGGTTCTGCTGACTGGAAGACAGCAAAGCTGGGAACGCAGTCAGACGGTATGGTGACACCGGTTTACGACAGTGCCGCAAACAAATTAACGCTGAATACAAAAGCGAAAGGAAAGATGGCAAATACCGGTCAGAGTGGATTTGAAATCTATTACACGAAGGTGAAATCTAAGGATTATAACTTTACAATCCGTGGCAGATTTCACACGACATCGGTAGCAAAACAGGATAACCAGTCCTCTTTTGGACTGGCTGTATTAGATACACTTGGCGCAGCCGATACAACAGCAGATTACATTAATCAGCTGGATGTTTATGCAGCAACAAAGAGTGAAGCAACAGGAACAACGATTCCGGGTGTGCGTCTTTATACGGGCAATTCCGATGCGACAGGAAAGAGCAATGCAGGTGGAAGCTGTGATGTAACACAGTATTTTGACCAAAATGCAACGGTTTTCACACAAAGTAATGCAACACAATTGTATTATAATTTTGAACTTGTTAAAGACGGTAACGGTTATGTGTGTAACTGGTATAACGATGACTGGAGCAATGTAGAAAAAACGATTACCGTGTATAACCCGAATAAATTTTTACAGCAGGATTCGGACTATGTGTATGTCGGTTTTTATGCGAGCCGTATCGGAACAGTAGAAGTTACGGATTTAAGCTATGAACAACATACACCGACACAGGATGAATTAGATGCGGTCAATCCGGATTTGTGGGTGGAGTATGATGAGGCAGAAGTTCATACATTTAACGGAACAACGACTGCTGATGAAGATTATACTTACCGTTTTACAAGTAATGTAACGGGTACGGTCAGCATTTCCGATAATCACGGAAATCAGTACTATACCGATAAGGAAATCAAGAAGGCTGATACAGTTGAATTTAAGCTTTCTGATTTTCAGGTTAAACTGCCGGACGGCGATACAACATTTACAGCAGTTGTTACACCTTATGAAAATGCTGTAAATGCAGATGGAAGCAGAAAATACGATGACAGACTGTTATTAAAAGATTACAGTCCGGTTACAGTAACGGATACGGTTACAAAAGATGCAGCAAAATTCAGTGGAGATACCATTTATGTTTCAGCTGGCGGAAACAGCAAAGCAGCAGGAACAAAAGAAAATCCGACGGATATTTATACAGCAGTATCTTATGCAAAAGCAGGACAGACCATCCTGTTACAGGACGGTACATACAATGTATCACAGGTTGTTTCGATTCCTTATAGCGTTTCGGGAAATGAAGATGCTGTCATTACAATGAAGGCAGAAAATGCAGGAAAAGCGGTGTTAAATGGTGCAAAGCTTCCGGCTTCTTCAGATGCTGTTTTATCCGTAAAGGGTAATTACTGGAAAATACAGGATATTGCGGTTGCATACGCATCAGACGGAACAAAGGGTATTCATGTATCCGGTAATCACAATGTTGTTGAACAGTGTGAAATGTATAGAAATGGTTCAACAGGTCTTCAGATTAGTTACTCAGGCGGAGAACCAAAATGCTGGTGGCCGTCAGACAATACAATTTTAAATTGTACATCTTATTCAAATTGTGACAGTAAACAAAACGATGCAGATGGATTTGCAGCAAAGCTTTCAGTTGGTGAGGGCAATGTATTTGACGGCTGTATGGCATACAACAACGCCGATGACGGATACGATTTATATGCAAAGAGTACAGAAAAATACGGCCCGATTGGTGCAGTAACCATTCAGAATTCTGTTGCGTACAGCAATGGACTTTTAGTTGCAGAAGATGGAACAACTTCTTATTCTGCGGCAAGTGCAAATGGATTTAAGTTAGGCGGAGAAGGCCTTACAGGAAAACACCTTTTAAAGAACTGTATTTCATGGAACAATGGCGGAAGCGGTATCATGAGCAACAATGGACCGGACTGCCAGGTATATCAGTGTATTTCCGTAGATAACGGACTGTTTTCAAGAGTTGGCGGTACAGCAGACAGAAACAATTATCAGCTGACACCAAAAAACGGTGATAAATTTACAGGAGATACAGGCTATGTACTGGAAAATTCAATCAGCTTCTATACAGATGCAATTGAAAATTACGGTACAATGGCGGCAGATAAATTTACGTTAAAGAATCAGGATTCTTCTGTGATTTATAAGACAACTAATTATTTATGCAATGACATTTCAACCAAGCTTTGCGTAAATACGGAAAATAAAGCAGTGGAAGCAGACTGGTTTACATCGGTGGATTATAAGACAATTACACCGGCAAGAAATGAAGACGGCAGTATCAATATGAACGGCTTATTTGAAATGACAGATAAAGCACCGGCAGGAATCGGTGCGGATTTTTCAGGTAAGACACCGTCAGAACCGGAAGAACCGGCAAAAGAATCAACCGTATGGGTAGTCGGCGATTCAACGGTATGCAGCTTTGCAGATACCTATTACTATCCAAGATACGGCTGGGGTACACAGTTATCTAATTACTTTGACAGCTCATTGAAAGTTGAAAACCTTGCACTTTCAGGCAGAAGTTCAAAGAGTTTTACAACAGAAGACAATTACAAGACATTAATGGCTTCAATGACAAGCGGAGATTATCTGCTCGTTGGTTTCGGACACAATGATGAAAAGGCGGAAGACGGCAGATATACAGACCCGAATGGAGATTATACAATAGAAGGTTCATTTGCCAATTCTTTATATGAAAATTATGTAAAACCGGCGCAGGAAAAAGGCGTAACGGTGATTTTATGTACGCCGATTGTCAGAAGAACAGCAACAGGAGAGTGGAGCAGCTCCAACCTGCACATTACAAGTGATGCCGTCAGTGACGGAAAGACGTATGCAGGCGGCGATTATGCAGAAGCCGTCAGAAAGCTGGGAACAGATACGGGTGTCGCAGTAGTGGATATGACAACACTGACAAAGAACCTGTATGATTCACTGGGCGCAGATGAAACTTTGAATTTACATTCATGGACATCATCGAATGCAGGCAGTGTGGATAATACACATACCAATATTTATGGTGCGCGTTACAACGCGTATATGCTGACACAGGAAATCAAGAGGTTAAATGTAACAGGCATTGCAGACCACATTTTATCCGCAGAAGCACCGGTAAAGAGCGAAGTATTAAAGCCGAACCCGGATTATAAGGAAGCGGATTACAAACCGGTAACGGGTGAGAGTACACTCTGGAAGAAAGCAGGCATCTGGAGCGGCTCTGTATTTGGAAATGTTGGCGGTAATCCATCAACAGTTAATCAGACACTGGAAACCGATGCTGATGGAAATATCCATATTGCAGTCAGAAACAACAAGGGAAAGATTGCAGGCACTGCCGATGGTATTGCAATGTATTACTATAAGGTACCGGTATCAAGCAGTTTTACGCTGACAGCCAAAGCAACCATCAATTCATTTGACAGCAATGACCAGGTATCCTTTGGTCTGATGGCAAGAGATGATATGTATCTTGACAAAAATACAACTGATGCACTGGGCGATTACGTAGCGGCAGGCCCGTTAAAGTTAAAGACCGGTGCATGGAACTGCTTTGCAAGAAAGAGCGGCGTGCTGACACAGGGCGGAACCTGCACAAAAGCAATAGCGGCAGGAGATACGATAGACTTAAAGATTGAAAGCAATTCAGACGGATATGCCTGCACATTTGGACAGGAAGAAACTGTTACCGGTGGATTCGATTTCAAGCTGACAACGATTGATTCAGATTATGTTTATGTTGGTATGTATGTGGCAAGAAAAGCAGATGTAACATTCTCTGATGTAAAACTTATCGTAGATGGTAAGGAAGTTACAGCAGAACCGGAACAGCCAAGTGAACCGGAGCAGCCAAGTGAACCGGAACAGCCGACGACACCTGAACAGCCGACCACCCCGACTGAACCGACGACACCGACTGAGCCGACGACCCCGACTGAACCGACGACCCCGACTGAACCGACGACACCGACAGAAACAAAGACAACGGTTACAGTCAACGGAAGCGGTACAGTAACTGTTCCTGAAACAGTTGAATTTGTGGGTGCAGACGGCGGTGTATTAAAGAATACAAAGTTAATCCTGAATATTGTAAAAGAAGGACAGGCATATGATACAGCCGCACAGCAGATGAAAGCGGCAATCGAAAAAGAAATGCCGGAAACTTTGGAAAACAGCAGTGTTTCTTATCTGGAAATGAATCTGACAGATGAAGCAGGTCAGACTGTAACATTTAAGAACGGCAAGCTGGGTATTACATTAGAATATCCGGCAGGAACAGGAAAGAGCGGGTACTCATTTGCAGTGCTTCATTTGACAGAAAATGGTCTGGAAACACTGATGCCGCAGCTGACAGACAATGGACTTTATGTTGAAGTTTCCTCATTCAGCCCGTTTGCGGTAGTTTATCAGGCAGTAAATGAACAGCCGACCACCCCGTCAGAACCGGAACAGCCGACAACACCGACCGAGCCGACGACAGTACAGCCGACAACGGCAGTATTGCCTACACAGACGGTACAGCCATCTACGGAAGGTTCTGCGGCAGCAACACAGGTTTCTGATGCACAGACAGAGGATACAGGTGTTGCAACTGCGGACACCATGCGTGCAGTTCCATTTGTACTGATGATGTTTGCGGCAATGACAGCATTCGTTGTGCTGGCAGGCAGAAAGAAAAAAGAAGTAAAATAAAAGAATAAAAATCATATAGTGAATATATGAAGCAGACCTCCGGTCGTTAGAAGTAAAGCAAAAATCTGACGACCGGGGGTCATTTTTTGTTACAAAATTAGATATACAGATAAAAAATTTTGTTTTATTAAAATGAAAATACATATTTTGTACAAGAGGAACAACAAAAGTAATAAAAAAATATTAAAATTTACAAAAGAATTGTGAAATATTAACAATTAAATGCGTAAAAAAACGTTTAAAACAGAGAAAAGAAAAATAGATTTATAAAATATATTGCAAAATGAATGCAATGTAATTATAATCCGCAGTATAAATTCCAAATAAAGAATAGGAGGTTTTACAAATGAAGTTGCGAAAAACAACCAAAAGATGGATCAGCATGGCATTAACGCTTCTGATGATGATAACATCAGTATTTACAGGCGATTATGCCATTTTTGCTGCGGATTCTGAAGAATATACATACGCAGACGGATTTCTGGTAACAGAACCAGTAAAAGGAACTGCATATGCATTTAATTTTCAAAACAAAGACAGTGAAATCTATGATACATCAAAAGAAAGTGCTAATCCGGAAATGAAATGTGGCGCATTTGGATTGATGACCGTGGAGAAGGCGGGAAAATTCCATAGTACACAGCATGGCATGAACGGACAGGCACAGATGACGTTTCAGGTCGCTGGAAATTGTATGATTACAATTGGAGGATGTCAGTTTACAGGACAGAATGACCAGTTTGTATTAAAAACAACAACGGGAGCATTGGATGCCGTGTCTAAAGCAGCAAAAACAGCAAAATGTTATAATCCGGCTGATACAAGTGGTCAGGACAGAGTAAGCTTTTGTTATGTGGGAGATGCGGGAACAGTTACCGTGAGTTCACCGGGATCGTATATACCGGAAATTCTGATTACACCGCTTGCAGATGATTATATACCACAGTCTATAATGGTGGCTGATGGAATGACAGCAGCACAGATGGCAGTGAATACCAGCTATTATTATGATTTCAGGATAAAAGATAGTGTGCTTTACAATTTAGACAGCAGTACGTCAGAACCTGCTTTGAATACAGGTGTTATAGGATTGATGGAGGTTCGGACACCCGGACGGTATAAGGATTCAACACATGGAATGCAGGGGAAAACGGAATTTACGATTCAGGTACCGGGAGACTGCAGCATTATGATTGGAGGCTGCCGGTGGGGTGGTGATATTAAACTTAATACTGAATCCGGAACACTTGACCAGACGGTTCAGTCTTCAAAGACACAGAATTGTTATAGTGAATCCCAGACCGACGGTTCGGATCGAATTATTTTTGAGTATACGGGAAATGCCGGAACAGTTACGCTGACAGCAAATACATATATTCCGTATATTCTTGTGACTCCATCCGAACTTCAGAGACCGGAAGTTACAAGACAGATTGAAGTGTGGGATTTTGGAGCAAAGCAGGAAGAGGATACACAAATATATCATAACAATATCACACAGGCAGCATGGGATGCCAATGGTCTTATAGGTGAAAATGGTACACTGGATGGGACGGTTAATACAGATAAGATAGTGAATTTTGGTACACTTGCAGTAAAATACGAAAATGGAGACAGCATACAGGGCGGTGTCAATGCGTTGAAATTTGTCACAGGCGGTGTGAATTATACGACATTTTCATACGAGGACGGATATTGTTCTGATGGTGTATGGAAATGCAATGGAAAAGGCGGAAATACAAGACGTTGTGTTACATTAAATGATGTAAGTGCCGGAGATAAAATTGTGGCATATATGGGGTCTTATACAAAAGAAACCGACAAAGTTCATTTCCTTTATAAAGGGACACAGGGAACACAGGACGATACAGCAGATATTGGAAATGCAGCCTGTAAACGGTATGAATTTATTGCACAGTACAGTGGACAGTATCAGATTTATGTCGGAAATACGACAAATGTAAAACCGGTATACCACAGAATTTTACAGATTCCTCCGGTTGAGGTAACAGGAACTGTAGATATGGCAGGTACGGATATTGCAGAATATGGCGTGAAATTTATAAATACGGAAACACTGGAAGAAGTGCAGGCAAAGGTTAAAAATGGAATGTATAAAGTTTCCCTGACACCGGGATATACATATACGGCAGTTCTTACAGAAAATGTGGGATTTGGTTTCACAGATGCGTGTAAAAATATTACAGTGCAGGATACAGATGTAATAAACGGAAAACAGCAGAATCTTTTTGTGGAAAGTAAAAATGTGTGTGAATTAAAAGGAAACATATCAGGCTTTGATACAGATTATGATACCAGTGCATTAAGGGTTATTTTAAAAGCACCTCAAAATTCAGAAAAAGAAGATGTTGTTTTTATACCGGATGAACAGGGAGCTTACAGTGTAAGTATTGAACCGGATGTAACATATACGATTACATTAAACGGCGTTAACGATTATGAGCCGGACGGAACAGCGCAAATCCGTCTGACACAATCAGTACAAGAGAATATTCATGTCGTAAAAAAAGAAACTTACACAGTGTCAGGTGCATTTACAGGTTTGGATGTGCCGGATACAGTGACAGCGTTACAGTTTGTGAATATGGAAGACCAGTATATATATGATGCAGCGATTTCTGCAAATAGTTATCAGCTTAAACTGCGTAATGGTACATATGAAGTAAAAGCAGAGGCAGGGGACTATCAGACTGTTTCACATATTGTCGTTGAAAATCAGGCAGTCGCAAGAGATTTGCTATTTTTAACGACAAAAAAAGAAAAACTTGAATGGGTATCGGATATTTATGTCGGATATGACCAGAAAGAGCATAATTATCAGACAGTGCGGGAAGCAGTAAAAGCATGTAAAGCGATGAATCCTTCTGATGAATCTGAGCGTATTACTGTTCATATCGCGCCGGGGGTGTATCGTGAGCAGGTTCTTGTAGATACACCATATGTAACATTTATTAATGATGAACCGGAAAAAGAAGTGCTGTTAACGTGGTATTATGGTATTGGATACGAATACTACAGTATTGGTGCTGACGGGTATTATTCAGAAGCAGCAGCGTATGACAAATTTGAAAAAAATACTGCACAAAAATGGGGTGCGGCTGTTTATATAAAAAATACGGCAACAGCATTTCGCGCACAGAATATTACATTTGAATCTTCATTTAATAAATACATTACAGATGAAGAATTGGCAGACGGTGTGACACCGGGTGGACCGGATATTAAGAATTTTGAAAGAACCAAAGATTCTGATGTGGCAAGCGGTGAGGCGACAGAACGTGCCAGTGCGCTTGCAGTTGAAGGTTCACAGTCGGAGTTTTATGAGTGTAGAATTGTCAGTAGTCAGGATACACTGTATACAGGTAATAATATTCAGGCATATTTCAAGAACTGTTTCATAGATGGCAATACTGATTATATCTTTGGCGGCGGTGATGTTTTATTTGATGCCTGTGAACTGAGTTATTATGGATACAGCAATACACAAAAGGGCGCTTATATTACGGCTGCGGCAGATGGAAGTACGACCGGTTACATTTTCAGAAATTGTTATGTGTCAGCCAATGATGCATGGGATGTAGCGGCAGGATATTTTGGAAGACCATGGAGAAGCAGTGCAGCGGTTACATTTTTAAATACAAAGCTTCAGACAAAGGATACAGTAACAGCGGTAGGCTGGAATTCAATGAGTGGTGCCAGACCGGAAGATGCAAATTATCAGGAATACAATACGACGGTTTTAGGAAGCGGTGCGGCAGATGTTTCAGCTAGAACGGCAGGCACAGTAAAGAATGAAAATCCATATGCAGATATTGTGCAGACATTTAAGGGCTGGCAGCCGTTTTATTTTGTACAGGAAACAGACACGACAGTGACAGTGAAAGATATTGCTATCGAAGGCGAGCTTAAAACGGGTTCTGTTTTAAAGGCATTGTATACGTTAAGTGGTAATGAAAAAGCAGATGCATCTGTATTGGAATGGTATCGTATAACACCATCAGGAGAAGAAACACTGGTAAAGGCAGTACCTTCTTATGCGGATAAAAGCTATACAATTACGCAGGAGGATGCAGGATGTTTTATCAAACTGGTTATAAAGCCGGAAACAATCAGTGGAGCAACAGGTGACAGTAAGAGCTTTGTATCGGCACAGGTGCCAAATCAGCCGGTGAAACCGGAGCAGCCGTCAAAACCTGAACAGCCGGATACTCCATCATTCAATGCGGCAACGGTATGGACCGTAGGGGATTCAACGGTATGCAGCTTTAATGATACCTATTATTATCCAAGGTATGGATGGGGAACACAGTTAGAACATTATTTTGATAGCAGTCTCACAGTGAAAAATCTTGCATTGTCAGGAAGAAGCTCAAAAAGCTATGTGCAGGAAGAACAGTATCAGACATTAATGCAGGGAATGAAAGCAGGAGATTACCTGTTTGTCGGCTTTGGACATAATGATGAAAAAGCGGATGAAGGACGGTATACGAATCCAAATGGCAATTATTTGACAGAAGGTTCATTTGCCAATTCGCTGTATGTAAATTATGTAAAACCGGCGCAGGAAAAAGGCGTTACAGTTGTTCTTTGTACACCGATTGTCAGAAGAACAGCAACAGGAATATGGGAAGATTCAAATCTGCATATCACATCGGATTCAGGTGAATTTGAAGGAGGAAATTATGCCGAGGCAATTCGTAAAATGGGTGAGGATTTAGATATAACCGTTGTGGATATGACAACGCTTACAAAGAATCTTTATGATGAACTGGGAGCAGATGAAACATTGAATTTACATGCATGGACCTCGTCTTCTGATACCAGCGTAGACAATACGCATACGAATATTTATGGTGCACGTTATAATGCATACATGATGACAAGAATATTGAAAGAACAGAATATTCCGGGACTTTCAGAACGTATTAAGGAGGCCCAAAAACCGTTAAAGAGCGAAGTATTGCAGCCAAATCCGGATTATAAGGAAGCAGAATATACTCCGGTTACAGATGTCAGTCAGCTTTGGAAAAAGATTGGTATCTGGAGCGGTTCGGTATTTGGCGACCTTGGCGGTAAGCCGTCAAAGGCAACGCATGTGCTGGAAGGACTGGATAATAACACAGTCCATATTAAGAGTACAAAGGGAAAAATAACGGATACTTCTGACGGTATAGCGATGTATTATTATAAAGTCCCGGCAAAAAGTGTATTTACACTGTCAGCTAAAATGAGAGTGTTAGCTTACGATGTACATGATCAGGCTTCATTTGGACTGATGGTAAGAGATGCTGTATGGCTGGATATGAATACGAAAGATATGATGGGAGATTATGTGGCAGCAGGACCACTAAAATTATCAAAACAGGGAAATGTATGGAACTGTTTTGCGAGAAAGAGTGGTGCTTTAACACGGGGAGGAATCTGTGTAAATGAAATTGCAGCAGGTGATGTGATTGATGTTAAAATTGAAAGCAGTACAGACGGATATGCCTGCACATTCGGGAAAGAAGAAACAATTACCGGTGGATTTGACTTTAAATTGACATCTATTGATTCCGATTATGTCTATGTGGGCATGTACGTGGCAAGAAATGCTGATGTAACCTTCTCTGATGTAAAGCTTATCGTAGACGGTAAGGAAGTTACGGCAGAACCGGAACAGCCAAGTGAACCGGAGCAGCCAACAACACCGGAGCGGCCGACAACGCCAGAGCAGCCGACAACCCCGAGTGAGCCAACGAAACCGGAACAGCCGACGACACCGAGTGAACCAACAACACCGGAACAGCCAACGACACCGAGTGAACCGACGACACCGGAACAGCCGACGACACCGAGTGAACCAACAACACCGGAACAGCCAACGACACCGAGTGAGCCAACGAAACCGGAACAGCCGACGACACCGAGTGAACCGACGACACCGGAACAGCCAACGACGCCGAGTGAGCCGACAACACCGGAGCAGCCGACGACACCGAGTGAGCCGACAACACCGACAGAAACAAAGACAACGGTTACAGTCAACGGAAGCGGTACAGTAACTGTTCCTGAAACAGTTGAATTTGTGGGTGCAGACGGCAGTGTATTAAAGAATACAAAGTTGAGCCTGAATATTGTAAAAGAAGGACAGGCATACGATACAGCTGCACAGCAGATGAAAGCGGCAATCGAAAATGAAATGCCGGAAACTTTGAAAAACAGCAGTATTTCTTATCTGGAAATGAATCTGACAGATGAAGCAGGTCAGACTGTAACATTTAAGAACGGCAAGCTGGGTATTACATTAGAATATCCGGCAGGAACAGGAAAGAGCGGGTACTCATTTGCAGTGCTTCATTTGACAGAAAATGGTCTGGAAACACTGATGCCGCAGCTGACAGACAATGGACTTTATGTTGAAGTTTCCTCATTCAGTCCGTTTGCGGTAGTTTATCAGACAGTAAATGAACAGCCGACCACACCGTCAGAACCGGAACAGCCGACTGTTTCAGAGCCGACAACGGAAGTATTGCCTACACAAACGGTACATCCGTCTACGGAAGGTTCTGCAGCAACAACTTCTGATGCACAGACAGAGGATACAGGTGTTGTAACTGCGGACACCATGCGTGCAGTTCCATTTGTACTGATGATGTTTGCGGCAATGACAGCATTCGTTGTGCTGGCAGGCAGAAAGAAAAAAGAAGTAAAATAAAAGAATAAAAATCATATAGTGAATATATGAAGCAGACCTCCGGTCGTTAGAAGTAAAGCAAAAATCTGACGACCGGAGGTCATTTTTTGTTACAAAATTAGATATATAGATAAAAAACATTATGATATAATAGAACTATAAATAGAATATGATGATACAAAAGAACTATGTGAGGATTTAAGGAGGAAAGGTGTATGAAGAAAAAATACCGCTTAAAAGGCTGGGTACTGTGGAAGAAGGCTACGGTCAGGAAAGACAGGCGGCAGGAAAGCAGATACAAATTTTAAATACCGGCAATCAGACTGTTACGGTTAAAGCAGGCGGTGCCGAAGGCTATGTGGTAGGTATCCCGGAAGGCAGTATTACGATATCGGACATGACATGGAACAAGTGGCTGAATCAGATAACTTTCGGAAAGTTCTTTAATAAGACACAGAAAGTAGAGATTACGGCACACGATACCGGAACAGGCATTGCAAATATTGTCTACTATGTTGCAGAGGGTGAGCAGAGTGTAGAACAGTTAAATGCACTGCCAAACGGAAAGTGGAATTTATACGAAAAAGAATTTACGGTAGAGCCGGACGGCAGAATGGTTGTTTATGCAAAGATTACTGATAAAGCCGGAAACACAGCTATGGCAAATGTACAGGTTTATGTGCAGAAAGTCACACAGCCGCCTGTATTTATCGGAATCAGCGACGGCGGCATTTATTGTGAAAATGTAAAGTTTACGGTGGAAGATGATAATTTAGAGAAAGTATTTGCAGGAGATACACAGCTTACTGCGGATAATGGAATCTAAACGATACAGGGCAGTAATCAGCCGGTAAAGGTTACGGCAGTGGACGCCGATGGCAACCGTGTTGAGGTGACGATACAGAAAAAAGAAGATGTATCCGAAGCACAGCAGGCACAGGCGGAAGCACAGCCGGAACAGCCGCAGAGTGCGCCTGTCCAGACCGGTGACAGCACCCCTGTTACATGGCTGTTTGCCTTACTGGCATTAAGCGGAACAGGCATTGTCGGTTCAAAAGCAAAGAAAAGCCCCGCGGGGACTGTCAGCGATAAAATCTGACAGTCCCTGCGGGGTATTTTTGTTTCGGGGTATTTTTGTTTTTTACGGCAGTTTCTGTTCCCGGTAAGCGGACGGACTGATATGAAACAGCCGCTTAAAGGCACGGCGGTAAGAATACACACTGTTATAGCCGACATCTTCGGCAATCTGTTCAATTGTCGAGGCAGTGTCCGACAGCAAAACACAGCTTTTTTCAATGCGGCATTTTTCAAGGTATTCCGCAAAACAGATACCGGCGTGTTCCTTAAAAATACTCGAAAGATAGCCTTCGGAAACTTGAAAATGCTGTGCCGTACCTGAAAGATTTAAGTTGGCGTCGGCATAGTTTTGCAGGATAAAATCGGCAGTTTCCTGAACGAGTTCCTTTTTTTTGCTCACTCTTTGCCCGGCAAGTACAGAGCTGACCGAAAGACACAGGTCATGCAGGTGTGAAAAATAATATTCAAAATCACCCTGACAGCTGATAATTTCCTGCTGGAAAGCAAATAGCTGTTCCGAAAAACCGTACTTTACCGGATTCAGACTCCAAAAGGTGGCAGTTACGGCATTATGAAGGGCAAGCATTTGCCCAGCAATCATCTGCCCGGGCGAAAAAGAGCGAAGCCGTGTATTTTCATCTTCAAGAACGGTCAGGATAAATCGAATCAAATCAATGTTGTTGGTTTTTATGCCCTTTATTAATAAATCCGCGGCAGTCTGTGGATAGAAACAGCGATCTGCATTTTCCGCAGTAAAAAACAATTGGTCAGAATACACGGTAATATCGTCATGGCTGTCCGTCAGCGAAAATGAAAGCGCAGTCAGCGCCTCTTTTTTTGCAAAGATAAATTCGGACAGGCTGACACAGGGACGGCTGATGCCCCAAAAGACTGTGCAGTTGTGCCGCTGTTTAAAATATTCATAAGACTGCTTAATATAGATGTCTGGCTCAAATTCTTCAGGATAATTAAAAAGCAGTAAAAATTCATGATTTTCCGTGCGATAGAAGAATGTTGGAAATTCTGCCAGTCCGGCGGTGTATTTTGGAATGATGGAAACCAGTGTACGCCGGTAAGAATCTGTTTCTGCTTTATATGTACCAGACAGTGAAAATGCAGCGATACAAAAAAACGGATACGGAAAGCGGAGGTGCAGTAAATCTGCGGTTTCCGGTTCCGGTGCATAACTTGTCCGTGTAAATGCTTCATGTAAAATCCCATATATTAATAACTGCTCATTCATACTACTCCATTTCTGAGCGACTTTGTCGCGTAGATGCGATGAGAAATTCGCGCAGGCGATTTCTCATCTGCAATCATGGCTATTTGTTTTCGCTCGGAAACAATATAGCCGTGTGAAAAAGTTTTGATTTAAGGCTTTTTCACACTACTCCAATTTCTTTGTTTTCACACAGAGTACATTTTGTACGATGAAAAAATGTACCCTGCACGTTCATCATAACGAAAAACAGAACTAAAAACAAGATATTTTGCAAAAAACTTTTGCAAAAAATAATTGCAAAAGATACATTTTGCACAAAAATGGATTGTATCTTTGAAATGCCGGGGTGAAAGATTATGATACACATATGGGAAGATGTTGGGGAGAAAAGCACCCACCTATGAGCAAGCTCATTTGGTTTAGACCTTTTGACCCTGATATCATGGAAAATATTTATTTGGAGGGTTAGTAATGAATCATAAGACACAAAACCGCGCACAGCGGAGAAGGGCGAACAGACATCACGTAAAAAGGGCAACGGCATTTGCACTGGCAGGACTGATGGCAACATCAGGCATATCCCTGCCGGCGGGAACATTTGCATATGGGGCGGAAAATAACACCCTGCTTGCATTTGCAGGCGCAGAAGGCGGCGGAAGATTTGCAACCGGCGGACGCGGATATGATGTGTATGTCGTTACAACACTGGAGGATTACGGAAAAGGTGAAACACCGGTAGAAGGGTCTTTGCGTTATGGCATTGAAGAATTTGCCAAAGATAAAGGCGGAACGATGATTGTATTTAATGTGGGTGGTACGATAGAATTAAAGCAGACACTGACCTTTAAAGAAAGAAAAAATATTACTGTAGCAGGACAGACAGCACCGGGGGATGGTATTACCCTGTCCGGCTGGGATACAAATATCAGCAATTCTGAAAATCTGATTATCCGTTATATGCGTTTCCGTCCGGGTGCGGCAAATGTACATACCGGCGGAGATTCCATGGATGCACTCTGGGGCAGGGATAATAAGACTTTTATGATCGACCACTGTTCGTTTAGCTGGAATACCGATGAAACAGTTTCAACTTACCGCGGACAGGACGGAACAGTACAGTGGTGTATCGTATCGGAAAGTCTGACTGTTTCAGGACATTCCAAAGGCCGTCACGGATATGGCGGTATTTTTGGTGGCGACAATGTATTGTTTCAGAATAACCTGATTGCGAATCATACATCGAGAAATCCAAGAATCGGCGGCGGATGCATGGGCGATCCGACAAAGGATGGAGGCAGTACGGCAACACTGCAGTTAAGCAATAATATTATTTATAACTGGGGATATAACACCTGCTATGGTGGTGGTTATGCGTATACCAATTTTATCAACAATTTCTTAAAACCGGGACAGGGAACGAGAGAACAGGTTCGGTATCAGGTCATTGATATGGGTGAAGCCACAAAACCGGGCGGATTTTATGTAAACGGCAACTACATGGACGGCAATGCTGAAATTACCGCTGACAATGCAAAAGGTTCAAAAATGTCAGGCGTGACAGAAGGAGCCAATAAAACTGTAGTTTCAGAAACACCGTATACGGCAGAAGGATTTGACAGTGCCACAGTGACAAGTGCTACGGACTGTTATGAACCGGTGCTTGCGCAGGCGGGTGCGACCTATCCGTACCGTGATGCCATTGATGCGAGAGTTGTAGCCGAAACGCGGACAGATTCGGGAAGATATGTGAATACAGAAGATGAGGTCGGCGGCTATCCGGCAAAAGAATCTGTACGGGCTGCTTCATTTGATACAGATATGGACGGAATTCCGGATACATGGGAAACGGCACATGGCTTAAATCCGAATGATGCAAGTGATTCCAAGAAAATCAATCCGGCAACCGGATATGCCTACGTAGAAGAATATTTTAACGGACTGGTTGAAAATGTAGAACAGTCCGGTTATACGGCACCAAATCCGGATATTACCCTTGATTTACAGGATAATGCACAGTACGATGAAGGACAGACAGTAACAGTGACAGCTGATGTAAAGGCAAACAATGGGGGAAGCATTGCAAAGGTAGAATTTTACAATGGCATACAGCTTGTTAAAACAGCAGATACCGCACCATTTACCTGTGATTATACGGGGTTGACAGACGGCACGTACAATATCACCGCTAGAGCCTATGATAATGATGGCAATCAGACCCAGTCATCTGTATCGAAGCTGCATATTAACAGCACAGCTGGCACAGGCGAGTGGACAAGCACTGATATTGGCAATCCGGGTGTAGCGGGAAATGCAAGTTTGGAAAATGGTGTGATGACAGTGAAAGGTGCCGGAAAATTAGGCGCATCAGAAGGCTGCGTATCCGGCAGTACCTATGCAGATGCCACCACCGATGATTTTCAGTATACGTATCAGCTTGTCAAAGGTGATGCAGAAATTATTACAAAACTGGATTCAGCAACAGCTGTTGATAACCATGTATTTACCGGTGTGATGTTCCGTGAAAGCTTAGAGAGCGGTTCAAAGACGGCGGCACTCGGTATGTCACTGGTTAAAATCAGCAATGAAACCACATGGTCAACCTATCTTGCAAGCAGACTTGAAACAAACGGTAAAATTTCGGATATTTCTGAAACGATCGATTCGCCTGCAAATGCAGAAAAAGCGGGAATACCACTGGTAAATGATTTGCATTTTAAGAGCGGTGCAGACTTTAACGGAACATGGTTTAAGTTGATAAGACGCGGCGATACCTTTACAGGATATGCATCTGATGACGGTGTAACGTGGACAAAGGTCGGTTCTAAGACGATTGAAATGGCACAAGACATTTATGTGGGATTTGCCGTAGATGCGAATAAAGCGGCAAACAGCCTTGAAAATTTAAGCACGGCAAAGTTTTCAAATATTGCGATTCATGAAGAATTTACAGATGTTGACTATAACCTTGAACACATTACAACAAGCGGTGCGGATTATGCGGCAGTCGGTACAGATTTTACAACGCAGCTTACGGCAGACAGCGGATATCATCTTCCGGATGCAATTGAAATTAAAGCAGGAGAAAATGTTCTCGCAAAGCAGGATTATACCTATGATGCCAAAACAGGAGATATTGTTGTAAAGGCAGACAGGCTGACATCCGGTGTAAAGCTTACAATTTCAGCACAGGCAGAAGAAGATGTTAAAATTGATTATACATTGCAGACCTACGGCGATACGGAAGATGTAACCGTGACACAGGATGCAGGCAGTATGACAATCAGCCAGACTGCAGAATCTGCAAGTATGGTTGGAAATAAGGGAACGGCAGGAAAAAATGTTTCCTACATTTTATTCCCACAGTCGAAAGAAGCTGCAAAAATGACACTGAAATTAAAGGTCAATTCATTTAGCAATGGAAAATATTCCGGCGTGTATGCCGGTGCTTTCCAGCCGGACGGAGATTACCTTTATAATTCAATCGGATTCAGAGGTACAGGCGATGCAAATGCCGTATCACCGTACTGGCTGAAAGCTTCCGGCAAGGCTGGAAACGGAAGTCCGAAGCAGGCATGGACAGAAGGGGCTGTTTATACAGTAAGCATTGAAAAGAAAGCAGACAATACCTATTATGCCACATTTCAGGAGGAAGGCAGTGAAACTGTCAATGAAAAGACTTTTAAGGCTTCGGATTCTGCACTGACACCGGATGTGATGGCGCAGTTCGGACTGGCAGTTTACAGTGCGGATGTCACAGTGACGGATATGGTGCTTTCCGATATGTCAGGAAATGTGCTGTATGACCAGAATAGGGACAATTCAGGTCAGGAGGAAAGTGGATATAAGCCACAGGTATCCGGTTCGGATTTGCTAACTGTTACCGGGGCGGGTTCTGTAATGAAAGCGGAACAGTCTGCAGAAAGCGGATATATTACACAGAGCACAGGTGATGCAGGAGTCAATACAAGTTACATTTTACTGCCGGAAAATGATGCATTTGCATCAATGTCCATGACAATTAAGATTAAGGACTACTCTATTACGGGACAAGATGCAAAAAGAACAGGTGTTTTTGTGGGCGCATTCCAGACTTCAGGAAAGTATGCATTTGCTTCTTTAGGCTTCAGAGGATACAATTCATCTGTCGGAACAGACGCACTTTCAGGATACTGGATGAAGTCAACCGGAAAAGCCGGAAATGGTTCACCAAAGTATGAGGTTGCAGCAGATAATAAATATAATGTAACTTTTACAAAGACAGCAAACGGCTATCTTGCCGAATTTGAAAGCCTTGGCAAACCGCTTCTTGTCGATGCCAACGGTAAAAAGACTTATTCTGATAAAAAGGAATTCAAGTGGAAGGATATGACACTGACAGCAGATGATGCCGTATCCTACGGACTGGCACTGGTTGGTGCAGATGTAGAAATTACCAATTGGGTGGCAAAAGATGCTGATGGAAACATTTTATACAATCAGAAAGATGATTATAAAGATGCCGGAACAGCACCAACTGTTACCAAGGTAGATGCACCGGTGATTGCACAAGACCGTTCATCAATTACGGTATCATGGAGTGGTGAAGGCGCACAGTTAGACGGAAAGTACCGTGTAGAAGTATCACAGGATAACGGCGCAACATATACAGAACTGGATACCACTGCGGAAACCTCTTACAGCTATGTACCGGAAAATTCAGGAGAGTACCGGTTCAGAATTACCGGTGTCTGCGGTGAACAGGAAAGCAATTCCATGGAAACGGCGTCTGTACACTTTGTACTGCCGATGACTGCACCATCAATTGATGCAAAATCAGGAAATGCGGCAAATGTGATTACATGGTCTGCCGTACCGGAAGCGGTCAGCTACAGAATTTACCGTTCAACACAGCGTGCAGAAGGGTATGCAGAGATAGGAACTACTGGAGATATTACATTCACGGATACAACTGCTGAAAATGAAGTGCCGTATTTCTACACCGTAGCGGCAGTCGGACAGGATAACGAAAGTAACCCGTCAGCGCCGGTATCCATTATGGCAACAGCAGGACATACAGGCGAATACCAGTTTGGTTCACAGGCGGCGCAGATGACGGTGCTTGAAAAGTCTAATGATACGGTAACGGGAAATGAAGCTGCTTTAAAGTTTGCCTATGATGAAGCCGGAAAAGTATCGGTGTATGCAGGAGATCGGCTGCTGTCTGAAAAAGAAACGGCAGCAGGAGAAGCGGTGGATATAACGATTCCGTTACAGGACGGAAGAAATGCAGTAAAAGTTGTCTTTGAAAATACACAGGGCATAAAGACATACCGTAATTTTAACTTTGTTAAACTTTCATCATACGATATGGTTGTAGATGCTTCCGGTATCAGAACGCTTGACAGTGAGTCTGTACCGGTGTATACAACAGTGGCGGAAGCACTGGCAGCAGTGCCGGCAGACAATCAGGAACAGAAAGTTATTTTTGTAAAGAACGGTACGTATTACGAAAAATTAAGCATTACATCGCCGTATATCACTTTAATTGGCGAGGATAGCGAAAAGACCGTGCTGTGTTATGATGCGGCTTCGGGAAAAACAGACCCGGTAACGGGGGCAGCATACGGAACCTCAGGCAGTGCATCGGTTTCAATTGAAGCAGCGGCACACCATACATACATGGAAAATCTGACGGTTGCGAATACCTTTGATTATCCGAATGAAACGATTGAAGGCAAGCAGGCAGTTGCAATGCTTACAAGAGCAGATCAGCTTATTTTTAATAATGTACGGCTGACCGGATGGCAGGATACCTTACAGGCAGACGGCGGCGGACGCCAGTATTTTAAGAATTGTTATATTGAAGGAAATGTAGACTGGATTTTCGGCAGTGCACAGGCAGTATTTGACGACTGCGATATTGTCGCCAATGCGGCAGGCTATGTAACGGCGGCAAGTACTGAAAGTACAAAAACAACAGGCTATGTATTCATAAACAGCAGACTGCTTAAAAAATCAGATTCAGTGGCAGAAAATAGTGTGGCACTGGGCAGACCGTGGCGGTCAAATGCCTGTGTAACGTATGTAAAATGCTTTATGGACAGCCATATTAAGACAAAAGGCTATGATAATATGAGCGGCAATACCCACAGTGCAGCACGTTTTTATGAATATCAGTCCTACGGACCGGGCTTTGCGGTTAATACCGACAGACGACAGCTAGCCAAAGCAGAAGGAGAAGCATTGACAGTCAACGGGGTCTTTGCAAGGGAAGCAGGCGAAGGTATGGCATTTGCAGAAAGCTGGGATGCAGTAGCGGCATATGCGGCAGCCTCCGCAGATTACACAGAAAGCGGAGCAGTATCGGTAGATTTTTCGGAACTGGATAGGGCAATTCAGAATGCTGAGGGCTTAAACAGCGCCGACTATAAGGATTTCAGTGCAGTTGAATCTGCTTTAAATGCGGCAAAGGCGCTTGACAGGACAACGGCAACACAGGAAGAAGTCAGCGTACTGGCACACAGGCTGATAGAAGCTGTTGCAAATCTGGAAACAGTGACCCCGGCGCCGGAGCCAACACCAGACCCAGAGCCAACGCCAGACCCAACGCCAACGCCGGAACCGACACCAACACCGACACCAACACCGACCCCAGAGCCAACACCAACGCCAGAGCCAACACCGACTCCGACGCCTTCAGAGCCGGACAATAACCAGCCGGGAGATACGGGAGAAGCTGATGGCAGTCAGAATGGTAATGATAATCCGTCCGGCAGTGCAAACGGCGGAACCGGCGATGCAAACGGCACAGCAGAAGAAGGAAAGCAGGAAGACAACAACGGCACGTCCTCAGAAAATGATTCTTCTGAAAATGCAGCAGAAAATCAGCAGGAAAGTGTGCAGACAGCAGATAAAACACATTCCGTATGGTATCTTTTCGGTGCGGCAGTTTCAGCAATGCTGGCAGGATTTGCAGGCAGTAAGCGAAAGAAAAAGTCCGATGAAGAACTTTAAGAGTATTAAGAGCGACTTTAAAACAATAATTTAAAAAAGATAAAAATAACAGAAATCATATACCGCGTGCGGATAGGATTTCTGTTATTTTTTTTCAAAAGATGTATGAAGTCACGGACGGCGGATATCCTATGGATAAAAAGCGCAACCAGCGCAGAAATGAAATGAGGATTTATTTCGATGCAGACAATAAATACAGATAATATCAGGACAGAATTTTCAACCAGTGCGGATGAAAATATCCGCAGTATGAAAAAACAAATCCGCATTGAGGAGAATTTTGATATTTTAACGAGAGAAATTATAATCGGTGGAAAAAAGGCAGGATTCTTTTTTATAGATGGATTTGTGCAGGAAGATATGATAGAAAAACTGATGCAGTTTTTTTATTCACTCAAACCGGAAGATTTATCGGATGTGGATTCCTTTCTTGAAAAAGGCATGCCCTATACAGAAGTCAATAAAATTACTAAGCAGAGTGATGCACTGACGGCATTTTTTTCGGGAGTAACAGTCTGCTTTATTGACGGCTTTTCAGAGTGCCTGTCCTTAGACTGCCGGACGTATCCGATGCGTAGTGTGACAGAGCCGTGGAAGGATAAAGTACTTCGTGGTTCAAGGGACGGTTTTGTGGAAACACTTGTTTTAAACGCGGCACTTCTGCGCAGAAGAATCCGAGATCCCCAATTAAGCCTGGAGCTGATGGGGGTAGGCACACGCTCGCGTTCCGACGTTGCTGTCTGCTATATGGAGGATAAAGTCGACAAAAAGCTGTTAGACAGCATAAAAAGGCGAATTCAGGCAATACGTGTAGAAGCGTTGACAATGAATATAGAAAGTCTTGCAGAGTGTTTATATGAGCATAAATGGATTAATCCGTTTCCGAAATTTAAATATTCAGAACGTCCGGACACCGCCGCTGCTGCGGTTTTGGACGGAAATATTGTGATTATGGTAGACAATTCACCGGCGGTCATGATTGTGCCGACTTCGATTTTTGACATTATTGAAGAGGCAGACGATTATAATTTTGCACCGGTCATCGGAACGTATTTAAGAATTTCAAGATTTCTGCTGACACTGGTTACAATGCTTCTGACCCCGACATGGCTGTTACTGATTGACAATCCGCAGTGGCTGCCGGAGTGGATGATGTTTATTACAGTGTCTGATGAGATTACCGTACCGGTGTTTTTCCAGCTGTTACTGCTGGAACTCTCCATTGACGGATTAAAGCTGGCAGCTGTTAATACGCCGACCCTGCTTTCAACACCGCTCAGCGTTGTTGCCGGTATTGTGGTAGGTGAGTATGCAGTCAGCTCCGGATGGTTTAATGCAGAATCCATGCTGTATATGGCAGTGGTTTCGGTAGGCACGTATTCGCAGGCAAGCTTTGAAATGGGATATGCAATGAAATTTATGCGGATTATTCTGCTGTGTCTGACGGCGGCATTCAACCTGGCAGGATATATTGCGGGAATCCTTTTAATAGCGGCAACGATAGCTTTTAACCGTACCATGACGGGATGCAGCTATATTTATCCGCTGATTCCGTTTGATAAAAAAATGCTGAAACGCAAGCTTTTAAGAGTCCGTCTGCCACATGGAAATGAAAAATAGGTGTGTACAGGGAACAGATTAAGCCCGCAAAGCGGGCTTGATTATTTTCTGTGCAATTTTGTGAAAATTGTATAGCATTAAAAAAACTTTTTCAAAAATAAATAGCTTTAACTTTGTAAAACACGGCAGTATCTGGAAACGCTAAAGGTAATAAAAAATGCAAAAAACAATCAATTGTAGAAAGTGCATAAAAATACTTTTTATATGTAGAAAATATGTACAAAATACACAAATATATTTGTAAAAATTGCCGTTGACTTTTGGTTTGTAAAAAAATACAATGACTGCATTGTGCCGGCAAAGCAAAAATAAAGAGGAAAATCATTTCTCACATGAGATTTTTGCTTCGCAAAAACAAACAGGCAAAAACAAGGAGGTTTCACAAGGTGAAAGCGAAAAAGGGTTTAAAAAAAGTATTGGCATGGGGCATGAGTATTGTCTGTATGCTGGCAATGGTGCTTGCAGGCAGTCCTATGACGGCAAAAGCATCTGCTTCTACATCATGGAATTTTAAAAATACCAGTTTTAAAAATCTGGGGACAATTTCCTCTACGGTAACAGTGGATAACCTGTCACTGATTGCAACATCGTCAAAGACCATGTCTGTGATTGCAAACAGTCAGACAGTGGATGGAACAGCATATACATATGCACTGGCATTGGGCGGCAGTGGTTCGACAAGCTATCGTGCAGTCAAAGTACCGGTATCGGGAACAGACACCATTAAAGTAACCTGTATGAGTTCCGGCAGTGCGGCAAGAACACTCGTTGTGGCAGACGGTTCTGGAAATAAGCTTGGCACGATGAATGCAGGCACAACGGCTGCAACGGTTTCATATAATTATTCCGGTTCATCAGGATACGTGTACCTGTATTCCTCAAACAGCGGTATTAACATTTACAAGATTCAGGTGGACAGTTCTGCTTCATCCGGTTCTGGAAGTTCATCTTCCGGCAGTTCCACAACTGATACCAGCAACGGAACAGTCGTTACTTCATTTTCAGAACTGACGGCGGCTGTGACAAAGGCTGAAAAAGCGGGCGGCGGCATTGTCTATGTGAAGGGCAGCAGTATCAGCTGTACGGCACAGCTTGCATTAAAAGCTTCTAATGCCAATGTATCTATTATCGGTGTAAAAAACAGTGACGGTACCTATCCGGTGTTAGACTTTTCAGCATTCCGTTCAGCTTATATCGGAAAAGCAACAACGGATTCAGAAGTTGGCATCCGCATTTCGGGAAGCAAATATACAATCAAGAACCTGATTATCCAGAAAGCACCGGATAACGGCATCCAGATTAAGGGAAGCAGCGCAGGCAACAATACGATTGAAAACTGCATCGTGCGTTACAACAATGATGCCGGGGTGCAGATTACAGGTGGTGCATATAGCAATACCATGCGTTTTGTATACAGCTACAGAAATTGTGATGTCTATACACTCGGTGGCAACGCAGACGGCTTTGCGCCGAAGCTTGGCGCAGGCAAGGGAAATGTATTCTACGGCTGTTATTCATGGGAAAATTCAGATGACGGTTGGGATTCTTACGATAAGGACAGCTTAACCTACAACCTGACATATACCAACTGTGCATGCTGGAACAACGGTGACCCGACCATTTTTACCGGGGAATACGATTATAATAACGGAAATGCGCTGGATACGGATTTACTTTTAGTAGAATTAATCAGCAAGAAGGATTCTTCTTTTGCAAGCAATTAAAAAAAAGGAAAGTTCTCTCTGCCAGGCGGCAGCTTTATCAGTACCACACAGGGAACTTTAAGCATTGCAAACTGGAAAAGCAAATATGACGGCAATCCAAACGGATTTAAGTTCGGTTCAGTGAATACTACAAGCAGCTGTGTAAGAACCGTAACCAACTGTTTAGCCTTTGGACACAGCAGTAAAGGCTTTGATAACAATAACAGCTCCTGCACGGCATATTTAAGCAACTGCATTTCTTATGACAACGGCTACAATTATTATATGCCGCCGTTTACACTCAAGAAATTCAGCAATATCCTCAGCTTCTCAGGAGCATCTTCTAACAAGCTGCCAAGCGGATATACGGCTTCCATACCGTCTTCCTCAAAGCAGGCACAGATTAGAAGCACAGTCAATGCAACGGTAAGCAGTATTACAACACAGTGTAAGAACAATGTAATACCGGGAGAAGTATATTTTAATATTTTCAGTTAAGTAAATAGAAATGAAGTTGGGGCGAAAGCTCCCAACGAGGATGCCGGCACAGCAAAGGGCAGAAAATAAGCGTCACGGAAAAGTTTATGTTTCCGTGACGCATTTTTACTTTATAAATGTAGTGACAGTATTTCAGCAATACGCATTTGTAATATTCCCTTTCGTCTGATAATATGATGTAAAATTGATTTTCATATTGGAAAAGGAGAAATGCGAAAATCCATAAATTAAAGATTTTCGCATAACAGAATTGTGCCACAGGCGTCACAATTCTGAATTTATCGCAGAACTGAATAAATTCAGTCCGCGATTCTTCCGGCATTAAAATGCCTACAGAATAGGAGAATGTTATGAAATATATTGACCTGCACTGTGATACGCTCACAGAGTTAAAAGAAGGGGAAACGCTAGTCCGGAATCATAAAAATGTAGATTTAAAATCCTTGAAAAAGGGCGGGTGTGTGATTCAGTGTGCATCCATTTTTATTCCGACAGGGACGTATACGGGAGTGGACAGAAAAGAAGCCATACAGACAGAGTATGACCGTGTAGTTTCCGTTTATAAACGCGAATTAAATGCCAACCCAAAAGAACTGTACAGGGTTCTGACCCGGCGGGATATACCGGATATCCGGCAGAACGATAAAATGCAGGATTTAGGCACGGGTATACTGCTTACGATTGAGGATGGCGGCGTTATGGGCGGAGAAATGCAGAAATTATACCGTGCGTATGAAGACGGTGTACGCCTTGTAACCCTGACATGGAATCATGAAAATGAAATCGGGTACCCAAACAGCACAGACCGGGATATCATGCAGAAGGGCTTAAAACCGTTTGGATTTGAAGTGCTTGAAGAAATGAACCGGCTCGGCATGGTAATTGATGTATCGCATTTATCGGACGGCGGATTTTTAAATGTGGCGGAGTTTGCAAAAAAGACAGGCATGCCGTTTGTAGCATCCCATTCCAATGCACGCGCCATAACGGCGCACCCACGCAATCTGCCTGATATGTATATAAGGAAGCTTTCGGAAGCGGGCGGCGTTATGGGCTTGAATTTTGCATCGCATTTTCTTTCGGATACACAGCCGCCGGACGGTGAAAGCCGTATCTGCGATATGGTTACACACATTCTGCATATCCGCAAAATTGCAGGTAGTGAGGTGCTGGCAATCGGTTCGGATTTTGACGGGGTGGAGAGCCGGATGGAAATTGACAGTCCTGCCAAAATGGTCATGCTGTATGAAACACTTCATCAGACAGGGCTTTCGGAGGATGAACTGGAGAAAATATTTTACAAAAATGCACAAAGAGTATTGACCGCTGTTTTACGATAATCCCGGTTTTATAATTTTTTTTATTTTTTTCCGCTAAATTAATAATTATCCCGGCAGATTTATGGTATGATTATATATATGTGGTATTGGGGTTAAAAGTCCCCAAACGATGATTTTTACGGATTATGTGCTAGAACGAAGATTGGAAAGTGGATGGTCATGAGTAGAGTAATTGGAATTGACTTAGGGACAACAAATAGCTGCGTTGCAGTGCTGGAGGGCGATGTGCCGACAGTGATTGCCAATAAGGAAGGATACCGGACAACACCGTCTGTTGTGGCTTTTGCAAAAGACAAGACGATGCTTGTGGGAGATCCGGCAAGAAGGCAGGCGGCTGTCAATGCAGAGCGGACAATTTTTTCCATTAAACGTCATATGGGATCGGATTACAGAAAAAAGATTGACGGAAAAGCATATTCGCCGCAGGAAATATCTGCTTTTATTTTAATGAAGCTGAAAAAAGACGCAGAAGATTTTCTGGGGGATACGGTCACAGATGCCGTGATTACCGTACCGGCGTATTTTAACGATGCACAGCGGCAGGCGACTAAAGATGCGGGACGGATTGCTGGGTTAAATGTACTGCGTATCATCAATGAGCCGACTTCTGCAGCATTGGCATATGGTCTTGACAACGGACAGGCACAGAAAATTCTTGTCTATGATCTGGGCGGCGGCACATTCGATGTGTCCATTATTGAAATCGGCGACCATGTGATTGAAGTACTTGCAACGTCCGGTGACAATCATCTGGGCGGTGATGATTTTGATGAGCGCATTGTGCAGTATCTTGTGGAGCAGTTTAAAAAGACGGAGGGAATTAACCTGTCTAAGGATACGGCAGCGCTTCAGCGGTTAAAAGAAGAAGCGGAAAAAGCGAAAAAGGAGCTGTCATCCTGTATGACGACGAATATTAACCTGCCGTTTCTTGCGATGGCAAAAGACGGACCACATCATATGGATATCCAGCTTTCCCGCAGTAAATTTGAAGAACTGACCAAAGATTTGATTGAGCGGACGGTGATTCCGGTTGAAAATGCAATCCACGATGCAGGGCTTACAAAGTCACAGATTGATATGGTATTGCTGGTAGGCGGTTCAACAAGAATCCCGGCAGTGCAGGATAAAGTGCGGACCTTGATGGGCAAAGAGCCTTCAAGAAATGTTAATCCGGACGAATGTGTGGCAATCGGTGCGGCAGTCCAGGCAGGAAAGCTGGGCGGACAGCTTATGGCGGGGTCTGCGGCTTCTGAGATGATTTTAATGGATGTAACGCCGCTGTCGCTTTCAATTGAAACGGTAGGCGGTGTGTCAAGCCGTCTGATTGAGCGCAATACAACGATTCCTACAAGACACAGCCAGATATTTACGACTGCGGGCAATTTTCAGACAAGTGTAGATATCAAAGTGTTTCAAGGTGAGAGAAAATTTACAAGGGATAATAAACTGCTGGGGAATTTCCGCCTTTCGGGTATTAAGCGGGCGATGGCGGGGACACCGCAGATTGAAGTGACCTTTGATATTGATGCCAACGGCATTGTCAATGTATCGGCAAAGGATTTAGGCACGGGTCATGAACAGTCCATTACGATTACGTCCAGCTCCAATTTGTCCGAGGAGGAGATTGAGCGCGCAAAATGGGAAGCCCAGATGTACGGAAGACAGGATGAAGCAAAGACACAGCTGCTTGCGGTACGTCAAGAGGCAGTGCAGTTTGCAGGACAGGCGCAGGCAGAATTGGACAGCCATAAAAAAGAGTGGGAACGCAGTAAGAAAAAGGCGGTTAAAGAAATCCTCGGTAAGCTGAAACGTACTTTATATAAAGTGCCGCCGGAAAAGATTACGGCGGATTCTGCCGCAGTTATCCGTGATTTGCAGGAAGAGCTGCAGCGGGCATTAAACAGTTAGGACATTCCTGCACTTTCTAAAAATCTATAAAAATGCAGAACCGGGACAAAACAGACAGTTGAAAACATAACCTTGTATATGGTATGATGAAGTGTCAGATAGAAAGTGGAAATGCCGCATTGTGTGGCGGAATGGAGAGAAAATGGCTGGTTCTACATATGGAAACAGATTTAAGATTATGACATGGGGCGAATCCCATGGAGAAGCGTTAGGCGTTGTAGTGGACGGCTGCCCGGCGGGTTTAGAGCTTTGTGAGGAAGATATCCAGAAACTTCTTGATCGAAGAAAACCGGGACAGTCTAAATTTACGACACCCCGCAAAGAAGCTGATAAAGTAAAGATTCTGTCGGGCGTTTTTGAAGGGAAAACGACAGGAACACCGATATCCATGGTAGTATTTAATACCAATCAGCGCTCAGGCGATTATTCGGAGATTGCAGGATACTACAGACCGGGACATGCCGATTATACATTTGATGCAAAATACGGATTCAGGGATTACCGCGGCGGCGGAAGAAGTTCCGCAAGAGAAACGATTGGCAGGGTCGCAGCGGGTGCGATTGCGTTAAAGATTTTGGAAAGCCTTGGGATTACCCTGCACGCTTACGCAAAGGAAATCGGCGGAATTGCGATTGACTATGAAAAGTTTGATCTGCAGGCAGCACGCGAAAATGCATTTACAATGCCGGATAAGGAAGCGGCAGCAAAGGTTGAAGCGTATGCCACGCAAAAGATACAGGAGGGCGATTCAATCGGCGGTATCATTGAGTGTGTGGTTGAGGGCATGATGCCGGGAATCGGTGAACCGGTATTTGACAAGCTGGACGCTTCTCTTGGAAAAGCAATGCTTTCAATTGGTGCGGTTAAAGGCTTTGAAATCGGAAGTGGCTTTGAAGCGGCAAAGATGACCGGCAGCGAAAATAATGACAGCTTTGTCATGATGGACGGAAAACTTACAAAAAAAACCAACCATGCAGGCGGCGTTTTAGGCGGCATGAGTGACGGCAGCAACATTGTATTCCGTGCGGCGGTTAAACCGACACCGTCTATTTCGGCAGTGCAGGATACGGTCAATAAAGATGGTGAAAATATTGAAATTTCCATTAAGGGCAGACATGACCCGATGATTGTGCCGCGTGCCGTAGTCGTTGTGGAAGCAATGACGGCGCTGACACTCGTGGATCTGATTTTTGAAAATATGACGGCAAGATTGGATGGAATCTGTGCCTTTTATAATAGAAGCAAGTAAGAAAGAGGAAAGAGATGTATCGTTTATTAAAAACAGACGGGCGTGCAAAACGCGGTGAATTACAGACCGTGCATGGAACAATCCAGACACCTGTATTTATGAATGTCGGAACAGTAGCAGCCATTAAGGGTGCCGTATCGACAATGGATTTAAAGGAAATCGGAACACAGGTGGAATTGTCAAACACATATCATCTGCATGTACGTACCGGGGACAAACTGATTAAGGAGATGGGCGGTCTGCATAAGTTTATGAACTGGGACAGACCGATTCTGACCGATTCGGGTGGATTTCAGGTGTTTTCCCTTGCAGGTCTTAGAAAGATTAAAGAAGAAGGCGTAACTTTCCAGTCTCACATTGACGGCAGAAAGATTTTTATGGGTCCGGAAGAAAGTATGCAGATTCAGTCTAACTTAGGTTCTACAATTGCCATGGCATTTGATGAATGTGCACCGGCGAAGGCAGAACGCGATTATGTGGAAAAGTCTGTTGCCCGTACAACGCGCTGGCTGGCACGCTGTAAAAAAGAAATGCAACGCTTGAATTCCCTGCCGGATACCGTTAATCCAAACCAGCTTTTATTTGGTATCAATCAGGGTGCAGTTTATGCAGATATCCGTATTGATCATGCAAAACGTATTTCGGAACTGGATTTGCCGGGCTATGCAGTCGGCGGACTTGCAGTCGGTGAAACCCATGAAGAAATGTACCACGTACTCGATGAAACCGTTCCGTATCTGCCGCAGGACAAGCCGACTTATCTGATGGGTGTCGGTACACCGGCAAATATTCTGGAAGCGGTAGACAGAGGGATTGACTTCTTTGATTGTGTATATCCGTCCAGAAACGGAAGACACGGGCATGTGTATACAAAGTTTGGTAAAATCAATCTTTTTAACGCACAGTACGAAAAGGACGACAGACCGATTGAAGAAGGCTGTCAGTGTCCGGTCTGCAAAAACTATACGAGAGCATATGTACGCCATCTTTTAAAGGCAAAAGAAATGCTTGGTATGCGTTTCTGTGTACTGCATAATCTGTACTTCTACAATCATTTAATGGAGGATATCCGGGGAGCGATTGAAGAAGGAAGATACAGTGCCTTTAAGAAAGAACGCCTGGAAATGTTAAATACCTATGATAAAAAGTAAAAAATTATAAACAAAATGTTTTTTAGTGGACAGAAAGAATAAATTCCGCTATTATAGAGTGTATGTGTCAGGGACACGTATGTTATTACATTTGAAAGTATATTTTAGGAGGCAAATTAAAATGGGTTCAATCGGAATTATCGTTATTTATGTCGTTGCATTAGGACTGATGATGTATTTTCTTGCAATCAAGCCACAGAAGAAACAGCAGAAGGCACAGCAGCAGTTAATGGATTCAATCGAAATCGGCGATTATGTATTAACAACAAGCGGTTTCTACGGCGTCATTATGGATATTACAGATGATGATGTTATTGTAGAATTCGGTAATAACAAAAACTGCCGTATCTCCATGCAGAAGAAAGCAATTGCACAGGTAGAAAAGGCAAAGAGTTCAGAAGAATAAGTAATGAAAGCACAGACACCGGAGCGGAAAGCATCAATTCCCGCTTCGGTGTCTTTTGTTATTTATTTATCAGGCATTACATATTGAAAAATACATAAAAATACGTTATGATAATAAACAATAACCTTTTTCATACATAAATATGAAGGTGGAGAAGTATTCAGGGGCGGCAGGTACGGGTAGAACCCTCCGGATTCCTGTAAGAAAAGAGAAAGACAGGTGGTAGTAGCATGGATTGTAAAATAACATTAATTCCGGGAGACGGAATCGGACCGGAAATCGTAAGAGAGGCCGTAAAGGTATTAGATGCTGTGGGAAAGAAGTATGAGCATCATTTTACCTATGAAAAGATTTTAATGGGCGGTTGTTCCATTGATGCATACGGTGTGCCACTTACAGATGAGGCAATTGCTGTAGCAAAGGCATCCGATGCCGTATTACTGGGGGCAGTCGGCGGCAATGTCGGCAACTCCAAGTGGTATGACGTTGCTCCGAATTTAAGACCGGAGGCAGGACTGTTAAAGATTCGTAAGGAACTGGAATTGTTTGCCAATATTCGTCCTGCATATTTATACAATGAATTAAAAGATGCGTGTCCGTTAAAGCAGGAAGTAATCGGGGACGGATTTGACATGGTTATCATGAGAGAATTAACCGGCGGACTGTATTTTGGTGAACGACATACAGAAGAAGTAAACGGTGTCGTAACAGCAACCGATACGCTCACTTATAATGAAGAAGAAATCAGAAGAATTGCCATTAAAGGCTTTGAAATTGCCATGAAGCGCAGAAAGAAGCTGACAAGCGTGGATAAGGCAAATGTTCTTGATTCTTCAAGACTTTGGAGAAAGGTCGTAAAGGAAGTTGCAAAGGATTATCCGGAAGTTGAAGTAAGCGATATGCTTGTAGACAACTGTGCAATGCAGCTGGTTATGAATCCGGGACAGTTTGATGTGATTTTAACAGAGAATATGTTTGGTGATATTTTATCCGATGAAGCCAGCATGATTACCGGTTCAATCGGTATGTTATCCAGTGCCAGCTTAGGAAAGACAAAACTCGGCTTATATGAACCAAGCCACGGTTCTGCACCGGATATTGCAGGCAAAGACATTGCCAATCCGATTGCCACCATTTTAAGTGCGGCAATGATGCTTCGCTACTCACTGGATTTAGATAAGGAAGCTGATGCCATCGAAGCGGCAGTAGCACAGGTATTAAAGGAAGGCTACAGAACCGTGGATATTATGGCAGACGGCATGCAGCAGTGCTCAACAACAAAGATGGGCGATTTAATCGCAGAACGTGTTTAAGATACGGATATAAAAAAGTAAAATCTGTTATGAAGCCGGAATCCCGTTTGTGCAGATACAGCGGGATTTCAGGCTTTCATGTTTAGAATAAAAAGAAAAGAAACGGAGAACAGTCATGAAAAGTGATAACGTTAAAAAAGGAATGCAGCAGGCACCACACCGCTCGCTGTTTAACGCATTAGGCTTTACAAAGGAAGAAATGGATAAACCGCTCGTTGGTATTGTAAGCTCTTACAATGAAATTGTACCGGGACACATGAATCTGGATAAGATTGTAAATGCCGTAAAATTAGGTGTTGCAGAAGCAGGCGGCGTACCGGTTGTATTTCCGGCAATTGCAGTCTGTGACGGTATTGCAATGGGCCATATCGGTATGAAGTATTC
>ERZ838118.1072-NODE-1072-length-34830-cov-56.595485_pt1 | contig 34830 bp, 32 predicted proteins | sample MGYA00519863_ERZ838118 | MGnify/ENA primary metagenome ERZ838118 (study PRJEB31850, sample SAMEA3708827) | human gut metagenome | biome: human gut; feature: human-associated habitat; material: faeces | place: China | collected 2014 ...
CTAAATGTAACTTCAAATCTTTCTTCTTTCTTTGCCATGTTTATTTCTCCTTTTTCAAGCGTTAACTTCCGATTTTCCTAATTCTACAAACGTAAAATTACAGGTTCAATTCATACATTTTGTACTCTGTCCACCTCGTATTTTCGTAAAACATTTGTTTTGCTTCAACAAATTGAAAACCGCAACCGGCATAAAGCCGTTCTGCCGCTCTCCCTTATAACCCCAAATTTTTCATATAAATGGCGCCCTGCTGATGATGCCTTTAGCTTTTTAGGTACACTGTACAAAAAACACACCAACATCATCTGCTTTTTCCTCTTTGCTTAAAAACAGATACCCTATTGCATCATCTAAACAGAAAATATCCTGAAACTCCTCCGGAAAATCTTCTCCGTATATCTGCATACAAAACTGATAGGAATCAAGTTCTAACTTTTCGTTTTGTAAAAATACAGGATTTGCCCCAATAAGAGAGCCGTAATCCTCATCAGATTCATTCATTTCTTTATCAATTACAATTTCTCTTGCCGGAATCAAAAAGTCCGCATCGTTTCTCGGCGCGGCAGCCGAATGTAAAACTACTTTTGTATATCCGTTTTTTATATTCTGAAGTTCCTCGGTATCCCCATTATAAACGATTGAGTCCAAAAAATAATCTTCTCTATTATAAGTGGTAAATACAGAAATAACCTTATCTTTCGGATAATTAAAATTAAGCTCCGCATTTAAAAAATTTGTAGGTATATTAAAAATAAAAACCATTTTTTCGCCATTCGGATTCGTAGGCCACTCCATATCCGGCGGCAAAAAACTTTTTCCTCCGATACGCAGAATATTTGATTCATTATCTGCATTTTCAAATGTTACTAAGTTTGACATTTCATTCTCCTCTCCTATGTAATCCAAAATAATCTCTCAATAAAACACTGAAAATCTGATTTTTGTAAAAAGCCATTACAAGCCCGGCTATTCAAAATGATGTTCCCTTTCCAATCACGATTTATTTTTTATCATATATGTATTCTTTTATTGTTTTTTTAATAATGCAATACACATCAATTATATCATACATTGATATTTTGAAAAAATAAAACATCTTCTTTATTACTCTACTTGTCAGATATCCACCACTAATGCTTTACTAATTATACTTATTCTATGAATCTCACTTTACACATTTCTTAATATATATTAGCGTACCCTTTAAATATAGAAATGTCCTCGTCACTAATTCTATAATTTTATCTTTTATTGTCATACACAAATTCCAATCCTTTAACATGCTTATTGGGAGTTTTGCAACAATTTACTATACTAGAAGATGATATTCCCATTTTTTTTGAAGCTTGAGCTATAGATTCAAATCTCTCTCCAGTAGTCAAACATATTACAGCTTTGGTTCCTCCACCATTACAATAAGAACAACCTTTTCCTTCTAAAATGTGTCCTGGTAGCGACAACCATTCACGACCACATTTTTTACACTTACATAATATTTTAGTCGTAGCATTAGTATACTCCCCAATTAAATCAATGTTAGTATTTCCTTTCTTCTTAAAAAGTTCTAAGAATTCATTATGTGTGTGGTCTTTACCTGAGCATTTTCTACAACCAGTCCCATTTAATAAATGATATGGTTTAGCCTCCCATTCACATCCACAAATTTTACACTTACAAGCTATATTTATAGAATTACCTCTATACTTTCCTATAATTGTAATTTGTGGATTGATAACCTTTAATCGTTGAATAAATTCTTCTGTTGTTGTTATTTTGCAATTTTTTCTTGCAATGTCTTCAATTTCATTCCATTTATTAGACAGTAATTCATATCTAAAGTCTAATTTTTCACAAATTTCTTTTACTATCTCTTTTAATGTATGGTAATCATCTTCGCTTGAAAGATTGTATGAATAACAACGGATATCATCAACAAAACATTCTGGTGGACAACTATCATAGATAATCATAAGATTAATGCCCTGCTCCTGACACTTTCTTCTTTTTTCTCTATCCCTTTCCACTTTAGTTTGATGCCAAAACCATGCGCCTGGTTCTATTGCATAATTTTTCTCAGGAATATAAATGTCAAGTTCTTGCCCCATTACCGTCTTATCTCTTGAAAAGACCTCAACCCCTTCTGCTGCTATATTCAAGCTATTATAAATAAACTGTTCCATAAATGATGTTGCACTTTTTGCGCATTTAGGACATCCATGTCCTTGCAGTAATGAATTTGCATCTGTACGCCACCTATGTTCACAAACAGCACACTTTACATCAATCTTTTTTTGAGTTCTTAAAAATTCACTCTGCAATATAATATTAGGATTAATTTTCTTGACACGAATCATATACTCCGATTGTGATATTCGCCTACGTTTTGCAGAAGATTCAATCGCACATTTCCTACATCCTTTCCCTCTAATAATATTATCTGCTATTGGATTCCATATATTTCCACATACTTTGCACTTAACCTTAACTCTTGAGGTCATACAATCATATTTTCCTATAATCTCAATATTAGGATTAATACCTCTCATTTTATTTTCAAATTCATTTTGAGTTAAAATACGCTGTCGAATTGCATTTTTCTGTTTACAGTTTGAACAACCTTTTCCTAATAATAAGCTTTCTCCTGTTGGTTTCCATAACTTTCCACACAATTTGCATTTTACCAAAACCGGTGTACTCGTATTTACATATTTTTCTAAAATCTTAATGTCATTATTTTTTGAATATACAACTCTCTCAAAACTCTCCTGCGTATATCGCCTATGCCCTGAACAATTTGGACATTTCCTACCATGCAACAAGTTGCTTGGTCTAGGAGTCCATTCTCCTTCATTCCATGGATAACCACATTTTAAACATCTACAGCTAATTCCTGTATTTGCATTAATATACTCCCCAAGAACCTCAATATCTGAATTAATCTTATTCAATTCTTCTGTAAACTGAATAGTTGTTTTCTTTTTATTACTTTTACCTTCCACAAAAAATCTCCTAATATAAACAATAGTATCTATTTTATAAAATTAAACTAATCATTTCTTTTCATACCCATATACTAATATTCTGCATATTTATTATAATTTTTTTTAATTTCTATTGCAAATAATGTTGCTATATGTTATTTTATAAATAGAATATATTCTTAAAATCAAAGTTCTTAAATATGCTTTTATATTTAAAACTCTATTTTCTATTTATTTTTCTGTGATTCATTATCATTTTTAGTATCACATTTTAAATCCATAAAAATATTTAGAAAATTCATTGAAACCCTTGTCGACAATCCTAATATTCCAGTATAATAAAAGAAAGGACACACACATGGATAATACACCATATGATGATGTATTCCGTACACTTTTAACAGACTGTACAGAATTAATAATTCCGGTTGTGAATGAAATTTTTCATACGAAATATACCGGAAAAGAAAAAATCTGTCTGCTTCAAAACGAACATTTTATCAAACTGCCGGACGGCAGTATGATTATCCGAATGTTTGAATATGATACACAGCTTGCATTGGAAAACAAAGAACTGATATCCAATTTCTTAACAGTTCGTTTCCCCGATTCAGCTATTGTATCGCTCAGACATACAAAAAATACACCTGATTCAATGACTATTACTGTTCTGACACCGGGCGGTAAGTCACTTACACCGTCCCGGTTTTAAAAATACGACAGTATACCATAAACGAACTATTTGAAAAAAAATTATTTTTCTTAATACCATTTCATATTTTTGTATATGAGAAGGATTTTAATGAATTGGAAACAAACAAGAAAAAATTAAAACAGTTGGAAGCAGAATATGCATCAATTAAAAAACGGCATGAAAAAGGCAAAAATACAGTTAGCCGCAAAACTTCTGCAAAACGGAAGCACTATACAATATGTTGCAGACCTCACCGAACTTCCCGAAGAAACCATTCGCGAACTTGCACAAAATATTACTTCAAAAAAGAATCTCTAACAAAAAAGCGGAAACCATACCCCCTTTCCGTGCCCCTGTCACGAAATCGCGATATGACTTCCGCTTCTGCTATTCTTTCAATTATTCTTTCAGTATTTCACAAAATACCTGTTCAAATTAAAAATGTCCGCCTGAGCTGCCGGAGTTTCCTCCGCCGCCACCGCCGCCGGAACTTCCCGAACTGCTGCTGGATTCAATATGACGTGTAACAACCGTTGTATTGATAAAACGGTCTTCACGTCTTCTGACGTTGAAGTTATGATTCCTGGTATACGTTCTGCTGTCCACTGTCATCTTAGACTTTGCCTGAAACATCATGGCAATGACCGCAGCCGCAGCAACTCCCAGTGAAATTAAAAGCTTCTGTGGCAGATACAGTGACAGTCTGTAAGAAAAGCTGGTATCGAGCTGTTTGCGTACACCTGCAATATATTTTTTACAGCCTGCATAATAATTGCCATCTGAAAGCTTATCTTCCGCTTTTTCACGGATAGCATCTAATTTACTCTGCGTAAAGCTTTTCGTCGTTCTTGCAATACCTGATGTAACCAGCATATCCGCCCGTGACTTCATATCAATGACATAGACAATTGCATCCGGCTCCGAACTGCTTTCATCATAGCCGTAGCTTTCATTAATAATGCCGCGTACATCATTTTCCAGTTCTTTATCGTCCAGTCCTTTGCTCTGTGTCAGAATCACGACATCCGTCTTGCAGGCATCAGATGCTTTCCGGCACATTTTAGTAAGCTGTTCCTTTTCCTTATCGGTAAATAAACCCGCATCATCGACCACATACTCTTTGGACTGCGTATCTGCCCATGCATCCTGCGGCATACCGCCTAAAACTGCTGCCGCTAAAAGGAGCAGGCTCACGAGTAAAATCATTTTCTTTTTCATTTTCATAGCGCAAGCCCTCCTAATGTCAGCACAATCATCATGATTACAAAAATTCCTACAAAGTAAGCAGCTGCTTTTCCTTTGCTGATTGGACGGTCTGCTACGATTTTACCGGTCTGTCCGTTTAAAACGAAGTTAAAATCGTTTCCGTGATAACGGCAGTTTAACATCCATACCGGAAGCAGTGCATATTCGTTGTGCTTATTATTCATGGAAATGTGATTATCCAACACGCTGACAGTCGAATATCCAAGCATTGTGCTTCTTGCAATCTCCGTAATATAACGGTCTACCCTTTTTCTGACACGGCTCTGCATCTGCTCATCGGTGAAATTATACCGTTCTGAAAGATATCCTGACAGATACGGCATTGCAAACGGTTTTAACGCCGTATAGTCAAACGGCTCTAACTTATCCATCGTGTCATCGTCCATTTTTTCCGAAGCATCTGCCGGCACTTTTTCAAACTGTGCCTCTACATCACGGTATACGTGAAAATGGTCTGTATATGTATACTCTGTATCGCCGTGGCGCTCGGTTCTGATTTTTTCGGCTTTTGCCGTCATCTCGGTTTCGGCATCGAAATCATATAGCCAGAACGGCACATAAACACCGGAAATTTTTTCAATGGTGCTTTCTGTTGACAGTGTCTTTGGCGTAAGCAGCCCTTTTTTTACCCAGCTTTTATACATTTTCTTTGCTGCTTCCCGGTCAATCTGAAACGGAATGACCGATGACGGTGAAAATTCTCCGCTTAAGCGGTCTTCCACCAGTGACGGATTGCCGCAGAATGAACAGATTGTTGCAGATGTATACTCATCTGCCAGCAGTTCTGCACCGCAGCTCTGGCAGTGATACACCTTCATATTCATGCTGCCTTTTCCTTTTTGTTCCTCTGACTGTGCAGACTGTGTGTCTGTCTGCGTGTTTCCCCCGGCTTCTGCATCGCTGTAGAGATGTCCGTACTGCTTTTCATAGTCCTGTACATCCATTTCCATCTGGCAGGATGGGCACTTGAGTTTTTGTGCCGTGCTGTCAAATTCCATTGCCGCCCCGCAATTCGGGCATTTGTACGTTATTGGCATATTCCCTCCATTCCCCTTGATACTTCATCAGGTACGCTTTAGTATATTATGATACTTATTATATGATACGTTATCCGTGTAAGCAAGAATCCGCATCATTATATCATCTTTTCTTTAATGCCTTTCGCTGCTTCGCCATGCACGTTATCGTTCTCAAGCCTGAAGCAGAACTCTGTGCAAGCGCAGTTCTGCTTCGAGCTTTCGTCCGGCACGGCTCATAGCTTTCGCACATTCATATTTTGTTCATATTTCTTTTAATATCTCTTAACAATATGCACACGTTTTCTTCACTTTTCCTGCATATAATACATTTGTATTAAGAAATTAGCCAATATTTTTTTAATAAAGATTTTTTTCATAATCCCAGTTGTTTTAGTGAATAAACAACTCCTCCCTCTTTTCATCGCCCCTAGCCAGGGCGATGTTTTTTTATCGGATCAAGAAGGAAACAATCATCATCACAATTCCCACAACCAGCATGATAATTCCGGTTTTGCGGTCTTTGTTGACTGCCGGTGACTTTAAATCTTTACGGTCTCTTTCATCATAGAAAATATTCCACTGGTGTCTGGAATTGGATATTTTTACAATTCCGATAAATGCAATCATCATGCCTGCAAAAAACACCATAAACCCCAAAAACGGCAGATATGAAGTTCCACGATAACTCTCACTGTCATTAAAATCAATATCACATAATACACTCTGTAATAATCCCATTGCCTGCACTCCCTTCTGCCTCACCGGCGGATTTTGTATTTATTATACAACATTTTTCACAATACTAACAGTCTGTTATTTTGAAAACATCATAAAACCTTTATAAATTGCAACCGTTCAGAGCCAGGCAACTTTTCAGATATAATTGTGAGTCATGCTTGCATGAACGAACAGTTATGTCTGAAAAGTTATTTGGCGGATACGCCTCACCGACAAAATGCCTGCATTTTGGAGGCTGGCTCTGAACGGTTACGATTATTTTCTGTCAGGCAGATTTCCAGACATAAATGTGAGCCATGCTTGCATGAGCGAACAGTTATGTCTGGAAATCTATCTGGCGGATACGCCTCACCGACAAAATGCCTGCATTTTGGAGGCTGGCTCTGAACGGTTACGATTATTTAAGATTGCCGCTTTTATTTTCAGTCAATTTGCGGTATAATCAACCTATATTAAATTAAAAAATATCAGGAGGTACGATTTATGTTGGTTTCTGCAAAAGAAATGTTAACAAAAGCCCGTGAGGGTAAGTATGCTGTAGGTCAGTTTAATATCAATAACCTGGAATGGACAAAGACCATTCTTCTTACAGCGCAGGAATTAAATTCCCCTGTTATCCTCGGCGTATCAGAGGGTGCAGGTAAATACATGGGTGGTTTTAAAACGGTTTCCGGCATGGTAAACGGACTGCTTGAAGGCTTAAATATTACCGTTCCTGTGGCTCTGCACTTAGACCACGGTACATATGAAGGCTGCTACAAGTGTATTGAAGCCGGTTTTTCTTCTATTATGTTTGACGGTTCCCACTACCCAATCGCAGAAAATGTTGAAAAAACAACAGAGCTTGTAAAAATCTGTAATGAAAAGGGGCTTTCCCTTGAAGCGGAAGTCGGTGCAATCGGCGGTGAAGAAGACGGTGTTATCGGCATGGGTGAGTGTGCTGACCCGAATGAATGCAAGTCAATTGCAGACCTTGGTGTTACAATGCTTGCTGCCGGAATCGGTAACATCCACGGCAAATATCCTGCCAACTGGCCGGGTCTTAGCTTTGAAACACTGGCTGCCGTAAAGGAAAAGGTCGGTGATATGCCGCTCGTTCTCCACGGTGGTACAGGAATTCCTGAAGATATGATTAAGAAAGCCATTTCTTTAGGCGTTGCAAAGATTAATGTCAATACAGAATGCCAGCTTGCTTTCGCTGCTGCCGTAAGAAAGTACATCGAAGCAGGAAAAGACCTTGAAGGCAAGGGATTTGACCCGAGAAAGCTTCTTGCACCTGGCTGTGATGCAATCAAAGAAACTGTCCGTGAAAAAATCGAATTATTCGGTTCTGCAAATAAGGCCTGATTCCGGTAATACAGCATGAACAACGATAAAGAACAGATAACTTCCAATGAAAAATCCGAAGACGTTTTAGCAGATTTATCAAAAGATGAGCATTCCGGAGAGGAGACATCTTCTCCGGAATCTTCCGGTAAAAAGACATTTACGGACACTGACGGTTCAGATTCCGTAAATACGGACGTTGCCGCAAAGCCGTCTATTTTACGGCGCATTGTTTTGATTGCAGCAATATGTGTCTTTTGCTATTCTGCTTTTATGCTGTTTCAGATTTTCTGGGAATACAAAAAAGGCAATGATATTTATGATACCATTCAAAATCAGGTATTAGATACAGACACACCAACTTCTGTCACGCTTGACGATGAAGAAGTCGAAATTCCGTTTGTATATGACCATAAGCAGCTGCTCTCCATCAATCCCGAAGGACTTGGCTATCTTTACATTCCTTCAATTGATGTACGGCTTCCGATGGTCCAGTCTACAGATAATGATTTTTATTTAACCCACACCTTTAATAAGACCGCTAATAAAAACGGCTGTCTTTTTGAGGATTACCGGATTACCGGCGGACTTTCCGCTACCAACGTCATTATTTACGGACACAATATGCACAACGGCAGTATGTTTGGAAAGCTTTCCCGCTATGATGATGAAAGCTTCTATTATACGGAAGGCCACGACATGTTTTATATTTACACTGAAAATAAAATCATGCAGTACCGCATTTTCAGTGCATATATCAGTGAACCTGTCAGTGATACGTACACCTTTAATTTTTCAACGCTTTCCGGATTACAGGATTATGCCAGATCCATGAAAGCACTTTCAATTTATAATACCGGTGTTTCTGTTGATGATGTTTCGCAGGTTGTAACACTTTCTACCTGTACCTCTGACGGTTCGAAGCGTTTTATCGTTCAGGGTGCTTATGTGGGAGAAGCCTTATTAACCTACTGATTTTTGACATTCTTTGTGCTTTTAATTTAATTTTTAAATAAAATACAAAAAAGAACTTGCATTCTTAGACATTTTGCGTTATTTTATTTAAAGACAGAGAGCAAACAAACAAAGTGCTGTCGATAATTAAATAGTAGAACAAAGGTGTTCCATATTTATCTGCATATAAATTGGAATGCCTTTTTTGATTTTACTATTAATATATTAACATAATAAAAGGAAGGAAGACAAAGTTATGAGTGAAAAATTTAACGTAGCTGACATCTTTGGTGAAAATGTATTTAACGATACTGTCATGAAGGAGCGTTTACCAAAGAATGTCTACAAAAACCTCAAATTAGCTATGACAGGCGTTCAGGAATTATCTTTAACAGATGCCGATGTGATTGCAAATGCAATGAAGGACTGGGCGATTGAAAAGGGTGCTACACATTATACACACTGGTTCCAGCCATTGACAGGAACAACTGCTGAAAAGCACGACTCTTTCATTTCAGCACCAAAGGAAAACGGAAAAGTTCTGATGGAATTTTCCGGCAAGGAATTAATCAAAGGTGAACCGGATGCCTCTTCATTCCCTTCAGGCGGACTTCGTGCAACATTTGAAGCAAGAGGCTATACAGCATGGGACTGCACTTCACCGGCTTTCGTCCGTGAAGATGCTACAGGTGCTACACTTTGTATTCCTACCGCTTTTTGTTCTTATACAGGCGAGGCACTTGACCAGAAGACTCCGCTTCTTCGTTCAATGGATGCTATTAATGAGCAGTCATTACGTATTTTAAAATTATTCGGCAACACACATTCTAAGAAGGTTACACCTTCTGTCGGTGCTGAACAGGAATACTTCATCGTAGACAGAGAAAAATATTTACAGAGAAAAGATTTAATCTTCGCAGGCCGTACATTATTCGGTGCCATGCCTCCTAAGGGTCAGGAACTTGATGACCATTACTTCGGTGCTATCCGTGAAAGAATCGGTGCATTCATGAAGGATGTCAACAAGGAACTCTGGAAGCTTGGTGTTTCCGCAAAGACACAGCACAACGAAGTTGCTCCTGCACAGCACGAACTTGCTCCGATTTATGCACAGTGCAACACAGCTACAGATAACAACCAGCTGACAATGGAAGTTTTAAAGAAGGTTGCTTACAGACACGGTCTTGTATGTCTGCTTCATGAAAAGCCATTTGCAGGTGTAAACGGTTCCGGTAAGCACAATAACTGGTCTATCACAACAGATGACGGTATCAATTTATTAGAGCCTGGTAAGACACCTCATGAAAATATCCAGTTCTTACTGGTACTCGGTGCTGTCATGAAGGCTGTTGATACCCATGCTGATTTACTTCGTGAATCTGCTTCTGATGTCGGCAACGACCACAGACTCGGTGCGAACGAAGCACCTCCTGCTATCATCTCTATGTTCCTTGGAGAACAGCTTGAAGATGTTGTTATGCAGTTAATCGACAAGGGTGATGCTACAAGCTCAATCCAGAAGGGTAAGTTAAAGACCGGTGCTTCTACACTTCCTGACTTAAATAAGGATGCTACCGACAGAAACAGAACATCACCGTTTGCTTTCACAGGTAATAAATTTGAATTCCGTATGGTTGGTTCTGCTGACTCTATCGCTCCTGCAAATGTTGTATTAAATACTATCGTTGCAGAAAGCTTTAAAGAAATCGCTGATGAACTGGAAAAGGCTGATAACTTCGACATGGCATGCCATGATATGATTAAAAAGCTTTTCACAGACCATCACAAGATTGTATTCAACGGAAACGGCTATACAGATGAATGGATTGCAGAAGCTGAAAGACGCGGTCTTCCAAACATTCCTTCTATGGTTGATGCAATTCCTGCTCTTACAACACCAAAGGCTGTTAAACTGTTTGAAAGCTTTGGCGTATTTACAGAAGCAGAATTAAAGTCAAGAGCTGAAATCAAGTACGAAGCTTATGCGAAGGCTATCAATATCGAGGCAAAGGCTATGCTTGATATTACAGGCAAGCAGTTAATCCCTGCTGTAATCGCTTACTCAACAGAACTCGCAAACTCTGTTCTTGCAGTAAAGGAAGCCGGTGCCGATGCTTCTACACAGGCTGATTTATTAACTACCGTAACCGGTTACTTAAAGGAAATGAAGACACAGCTTGCTGCACTGGAAAAGGCTGTTGCTGACGGTGCTGAAATCAGCAATGTAGAAGAACAGGCGAAGTTCTTCAGAGATACCGTAAAGACTACAATGGATGCTTTAAGGGCACCTGCCGACAAGCTTGAAATGATTGTTGACAAAGACTTCTGGCCATTCCCTTCTTACGGTGACTTATTATTCGAGGTTTAATTCATAACGGATTTTACTTAAAAATCGTATGATAACTATATAAAATAAGGGTTGTTCCGATATTTCATTGTCAGAACAACCCTTATTTTGGTCTTTATTGCTTTATCCGCAGCTCTTTATTAAGCACAAGGCTAAAACAGTGCTTAATCACTCCGTATCTGATACCCTTTCTGTCTTGTGTCGTTGTCTACTGTGGATACACAAGACGCTCTGGCACCGGATTATCTAAGACTTCCTGCTTGAACTTTCTCATATAAATCTTAGCAAGATTTAAGTTATTGTCCAGATAATTTCCGCAGTCCCTCGGAGAATATCCCGGAATCTCGCCCTCATAAGACAGTACGAAATCTGCGGCCTCACGCAGTACCGGCAAAATATCTTCTGACTTTAAATCTCCTGCAAAAATCACATAAAATCCGGTGCGGCAGCCCATTGGTCCGAAATAAACCGTCTTATCAGCCCATTCTCTGTGATTTCTTAAAAATGTCGCAACTAAATGTTCAATAGAATGAATCCCCGGATTGTCCATCGGCGGTTCTTCGTTTGGTCTTGTAAAACGCAGATCAAAGGTTGTCAGCACCTGATCTCCTAAATAATCTTTTCTTGAAACATAAACACCAGTGAGTAAATCAAGATGATTTACCGTAAAACTTGCAATCTTATTCATTTTTTCTGTCCTTTCCTTTTATTATACAATCCTTACGGAACTTTTTACTTTCTACCCGCGGATTGCTTTTTCCAACATCTTAAATTCACTTTCAAATATACAGTTGCGGATTTCACCTGTCCACAGCTTGTTCTTACATTCGTCAAAATCAATCCAGCGTACAGACTCCACTTCTTCTTCCTGAAGCTTAAAGTCCGAATCCTTCACCGGTTCATCATAAATGTAAACGGCGCTTAATTCATGGTTTTTAAACGGCTTTCCGTCAAAAACCGCTTCCATTGTCCCGTCATGCATTCCGATAAATTTAAGCTTCCCCGGGTCTGCCTTAATTCCCAGTTCTTCTTCCAGCTCCCGCACCGCCGATTCCAGATAATCCTGTCCTGCGGGAATATGCCCTGCCGAGGATATATCATAACAGCCGGCATACGCATCTTTTGTTGCGGCTCTTTTTTGCAGTAAAATATCAAATTTCTTTTTATTTTTGTCTGTATAACGCACAAGCCATACGTGCGATGTTCCGTGAATATCCCCGTCCGTATGCACCTGTGTACGCTCTTTGATTTCGCCTGTCAGCTCACCATTTTCTGTACGAATATCTAAATACTCCATGCGCTCACCTTTCGCTTCCTTTTATATATACCATTTTGCGGTTTTCATGAACGGATTCAATCTTTAACACCTTAATGGAACTGATAAACTTCGACAATGTGGAATAACCGTATTCCTTAGCTTTAAATCCCGGATACTTTACATGGATTTTCTGTCCCAGTGCGGCAAGTTCAACTCCTCTGCTGCCGGCTTCCCGCACGCAGGCGATTGCAAAGTCCGTTACCTGCTTTTTATTGCCGTTGTCTTCTTTTAAACGGACAATCACGGTATTGTTGACTTTCTGTAAGTCGAAATTATCAATTTCCTCGATAAATGTAGACAACGAACTGTATCCGTAGTTTCTGACATCAAAATCCGAATATTTCTTCTGCAGACGGCTGCCAATCTCGCCCAGTCCTGTCGGTCTGCCCTTGTCGTCATTTTCAATGACAATTTCAATGATGGCATTTTCAATGACCGCCTGACTGATGATATTTTCAGGAATCTTATTCTGCTTCCTGACCGGTGTTTCTTCTTCTTCCTCCGCCGCCTCTAACAGCAGTTCCAGATCCGTAAAAACGGAACAGGCTGCCCTGAATGACCGTGGGGTTTTATTTTCTCCCATGCCGATAACGTCCATACCGGATTCTTTTAAGCGGCTCGCCAGCCTTGTAAAATCACCGTCACTCGATACAATGCAGAACCCATCCACATTCCCCGTATACAAAATATCCATGGCATCTATAATTAGTGTGGAATCGGTTGCATTTTTCCCGACCGTATTGCGGAACTGCTGAATCGGCACAATTGAATTTTCCATAAGTGCATCTTTCCATCTGCCCGCCTGCGGACTCGTCCAGTCCCCGTAAATTCTTTTATATGTAATCACACCGTACTTTGTCATTTCGTCCAAAATATACGCAATATATTTTGAGGAAATGTTATCGGCGTCAATTAACACTGCATAGTGCTTATCTTCCATTCCCTTCTGCCTTCCCTGTCCTACATCTGATGTCTTACAATCTTATATTCATCGTTGCTCTGATAGTATGGACAATTCTTATATTCCGATGCACAAAAACGTGCATAATCATCTTCATCCATATTCACATCACATACATATTCTTCCATTTCTTCATCGTAAACTAAATTGTTGCAGTAATCGCAGCTAATCTGTCCCGCCATGTTATACCTCATTTCCGGGCGATTCAATCGCAAAGGTATTTCCCCTGCCATAATGACTATCTGTTTTCGCCCGGAAACAATATAGCCCGCGGCTGGCTTTTACCTGCCGCATAAAAAACCTGTTAATATTATAACAGACGATTCTTCAAATGTATATTCAATTTCCTATAAAAAAAGAGTGCATTATCCATAAAAATTTTATATAATAGAGATAACAAAACAACGTGAACAACTAAATAACAACGCAAGGAGGGGTACTTATGAAATATAAGGTCTTACTAACCGGAAAGAACAATGCTGCAATTGATGAATTTTTCACAAAAATGTATAACAGCTTTGAGTGTCAGACAACGTCCAAGCGCTATGAAGATATGATAAGCCATATGCACGCTTTCAATCCAGATGCTTTTGTCTACTGCTTACAGGACGAACAGGTCGATGACATTACAAAGATTATATCTATGAAAAGCAGGGATGCCCGACAGCTTCCGCTGATTATCATCGGAGATGCTGCCGACTGTGACAAATTTACAAAAGCCGCTGTTAAGGTTGCGGATTTGATACTGCAGCGCCCTTTAACCGCCGCAGTGATTGAACAGCGCATAAATGTGTTTTTAAAACAGCAAAAGCGAATGCACGAACCGATTGCTGAAGAATTAAAAAAAGCAGACCTTGCCTTTAACGAAACATTTCCGCCAAAAACAGATGTGCCGGACGTGATGGGTATGCCGGATATGCGTGATATTGCAAATATACCAGGAATGACTTCCGGCAAGAAGCATATTCTGGTTATTGACGATGATGCCCGTATGTTAAAAGTCATTAAGCTTCATCTGCATGAAAAATACGATGTAGCAACTGCCATCAGCGGAAAAATTGCTTTAAAATTCTTAGAAACCAAGCACACCGATTTAATTTTACTCGACTATGCCATGCCGGATGAAAACGGTCTTGTCGTACTTGAAAAGCTGCGTGCCAATCCATTGACCAAAGACATTCCTGTCATCTTTTTAACCGGCATTACCGACCGCAAAAAGATACAGGATGCACTGGTGATGAAACCGCAGGGTTACCTTTTAAAACCAATTAACAGAAAACGCCTGCTTGCTGCCATCCAGAATACACTTGAAGCGTAGTCGCAGCTATAAGAATAAAACTACCTGCGGAAGGAAGATGCCTATGGAAAACGAATTACATTTAACGGATTTAATCGATGTAGAAATGCTGCAAAAAATTCAGGATGCTTTTTCTGACATGACCGGCATTGCTTCCGTCACAACCGATGCTGACGGAGTTGCCGTAACAAAAGGCTCTCATTTTTCAGACTTCTGCATGAAATATACACGTTCTTCACCACTGGGCTGCCAGCGGTGCGAATTATGCGATAAAAACGGGGCGGAGCTGGCACTTAAAAAAGGGGCTTCTTCAACCTATTTCTGTCACGCAGGACTCGTGGATTTTGCCGCGCCGATTATTGCGGACGGCAGAATGGTGGGCTGTTTTATCGGCGGTCAGGTGCTGACCGAGCCGCCGGATATTTCAAAAATCATGCAGGTCGCCGATGAACTGGGGGTTGACCCTGCCAGCTACATTCAGGCGGTTATGAAAGTCAATATCGTGGAAAAAAGCCAGATTGACAAAGCAGCAAGCTTTTTATATACCATTGCAAACGGTCTTTCCAATATTGCTTACCACAAATACCAGCTGTTTCAGGCAAATATTGAGATTGAAAAGGCGAACCGCATGAAGTCGGATTTTCTTGCTAATATGAGCCATGAAATCCGTACCCCGATGAATGCGGTAATCGGCATGGCAGAAATGGCGCTGCGTGAAGACCTGCCGCCTGCCGCAAGGGATTATATTACTCAGATTAAAGCCTCCGGAAAGACACTTTTAACCATCATCAATGATATACTGGATTTCTCAAAAATTGAATCCGGCAAGATGAATATTATTCCGGTGGAATATGAACCGATGTCTACAATCCACGATGTTGCAAATATTATTACCACGCGGATTGGCAGCAAAAATGTTGAACTGATTTTAGATATTGCACCGGATATCCCTTACAAACTGTTTGGTGACAGTATCCGTTTTAAACAGATTTTGTTAAATCTTGCCAATAATGCCGTAAAATTCACCAAACACGGACGCGTGCTTTTAAAAATTTATGCGGACCCTGTAGAAAACGGTGAAACTGTTTTGCACGCTTCTATTGAAGATACTGGCATCGGCATTAAAAAAGAGCAGATTGGAAGACTGTTCCGCTCCTTTGAACAATTAGACAGCAAACGCAACCGCAATATCGAAGGCACAGGACTGGGGCTTGCTATTTCCAAGCTGCTGCTGACGTTGATGCACGGCACTATTTCCGTTGAAAGCGAATACGGTATTGGCAGTACCTTTTCTTTTACCCTGCCGCAAAAGGTGCTGGATGCCCGTCCAAGCGGTGTATTTAACAATGACCCGCCGGTTCATGCAGCACTTTTTATTAAAAACAGCCTTGTACAGGAACAGTTGCAAAAGGATCTGGACCGTCTGCATATTGCTTATGACAATTGTACCGTGACCGGGACTGAGCCGGACAATACACCTGATTATCTTTTTATCGATTATGCGGTATTTTCCTCTGCCATGCAGGATTATATTCAGGCACACCCTGAACTGACCGCTGTATTGATTACAGACTTTTATACTTCGGTCAGCTGCAATTTAAAGAATCTGCACATTGTAAAAAAGCCGCTGTACTCTTTAAATCTGATTTCGATTTTAAAAAATGAAGATCTGCATTTTGATGAAGAAGATGATGCCGACCACTTTGAATTTACGGCACCGGAGGCACAGATTTTAATTGTCGATGACAATGCTATTAACCTGACCGTTACGGAAGGACTTTTGAAGCCGCTTGGTATGCAGATTGACACCTGCCTCAGCGGAAAAGAAGCCATTGAAAAAATTTCGTCACAGATGTATGACATTATTTTTATGGATCATATGATGCCGGAACTGGACGGTGTGGAAACAACGCACATTATCCGGCGTTTTCATCCTGAATATGACGATGTTCCGATTATCGCCCTGACTGCTAATGCCATTGACGGCACCAAAGAGCTGTTTTTAAAGGAAGGCATGAACGATTTTGTACCAAAGCCGATTGAACTGCAGTTTTTAACGGCTAAAATCAAGCACTGGCTTCCTGCGGAAAAGATTGACCGACAGCACGGTATGTCTGCAAGCAGAAATACCACAGGCACTGACAACACTGTAACTGCCACGAATGCCGCTGCGGACAATACGCAAGCACTTCCGGCAATTGAAGGACTTGATACAAAAGCTGCCATACAGCTTCTTGGCAGCCCGCAGTTATATATGACCGTTCTAAAAGATTACTACCGTGTCATTAAACAGAAGGCAGAACTGATTAAGAAATATGAGCAGCAGGAAGACTGGCACGCCTATACCATTGAAACCCACGCATTAAAAAGCGCTTCCAGACAGATTGGTGCCACTGACCTTGCCGAATCTGCCGCCCGTATGGAACTTGCCGGTTCCAGACAAGATGCGGCACTCATTCATGAACAGACTGATTCACTGCTTCATGATTATTTACAATACCAGTCTGTTTTACAGCCATATTTTCAAAAGGGAGAAAAAACCTCCGCACAGCAAACGATTACTGCACCGGTTCTGGAGAAGCTTTTTTATGCCATGTATGATGCAATTGATAATCTGGACAGCGATACCATGGAATCTACGCTGGAGGAAATGACACACTTTATCTATCCTGATAACCAACAGGAATTTTTAAACCAGCTAAAGACGGCTGTTTCCGATATTGATGTGGAACAATGCACGAAAATCCTTGATGCATGGAAATCTGCTGTTTAATATCGTATTTTATCAACTACAATACCCCGCAGCGTATGACATGTCTGTTTATACCCTGCGGGGTATTTCTTAAAACATGTAGCCTTTTTTGTCCATACTGATGATAAACCTGATTTTACGCTGCTTTACAATCTTATTTTTCTTCTTTTGATATACTTTGCGCCAGTTTTTCTACGGTTTCCTGTGGCAATTCAGCTAATTCTGCGACAGATTTTATGTCATTCCCCATATTAAGAAGTTTTGTGGCAATCTGAATTTTAGTATATTCTTCGCCTTCGCGGCGTCCGCGGTTTAAGATATCTTTTGCTTCATAGTTTAATACTTTTCCGCCCATTGTCCGGCTCACCCCTTTCGCAACATTTTTATATTTGACAGCAAGATGTTCTATGACTTTACGTGACATATCAAGAATAGTAGCTTTAGCATATCTGTTCAAATCACCCATCTGACAGGCGATTTCAAGCCGTTCCCTGATGGAAGCATATTCTGATTCCAGCTGCTTTAACTCTGAAAGACTTTGAACTCATAGATTCAATTTCAAGCTTAATCTTATTATTATCTGTAGAATCTGCACCTACATGAAGATTTAAACTTAATGCACCTGTTGTTGTCTTTTCTGTAACAGTAACATCAACAAATTTATTAATCCGTTCAGCACCAATCTCCTTCAAATCAACTTTTGTTCCATTAGCACCATCTGCATTATCTGCGGTAAGTCTTGAATATAAACCACCCTTATATACACCTGTTTTAGCACCAAAATAGTTTGCTAAATCCTCTGCTGTTGTAGTATCTGTTAAATCAGTTACAGTTCCCTGTGCATTGGTAAAAGCCTGTGAAAGACCACGAATCTGCTTTCTCATCTTTTCAGAAATTGAAAGTCCGGCTGCATCATCTGCAGCACGGTTGATTCTGTAACCACTTGATAACTTCTCTGTTGACTTAGACTGTCCATTTGTTGTAACGCCTAACATTCTGTTTGCGTTCATCGCTGTAATATTGTGCTGTACTACCATATTTGTTTACCTCCATGTATGTAAAAATGTTTTTTTGCGGGAAATCCGTTCCCTTTGATTTATATAATAAGCAGGCGCTGATTTTGCTGGGACTTTATACTGCACTTAGAATTGGCGATATTTTACAGCTGAAATGGCGCATGGTTTATGATTTTAACAAACATCATTTTTTTGACCATATTTATGTCAATGAACAAAAAACGCAGAAGCTGAATGTCATTGCACTAAACCAGAACGTCAAAACTTCTCTTATCGTATATTTTGAAATACGCAATCCTGAGCCGGAAGATTATATTTTTACCAAACGGACTACAGTATTTTTTCTTCTTTCCGATTTAATATATATGAATGCAACATTATCTTATAGAATGTTGCATTTTTATTATTCTTTATTTATATTTTATTCATTTTATCAGATTTTATTCACTCCCCATGCTGATTCATATTCTTATATTTTACATAAATTTCCTTGTTAGGAATGTCTGACTGTGTTATGATTAAGTTAGATTTGTCGTGATAAATATCCTTATTCATTTAAAACATGAAACGATTTGTGTATATTTATGCGATTATCTAAAAATATAATATGAGGAGATTTAGGTTATGGGATTTTTAACAGGAAAAACCGCCATTATTACCGGTGCAGGACGTGCCGTATTAAGTGACGGAAGATGTGGTTCTATCGGTTACGGTATTGCTACCGCTTATGCAAAGGAAGGCGCAAATATTGTCATTACAGGACGTAATGAAGCAAAGCTTGCCGCTGCAAAGGAAGAACTTGAAAAGCTTTACAATATCAAAGTTCTTACAATTCAGGCTGATGTCAACGCTTCTGCCGACAATGAAGCCGTTGTAGCCAACGTTGTAAAGCAGACAATTGACACATTTGGTCAGATTGACGTTTTAATCAATAATGCACAGGCTTCTGCTTCCGGTGTTTCTTTAGCAGACCACACAACTGAACAGTTCAACCTTGCAATGTACTCTGGACTTTATGCAGCATTCTATTATATGAAGGCCTGCTATCCATATCTTGCAAAGACAAAGGGTTCTGTCATCAACTTCGCATCCGGTGCCGGTTTATTTGGTAACTACGGACAGTGCGCTTATGCTGCTGCAAAGGAAGGTATCCGTGGACTGACACGTGTTGCCGCTACAGAATGGGCTAAAGACGGTATCAACGTCAACATCATCTGCCCGCTTGCATGGACTTCACAGTTAGAGCAGTTCCAGAATGCTTATCCGGAAGCTTTTGAAAAGAATGTCCATACACCACCGGCTGGTCATTTCGGTGATGCTGAACTTGAAATCGGTCGTGTATGCGTACAGCTTGCTTCACCGGACTTCAAGTATATGACAGGTGAAACTCTGACATTAGAAGGCGGTCTTGGACAGCGTCCATAATAAAACGTGCGCCGCAAGGCACTCATACAAAAAGAACAGGCACTGCACAGATTGCAGCCGCCTGTTTTTTTTTATCTTTTATTCTTTTCTGCGGATTGATTACCGCTACTTTTTTGCTTTCAGGAATATTTTCCATTTTAAATAGAAATTTTTCGCTTTTATCATATGTCCGAAGCTGACGAAAAAGTCCACTACCATAACCACCCACAGTACAATACAGATGATTTTCGCCCATTGGGCATTGATACGGCATATCCAGTCCATCAGAACCGGAAAAACATTTCCCATCAGAATTGTAATCATTGCCGCAAATGCCGTACTGGTCGGTATGGACGTATATTTTGTAATGTGCATCGGAATATTGGAATAATTCCAGTATTCAATATGACAAAGTGCCTCCACCGCAATGCCCAGCACAATTTCACCTACACAGACAACGGCAAATGAACATAAAAAGTAAACCAGATACCGTTTCCAGCGCACCTTTTCCTTTGTAAACATTCTAAGTGCTGCCGGTGTTCCAAACACCGCGTACATAAACAAAATCAACAGCCCATAGCCCAGTAAAAAAGGCGCATTCATATTCCTGTTATTGATATACCCTTTTGTCATGGCAAGCCAGATATTTTCAACGACGAATCCAAGAAACGATACAACTGCCGCCATAATACCCAGTTGATAATATGTATATTTCATTTTCTCACCCTTTTTCATTTATTGAATGATTCAGCATATCCGGAACCTGTGCCAGAATCACCGCTGCAAACACAAGCATACAGCCGGTCAGTTCTCTCGGACTTAACACCTCATGTAAAACAAGCCAGCCAGCCAGTACTGAAAAGACGGATTCAAGGCTCATTACAATCGAAGCCACCGAAGCCTGTGCGTACTTCTGTCCGATAATCTGCAAAGTATAGGCGATTCCACTCGATAATACACCCGTATACAAAATCGGAAGTCCTGCCGCACATATTCCGGCAAAATCGACATTTTCGGTAAAAAGCATCATCACACCTGACAGTATAGCACATACCGCAAACTGAATACAGGATAATTTTATGCCGTCTTCCTTTGCAAAATGTTCAACCGTAAGAATATGGCACATAAAACCGACTGCACACAAAAACTCGCACACATCGCCCATATAAATCCCTGCAAATCCGCCGGACATACACAAAAGATACATTCCGGCAATACAGCCGCCAATGGATACCGCAATCAGCGGATGCAGCTTTTTTCCCATCCATACGGAACAGATGGCAACCAGCACCACATACGTTGCCGTAAGAAAGCCTGCCCTGCCGGAAGCTGCCACGCCTGCCGGATAAATACTGATTCCATACTGCTGTAAGGACATTGCCACAAATAAAATTATGCCGCAGAGTACGCCACCCTTTACCGGCCACTTTGTCCGTGAATACGGCTCCTGTAGTGTGTCTTTTCCCCCGCCTGAGGTACGTTTTCCGTAACTGTCCAAAAGCACTATCACCAGCAGTAAAAAAAGCGCTCCGACCACTGAGCGGCAGGTATTAAATGTAAACGTCCCTACCGAATCCGCACCGCTTGTCTGGGCAACAAAAGCCGTTCCCCAGATAAACGCTGCCAGCAGAAGAATCAGGCTTCCTTTAATGTTTTTGATTTTATCCGCCATTACTGTACCTTATCCTTCTTATCGCGCACACCGATATTTTTCATCAGATACTTTATGCCAAAAAGCGTGCCAACCATAAGCACAATACCAATGATTAACGGCAGAACCGGACTCTGTACAAAGCCTGCAATAATGTATGTAATACATGAAACAACTGCTACAACCAACACATACGGCAGCTGTGTCGATACATGGTTGATATGGCTGCACTGTGCACCCGCCGATGCCATAATCGTTGTATCCGAAATCGGTGAACAGTGGTCGCCGCATACCGCACCCGCCATGCAGGCAGAAATGGAAATAATCATCATTGTATGATTCGTTCCCGAAAATGTACTGACTACAATTGGAATTAAAATACCAAAAGTTCCCCATGACGTACCTGTTGCAAACGCAAGGAACGCACCGACAACAAATACAACTGCCGGGAATAATGCCAGCCAAGGTCCTGAAATACCGCCGACCAGTCCGGCAACATATTCTTTTGCGCCAAGACTGTCCGTCATGCCCTTTAATGTCCATGCAAATGTCAGAATCAGAATGGCAGGAACCATTGCCTTAAAGCCCTCCGGCAGACAGCCGCAGCTTTCTGTAAATGTAAGCACCCTGCGGAGTGCATAAAAAATAATGGTAATGACCAGTGCAAAAAAGCTGCCAAGCATCAGTCCGATGGACGCATCACTTCCTGAAAAAGCTTCGATAAAGCCTGTTCCGCTAAAGAAGCCGCCGGTATAAATCATACCGATGATACAGCAGATAATTAAAGTAATAATCGGAAATACAAGGTCTAACACCGTACCTCTGCCCTTTACCGTATCCGGTGCGGAATTGGCATACGGACGCTCCGGCGTTGTATATAAATCTCCCTTTGCCGCATTGGCTTCATGTACTGCCATTGCACCAAAATCAATTTTAAATAAAACCATTGTCAGCATTGCAATAATTGTAAGCAATGCATAATAGTTATATGGAATCGCATTCATAAAGACCGCAAAACCGTCCTCGCCTTCTACAAAGCCCGTAACTGCCGCCGCCCATGAAGAAATCGGCGCAATAATACAAATCGGCGCTGCGGTTGCATCAATAATATAAGCAAGCTTTGCTCTGGATACCTGATGCTTATCCGTGACCGGCCGCATAACACTTCCGACCGTCAGACAGTTAAAATAATCGTCAATAAAAATAAGCAGCCCCAGCAGAACCGCTGAAAGCTGTGCACCGATTCTGGTCTTGATATGACGTCCCGCCCACTGTCCGAAGGCTGCCGAACCGCCTGCCTTGTTCATCATGCTGACCATGATGCCAAGCACTACAAGAAAGATTAAAATACCGACGTTATACGGGTCTGATAAAACGCCTACCAGTCCGTCTTCAAAAATGTGCAGTACCGATTTTTCAAAACTGAATCCCTGCTGAAAAATGTTTCCGTAAAATAATCCGCCAATTACAATTCCAATAAAAAGGGAACTGTAGACCTCTTTTGTTACCAGTGCCAGAATAATTGCCACCAGCGGCGGTACCAATGCCCAAAATGTTGCATACATATTTGGGACATATTCCATTATCTGTTCCATAAACTCCTCCTTAGCGGTTTTACCGCTATTTTTGTATTTCTCTAAAGCCCTGCCTACGTGCAGGCTTTTGACCCTGAGAGCATATTATAAGGTCTGTTTTTTCCTGCGCATCACCGGCATAGTATAAATTCTTACAACCAGCGGTATGACCATAATAAACCACACCAGCGGCTCTGCAACGATAACACCGTTGTAACCGATTCTCGGCACAAGTGCCGCTGCAATAATGATTTTACCTATCATTTCAAGGGAACTCGACACCAGCGGAGTGATGCGCTCGCCAAGCCCCTGCATTGCATTTCTTAAAATGCAGATGACCGCCGTCACACAGTAAAATACGGTATTGAATTTCAGATACACCGTTGCCGTGTGTATCACGACTTCATTTTTACTTCCCGTAACCAGTCCAACCAGCCCTGCACCGATGGTATAACTTGCCACAACGGTCAGCATACACCAAATACAGGTATATAAAAGTGCCAGCCATATACCTTTTTTGACGCGGTCTATACGCCCGGCGCCCATATTTTGTCCGCAGTATGTCGCCATAGTCTGTCCGAATACCGAGAACATAATCATAAACATTTCGGATATTTTCCGCGCCGCCGTATGAGCTACGATAATGTCCTGTCCAAGCCGGTTAATCGCCGTCTGAAGGGTCAGCGAGCCGATATTGACCAGTGAACTCATAAAGCCCATGGACAAGCCGGAAGCCGCCATATTGCCGAGCATTTCTTTTTCCGGCTGCGTAAAATCCGTCTTTTTTAACTGTAAAATTTCATAGCGGCGGATCATGTATATCCAGCAGATGACAAATGCCAGTACCTGTGACAGTACCGTTGCCACCGCCGCACCGTACACGCCTGCATGTAGTACTAATATAAAAAATAAATCTCCGGCAATATTTAATCCTACGGATACCGCCAGTATGATAAGCGGTGTGACCGTATCACCCAGCGCCCGCAGTGCCGCCGCACAGGCATCGTATAAAAATGTCGCAAGCATTCCCGCCACAATAATCACAATATATGACCGTGCAGTTGTATATAATACTTCCGGCACATTTAAAAATTGCAGAATCTGTTTTAAAAACAGCAGTCCCGCCGCCGTCAGCAGAATTGAAATGCCTGTTCCCATCATCAGTGATGCTGCAAATGATTTTTTAACGCCTGCGATATCTTTTGCACCGTACCGCTGCGCCGTAATAATGGCAAAACCATTGGCAAGTCCCAGTAAAAATCCGATAATCAGGTTACTGAGTGTACTGGTCGCCCCAACTGCCGCCAATGCGTCTTCTCCCAGAAACGACCCGACAATCCGCGTATCCACAAGGCTGTACGTCAGCTGTAACAGATTGGCGAAAAATATCGGTATCGCAAATGACAAAATCAGCCGCGACGGACTGCCTTTCGTTAAATCTTTCATGTATTATTTATCCCGCTGCTTTCTTTTAATATGAATTTCCGGAATTGCTACATTTTCATAGGTAATTTCTTCTTCCGCTTCCGGTTCTTTTGTATCATGTGCCGCCGTATCATCCTCCCTGATATGCACCTCCGGCACCGCCAGGTTTTCACTTTCTACTTCATACACAGCCCTGTGGGCCTTTTTCCATCTATCAAACATACTAACCTCGTTTCTAACTGAACAACTTGTTGCGAAGTGGCGATGAGACTTTCGCACAGGCATTTTAATCTTATAAGAAATTAATAAAAAATGTTATCACCAGACTGTTTAAAAAGTCCGCAAATAAACTTCCGATTAACGGTACAAGCAGATACGCTTTGACCGAAGGTTCGTACTTTTCACAGACTGCCTGCATATTTGCCATGGCATTCGGGGTTGCACCCATACCGAAACCACAGACACCGGATGAAAGTACTGCCGCATCATAATCCCTGCCCATGACATTAAATACCACAAAATACGTGTATAAAAAGATGAGCAGGCTCTGTCCTGCAAGCAGTACGATAAGCGGCAGTGCCAGATCTGCAAGCTGCCAGAGCTTTAATGTAATCATCGCTATTCCCAAAAACAGCGACAGGCTGATACCACCGATATCATTAATTTCACCCATATAAATAGTAAATTTTCCCGAATATTCCCCGATATTTCTGATACATGCGGCAACAATCATCGCACCGATGTATATCGGAAACGTCATGCCGGTCAGCGATAACAAGTGGGATACGATTGTACCGAGTCCCATTGCAATAATTAACTGGAATACCGCTGACGGATACATGCTGGTATGACGTTCATGCTTCTTTTCATCTTCTACCAGAAGGCTATCATCTTCCGGCACAACCGTATCTAACAGATTTTTCTTCTCAATCAGACGCTTGCCGACCGGTCCGCCCATGATACTGCCCATAATCAGACCAAATGTTGCACCTGCCGTACAAAGTGTTGTTGCACCCATAATACCAAAATCCTCCAGCACCGGGCCAAATGCACCTGCCGTACCGTGACCGCCGACCATCGGAATTGAACCGGTACACAGTCCGACCAGCGGACTAATGTGTAAAAGCTTTGCCAGTCCGACCGCTAAAAAGTTCTGTGAAAGAATCAGGCCGATGACCAGTCCCAGAAAAATAATCAGTGCCTTTCCACCACTTTTTAACACTTTTAAATTCGCCTGAAAGCCTACAGAAGTAAAGAAAAATACCATGCATACTTCCTTTAAAATATCATCAAACGAAAATTCCGCAATACCCGTCACATAACAAATACAGGTAAAAACGGCAAACACCACGCCGCCGATAACCGGTGCCGGAATACAGAACCGCTCTAAAATTCCGAATTTTTTCTTTAAAACTTTACCTAACATTAAGACAAGTACTGCTACAGTAATTGTCTGGTACATATCCAAATATATTTCCACTGATGTCCACCTGCTGCCTATCTGCTCCCTTTCCCTGTCACTACATCAATTCCACATTCCTTGTAATATGCCGCAGCACCCTTGTGAAACGGAATTGTAATTCCTTCTGTCGCCGTCTGCTCATTCATCACAATATTGACAGGCAGTGCATACTGTAACTCCTGCTTGTTTTCAAACAGTGTTTTTGTAAGCGCTTTCACCGTCTTTTCAGGCAACTTATCACTCACAAGCAGCACCGCTTTGACACCGACAGTATGTATATCCTCTGTCTGATTGTTGTACGTTCCCTTTGGAATCACGGATTCCGTATAAAACGTGTAGGAATTTAAAAGTTTGTCTCTTGTACTTTCATCAAGCTCCAGCAGGCGTATTTCACACTGCTTAGACAGCTCTGAAATCACTGTTGTTTCTGCACCCGCCGTACAAAAAAAAGCATCGATCTTTCCGTCTGCAAGCCGCTCTGCCGCTTCTGTGTAATCCAGATGTACTTTATCAATCAACTTATCTGTCAGTCCGCTGACAGCTAAAATCTGCTCAGCATTTAATTCCGTACCGGATTCGTCCTCACCGACACTGACTGTTTTCCCTTGCAAATCGTCCATGCTTTCAATGCCGGAATCCGCACGTACCACAATCTGGCAGCTTTCCGTGTAAAGTGCCGCAACCGCGCTGTATCCACGGTACTTTCTGCTGTTTTCAAATGTCCCGGCCGCATAGTATGCATCATTGGTTAAATCATTCTGCGCAACCGCCATCTGAATATATCCGTCTGATAAAAGCCGCAGATTCGCCGCCGATCCGGCAGTGGTCTTTACCTCAACCGCGCATTTTTCTTTTCCGGCTGTGATAAGCCCTGCAAATGTATCTGCAAAAGCGTGATACGTTCCGCCAAGTCCTGCCGCACCGAAGCGGATTCTCGTTCCGGTCAGTCCGCCGCCTGCAAAAACCGCCGCCGACAGAATCAGTACCGCTGCTCCTATTCCCAATATTTTCTTTTTCAAATAATCACCTCGCTGTTATTCTTCCGATTTTATGGCAAAAGCTATCATACCATATCTTTTGCCTGCTGGCTATCTGGAATTTTTCTTTCTATAATATTACAGCGAATCCAGCGGCCCCGTATATTTATATTAACAACCATGACACCGCCGTCATACGTTGTCACGGGAACATCACCCAATGGGCTTGTTCCCGACCTTACGGTCAGATACATATGAATAGTTGTGTTTATTCTGCTAACACTAATGGTATATCCATTGACTCCATAACAAAATTTGTGTATAATTTTGTTATCAAATAAGGAGGTGTTTTTATGCCAGCAATCAAATCAAGTGCTGATTTAAGGAATAATTACAATGAAATTTCTACATTTTGTCATAATTATCCTGAACCAGTTTTCATCACGAAGAATGGAAAAGGCGACCTTGCCGTTATGAGCATTGAATCCTACGAAGGACTGACCAGCCGCTTTGAACTTTACAGCCAGATTAAGGAAGGAATGGACGATATTGCCACAGGCAATACAAGACCGTTTTCCGAAGCTATGGCTGATATCAGGAGCCGTCGCAGACGATGAGCTATCAAATTCATATCACTGCTACCGCAGAACACGATATTATGCGGGCTGCGGATTACATCGAATTTACCCTCAAAAATCCTACTGCCGCAGATAATCTGTTAGATGTTGCGACTGAGCAGATAGGCTCATTAGCCGACCTGCCACAGAAGTTCCGTCTGGTAGATGATTCAGTACTGGCAAGCTGGGGCATTCGTTTTGTGATAATCAATAATTTTCTTGCCTTTTATACGATTGATAAGGAAAAACAGACTGTAATCATCGTCCGTTTTCTCTATCAGAAAAGTAACTGGACTTCCATTCTTCGACAGGGATTTTCCCTCATTTAAGGAATCTGTTTTATGCAGGTTCCTTTTTTAGTGTATTGCCTTATAAGCCGCTGCACCCGCTATAACCAGTACAAACACGGCTGCAAGTCCTAATCGGATAAGCATACGAAGGATTGACTCAAACCTCATTTCCTCTTTGACATCTATGCTTTCTTTTACACCTTGAAAGTTCTTCAACTTCTTCATCATTTAATTCAAACATAAAATCATCGCCTTCAAATTTAGCAATATTATTCTTAACCTGTCTTTTAAAATTTTTTGTTTCATACCCATATATTTCCACCAAATCTGTATCAAGCATTACTTTTCTACTCTATAGTATTACCCACAGATGCTTTTATCTCATCATAATACGCTTTATACCTGTAAATTGTCCGCTCGCTGACATGATTGCGTTTTGCAATCTCCACCATGGTCATTCCACTTTCATAACCGGCAACAAAGTCATTGTAAATTGCCATCCATTTGGCATTGTGCTTCTGCCTTCCACTCATTTTACGATTTTTATAATATTCCAGTTCCTCACGCAGCTTAGTATTCTCATGTTCCAATTCTTCAATTCTCTTTAACGCTTCTTCAAGTGTGATAACTTTCTCCATCTCAATGTTCCTCTATTCGTGACATTTTCGTTTTGTCTATATTATACATTATCAATGCATATTATTCAATTTGATTTTGTCAAATCACAACAAAAAAAGACAGTTTAATGACTTATCCAGGTCATGAAGTCTGCACCCCATCTATAACAGGGTGGGCGTGCAACTTCGTTTTATTTCCAAGAACCATCAACCAACTAGTTCTCAAAATTTTATATATTTTTTGTTATATCTTTGTACAAAATTTCATTATATGACATACCATTTATTAATATACGTTTTGGATTATAAACAGACACATTTACTCCACTTTTTCTTCGCTTTTTCTTCGTTATCTCTCCATAAGCAATCGCTTCTACTGGATTTTCTGAATTATTAACTAATTTTTGTACTTTGCCAATAAATCTTTCAAATTCTTCTACTCCATTTGAATATTCGTTGTAATAAAAAGCTTCAGAAAATAATATATTAACAGATGTGTTTTTAGTAACATAATTTATATATGCAAATTTTGTCCCATCTTTATTTTGGTCAAACCATACATTATCTATGACACCGTATACCGATATAATACTTCCCAAATCATCTGTTGTAACAAAATTTGCATCTTTATGCCTTATATATGCCCCAACACTGCTTTCTTCTCCTGCCGTTGTATTTATTGCAGTATCAACGATTTCCTCTCCTGTATTTTCAATTTTCATACTGCCCTTATCTGGTACAGGATATTCATTTCCATTATACCTTCTATGCAACTCATTATATTTTCTTTTTATTCTATTGAAAATGGCATCGTCGTCTAACTCTATGCTTTTATAATAAGCGTTTAACTTCTGTCTACCTTTAACTCCTTTATACTCAACAAAATATGGGCAATCTTTATTATGTAATTTTCCTTCTTTATTCCATGTACTAAAAAACTTAATATTATTCTTTCTCTGCGTGAATTTTACTCTTGCTTTACATTCGTTTATACAAGTTAAATGTCCTTTATATTTTGAGTCATAATCTTCCTTATCCAAGTCATTACAATAAATATTCCGTTCCTCTTCATCTACTTTTGCTTTTGCAAATAATATTTTTTTTGCCATATCGTATCCTCCTTAATACTTTTTATCCAGTTACATTATATTATATCTATACTAAATCACTCTCACTACAATTCATAAATGAGAGTGATTTATATTTTACATATCCACCACTACCAATTCAATTCCAACACTTACCGGAATTCCCTTTTTTAACTCCTTTTCCAGTACATTTTCTGCATTTGGTGTAAATACAATATGATCGAAAAACTGCGTAAAATCAAGGATTTCTAGGTGTCAGACTCTGCATAGCAGCACGCAATTTTCTATATGCCATGAATGTGCAATAATGATGCACATCCCATGACTTATTCGTTAAGTCTGGGTTCAAAAATGATGCAACAGTCCCCTATCCGACCTGCAAAATTAAGCATGATGCACCTCTCTGCACCTGCCATAGAAAAAGATTAGATTTGTTTTTGAGATACAAGTCTGACTGACCTGCGTGTGATTTGTTCTGCTCTTTCTCTATGATCCGCTTATCCCGTTGATAACTTCTAAGATATTGTATCATAGATTGTTTGTTTCGGAAATTGCTTTCCTCTAAAAATGGGCAGAAGAAAGCTCCCAAATCACTATTGATTTGGAAGCATTATTCCGACCATTCATATAATATTTTTTCTAGTACCCTTCATTCACTGTTTATACTTCTTGCGATGTGGATTCTTCCATTTATATTGTCATTTCTAAATAACGCCATAACAATTGCAAGAACGATATTTCAATCATACCAGTTTTCTAAGCTATATTCTTCCCGAATTTTCAATGGACAATTGCTTTCAAACGCTTCCTTTACCCGTTCATATCTGTCCCAAAAATCATTCTTACTCTTTTCTAACACTTTCTGTATTGCATCAGACACTCCTCCCATTTTTCCACATGTGTAATTCACCAGATTATTAGTAAATAGCAATCTAGGTGGGTCATTTTTATAGATTTCTTCTATCATTGTTTCATAGGACTGTTTAACCGACTTTGACTTATCTGTATCTATTTCTATACATGGACTATTTTCCATTTCTTGAATATTTCTATCCATAAAGAGCATTACATCCGACAACTTATATATTAATTCATCCGAAGAAAAACATGGTAATATGTAATGAACGATATCTTTGAGTTCATATTCACACAACAACCCATTGTATCCCATATTTTCATATTCTACCATTTCTATAAAATCGCTAATTATCGAAAAATATTGCTTTTTTTCTTCTTCGGAACATGCCTGTAATAACTCGTCCCACATTTTTTTATTACCCTGATTCTGAGTTACTGATGTATAGGCAAGACGTTCAAAAATCTGTTTTCGATTTTCCTCATCGAAAAGCATTTCTTTATATACGTCATATCCATTGACAAATCTATAGTCATTATTATTGTATAGTGCATCTATCATTTCTCTAAGAGAAATAATATAATCCTCATCAATAATATGTTTCCTTAATACTTCCATCATAACTCCATCCCACAATGAATACTTTCCACTATGGTGATATCCATTAAACCACAACGGCTGAGGAAAACCACAAAAAATATGCAAGCATTCAGTTAATATATTTTTTTTGTTTAAAGTATTCATTATTTCTTTTGGCGCTTTATCCAAAAAAACATTACCTACTATAGCTATCTGAATGTCCTTTGGAACATTCTTACGCGTTAATACAACAGCTTGTATCCATTTCATGTCACCTCGTATTTCATTTTTTAAATATTCACATATATCTTCTCTTTCCTCATCCGTTAATATATTCCAAAGGTCTACTATATGAGAAATATGTGCTGTTACTAAACTTGTACTGCTTACTTTTAATTCTTTATTTATCATACCTTTTCGTAAATAGGCTGAATTTTTTGTTCCGGTAATAAGATACTTTAAAACGCTCATTCCATAATCATTAACATTATGATATTTTGAATAATTCTGAATCCATTGCATCCAAGCATTTGCTATATCAACTACCTCCTGTTGATTACTTAAATACTTCAATGACTTATCCGCATTAAAACTCATGTGTGGTTCATGCATACCCATAAATTTTGCTGGGAAGCACACTAACCACCTGGAAAATAAAGTTGCCCATATTTTCCATATTTGCACTCTTTCTGTTTCATCGTATTTTCCCCATTCAATTGCTTTACTATCATATTCATCACTAAACTTATCAAACAAATCTTCCACATACATAGATACTGACTTTCTTTCAAATTGTTTTTGAAAGTAGATTATCAATTTCTTTATATTCTCTTCACTAAAACTTTCTATGCTATGAAACATTCCCCTCAACATTTCATAAACAAAATTGTAATTCTCAAACCGTTTCAAATACTCTGTTTTTTCAAAATCCAATTTAGCTGCATAATTTTTAAACAAATAAAATACTGCCCTACTCCGAATGACTGCTTCATCACTTAACAATGCATACTCTAAAAATTCTCGGGACAAATTATTAGCTAAGCTACTGCATAAAATATCATAAATTTCTTTTTTGCTAAAATTTTCTTTCTTTCGTACCCGTTCTTCAATCTCTTCTAATGCAAAATTAACGTCTTTACCCCAGAAATCATCCATATTAAAGAAATCAAAATAGTGCTTTCCATCCATTTGATACCAAAATTCATTACCGTTCCATTGCATATACCTGTCTGCTGTGCGGCCGTTTCTAATATTTTTCATAAAATTTTTCTGCACCTGTTCATTCAAGTTATCAAAATTTTGATCCAAATACAAAATAGAAACATCTCTGATTGCTGGGAATATAGATCTGCTACCTTCTACAATACAATCTATTATCATTTGTTCTGTATCAAATTCCTGACCTAACTGACACAAACTGCAAAAAGCCGCATTGGACGAAAGCGAGCCAATTGCCCTGCGCATATATTTAATATATTTTTCTATATCCCAATCAGCTTCAATCTCTTCTTGTAACAGTAATTTACTTGCATATGTATAAATTGGATGAAGGAAGTAAATCTCATTCGTAATACGTTCTTTGTAAATATATCCATTTTCACATAATACCCGCAGAATACTTTTTATGTCTTTATCCAGTTCTAGCATTTGAGCATATACCGGAATTTCCTGATGTATATGTGAGTTTTTTTGTCTTCCTCCTATAGATACAGTTACTTCTTCTTCCATTTTTTGACGTATAGAAACTGATTCTTCATTACTACAAAGAATATATGCCAAATCTTTTATATTAACCGACCTGACCGTATTGCAAAAGCATCCTAGCAAAATGAAAATATCTTTATATGTTTCTCCATATGACTTTATTTTCCTGCAGACTTCTTCTGAACTGATTCTGGCCTGTTTAATAATTTCATCCGTTGACATATCCATTAATACATTTATATTCTGCACATTTAATAAGAGATGTCGCATCTCGCCTATTTCCAAAAAAACAGTTTCATCATGGTGTTCAAAAAATCTGTTTAATCTTTCAAAAACTTGCACACTTTCATCTGATTCTCCATAGAATCGTAACCATATTTTCTCTGCCTCTTCCGTACTTGTAATCGATGTATTAATCCACCCATTACCCTGAATTTTGCAATCTTCAATCTGCTTTTTCTTAAAAACGTCAAGTAGTACATCTAGCCTGCTGGTTATGATTACTTTTCTATTAATAGATAACCTATCGCGTATTAAACATACAATTTTATCCAATATTTGTATAGAATTCTCACTTTTTCCAATATGCCCAAATGGATCCTCGATCAGTAACAATCTTGAATCGTTTTCGGGAGACATCAAAAAATAGTATGCCTCTTGATCCTCTATTATACTGTCAGTCAGTTTCACATAATATCCATTATCCTGAAACTCCTGAGCAATCGTCTTTGCAATATATGTTTTTCCTGAAAATGGCACTCCTGTTAGAAGTAATAAATTTTTTTGTAACAACTCACTCTTTAATATATCTATGCTATCCCTTTTATAAAAGCTCTTATCTTCTGGCAAAACGCGGCTAAATCTTTTATTTTTTACAATTTCTCTGATCAAAACAACAATATCTTCTCCACTGTCTCTTCCCTGACGAACAACATCAAGCATTTGGTTCATTACATCTCTGCATATCATTTCCGGGATTTGATACTGTTCTTTAAGGATGCTACAAATTTCTCTTTCTATCTGATCTTTTCTTTCAACCACACACACGCGACCAAACACCTTGTTCAACTCACTTTTTTTCTGATTAAAATACTGTTCAATATGTTCTTTTCTTTTTCTTCCCAATTCATTTTTGTTATCAATTCCCTTTAGCATCCGCAATTTTAAATCTTTTAACATTTCTGCCGAAAAACATATTTTATTTTCTTTTATTTCACCTTCCTTACCTACAAACTTACTAACATTATCTGTACATCGATTGTTTGTCACAAATACTAAGTAATTTGTATCAGATTGTTGTATTCTATCCAAAATAAAACAATCTGATTTGTTTTTTTGAAAATGCGCTAACCATGTAGCAAATTCGTCATAAGTTATTTCAGATGCCTTCTTTTTTACCTGCAATTCTATATGGTAGGTTTTATCTTCCAATTGATACGATAATTTCGCATCCTCAAAACTCTCATTTTCTACCCTAACTTTGAAGTGTTCCATTTGTAAATTTTTCAAAATCATATATAGTGTTACAGTATACTGATAATCAAATCCCTGTGCTCCAACTATTTCAACTGACATATCTTCTCTTTTATACCTCACATTCGCTTTTTCTGTGTAGTTTCTATAAGTTAATTCAAAAACTTTGTCTAAATTCTTGCTGCTTACCACCTAATTCTTTATTACATCCTCAAATTTATCATGTTCAAAGGTATCAATCACGTTGTTACAATCCTACCATCACAAACGCTTTCTAGCCTTCTTCTGAAAACATCCTGTCCATCTTCCTGATAATTTCTTCAATTTCAGTATCTGAAAGTTTTTCATGAAAAGAAAGTAATGTATCAAGCGAAATATCAAGCAGTCTCGCAATTGGTGCCAGCAGTTCAATATCCGGCTTGGAATTACTATTCTCCCATTTGT
>ERZ838118.1081-NODE-1081-length-34610-cov-4.694776_pt1 | contig 34610 bp, 27 predicted proteins | sample MGYA00519863_ERZ838118 | MGnify/ENA primary metagenome ERZ838118 (study PRJEB31850, sample SAMEA3708827) | human gut metagenome | biome: human gut; feature: human-associated habitat; material: faeces | place: China | collected 2014 ...
AAAAAAGACCTGCTTCGGCGGGTCTAAATTACATAGAATCATTGAGTCTGAAAAACCTTTGAAATTCTTAATAATTCTGGTTGAAAAATTCATTTTGAAATGATATATAAAACAGACTGAAATCTGTGTCTAAGGACACCCGCACCCTCACACGAGAATGAATAGGATTTCCTATCATTTCGCATCACGAGAAGTTACATAGTGACATTTACTTGCACTTGCAACGTCCACCAAAAATCGAAAGACTTGCTAATTTCGAGCCAATCGGACGGTGTAAAATCCCTCTGAATTAGCTATCACAGCGTAGTATCAGATGGGATTTGAAATGCTGAAAAACCTTGTATTTCCAAGCATTTTTAAGCATTAGATGCCACTTCCCGATGTCGTATCGGGTCTACTCCTAAGCGGCAGGCCACTGGTTCGAATCCAGCCGGGGGTGCCAGATTTTCTGTCAAAAGCCCTTGCTGCAAGGGCTTTTGTTTTTTACCCTTTTTGGTGTTTCCTTGCAGCATACTCCATGCCTTCTCGCGGTTGCCGCCCTCTTTTTGCGCGCGGATGGGCCGCCGCTGCAAGCAACGCATGTTCTCCTCGGCGGTTTTCCGCCATAGAACGCAGGGCACTTGACAGGTCTCGCACCGCCGGGTATCATGATGGTATCGCATACCATTTCAACGACTGCGGCGGGAATGGCTGCGCGCAGAGAATACCGCAGGCGCCGATCTTTTTTCTGCGAATGGTATAGGAACGCTTTTGGGAAATATCGGCCAGCATGGTCACGGAGATGAGGGGCGATAGATATGAAAGTCAATATCAGCTTTAAATATTTTTCTCAAAATGTGAGTGTCGGTTATTGTCTGATCTTATTAGGAATGACCATTGCAGGTGCGTATGCCGCAGTGATTCGCCCGGACATGCGTTGGATTTTGATATTGGTGGTGTTCTTTACTGACTTTTTTTGCGTGTTCGGTATCGGGAGAATATGCAGGTCCTATGACATCTGCACAGACGGCATAGTGGCGATCTGGTTTGGCATCTTTCGGCGGTTTTACCCGTGGTCGTCTTTCTGCAGCGTCAGTCGGGAGAACGTCAATCTTGGCTGCCGGGTGGTGACAGATGTGCTGTGCACGCAGATACCCCTTAAGCGCCAGCGCAACGGCATGGTTGACAAGGATTTTTTGGGGTGGCATCCCTTTCGTGTGCTGGATATCGACATGACAGAGGAACAGCTTTCAGAATTCAGCAAATACTATCCCATCCAGCTATAATTTACAGTGCGGGCGGTGCATCAGCACCGTCCGCATGGAAATGGATAAGTGGTCACTATGATGCGTACAACCGTCAGCACACAACCACAGATCATCATCGTTGTCTGCTGCATCACGCTGCGCCGCAGCGGTTACGACACGGCGGGCAACTACTCCGTGCATGGTGCTGACGGCAAAAAGACCACGGATCCTACCTTCATCGGGCACATCAACCCCCTGCGCTACCGTGGTTACTATTACGACCGTGAGACGCGCCTTTACTACCTCCAGAGCCGGTACTACGACTTTGCCAACTGCCGGTTCATTAACGCCGACACCTTCGCCACCACCGACGCCAACGGCTTCCTCAGCGCCAATATGTTCGCATATTGTGAGAATAACCCGATCATGCGAACGGATGAATCCGGCGAGTTCTTTAACACCGTTATTGGCGCAGTTGTTGGAGCAACATTCGGTGCCGTTTCCGCCGCCATTGCGGGCACCAGTATTTGGGGCGGCGCTTTGAGCGGTGCGGTAAGCGGTGCTATTGCAGGCTTTGGCGTGGATGTTGCCATGGCTACGGTTGCAACAGGGCCTGTTGGGGTTGCAGTAGCAGCGACAGCAACCTTTTTTGCTGGTGGTATTGGTTCTATCGTTGGCGATGCAATTGAAGCAAAAGCTAACGGACAGAGCTTTCAGCTTGGGAGTGTCGACACACTTGGCCGTGCCGCAATAGCTGGTGTTGCAAATGTAGTAACAGGAGGCTTAAACACTGCAGTTGGAAAAGCAACAGGTGAGGTGTTCAACAAATCATTGAGTCTGAAACGCGTAGCAAAGACCATTTGGAAATCGACCTCAGACCTTGTGAAGAGAGGCAGAGGGATAACACGGGCGTTTGGTGTTGACAGCACGGTAAAAATGACATTGCTTCAGCGAATGTCTGCCCGTATCTTCTCCGGGAGGTGGGGGCGGAAATGAAAAAACGAAAAGTTTCTGGTTTCTACACTGGATTGTTTTTGCTCACAAGTGTTTTCTCTCTAGCTATGATTGCTTTTGTCGTGTGGTTTCTCATAGTGTATATGCAGGAGGATATTGCTAGTCTGCGTGGCTTGAGTCTTGTAGGTCTTATGCTTTTTTTTTCGGCAGATTTAATGTGTTTATTTATATCTTTTTACATGGTTCTTAAAGGGATGTTTTCAGCCGCATACACGATAGACGCAGAAGGCATGACAACCTATTGGCGAAAAAACACATACCGGCTTTTGTGGACCGACTGCATCGAGTTTGAGATCGTGCAGGTCCCGATAAACTGGGGCACTTCAATAGCGGTCGTATATTGCTCCACGCGCGTCCTTTCCCAGAAAGAAAAAGAGAATTTCTTCTGGTATCATAAGAACGATTTTGCGCACGTGCAATATTTTCAGTACAGTGATGAGGCCATTTTTCAGGAGTTTTTGCATTGCGTTCCAGAGCGGGCACGCAATTATCTGGAAGCGAAAGCGCTCGTGCTGGGCCTGCCGGGGGAGTGAGTTTTTTTTAGCTTTCCCTTCCGATGAAAGGAAAAGCAAGCGGGCGGTGCTGATGCACCGCTCGCATTTTATCTACGTCATCCTGCATGCCCCAGCGCCGCAGCACGCAAAAAAGCACCCTTTCGGGTGCTTTTTTGCGTGTTCGTTCCGGCTCACGCGCCGAGCTTTGCGAGCATGGCCTCGCAGACCTCGTCCATGTCGCCGACGATGCCGTAGGTGCAGTAGTTGAAGATTGCCGCCTCGGGATCGGTGTTCACGGCGATGACCACGTCTGCATCCGAGAAGCCCGTGACGTGGTTGACCGCGCCCGACACACCGAACGACAGCAGCAGCTTCGGCTTGACCACGGCGCCGGACTGCCCGATGACGAGCTTGAACGGCAGCACGCCGCGGTCGAACACCGGGCGCGTGCAGGCAAGCTTGCCGCCGAGGCGCTCGGCCAGGCGGCGGTAGCGCGGCAGGGCATCCGCCCCCTTGATCGCGTTGCCGACGCAGACGATCACGTCCGCGTCCGCGATGTTCAGGCTCTCGTCGAGATCGTCAGCGCGGAAGTCAAGGATCTCGGTGCGGATGTCCGCGACCGGGAAGTCGATGTGCTCTTCGATCACCTCGTGCGTACGTGCGCCGCAGGGGACGCATTTGAACGTGCCCGGGCGGATGGTGCCGACCTGCGGGCGCGCGACCGGCACGGTGATGACGGCCATCATCTTGCCGCCGACGGCGGGCTCAACGAACTCGATGTCCGTCGTCCCGGGATCCCAGACAAGCTCGGTCGCGTCCGAGGTGCAGCCGGTGCCGAGACGCGCGGCGAAGCGCGGTGCAAAATCGCGCCCGTTGATCGTGCCGCCGACCATGACCGCCGTGGGCCGGTATTTCCGGCACAGGACGGTGAAGAGGTTGGTGTACGCATCGTTATTGAAGTAGTCATAGCCCGTGCCGGTCACGTGGATGATTTTGTCCACGCCGCAGTCGAGCACGCGCTGCAGCTCGCCGTCCGAGATGCTGCCGACGATGACCGCGACGAGTTTCTCGCCGCTCGCGTCGCAGAGCCTGCGCGTTTCCGAGCACAGCTCGAGCGAGACCGGCAGCACGCTGTCACCGTCGCGCTCGATGAAGACCCACATATCTTTATAATCTGTTTTATTCACTGCCTGCACCTCCTCAAAGCACGTCCGCGATCAGCCCGAAGAGCCGGTCCACGTTCTTTTCCGTGCTGCCCTCGTCGATCATGCTGCCCTTCGCGCCGACCTCCGGCGGATAGGTGCGCGGCACCTTCGTCGGGGAGCCGGGGTCGCCGATCTGCGCGGGGTCGAGCCCCGGGATGGTGGCCGCGCTGTAGACCGCGATATCCGCGGTGCGCGAGGCCTTCCAGCGCTTCAGGTTCGGGATGCGGGGGCGGAAGTTCGCCTTCTCGACCGTGAGCAGGCAGGGATACTTGGCGCGCAGCACCTCCGTGCCACGCTCGAGGTCGCGCTCGGCCGTGATGGTGTGCGCGGCCGTGTCCACCTCAACGATCTTCGCTGTCGAGGAGATCTGGCTGGCACCGAAGCGCTCGGCCAGCTGCGAGCCCATCTGCCCGGTCGCGCCGTCGAGCGACTCCTTGCCGCAGAAGATGAGGTCAAAATCGCCGAGCTGCTTTGCCGCGCTCGCGATGACGTAGCTCGTGGCGAGGGTATCGGCGTTGGCAAACGCGCGGTCGGACAGCAGCACGGCGCGGTCCGCGCCCGCGGCGAGGCACTCGCGCAGCGCCTCCTTGGCCATGTCCGGCCCCATCGTGATGACGGTGACCGTGCCGCCGTGCGCCTCCTTGACGCACACGGCTGCCTCGAGCGCGTTGGCGTCCAGCGGATTGAGGATCGCCGGAACGCCCGCACGGATCAGGCTGCCCGTGACGGGGTCCATCTTCACGAGATTGATGTCGGGCACCTGCTTGACGCAAACAAGAATATTCAGCATGCTTCAGCCCTCCTCGACGTTGGTGCAGACCTTGCCGGGGTTGAGGATGCCCTTGGGGTCAAACACCTGCTTGATCGCCTGCATGAGCCCGAACGCCGTCTCGCCGGCGGACTCCACCAGGTACTGCTTCTTTGCGTGGCCAATGGCGTGTTCGCCGGAGACCTGCCCGCCGAACTCGATGCACTTGGCATAGCATTTGTCCATGACGGCCTTGCTGTGGCGCTTGAACTCGTTGAGCTCCATGTCGTTGGCGCAGCAGTAGATGTGCAGGTTGCCGTCGCCCGCGTGGCCGAAGCTGCGGATGGTGATGCCCTCCGCCTTGCCGGTGGCGCGGGTGTAGACGAGAAACTCCGCGATGCGGTCGACCGGCACGACGACGTCCATCTCGTCGAGCAGCTTCGTGTCCGCCTCGATGACGGTCAGGAACGCGCTGCGCGCGGCCCAGACGTCCTTTTTCAGGCCGTCGGTCCAGACGACGAGCGTGTCGTACGCACCGCGCTGCTCGGCAAGCGCGCCGAGGCGGTCCATCTTCGCGGTCAGTTCGGCCTCGCTGTCACCGACGAGGGTGACGAGGATGTATGCACCGGCCTCTTTGCCGTCCACGACCGTGGGGAAGATGGTGTTGCCGGTGAACGCCGCCGAGGAATCGACGATGTCGCGCTCCATGAACTCGATCGACTGCGGGTCGAGGTTGGCCAGCTTGATCTGCGGTACGGAGGCGATGGCGGTCTCCACATCGGCAAACGGGAGAATGAGGCTCACGTTCATTTCCGGCTTGGGGATGAGCTTGAGCGTCAGCTCCGTGATGACGCCGAGCGTGCCCTCAGAGCCGATCATCAGATGCAGCAGGCTGTAGCCGGAGCTGGTCTTGCACACGGTCTTGCCGAGCTCCATGACTCTGCCGTCGGGCAGCACCACGGTCATGGCCAGCACATAGTCGCGCGTCACGCCGTACTTCACGGCGCGCATGCCGCCTGCGTTTGTGGACACGTTGCCGCCCACGGTCGCGGTCTTCTCGCCCGGATCGGGCGGGTACATCAGGCCGCGCGTGAGCGCGTCGGCCGCAAGATCGCACAGCAGCACGCCGGGCTGGATGTGCACGACGAGGTTGTTCATGTCATAGGAGAGGATCTTGTTCATGCGCGTCGTGCACAGCACCACGCCGCCGCACAGCGGCACGCACCCGCCGACGAGGCCCGTGCCCGCACCGCGCGGCGTGACGGGGATGTCATTTTCGTAGCACACACGCAAAATCGCGGACACTTCCTCAGTGCTCTCGGCCTCACAGACCACCTCGGGATAATACTTGCCGTAGATGGGCATTTCGTCGTGGCTGAAGTCGTCTTTCACCGCATCGCCTGCGAAAAAGCGCTTCGCGCCCACGATGGACTGAAGCTGCGCGGCAATTTCAGGTGTGACTTTCTTGTATTTCGTCATTTCTGACCTCCTAACTTGTTCTGAACTTATAAAGTAACACAATACAGGGGGTAGTTGTCAAGTATCCCCTGTGTGAAAAAATCATATTTTTACGCAAAAAAAGCTTCCGGCCAGAGATACGGGCCGGAAGCCCGGAATTATTGTTCTGCCTTCCCGAGTTTGGGAAGCGCAAGTGTGACGAGGATGCCGACAATGGCAATTACGCCGGCCAGGATGAAGGCCATGGAGGTGTTGACGGCCTTGGCGAGGAAGCTTGTTCCGATTGAGGCAACGCCGAAGCCGATCATAACAAGTGAGCAGACAAGATCAGCGTTCTCGGAGCCGAGATAGTCGGTCGTGAGCGAGGGCATAGCCTCCCATGCGTGCAGATAGGCGTCGTTGACGTTTTCCTCGCTGTCGGCGCGGTCGGATAAGATGTTTTGCGAAATTTTCATGCAATAAGACCCGTACTTTGCGTCGGTCTCGACGATGGCTTGCTCGTCCCGCTGCCAGTAGAGCGCGACGATCTGCGAATCGTCCATGCGTGCACTCCTTTCCGTCCAAAGTGCCATCATGACATAAAGACAACTTTTTTATCCCCGCGTTACAGGGGAGCGAAAATTTTTTTGAAAGTATACCACATCTCTGCAATTTTTAACAGAGGGCGCGCGGTTTTGGCGTGCCGGAGCGGTTCAAATTGCTCGGTTTTTCCATCCGCCTTGACAATCGTCCGCACAAATGCTATTATAGTCCGTACAAATACCGTTTGGAGGAACCGTATGCAGCAAAGTCCAAGAAAGTTCTGGGAAGTCTGGGGGCGCTCGGATGCGCTCTACAACCGCTGGGCCGCCGCGCACGGCGTGAACAACTACCGCCTGTTCGTGCTCTACGTGCTCGATAACCACCCCGGCGCCACGCAAAAGGCCATCGCTGACCACGCGGGCCTGCCCAAGCAGACCGTCAACACCGTCGTGCGCGCGCTGCGCGACGAGGGCTACGTCACGCTCAGCCCCGCCAGCGGCGACCGGCGCGAGAAGAACGCTTCCCTCACACCCGCCGGGCAGGCCTATGCCCGCGCGCTGCTCGAGCCGCTCTACGCGCTCGAGGACACCGTCTTTGCCCGCATGGGTGATGCGCGCGTGCAGGAGATGATGGATGCGATCGCGCTGTTTAATATGATCTTTGAAAAGGAAACGGAAATGATCAAATGAAGACAACTCGGCATGACTCTTTTGCGGCCTATGTGCTCCCGTCCGTGCTTGCGTTTGCGCTCTCGGGCCTGTACACGATCGTGGACGGGTTTTTCATCGGCCAATCGCTCGGCGACCTCGGTCTCGCTGCCATCACGCTTGCCTATCCGGCAGCGGCGCTGCTGCAGGCTGTCGGCACGGGCATCGGCCTCGCCGGTGCGATCCGCTGCACCATTTTGCAGGCGCGCGGGGAGGAGCAGACGCCGCGCACGTGCTTTTCCGGCACGGTGCTGCTGCTGCTTGCGACGAGTGCGGTGTTCACGGCGGTGCTGCTCGGGCTGCCCGGCCCGGTGCTGACGGTGCTCGGCGCGCAGGACGAGGCACGCCCTCTGGCCGCGGAATACATCCGCGTGATCGCCTGCGGTACGGCCTTTCAGATCCTTGCCACCGGTCTTGTGCCCTTCATCCGCAACCTCGGCGGCTCGGCGTTCGCCATGGTCGCGATGGGCACGGGCTTTGTGACCAACATCGCGCTCGACTACCTGTTCGTGTGGGAGTTTCACTGGGGCATGGCCGGCGGCGCGTGGGCGACCGTCATCGGACAGGCGGCGACGATGCTGCTCGCCATCGGCTATCTGGTGCGGCGGCGCGTGGGCTTCGTGCCGCCGAAGGCGGGCGAGGTGCTGCCGCTGTGGGGCGCACTGCTGAAGGTCGCGGCCGCGCCGATCGGGCTGACATTTTCGCCGAACATCACGCTCATGGTCATGAATCACTTCCTGCTGCGGTACGGCGGCGCGCTGGCGATCGCGGTCTACGGCTGCATCGACTATGTGCTCTCGACGATATACATGCTGCTGCAGGGCGTCGGCGACGGCAGCCAGCCGCTCATCAGCAGGACCTACGGCGCGGGTGACTTCGGTGAGCTGCGCCGCACCGGCGCGCGCGCTTACCGCGCGGCCTTCGGCATCACGGCGGTGTGCATTGTTGCGCTTTTTCTCACGCGCAGCGTCATCGGCGTGCTCTTCGGCGCGTCTGCGGAGGCGAACGCCGGCGTCACCGCCCGGCTGCCGCTGTTTCTGGCGACGCTGCCGCTGCTGGCATACACGCGCGTGACGATCGCATATTTCTACGCGACGGAAAAGACCGCACTGTCATACGTGCTTGTGTTTTCCGAGCCGGTGCTGACGTTCGTCGTGCTGCTCATTCTGCCGCAGCTGCTCAAGCTCACCGGCGTGTGGCTGGCGATCCCGGCGGCACAGGCGCTCACGTTCTGCATCGCCGTGCCCGCGCGGCGGCGCACGCAGCGCGCGCGGGAGCTTCCGGCGTGAGCCGCAGCCACAAGGCTGTCCGCGCATAATAACAGCGCCCATTGCATTCGCAATGGGCGCTGCCGCTTTTTGGGGTGATTTTCTGTGTCTTGCTCAGGCCTGCGTGTCGCCGCGGTAGAGCATGCGCACGATCTGGCCGCGCGTGCATGCGTCGTCCGGGCTGAAGGTGGTGGCGCTCGTGCCGGCGGTCACGCCGTTGGCTGCCGCCCATGCAGCAGCATTGGCGTAGTAGGCGTCTGCCGCCACATCCGCGAAGCTCACCGTGTCGCTCACGGCCGGTGCGCCGGCTGCGTTATACAGCAGCGTGACGGCCTGTGCGCGCGTGCACGTGTCGTTCGGGCTGAAGGTGGTGGTGCTCGTGCCGGAGGTCACGCCGTTTGCCACTGCCCACTTCACCGCGTCGGCATAGTAGGCATCCTCGGCCACATCCGTGAACGGAAGCGCCGTGCCGGACACATCCGGCTCGCCGGCCAGACGGTACAGGAAGGTGACGATCTCGGCACGGGTGCAGGTGTTGGCGGGGGCAAAAGTGGTCTCGGTCACGCCGGCCGTGATCTGCGGGTCACTGAAGTAGGCCCACTCCACGGCATCGTAGAGCTCGGTGTCTGCGGGGACGTCCGTGAACGGAAGTGCCGGAACGGCCGGGATCTCATCAACGGGGATCTCCGCGCTGACGGAAGCGTTTTCGAGCGTGATCTGGTAGTCCTGGCTGTAGTTGGCCTTGCCCGGCTCATAGGTGTAGATCACGAGTGCGAGCTTGTGGCCTTCCTTGACGGTGTAGAGGTTCGGCTGCAGGTAGATGGTGTAGTCGTGGTTCTCACCGACCTTGAGGGCGACCTTCGTGCCGGCAGAGGCGGAGTCATAGCCGGCGCCGGGGTTGCAGAGGTCCATCCAGCCGCGCGCAATGATCTTGTAGCTGACGTCGGTGGCGTTGAGCTCGGCGTAGTCATAGTTGCTCAGGCCGCCGCCCATCCACGCGCCGCCGGCGGTGATGGTCTTGGGCACATAGCTGCCCTGCGTGTTGTAGGCCGGGAACGTCGTGCCCTCGGGCGCGATGTCGACGAGCATGGCGCTGACCATGAGCGCGTCGCGGTCGATCAGATCGGCGCCGTCCGGCAGGGACACGGTCACAGCGCCGTCAGTGGACGCTGCGCCGACGTAGTTGTCGTGGTCAAGGGCGTTCGTCTCTTCGCCGACATAGTTGTCGTGGTCGACGGTGCCGCGCGGGCTGCTCGTCTCCGGTGCGTCATAGTTGTCGGCGCTGGCGGTGAAGCTCACGGCCACGCTGCCCTTGATGACGGTGTCGGCATCGACATCCATGGTGTACATGGCGCTCACGTCGGTGGAGCCGGCGGTCAGCGCGTCACGCCAGTTTCTGCGGTTGATGCCCTGCGTGGCGTAGTCGCTGTTGATGGTGGTCGTGCCGGTGTCATCGGCATTGGAGAGGACGATGCTCTCGTCGGTCGACCAGCTGTCATAGGTGTTCCAGACGGAGGCGTCGACGTTGCTCTGTGCGGTGACGGCGGCCATGTTCTCGGCGCCGTTTTCCACGCCGCACAGGTAGTGGCTGAACCAGCGATTGAGGACGTTGTTGTAGCTCTCGCCGTCAATGTAGAACTCGAGGTTGCCGGCGGGGTAGCTCGGGGTCAGGTGCGCATCCTGATGCAGCAGGAGCTTGACGTTCACGCCGGCCTTCTGATAGGCCTGATACATGAGGTCAAATTCCTTCGTGCGCACGTTGTCGTCGTTGAGGCCGTGCACGATCAGCGCCGGGCACTTGATGTTTTCCGCGTCAAGCGTGTAGTCGCGGGTCGCCCAGTGCTCGGAGTAGTCGCCGTTGCTCTTGAGCTGATCCTGCTGGATCTGGTACATATAGTTGCCGTACTTTTCGGCGATGGTCGCGTAGTCGTCCGGATCAAGATAGCGGCCGTTGCAGTACCAGCCGAGCCGCTCGGAGTAGTTGACGAGGCTGTTGGTGGAGATGCCCTGAGAGTTGGTGTACTCATACCAGCTCGCGATGCCGGCGACGGGGACGATGGTCTCAAGGCCGGCGACGCCGGTCGTTGCCAGACCGAACTGCGTCGTGCCGGCGTAGGAGCGGCCGGTCATGCCGACCTTGCCGCTCGACCAGTCGGCCGAGATGGCGATGTTGCTGGTCTTGTCGGTGTAGGCCACGCGGTCGCCGTGCAGCCATTCGATCACGCACTTGAACGCATCGATCTCCAGATCGGTGCCGCAGGTCTCAAAGCCGTCGGAGCCCTTCGTGCCCAGACCGCCGCACTCGACCACGGCGAAGCCGCGCACAAGATAGTAGTCATACCAGTTGAGGTCCTCGTAGTCATACATCTGCTCATACGGGTTCCAGTAGTACCAGTCGGCGCTGTCGGCGTTGGCGGCAGCCTCGGCGGTCGTGGCGGTGCCGGTGGGCACGCGCTTGTCCGGCTGGCTGTAGAGCTTGGAGATGTCATAGCCCTCGCTGCCGAGGTTCTCGCCGGGGTTCATGCTCTCGTTGCAGCCGGTGATGTACGGGCGCGCCTCGTAGATGGTGGCCGCCTTGTAGTCGCCCTCCATCGCTGCGCGCGGGATTTGCACGAGCGCCTTGACGAGGTCGAGCTTGCCGTCGTCGTCGGTGTCGTAGTTGGTCTCGACATAGACGCAGTAACGGATGATGTCGCTCTCGTCGTTGCTGTAGCCCTCCGTGACCTCGCCGGTCGTGTAGGGGAAGATGGGCTGTGCCATACCGTTCATGTACAGCGGCTGCAGCTTGTCGGCGTGCAGCGCGTCATACATCTGGTCGGCGACCGCCTTCATCTGGCGGTAAGCCGCGAGCGTGCAGGGCGCGTCGGCGTCGGTGTCCGCGTCGATCATGCCCATGCTGCGGGCCTGAGCCAGATAGTCATCCGGGAACGAGCCGAGCTGCTGCTCGGTCATGCCCGTCCACAGCAGCAGTGCACGCACTGCGTCCGCTACGGTCAGTTCCGTGTTTTCGCCTGCGCCGTCGGGGACGAGCGCAGTGCCGTTGATGTCTGCCAGATCGGCATACGTCACGGCGGGTGCGCTGCTGTCGTTCACGGCGAGCGCCGTGCCGGGCAGAAGCGACAGCACCATGACCAGCGTCAGCAGCAGAGTCAAGATTCTCCTCTTCATGATAAGCCTTCTTTCTGTATGAGATTGGTTTTTCACCGCAGGGGGCGGCAGGAGTGCGCCGCAGACGGAAAAAACCTTATGTGCAGTTTACGTCGGAAATGTAAATTTTTCAATTGACAAAGCACACAAGGTTTTGAGCGAATTTAATTTCATTATTCGTCGTATTATTAGTATATTCATACATAAATTATTTTCAACACGGTTATACAACACGGTTATATTCGAACATTATAGGTCTGGAGACCGACGTACTTCGACAATTTTCCAGCTTGCAGGTGAGTGAGGAGAAACGGCACGTATTAGTATTTATTCATTCTTTTTTTGTTTTATTCGCACGCGGGCACTTGACAGATACCCACCGGGGGTATATATTAAAAATACCCCGGAGGGGTATATGGAAAGCGATGAGGTACTGACATATGGACGATGAGAAAAAAACCTGCTGCTGCGGCTGCTCGCAGCGCAAGAAGGAGCGCACGCCGGAGGAGTATACGCGCCTCATCCACCGGCTCAACCGCATCGAGGGGCAGATCCGCGGCATCCGCGGCATGGTCGAAAACGATGCCTACTGTCCGGATATCCTCGTGCAGTCGGCGGCGGCCGGTGCGGCGCTCAACGCATTTAACAAGGAGCTGCTGGCCAGCCACATCCGCACCTGCGTCGTCGAGGACATTCGCGGCGGCAAGGATGAAGTGATCGACGAGCTGGTGGCGACGCTGCAAAAGCTCATGAAATGAGCATTCCCGAAGGAGGGACGATCTTGAAGCAATTTGATGTCACCGGTATGAGTTGTGCCGCCTGCTCGGCGCGCGTGGAAAAGGCGGTGTCGCACGTGCCGGGCGTGACGGCGTGCGCGGTCAGCCTGCTGACCAATTCCATGGGTGTGGAGGGCACGGCGCCGGATCAGGCGATCATCGACGCGGTGCAGGCCGCTGGCTACGGCGCGTCCGTTCAGGGCGGGCAGACGCCCTCTGCGCCCACAGCCGACGCCTTGACCGATCACGAGACGCCGAAGCTGCGGCGCAGGCTCTGCTGGTCGCTGGGCTTTCTGCTCATCCTGATGTATTTTTCCATGGGGCACATGATGTGGGGCTGGCCGCTGCCGGGCTTTTATGACGGCAACCATGTTGCCATGGGGCTGACGCAGCTGCTGCTGACGGTGATCATCATGGTCATCAACCAGAAGTTTTTCATCAGCGGCTACAAGGCGCTCTGGCACCGCGCGCCGAACATGGACACGCTCGTGGCGCTCGGCGCGACGGCGGCGTTTGTCTACAGCACGTATGCGCTCTTTGCCATGACGGGCGCGCAGGTGCGCGGCGATGCGCAGGCTGTCATGGGCTATATGCATGATTTTTACTTTGAGTCCGCCGCCATGATCCTTACGCTCATTACCGTCGGCAAGACGCTCGAGGCGCGCGCCAAGGGCAAGACGACCGACGCGTTGCGCAGCCTCCTGCAGCTCGCGCCCAAGACCGCGACCGTGGAGCGCGGCGGCGCGGAGCTGACCGTGCCGATCGAGCAGGTGCGCCTGGGCGACGTGTTTCTCGTGCGGCCGGGGGAGCGCATCCCGGTCGACGGCGTGGTGCTCGACGGCACGAGCGCGGTCAACGAGGCGGCGCTCACCGGCGAGAGCATCCCGGCCGACAAAGCGCCGGGCGCAGCCGTGTCGGCTGCGACGGTGAACCAGTCCGGCTTTCTCAAATGCCGCGCCACGCGCGTCGGCGAGGACACGACCCTCGCGCAGATCATCCGCATGGTGCGCGACGCGGCGGCGACGAAAGCGCCGATCGCCAAGATCGCCGACAAGGTGTCCGGCGTGTTCGTGCCGGCGGTCATGGGCGCCGCGTTCGTGACGTTTCTCGTCTGGCTGCTGCTCGGGCGCAGCGTGGGCTACGCGCTTGCGCGCGGCATCTCGGTGCTGGTCATCAGCTGCCCGTGCGCGCTCGGCCTCGCCACGCCGGTGGCGATCATGGTCGGCAGCGGCGTGGGCGCGAAAAACGGTGTCCTGTTTAAGACGGCGGCCTCCCTTGAGGAGACCGGCCGCATTCAGATCGTCGCGCTCGACAAGACCGGCACCGTCACCTCCGGCGAGCCCACGGTGACGGACATCTGCCCCGTTCCGGGCGTGACCGAGACGGAGCTGCTGGGCGCGGCCTGCGCGCTCGAGCAAAAGAGTGAGCACCCGCTGGCCAAGGCCGTGCTGCGCCGCGCGCAGGCGGACGGGCTGACCGCCGCCGAGGTGACGGCGTTTCAGGCGCTGCCGGGCAGCGGGCTCCAGGCCATGCTCGACGGGCAGAAGCTTTGCGGCGGCAATGCGGACTTCATCCGCACCGCGGCGGCGCTCCCCGACGTCGTTTCGGTGCGCGCAGAGCAGCTCGCGGAGGCGGGCAAGACACCGCTCTTTTTCGCGCGCAGCGGCAAGCTTCTCGGCGTCATCGCCGTCGCGGACGTGCTCAAGCCCGACAGTCCGCAGGCCATCCGCGCGCTGCAGAACATGGGCATCCGCGTCGTCATGCTCACGGGCGATAACGCGCGCACGGCCAAGGCCATCGGCGCGCAGGCCGGTGTGGACGAGGTGATCGCGGGCGTGCTGCCCGACGGCAAGGAGCGCGAGATCCGCCGTCTGAGCGCGCGCGGCAAGGTCGCCATGGTCGGCGACGGCATCAATGACGCACCGGCGCTCACGCGCGCGGACGTCGGCATCGCCATCGGCGCGGGCACGGACGTGGCCATCGACGCGGCCGACGTCGTGCTCGTCAACAGCCGCCTGAGCGACGTCCCGGCGGCCATCCGGCTCAGCCGCGCGACACTGCGCAACATCCACGAGAACCTGTTCTGGGCGTTTTTCTACAACACCATCGGCATCCCCATCGCGGCGGGCGTGTTCGTCCCGCTCGGCCTGACGCTCAGCCCCATGCTCGGCGCGGCGGCCATGAGCCTGTCGAGCTTCTGCGTGGTCACGAACGCCCTGCGCCTGAACCTGTTTGACCTGCACGATGCACGTCGTGATCACAAACGTGCAAGCCATCTCAAAGAAGTACCCGAAATCAAGGAGGAAACTGCAATGAAAAAGACCATTTCAATCGAAGGCATGATGTGCGCTCACTGCGAGGCTGCCGTGAAGAAGGCGCTCGAGGCGCTGCCGGAAGTCACGGAGGCCGCCGTCAGCCACACGGCGGGCACCGCCGTCGTGACGCTCAGCGCCCCGGTGGACGACGCCGCGCTCAAGGCCGCGGTCGAGGCCAAGGACTACACCGTCACCGGCATCGCGTAAGCGCATCAAAGCACGGCAAAGGCGTCCCCGGACGGGGACGCCTTTGCTGTTTTTCGTTAGCGGCTCATGGCAGACGGCCGCCGCCCATGCACACCGCCGCGCTTCGATTCGCCCGGGCGGGAAGCGTGGGGCGCGGTGTCAGCGCAGCGCCTGCAGCGCGCTGTCGATGCGGCTGAGGAGCATATCCGGCTTCGTGCCGCGCCATACATGGATCCGGTGCAGCAGCCGGAGCGTTTCCGGCTCGCCCTTGACCAGACGGTTCGCGCCGTTCGCGATCGTGACCGTGACCTGCACACCCAGCTCCTGCAGCACGCGCTCCGACAGCTCGGAATACGCGCCGAAGGGGTAGGTGAACACGGGCAGCGGCGTGCCCGGCAGTCCGGCAAGCTGCTTTTGCGCGTTTGTGTAATCCTGCGTCAGCGCGGCAATGTAGTCGGGCTCGGCTTCGCCGGGCATTTGCAGCACGCCGCGGCGGCAGCCCGCTCCGTCGACTGCGGTGACTTGGTGCATATCATAGGAGTGGGTCGTGACCGTCAGGACGCCGCGCGCGACCCACGGGCGCGCATCCTCGAGCGAGAAGTGCGGCGTGATCGGGATGTCGGTGTCCTTGTAGGTCGTGCGGCCGATGGAGACGCCGATCACGGCGATGTTGGCGCAAAAGCCGTATTTTTCGAGCAGCGGCGCCGCCAGATCCAGATTGTTCTGATAGCCGTCGTCTATACTGATGAGCAGGGGCTTTTCCGGCAGCTTGCCGTTGCCGTTTACAAATTCGATCAGATCGGCATAGCCGACGGACGTATAGCCCGCGTCCCGCAGGGCGCTGAGCTGACGCGCAAACTCGGATGCCAGCGTGCACAGGGAGCCGGTGTCCGCTTCGTCTTCGGTGAAGGCGTGGTACATGAGGATCGCAACGTCGGCGGTCTGCGCAGCCGGGGTGCGTGGGACTGCGACCACGGCCAGCAGCACGCAAAGCCCCAGCAGGGCGGCAAGCGCGGCGACGATCCATTTTCTCGTAGACATGGCAAACTCCTTGCAGTGTTATGAAAGGCAGGCACCCGTATCTGTCTATCCAAAAGCTGCATTTATTGTACCATACGGCGTGCCGCGCCGCAAGGCACAAGCGCCTTACGCGCCGTCGGATGCCCGGCGCATAAAAAAATAACCGGATCACCATCGGTGATCCGGTTATTGGCACGCCGTGAGGGATTCGAACCCCCGGCCTTCTGGTCCGTAGCCAGACGCTCTATCCAGCTGAGCTAACGGCGCTTAGTGCGCTCCTAACGCAGAAGGAATCCCTGAAAAGCTTGATACTCCAGTGTTTTTACGCATTTATTATACCGTAAATATTCCAAAAATGCAAGCGCAGCGAAGGCAAACCAGCTGCGCATATTTGGCCGCGAGCGCATCAGCTGTGCGCTTTTTGTGCGCTGGGAATCAGATGGGCGGGGTGCTTAAAACGAACTGTGCAGATGCAATATTCGGCTTTGCTTGTAGGTGGTTGACTCATGCACTGGCCTGAGAATTGACGATTGATTCCTCCGAAAAAATTGCTCTGTATCCATGGCGAGCACACTTGTTTGCGATGGTACTATTCATACGATTGTGTTTTTTGATTGAGTTTTGGCTGACGAGCGCAGCGAGCAGGCAAAATTCAAGCGAGCAGAACGTGCTGCGCTGCAAGCCTGGCGCCGACACGCAGTGTTGGCTGCTGGGGGTGAATTTTTTCGGTATAAAAGGAAACGTGAAAGCTTTCCCCCAGTTTTGCGTTTTGGCCGTCCTGATCCTTGTGATGACATAGTTTAGGCTTACCGTGCGCCGGCAGATTTATTTCAGCGAAAATACGCAGGCGTTTAATCGCCGTTGAGCCCGGTAATGGTTTGCCTTTGATTCAATTGGAAGATGAATTTCTCAAGGCGGAATGAGTACTGCATTGCAAATTGTACATCCGGTTTTTCAAAATCCAGCCCCGTCATGTTGCTGATTTTTTGCAAACGGTAACTCAAAGTGTTCCGATGCAGGAACAGTTCCGCTGCCGTCTGTGCATTATTAAAGCCGCAAGCAGTATAAGTTTCCAGCGTTTCATAGAGCTGACTGCCGCTTTGCTTATCATATTTGCGCAGCAGTGACAGTGCCGGATGGCAGCAGAGACTCAAGCGTTTCAAATCGCGCGGATGGTCAACAATGTCATAGAATGCCAGCCTTCGATATTCAAACACGTTCCCGGGAATGTCCAGAATGGAGGCCAATCGTATCGCTTTGGCCGCCTGCTCATAGCAGGATTTTGTGTAATTGATTTTGGAATAGGGGTTGCTGATACCGGCGATCGACTCGTGCTCGTCACAGAATTCTATGATCTTGTGCATCAGCTCCGATTCGATCTGTAAACTGTTTTCTGCCACAGGGATCATGGAAACAATGGATTTGTTGTAATAAACGGTTCTTGCAGTTTCAAAAATTTCTTGAAACTGTCGGCACAATTTGTTCTGCACATGGCTCTCCGTAGAAAAATAGCGAGGCTTCACCAGAACTAGGGACATTCGCTTCGGAAACTGTATCTGCGCGGCGTTGATGCGCGCCTGAATCTGCTCCAAGGGAATCCCGTTGAGCAGGTCTGTCATAAAATCCGTCACGACCCGGCTGCGTACCACATCCATGTTCTGTTCTTTCAGAATCAAATCTGTCGTAATTTGCGTGATGAGCGGCAGGACGCTATAACAAAGCGGATCGAACGCTCTTTCTCCTTGAATCATGAATATGTAACCATACAATTCGCCTTGGAGAATAATCCGATTGGAAAGATAAAACAAATGATTGTCAATACAATGACGAAGGAAAGGCCCGTTTCCGCCTTCTTCACCATGCTGTGATTTGACATCTTTGATGTGCTCGATAAACAGCGGCGGACAATAGCCGTTCTTGATGCTCTCCTGCCAAACGGGTTCGTCGACCTGGAAAGGAATCGAATTGGAAATGACTTTCCCGGACATGTCAATGATGGCAATGGAAGTGTTCAATGCATTGCCCACATTTTCCAGCATGGCACCGATCCCTTTGCCGCGCATGACCGCATTGAGCATTTGAATATAAATGTCCTGCAGTTTATAGTTGGAATGGAGTAGTTCCTCCGCATCCTCCAAAAAAATGCTCATTTCCTTCTCTGGCATCTGGATCGTGTTGGGGATCAGCTGTTCAGATATGAAACTGGACTCCCCGCAGAAAATCAGATTCCGAGGCAATTTTCGATTGTGCAGAGTAGACAAATCATATGTAAAATAGACAACATCGGATTTTGGCTGCTGCGCTTGTTGCAAATCAGCTATACTTTCCAACGAGTAGACCTGTCGATTATCATAACAATGTTTGTCAAAAGTGTCGTGTTTTTTCTCTAGTTCAGAGACCAAATCCAGAAACATCATGGTTTGTCACCTCATTCACAATACTATGCGATTTCTCCGACAAATGCAAGAGCGAAATGATAATTATGCGCACTGCACAATTTTTGATTTCGCTTTTAGGCCGCGCGCACGTTAACAAGTTAACAATCTCGCTATATACTCAAGTTGTGCACAGGAAAACGACTGTGCCGTGCCAGGGAAACCCGAATGCTATCTTCTTATCTGGTTTCCAACTCGTAAAACTGAAGTGATCAGGAGGTTATGTATGTATGAAATACGAAAAGCTTTTTGAAAAGGGCAAAATCGGAAAACTCACAATTAAAAACCGCATTGTCATGCCCGCCATGGGCACTGGCTTTGCCGCTGCGTCCGGCGAAGCATCTGAAGAAATCACGCGCTATTACGAAGAGCGCGCGAAGGGCGGTGTCGGTCTGATCATCACGGAGGTCTGCCGTGTGGATGAACTGTCCGGCGTTGCACAGCCGTGTCAGCTGCGCGCAACGGATATGGACGTGATCCCCAGTTTTACCCGTATGGTGGATCGTGTTCATGCATATGGCACCAAGATGTTCATGCAGCTGCATCACCCCGGCAATGAGGCTTTCCCAATCACGCTGCACGGCAATCCGGTCATTGGCCCCTCTCCCGTGATGTGCAAGACCGTGGGCGTTGTGCCAAAGGAAATGACGACGGCGGAAGTCGAGGCCATGGTCAAGTGCTTCATCAAGGGCGCCGTCATTGCCAAGACCGCCGGGTTCGACGGCGTGGAAGTCCACGCTGCGCACGGCTATCTGGTCAATCAGTTTATGTCGCCCCACACCAATCACCGCACGGACAAATATGGCGGCGACTTCTTCAACCGCATGCGTTTCGCCACAGAAATTATCGTGGGTATTCGCTTTGCCTGCGGCGCTGACTTCCCGATCTCCGTTCGTATGGACGGAACCGATTTCTGGGATGACGGTATGGACGAAAAGGAATGCCAGCACATCGCGCGGTACCTGGAGAGCATTGGCGTTGCCAGCCTGAATATCTCCTCCGGCAGTTATGAATCCGGCTGGTCCATCATTGAGCCCTATACGTTTAAGGAGGGCTGGAAAAAGCACCTGGCCAAGGGCATCAAGGAGAGTGTGCACATTCCTGTGATCGCCGTCAACACAGTTAAGCATCCCGCTTTCGCAGAGCAATTGCTGGAAGAGGGTGTCTCTGATTTCGTTGGCATCGGTCGTGGAAATCTTTGTGACCCCGAGTTCGCCAACAAGGCAAAGCGCGGCGATGATGCGCGTATTCGCAAATGCATCGGCTGCCTGAACTGCTTTAAGCAGTCTGGCGTCGGGCGCGCAATTGAATGCGCAGTCAATCCGCTGCTGGGACGTGAAACTTATCGCGGCGATGACAAACTGATCAAGGACGGAAATCAGCAGACCGTTGCCGTCATCGGCGCCGGCCCTGCCGGTTTGCAGGCAGCCATCGTTCTGGCCAAGCGCGGATATAAGCCGGTCGTGTTTGAAAAGTCTGACTCTATCGGTGGTTCTATGAAGCTAGCTTCTCAGCCGCCCTGCAAGGAGATGATCGGCGAGTTTATTGACACTCTGAAGCTTGAAGCAGAGGATCTTGGTGTTGAAATCCGCCTGAACACGCCCGGCACTGTAGAGGCAGCCAAAGCGATCGGCGCTGTCGGTGCGATTGTTGCCGCTGGCGGCACAAAGATTTGCCCGCCTGTTCCGGGGATTGAAAAGGCTGTTTCTTACGAGCAGGTTCTTACCAAAGATGTGGAGTTTACCGGTAAGAAGATCGCAGTGATCGGCGGCGGCCTGACCGGTCTGGAAACGGCAGAATATCTGGCGGCGAAGGGCAATGAAGTGACCGTGATCGAGATGGCCCCCGCGGTTGGCACCGCAATGTACCGCAGCGTAACTGCCGCAGTCGTTGGCAACATCGAAAAAGATGGCGGTCACATCATGACCAGCCATATGTTCAAGGGCGTGAAGGACGGCGCTGTTGTTGTGAACAGTCTTGCGAGCGGTTATGACCTGGATGTGCCGGCGGACGCTTGTGTCATTGCAATGGGCGTTCATCCCGATGAGACCATCGCGGATGCCTTTGAGGCTGCATTTGACCGTGTGGCCGTTGTTGGCGATACCGCAAATCCCGGAAACATTGCGGATGCAACCAGCTCCGGCTATGCAAAGGCATTCGTATTTTGATTTGCTCAGAAAGGAGTATGCATAATGAAAGAATTTAAGGATAAAGTTCTTGTCGTCACCGGCGGCTCTCGCGGCATCGGAAAAGCGATTGCCGTGGAAGGCGCAAAGCGTGGTATGAAAATTGTTCTCAATGATATCGACGGTGACCAGCTGGCCAAGACCTGCGAAGAAATCAAGGGCATGGGTGTGGAATGCATCGGACAGCATGCGGATATTTCCCTCTATGAAAACATTGAGGCCTTGCTGAAATTGGCGATGGACAGCTTCGGACATGTGGATATGCTGGTCAATAATGCCGGCTGTGCGGTTTCCGGTGCTATCTGGAAGCTGCCGAAACAGGATATTGACTGGATCACGGAGCTGAATTTCCTGAGCCACCTGTATGGTATGAAAATTTTCCTGCCGCAGATGATCGCGCAGGGCACCCCCTGTGAAATTGTCAATGTGGAGTCGACCGCCGGTCTGATGACCTCCGGAAAGGCAACCATGTATCATGCAACCAAGGCCGCCGGTGTTGCTGCATCTGAGAGTGTATATATTGCCATGAAGGAGCAAGGATACCCCATCCACATCCACTGTCTGGTGCCCGCTTACGTAAAGACGACCATTCATCTGGCTGATCTGCATCGTCCGGAGCGCTTTGCCATGAACGATGACCCCTACTATACCAGCGACGAGTACAAAGCCGGACAGATCCGCGGTGAGCGGGGCGTCATGAGCGGTATTCCCGATTGGTATGTCGGTGAATGCGTGTTTACGGCCGTGGAAGATGAGAAGTTCTACATCTTCACGCATCCGGAATCTCAGGTAGTTGCGCAGCCGCGCGTGCAGCGTCTGGCATCTGGCATTAATCCGCAAACCTGATACAATATAAATATAGACGTTCCCCGCGCCTGAATCGTGGGAGCGGGGAACATTTGAAAATGCTGATAGGAGGCGTATACAATGTTTACTGCTTACAAAGATGCGCACGTTGTTGTGACTGGCGGCGCAAATGGCATCGGTAAGGCTCTGGCACTTGGCTTTGCAAAACGCGGCGCAAATGTCGCCGTTGTAGATATTCATGGTGATGAGGCAAAAGCTGTTGCAGCCGAAATCACTGCAATGGGATGCAAAAGCATCGCCATTCAGGCGGATGTGAGCGTGTTGGACGAGTGTGCCAAAGTGTATGATACCGTGATGGATGCGTTCGGCCGCTGCGATGTTCTGGTGAATGATGCCGGCGTATCGGCACTGTCCGATGTGGAGCACATTCCGGAAAAGGACTTGCGCTGGGTGTTTGAGACCAACGTTTACTCCCACTGGTTCATGATGCAGAAATTCCTGCCTCAGATGCGTAAGCAGGGCACGCACTGCCAGATCTTGAATGTTTGCTCCATTGCCGGTCTGATTTCTATGAACGGTGCGCCTGCATACTTCAGCTCCAAGCACGCTGCCGTAGCGCTGTCTGAATGCGTGTACAAGCAGCTGAAGGCTGAAAACGCGAATATCGACATCTCTATCTTCTGCCCTGGATATGTCCAAACGGAAATGCACCTGACCGATCGCCATCGTCCTGAGCGCTTCGCTATCCACGATGACGAGCCGTACTATCACACGGAGCAGTACGCCGGCATGGTTGCATTCAACAAAATGCTTCTGGACAGTGGGGCTCCGCTGGATATTGCAGTTGAAACCATCTTTACTGCTCTGGAAAAAGAACAGTTCTACATCCTGGACAGCGCCAAATACGAGCGTCTGCTGTGTGAGCAGGGCGTATTTGAGGCGGAAAAAGTTCGCCCCGTGGACTTCTATACGCTAAATTGACCACCACTTCCCGATTGGAGGAAATGAAAATGGGAGAACAAATCAAAAAGAAATTCTTGCTCTATTTCAGGCTGATGCTCCTCGTCTGGATCGTAATTGCAAACGCAATTCTGCACGTGATCAACTTTCAGTACAGTTGGCTCATTTTCATCAGCAATATCATGCTGTTCACAATGGAAGAAGGAACCGTCAATGATCGGTTTATAACCGTTGAATTGGGCGGACTCGTGGGACTGGTTCTGACAGCGCTCACGCTGCTTGCCGTGACTGCGTTGACCTCCGTTCTTGGCAGCCTGTTTGGCTTCCTGATTCCTCTTGCGATTGTGCTGTTCATTTTGATTGTCCTGCACCCCTATGCGCCGAAGGTTTTGAACAACGTGGGTTTTGCATATCTGACTTGCGCTTGTATCGACACCACTGCCTTCGCGACCCATATCCCCCTGTTTTTCGGAACCTTTATCGTCGGCTCTCTGATTTTTAACGGTGTATGCATTTTGCTGATGAAACCGGCACAGGCACTCGCGGTAAAAACAGTAACAAAAGCCGAGAACGCAGCAACCTGATTCCGGCCCTCCCGGCCACGGCTTTCTAAACAATCCAATTCGCTAATATGGGCGTCCTTTTCGACAGGGCGTCCATGTTTGTGTTTTTAATGGAAAATGCTTGTGCGATTCCAATTTTTGTACGCTCAGTAAGCGACAGACCGTGTAGAAATTGCATCTATTTCTGCTTCCGAAGCCGCACAAAAACGCTAAATGAGATCAGAATCACAAGGGTAACTGCGAATTGTCTTCGGAGACACCCTTGTAAACCTCGCGCCCTTTTTATACGTTATACGATTATGCTTTTCAACGAATTTTGGCTGACGAGCGCAGCGAGCAGGCAAAATTCAAGCGAGCAGAACGGGCGCAGCACGTACTGCGCTGCAAGTTTGGCGCCGACACGAAGTGTTGGCTGCCGTTGGGGGCAAATTTTTGCGGTATAAAAGGAAACGCGAGAAACTTTCCCCGCCTTTCACGTTTTGTCTGTCCCGATCCTTGTGATGATCTGTTTGCCGTAGTTTGGGCTCGTTGTGTTGCCAGAGGCTTTTCTGATCGCATAGCCATAGGGCCGCATGAAATGATTGAAGCTGCGGAAGGGCTGACCAATGACGGTTTCGAGATATGCCTTGATTTCCTGCACAGCGCTCTTTTCGAGCGGCACGTTCAGAACGTCCTGCGCATGGAAATACGCGTCGATTCTTTGCTGCTTCTTGTTGGCAAAGGCAATATCCGCTTGAGGGAACCACTTTCCAACGAGGGACAACAGGCTGCCTTCTTCTTTTGCGCGCACAAACGCCGCGTTTTGCTCAGCATAGTATCTCCGGCTGCTGTGCCTGTCCGAATAGAGGCAAAACGTATCGGCAAAATAGTCGTAGCAGAAATGTGGGAATTTCTTTTGGATGTACGCGATATAGCTCCTGATTTCTTCGTGCTCCTGTACAGACCACGGAGCCCCCTCTGCGATACCTGCGTCTTCTTTCTTCTGCGCAAGGAGTGCGTTCAGGCTTGCTTTCAAATCTGCGCGGCCGGAGAGTTCGTATTCAAACGGACTCTCCGGCGCGCTGTTTTGGACAGCATCCGTCACGATATACAGCTGATCCAGTCCCGCTCTCACACGTCCCGCCATCTGTATCGCGTCGATCTGCGAATGCGTCTCGATGTACATCGTCTTGATATCCGCGTTTTTTATGTTGATGCCCTCTTTGTTTTTGCTCGTCGTGAGAAAAAGCCGGATATCATCCGGCAGCTTTTGATTCTCGGCAATGTATGCCTGAATTTCGTCGCGTTTTTCAAGGATTTCGCGGGTCTCCTTTTCCTGCTTGTCCAGCTCATCATCAGAGGAAAAGGACACGGCTGCCTCGTTCCTGTATTCTTGGAGCGCATTTCGGTAGAGGTTTAAGACGGTACTGACCCTGTTTGCAAAGTAGATGACTTTTTCGCCTGCGGCCAGACGCTGCTTCATGTCCTCCGTGACTTCGGCTTTATCTGCAAGCAGGACGTGTTTGGGCTCAACGCGCACACATCTATCCATGAGGTCAATCGCGTGGCCGTTTTTCGGCAGCCGAAAGTCTTCCAGTATTTGCGGCGAGCCTGTCATGACAATGACTTTGCAGTTCGTTTTTCCGGCAGCGTTCATTTTGAGCGTTTGGTTTATCAGCGAATGGACGTAATAAGGTGCCGTTTGATAGGATGCATCGGCCACGACGGCGTGCGCTTCATCTACGACGATGATATCAAACCGGTTCCAGAGAAAGTCTTCCGCTTTGTCGGCTCTGTAGTGCTTTTCCAAATATCGCTCGATGGCTGCGTTCGTGCAGGCGATGCTTCGCTGGTAAATGGGTATCGTGCCCCAGATACCGTTACAGGACAGTTCACGCTTCGACGCAAAATAGCTGTCCAAATCCTCGACGTAATCAAGGCTTTCATATTCCAACACCTGCGTCCCATATGCAACGTCCTCCGCATTTTTCAGCTCGTCAACTTTGGCTCTGCGCGAGGTGATGCACAGGACGCGTTTGGGCTCAAGCGTTTCCATGCGCCCATCCGGCTGGCTTTCTTCATAGCCTTTGGCGAGCGCGTCAACAAACGTGTTTTTTCCGCTGCCAACGCCGGAATAGATTTGAATGAACGGATACGGCGCGATATCCGTCGTGTAACGGATGCAGTCTGAAAGGTATTTTTTCTCCATGGAATTCCTCCTTGCGTTTTTCTATATGATACCACAAAATCAAAGAAATGTCAAATTGTGGAGTTTAAATGCGCGGAGCATGTGTTTATGCGAGCGGCTGAAAAATTGGGTAAAAAAAGAGGGCTGCGGCACGAAGCTGCAGTCCTCTCTCCATCTTGAATTATTTGCTGCCCGGCTTAAATCGGTAGCCGCACTTTTGGCATACATTCCTCGGGCTTCCGCTGCCGTAGATACCCCACATCAATGAATATCCTCGGTTGACTGTTGCAATAGAGGTCGAGCCGCACTTGGGGCAGCTGACAGGCTCGTTCGCTCGGCGGCGTTTTTTCTCCTCGTCTGCTGCCGCTCGCTCTGCTTTCCACCGTTCGACGGCTTCTTTCTGTGCAGATCGTTTTGCTACTACAGCTTTGTATGCCTCAAAGTCCGTTTCTGCCAGCTGACGATCCTTTTTCCCGCTCCTATAAAGTGATAAGCTGCCCACACCTAAAACAATAAAAACAAGCCCTATAATGACGCAGAAGAACGATGCGAACAGACCAACAACAAAACAGAAGAGCCCAAAAGAAGTACACCCGATTCCCCAAAGCAGATTGCGCTTTATGTCCTTTTCCGTTGGTATTGGCACATCTGTTTTTTCTGCTCCATCCGACACGCCCACTTTTGCCTCGATGCGCACCGCTTGCTGCCCTTTTCCGCCTACTCCATCTATTGTGGCATCGCCGATCTTGAAGGAATCAGCATCCGCCGCTGAAACAGTATCGTCTTTCTCTCGATCCACTGTCAGCTGCCATCCATTCAAGTGCGCGAATTTATGTGCCTGTTCGAGGTTGATGCCGTGGAAGTATGCGGCCTCTTCTTCCCGCAGGCTGCGTGGTGCATGCACGGTTACGGCGAGTTTCCCGCTCGGATGCTCAACGAATGTCTTTGTGGATTCCATTGCTCGGCTCCTTTCATTTACCATTCGCCAACATTATAGCCTCTTTAACGACTATAGTCAACATCGCGGCTACTTTATAAGATAACAGCAGAGCTTTTGGAGGAATTCGCATGATAAGTTATGCTGCTTTTTGGAATACGCTGAGGCAATCAAATGAGTCAACATATACGTTGATCAAAAACCATCACATTTCCAGCTCGACGATTGATAAGCTGCGTAAAAATAAGCCCCTGAACACGACGACCATCAATGATCTGTGCCGGATATTGCACTGTCATGTTGCGGATGTGATGGAATATGTGCCATCCGACGATGACCAGGTGCTATAGCTCGCTGCGCAAGAGAAAAACGGGAGGGATAGATAATGGGCGGTTACATGCAGCAGCTAATAGAAGCTGTTAATGCATCTAATGCAACGACATTTTTGGATTGGGCACCGATTATCCTGTCGGTGATTTCAGTTTTGATCGCTGTTTATATTCCGGTTAAGTTGGCGAGAAAAGAGAATCAGATTGCAATATTCGAGAAGCTGTACGCTGCGTATTCTCAACTGCTTGCCGTACGGGCGTTTGCGGATTGTATTAAGGCATATAAATTTACCGGGGGAAAGCAAAGTGCTCAAGAGACGCGAGAACTGTATTGCGTACACTTTGAAACAAGTTTCGGCTATCGGCCGGTTTTATCAGAAGCAAGGGAGAGCGTCGGGAGAGCACTTGCTGCGCTGAGAAAAAATGAGTTGCAAGCAAATATGACGTCCTTGCTCATATCAGGAACAGATGAAGCAAAAAACGAATGCGAAAGCAAAATCACTGCCATTTATGAGTCGTTATTCTCACTAACTATGGAGGTTATATTATTTTTCCCAGATAAAGCGGTGGAAACAAATGAAGCAGTTATAGAGTTTGTTAAACATGTCGACACATTTTTTGATGCCTATTGCGACGTAATAGAAAGCGCTCTGTTGTGCGGGAATTTGCGGAAGAATCGCAAAGCGAAGAAAAAATAAATACGCAGTTGGTATCCTTTACCCAATCGACATGAGAACAAAAACCCCTGCTATCGAATCCTCTCGATAGCAGGGATTCTGTTATAGCCCGAACGCCGTGCCGAGCTTATCTGCTGCGGTTTTCATTTGCTGCAAGTCGGCCTTGACATAGAAGTTTAAGGTCGTGCTGGCGTTGGCGTGCCCGAGGATGGCCTGAACGCTTTTCACATCCGCGCCGTTATTGAGCAGCAGCGTTGCGCAGCTGTGCCGAAGATCGTGCGGGGACATGTCCGGCAGGCCGCTTCTGCACATAAAGCGCTTGACTTTGCGCGTAACGGCATTCGGGTCGCGGGGGTGAAAAAGGTCAGTGCTGCTCGGAAACAGGAACACTTCATCAAGGTTGATTCCCGGATGTGCGCTGCACTGTTGGTTCCGATAGGACTGCAGCAGAGACAATGTGGCCCCCAGCAGGGGAACCGTGCGAATACCGGCGGCTGTTTTTGGGGAACTGACGATGGTTCCGCTTTTGACTGTATAGGTCACATTGCGTGCAATGTTGAGCGTGGCGGCGCGGGCGTCAATATCCTTCCACTTCAGTCCCAAACATTCGCCGCGGCGGATGCCGGTTGTGATCAGCAGGTGCAGCATACACTGAAAATCCAGCGGACAGTCATGCAGACATTGAAAGAAACGCTGAGCCTGCGCTTGCGTGAGTGCGTCCACCGGCCGCTTTTCTTTCTTCGGCGCATTCACTTTGCGCATCGGATTTTTCGAAATGAGCTCCTGCTGTTCGGCGTAACCGAAAATCAGATGCAATGTGCTGTATTGATGTGAAAGTGTTTTAGCCGTGAGCGGCTTTCCGGACTTGCCTGTGTATTCTGTGCGCAGATAGATGAGGTACTTCTGGATGTCGATAGGTCTTATGTCTTGCAGGAACCAGCCGTCAAAGTACTTGCAGATCAGTTTGGTCATGCTTTTGTAAAAGTCCTCGGTTTTGGGCTTCTTGCTGCCGTTGCATACCTGAATGGGGAGCCATGTGTCAGTGATAAATGCGCAGAAGTCGGTCTTTTCTGCGCAGCGAGCGGCTGCGCTGTCAGGCATCTGTGCACTGTTTATGCCGTGCTTACGGATGGCTTGTTCCCATAGGGCTGCTTCCAGTTGCGCGTATTTTCGGGCCTTCGCCGGAGCGTATTCACGTGGCGGCGTCCATGTGCGGTAATAGCGAATCTGCTTACCGGCGGCATCTCTGCCGACGCAGGCCGTAAATTTGTACGAAACCAGCTTGCCGTTTTTCCTGTTTTCCTGAATGGTGGCCATAGATAACATCCTTTCCTGCGGATGTATCTTGCTTTTGGGCGTGCTTTTTTCAGATTTGTGCGCTTTTTGTGCGCTTTTTTGCGGCAGCTAATCTGTCAGCAACACAAGAGAAAAAACAAAAAAGTCTTGCAATCCCAAGGATTACAAGACTTTTTCATGGCACGCCGTGAGGGATTCGAACCCCCGGCCTTCTGGTCCGTAGCCAGACGCTCTATCCAGCTGAGCTAACGGCGCTTAGTGCGCTCCTAACGCGCCTAAGTATAATAGCATAGCTCTGCCGGAATTGCAAGCCCTTTTTCGAAAAAATCTCTTTTTGTTTTTTACCAGCCCATCGTGTCGCGGATCGTGTCCGTCACATCGCTGACCGTGCGCACGGCGTCGGCCACGATGCCGTTGGCGCGCTTTTTCTGCGGCTGCATCATCAGGCCCGCCGCCGCGCCGACCGCCATGCCGACACCCAGCCCGATGCCCATGCCCTTGGCAAACTGCGCGGCGCACATTTTGCTGTCTCTGCTCATGCTTTTGCCTCCTTTCGCAGCAAGGCTGCTGCGCGGATAGTATGCGCGCGGCGCGAAAAGCCATGCGCGGCACGCAAATGCAGTTTCTGGATTGCTTCCCGGCCGCCGTCGGTGGTATACTACTTTTACAATAGCTTTCAAATTTTCTTCCGATCGAATGGGAGGGACAGGTATGATCCTGCGTATTCTGGCCGTGGGCGACGTTGTGGGCGCGCCCGGCCTTGCATTTTTGAGCGAGCACCTGCGTGCCTTCAAGGAGCGGGAGCACATCGATTTCACGGTCGTCAACGGTGAAAACGCCAATGTCGTCGGCGTCACGCCCAAGCAGGCGGACGCGATCTTCGCCGCCGGTGCGGACGTTATCACGCTCGGCAACCACACGTGGACGCGCTACGAGCTGCAGCCGTATCTCGAGCAGAAAAAGCGCATCCTGCGCCCGGCAAACTTCGCGCCGCAGTGCCCGGGGCGCGGCTGGGGCGAGTATTCCGTGCGCGGCAGGCCGATCTGCGTCATCAACCTCATGGGACGCTTCACGCTCGATGCGAACACGGATAACCCGTTTCTCGTCGTGGACGACATTCTTGAGCAGACGCAGGCGAAGATCGTCCTCGTCGATATGCACGCCGAGGCCACGAGCGAAAAGCGCGCCATGGGCTTTTATCTCGACGGGCGCGTGACGGCCGTCTGGGGCACGCACACGCACGTGCAGACCTCGGATGCCGAGGTGCTGCCCGAGGGCACGGGCTACCTGACCGACCTCGGCATGACGGGACCGGCCAACGCCGTGCTCGGCATCGCGCCGGAGCAGTCGATCGGCAAGTTCCTCGGCGACCCGCCGCGCCGCTATGAGGCCGCCATGGGCGCAGCCAAGCTCGAGGGCGCGATCTTCGAGGTCGACAGCGACACCGGACTGTGCCGCGATGTACGCCTGGTGCGCCTGAGATGAGCGTGCGCATTCTGCACGCGGCGGATCTGCACCTCGATTCGCCGTTTGAGGCGCTCTCCGGCGCGCAGGCGGCGCAGCGCCGCCGGGAGCAGCGCGACCTTCTGCGCGCTCTGCCGGAGCTGGCCAAGGCGCATGGCGCGCAGATCATCCTGCTCGCGGGCGACCTGCTCGACAGCGGTAGCCCCTATCCCGAGACGGCGCAGGCGCTCGCCGAGACGTTTGCCGGCTGCGCCTCGGAGGTGTTTCTCGCGCCCGGAAACCACGACTATTACAGCGCGGGCGCGCCGTATGCACGCCTGACGTTTCCCGAGAACGTACATATCTTCCGCACACAGCGCATCGAGGCCGTCGCGCTGCCGGAGCTGGGCGTGCGCGTCTGGGGCGCGGCGTTTACCGACAGCCGCTGTCCTGCGCTGCTGCGGGGCTTTTCCGTGCCGAAAGAGCCGGGGCTGCTGGACGTTTTGTGTATGCACGCGGAGGTGGGAAATCCCGCCTCGGCGTATAACCCCGTGTCGGCGGCGGACCTTGCGCACAGCGGGCTGGACTACGCCGCCTTCGGCCACACGCACCGCTTCGGCGGCGTGCAGCGCGCCGGGGGCACGGTGTATGCGTGGCCGGGCTGCATGGAAGGGCGCGGCTTTGACGAGACGGGGGGAAAGGGCGTGCTGCTCGTGGATGTTGCCGCGGGCGATGTGCAGGCGCAGTTTTTGCCCGTGCCCGGGCGGCGGTATGAGATCCTGCGTGTTGATGTCACGGATGCAGACCCCGCGCAGGCGGTGCTTGCCGCGCTGCCGGAGGGGGCTGCGCGCAATATCTGCCGCATCGTGCTCACGGGCGAGACCGACCGCGCGCCGAACCCCGCCGCGCTGCGCGCAGCGCTCGAGGGGCAGGTGTTCGCCATGCAGCTGCGCGACGAGACCCGCGCACGCCGGGATCTCTGGGCGCGCGCGGGTGAGGGCACGCTGCGCGGACAGTTTCTCGCGCAGCTCAAGCAAAAATATGACGCGGCGGGCTCCGACCGCGACAGAGAGACGATCGTCATGGCCGCGCGCTGGGGGCTCGCGGCACTGGACCACGATGAGGAGGTGGTGACGCTGTGATCATCCGGCATATGCAGGGCACGTTCGGCACGCTCGACGGCGAGCAGCTGCGGCTCGACACGGGGCTGAATATCATCTATGCGCCGAATGAGAGCGGCAAGAGCACGTGGTGCGCGTTCCTGCGCGCCATGCTCTACGGGATCGACACGTCCCAGCGCGCGCGCGCCGGGTTCGTGCCCGACAAGCAGAAATATGCGCCCTGGAGCGGCAAGCCCATGGCGGGCGAGCTGGAGCTCGAGCAGGACGGCAAGTGCATCACGATCCGCCGCTGGACGGAGGCGAAGAGCGCGCCGATGCGCGCCTTTTCGGCGGTGTACACGGGCACGGACATCCCGGTGCCGGGGCTGACGGCGAACGACGCGGGCGAGCAGCTCACGGGCGTGTCGGCGGAGGTATTCCAGCGCAGCGCGTTCATCGGGCAGGGCGGCCTCGTCGTGACCGGCACGCCCGAGCTTGAGCGGCGCATCTCCGCCATCGTGACCTCCGGCGAGGAGGCGAGCTCCTACACCGAGGCCGATGCCCAGCTGCGCGCATGGCTGCGCCGCCGGCGCAGCGGCCAGCACGGCGCGCTGCCGGAGCTGGAGGGCCGCATCACGACGGTGGAAGAGCAGCTGCACCGGCTCGAGCGCAACGCGCAGGAGCAGGCGGCCTGCGCCGCCGAGCTGCGGGAGACGGAGAGCGAACTGCAGACCGTCACCGATCAGATGAATGCCGCCCGCCAGCGGCAGCGCCGCGCGGCGCTGAGCAGCATGGGCGAGGAAAAGTCCAACCTGCGCACGCTCGAGCAGGCGCTCGAACAGGCGCGGCGCGACGCCGCGGCCAAGCGCACCGCGCTCGAGCAGACGCACTTCGGCGTGCAGACGCCGGACGAAGCGGGCGAGACCGCCGAGCGCGACGCACAGCGCGCACAGGCGCTCTCCGACACGGCGGCGCACGGCGGCAAGCCGTATTTCTGGATCGCGGCGCTCGTGCTCGCGGCACTGTGCGCCGTGCTGGGCTATCTGGTGGCGCAGCCGCTGTACTATGCGGCCATCGCGCTGGCGGCTGCGGCGCTTGTGCTGCTGATCGTGGCGGCAAACGGCAGGCAGCGCGCGCAGCAGGCGTCCGCCGCGCTTGGAAAGCTCCTGCGCAGCTACGGCGCGCAGGATGCAGACGGTATTTATTATCAGGCGGAGGTACACCGCGCCGCTTACCGCGCGTGCGCCGCCGCCATGGAGACCGAGCGGCGCGCCGCCGCCGCACTCGAGGATGCGCGCGAGCATCAGTGCGAGACGCACGAGCGGCTGCTGCAAAGCCTCGATTTTGAGAGCGGCACGGGCGAGGCCGCCGCGCTCTACCAGCGCAGGAGCGCGCTTGAGAGCGTGCGCACGCGCCTGCGCACGCAGCAGGCACAGCTCACGGGTGCGGCGCTCGCCATCGGTGACCCGATGGCGCTCAAGTGCGAGCACGCGCAGCTTCTTGAGCAGCGCGACGCACTCGAGCGGCAATATGCCGCGCTCGCGCTTGCGATCGAGACGCTCGGCCGCGCCGATGCCGAGCTGCAGAGCCGCTTTTCCCCGCAGCTTGCGCAGAAGGCGGCCGACTACATGGACTACCTCACCGGCGGGCGCTACGATGAGCTCGTGCTCGCGCGCGACCTGTCGGCCAAGGCGCGCAGCGCCGATGACCCGACGCCGCGCGACACGGCCTATCTCTCGGCGGGGACGGCGGATCTGCTGTATCTGTCCGTGCGTCTGGCGCTGTGCGAGCTGACGTGCCCGACGGACGATCCGTGCCCGCTCGTGCTCGACGACACGCTCGTGAATTTTGACGACGCGCGCGCCAGGCGCGCCATGGCGCTCTTCCGGGAGATCGCGCAGCACCGGCAGGTCATCCTCTTTACCTGCCATGAGCGCGACTGTCCCGCGCGGGAGCAATAACACCGGGATCTCAAAACCGGGTACGGAGCGTTCCGTGCCCGGTTTTGCCGTTGACAGGCGCAGTGAATCGCGGTATACTGACGACGTTTTGCGTTTTCCGGCAAAAACTATATGGAGAGGGGATCTCAATGGAAAAGCTCTTTCACCTGAAAGAAAACAACACCACCGCGCGCACCGAGATCGTCGCCGGTCTGACGACGTTTATGACCATGGCGTACATCATCGCGCTCAACCCGAATCTGCTGACCGGCTTCGGCGCCGAGGGCGGCTCGCAGCTCTGGAACGGCGTGTTCCTCGCCACGTGCATCGCCTCCGCCATCGGCACGCTCGTCATGGCGTTTGCGGCCAACAAGCCCTTTGCCATGGCACCCGGCATGGGACTCAACAGCTTCTTTGCCGTCGTCGTGGCCAACATCGTCACCCTGACCGGCATGAGCTACCTGCAGTCGTTCCAGACGGCGCTGTGCATCATCCTCATCGAGGGTATCGTGTTTATCATCCTCTCGGTGCTCAAGGTGCGTGAGAAGATCGTCGAGGCCATTCCGCTCGGCATCCGGCTCGGCATCGCGCCGGCCATCGGTCTCATGCTGCTCAACATCGGCATCGGCTCCAACGCCGGTGTGTACTCGAGCGAAGGCGGCCCGTTTTACGTCATGCGTGATTTCTTCGGCGCGCTCACGCCCAGACTCGCTCAGGCCAACATGGGCGACGGCTATCCGCAGATGGTGCTCACGGTCGTGACCATGTTTGTCGGCCTGTTTCTGATCGTGCTGTTCGCGCACAAAAAGGTCAAGGGCTCCGTGCTGCTGGGCATGCTCTGCGCGTCCGGCATCTACTGGGCGGGTGAGGCCATCTTCCTGCACACGAACCCGTTTGCGGCGCTCAAGGGCGCGTCGTTCGTGCCCGCGTTCGGCGACATGGCCGAGACGACCCTGTTCAAGTTCGACTTTGCCGCGCTCGGCGAGATCGGCTGGTTCACGGTCGTGACGCTCGTCATCACGTTCTGCATCATTGATATGTTCGACACCATCGGCACGCTGGTGGGTACCGCCTCCCGTGCCGGTATGACCGACAAGGACGGCAATATGCCGCGTATGCGCGAGGCGCTGCTGGCCGACGCCGTCGGCACCGTCACGGGCGCGTGCACCGGCACGTCCACGGTCACGACGTTTGTCGAGTCCGCCTCCGGCGTGGAGGCCGGCGGCCGCACGGGCCTGACCGCCCTGACGACCGGCCTGCTCTTCCTTGCGAGTATGTTCCTCGCGCCCATTGCCGCCATCATCCCCGCCGCCGCGACGAGCTCCGCGCTCATCTACGTCGGCCTGCTGATGCTCGGCGGTCTCAAGAAGATCGACTTTGACGACATTTATCAGAGCCTGCCGGTGGCCATCATGCTCATCTCCATGCCGGTCTCCGGCTCGATCGGCCACGGCATCGGTCTGGGTCTGATCAGCTATTCCGTGCTCAAGCTCTGCACGGGCAAGGGCAAGGATGTTTCGCTGCTGACGTATGCCATCTCGCTGCTCTTCCTCGTGAAGTTCTTCCTCGTTGCCTGAGGGAAAATATCTGTCCGCACTGCCGGGCGCGCCCGGTGGGGCTGTCAAAAAGTGTTACTTTTTGACAAAGGGGTTGCAGTCTGCTGCGCGCATAATTTGTGCGCCGC
>ERZ838118.1084-NODE-1084-length-34601-cov-4.126122_pt1 | contig 34601 bp, 24 predicted proteins | sample MGYA00519863_ERZ838118 | MGnify/ENA primary metagenome ERZ838118 (study PRJEB31850, sample SAMEA3708827) | human gut metagenome | biome: human gut; feature: human-associated habitat; material: faeces | place: China | collected 2014 ...
TTCAACCGGCAATGGAAATCACCGCTCATATGATTAACATAAATATTGGTAATAACGCGGAACTGATGAAAAAATGCAGGCTGCTCCACGATTATGCATCATTTATCGGGTTAATCCGTGATTATATATCGCAGGAAAATGATATTAACACAGCCGTAACACTTGCAATTAACCAAGCCATACGCCATAATATTCTAAAAGAAGTATTATCAATGCATACAGCGGAGGTGCGTGACATGATTCTGACAGAATATAACGAAGAACAGCATATAAAAAATGAGAAAAATATCAGCTATGACGATGGATTTAATGATGGAGTCGAGCGAGGTATTAGCCAAGGAACACAAATAGCAAATACCAAAGCAATAAAAAACATGATTAAACTTAATGTCCCAAAGGATAAGATACTGGAATGTTATTCGGAAGAAGAATATAATTCTGCCCTTAATGATACTGAGAATTAAATTTCTTGAATATATGCAAAATTTATGTCATAATAGCGTAGATTAAGAATACATATACAAAGAAAGGCGGATTTTTTATGTCAGAAATTCACAGTATAGATGCGGAGGACGATCAGTTCGCATATCGTTATGACACCCAGCTTTTAATTGACAAAAGAGACAAAGATTTGGATGAAGATGAAATTTCCGATTACATAACAGAACATTTTGAAGGCAACAGCCTTATCGCTGCCGGAGATGAAGATTTAGTAAAGATTCATTTTCATACAAATGAACCATGGAAAATCCTTGAATATTGCAACACTGTCGGTGAAATTTATGATATTGTCGTAGAGGATATGATTCGTCAGACTGCCGGATTACAAGGTTAATAAACAGGCTCCGCCAACACATAAGTGCCAGCGGAGCCTTGATTTACAATTAATTATTATTATTTACAGTTCTTCTTTTTTCTTCTTCCAGACATTACTGCAAATCCAGCAAACGATACCATGAAAAGCATTGACCAAAGAACCGGCTTTGCTGTATCTCCCGTCTGTATAATATCTGTACCCTGATTATTATTTGTATCTGCAACTTCATTATTGACAATTGTAAAACTTGTAGATGCTATACCATCTTTCCATATAATTTCAAATACATGGCTTCCTACAGACAATGTCTTAATATAATCCGGCTTTAATGTGATTATTGTTGAGCCCTCTGCAACTGTATAATTCGTGGCATCAACGCTCACACCATCCACTTTAATTCTTATGAACTTGGCAAAATCACCATTTCCTTTTATCACAAGATTCATATCAGTATTCTGTGACCATGAACTGTCTGCACCGGCAATAATCTTATATTCCAACGGCACAAGTTTTTCAATATCAGCTTTTTCAAGAATTGTTCCGCAAACCTTACATTCTTTGTGTCTGCTTCCTGTCTCTTCAATTGTTGCCTCTTTATCTGTCATCCATTCACTTACGGTATGATTTGCATTTACAACAAAATTAACCTCTGTGCTGTTACCTGCTTTATCATAAGCGATTACCTTATGCATTCCATCTGCTAAAATATATCTGCCATTAATTGATGTCAGCGTTTGCACATCATCACCGATTATATCAGTCACCTTGTCAAAATTGTCATCTGATACAGTAAATTCTACCTTTTCACAGTAGATTTCACCTTCTGCAACACCATCTATAACAGGTGTAGTTGAATCAATTACCACACCATCTGATGAAATATATGTTGCATTTCCTGCGTGGTCTTCAATTCTTGCAAAAACAACATACTTGTTATCGGGATTAACATTAAATGATGCTTTGTAATTCTTAAATTCTCCCGCTGTGAATCTCTTATCAAGTTCATCTGTTGTATAAGCCTTCGCTTCGTCTCCGCTTGCAAGCAGATATGAAATCTTAACCGCATCTTCAGATAAATTAAAACCATCACTGCTATAACTGTCATCTGTTCCTGCAATTGTTACTTTCTGTGTCGCACTAAAGAAACGTCCGAAAGTTATTTTGTTAAGAAGTGTATTCCATGTATTATCACTTAACTTAATCTCACCTGTCGGCTTAATCGTATCTGCCTTAAAATCTCCGTGTTCCGCTTTACAGTCATCACATATTGCCTTTTTGAAATATGTAGCTGTTCCACCGGAACATTTTTCTGTTTCCTTATACGTGCAGCCTGAATTCGTACAAATCCTGCTGTGTGTATTGTCTCTGTTTGATGTCCATTCTGACATGTTGTGTCCTGTTGCTGGTGCTGCCTCAAAATTTCCTTTTATTTGTGTCTCAAAATCGTTATATAAAGAATTCTTAAATCTAGCAACATATTCTATAATTTCAGGATTTGTACAATCTCTGTTTTGTACTACCACAATATCAGAAGCGGCTGTCTCTGAATCAGTATACTCACATATACTGCATTTTCTTACTGCAGTACACGTCTTATAATCATCCGACCATGTATAAGTATATTCACATGTATGGGATATCTCCTGGATTTTATAACCGTCACTCTTGTCACAATAAGATTTTGTACATTCTTTCCAGTGATTTATGCTATCACTGTGCCATACTGCATTATCGAATCCATGTGTATGAGTAACGATAATTTTAAATCTACATGTCTTTGTATCACCGTTTTTTGTATATGATACCGCAAGAATCTTTTCACCTACCGTATTCATATCCAATTCATCTGCATTTGTTGTATATCCTGTAATCTGCTCACTATAACCGTCTTCATAATATGCAGTTACCGTAATATCATCAACATTCAAAATTTCTCCTGCTTCATAAGCAGTTTTTTTCTTGTGGGCATCAAGCCTTGTCGGAGCAAGAGATGTATTATGTTCAATTACAAGCTTTCCGTCAGACAAAGCAATGTCATAATTTGATGTCACATCCTTTGAACCGTTTGTAATTGCTATACTGCTTACGCTGATTGTTCCGTTATCTGTAAGTGCCGTTGTACTTGCTTTAAGTGTAATCTCCGAAATACCATCGCCTTCTGTCAAACCGCTTACATTATATTTTGTGTTATCAATATCATTTCCCCATACTATCTTCTGGTCATCAACTTTAACTTCAAGATCTTTTTTCGCAATAACTACTTTCTTTTCACCTGTAACCGTGTCATAGTTTGACTTTTCAATCTTATAGCAGACGGTATATTCACCCGCATCGGTAAATACAGGATTATTTGTGCTGTAAGTTTTTCCGTCCGTACTGTAAGTTACATTTGTCGAAGACGGACTCATAACATCAACGCTTATACTATGCGGTTTGCCGTCATATGTGCCGCTGTAATCCGTAGCGTTATACAATATCGTGCCGTTTTCCACAGTAAGCGTAATTACAGCTTCACAAGCCGCATAATTTCCGTTTGCCACTGTTATAACTTTTACTTTAAAAATTCCTGTATTTTTAATATTTAAAATACTTCCGTCAAGTGTACCCTCACCGGTAACCGAACCATCAGTCTCTTTTGAAACCAAAGAATAGACCGCTGTACCTGCATTACTGTCGATTGTAAAGTATTGTGACACATCAATATCCGACTCATCATACTCAAGTCCTGTATCTGTTCCCGTAATACTGACAGGTGTAGCCGCTTTATTTTTAATTACCACTATACCTGTTGTCTCACATCCTACAGCTATTTCATAATCTTCTAATTTGCTAACATCAAAGCTCCATCTGAAAGTATTTTCTGCCGAAGGACTATCATTATAATCTCCCTCTAAAGTCCATGTAACATCAATTTCACCCGTAACAGGTTCCATGCTTCCGTCAAATGAAAGACCTGCCGTGTTTCCAAGTTCATCATTACTATCTAAAATACTGTCCTCTGTATAATATTGCGTAAATGTATTATCAGCAGGAACTACAGGTTTTTTTATGGTTGTAATCTTACGTTTATCTGATTCAAAGCCTCCTGTTGCACTAATAATTCCGTTTTTATCAACAACCTTTCCATCCACAAATTCTCTTCCGTTTATAAATATCTTTGTATACGGTGCCAATACATAACCTTCGGCAGGAGAAAATGTTAAATGTGCCTTATACTTAGCCGGATAGTAGTCCACCGTTGAACTTACAGCGTTTCCCTGTATATCCGTCCATGTGATTGCTGCATCTGCAATTCCCTCTGTATTACATTTTATATCTGTATCAAACTTTTCTTCTCCTTTTGGAGCATTGATTGTCGCATCAATCCTGTCTATAACTTTACCACTTAATGCATTTACGGCATATGCCATATCATCTTCTTTTGTTTCCAGCCAGATGTGGCATTTTGACAGGTCAATATCTTCAGATAAATTCAATGCCTCTTTAATATATGAAGATGTACATACATACTCTGCTGAATCCAACTCTGGGCTGCAATAAAACCAGTTACTTCCTCCGTCATTTCCCTGAACCATAAGAACCACACGACCTGAGCATTTTCCTTTTTTAGCAATAATCTTTCCTTCTCCGGCATCATAAGCTGCAAAACCAATATCTTTATTACCTCCGTCAAGTCGCAATGTCATAGCTGTTCCATCGTAAACAGTCCCCTTTGCCTCATCGGTCTGAGAGTAAAATGCTGTTGCTGATGATGCAAAAAGAACCGATGAAAGATTCAGATTGGAAGCCGCACGTACTGCACAAACATTCTCGGCACTTTCAAAGTACCTTGAGCCGACTTTATCACCGCAAACAGCTATAAGTGCATGATCTGTATCTGCCGTACGCAGCCAAAATGCACTGTCTTGACTGTTATTCCAAAATGTCCTCATTGGCAATATTATTTTGTCAAAAGTTCCTATCTTTATATCTAAATCACCATAACCGCCCCCAGGTACATATAATTTATCGGAAACAGTATATGAATCGGAATTCAATGTATCCCACATATTAAGAGTTGTAGCCTGCATCAGGGATTTTTCTGTCGCGGTAAATCTGCTGCTGTCAGCTATACTCAACAAATTTTGTCTGAGTTCACATGCACCGTAATGATCAGAACTTACTGTCGTAGGAACATAATCATAGTATGTATATGTTCCCATACCTTCTTGAAATGTTACATCATTATTATCAGGATTAAACTTGATTCCCGTTGCCAAAGGACTCACGGTAAAAATAACTGTATTATCACCATCTATATTGTTATCTTTTCCCAATATGTACCAAGAATATGCACCGTCTTCATTTTTACCTAATTCCAGCTTTCCGATACAATCAGGTGTTCCATCATAATGTAAAACCGAATCCATCAATTGGTCTTTTGTTGCAAAAACCGTACTGATTTCTGCCGGTACAGCATAAGTCATTCTGTCCTCATCTGTTGTCTCAAGCCATATCTGACAATTTCTCCAATCAATATCATCAGAAATATTTAATGCTCTCTGAATATCTGAAACTTTAACCGTATCCGTTTTGTCTATTTTTTTACTGTAATACCAGTCATTCGTTCCATCGTTTCCTTGTATCACAAGTGACACCGTATCAGAAATGCTTCCCTTTGTTGCCCTAATATATCCGTTCTCAAAGTTATAGTACACAGAACCTATATCCTTATTCTTTCCATTAATCCGCAGTCTCATCGCCGTACCCTCTGCGATTGTGCCATACACCGCAGAATCAGAAGTAGCTGCCGTGGCTGAAGACGCAAAAAGAACTGTTGCCAGATTCAGATTCGCAAGCGGACGTACTGCTAATTTTTCGTTCACATCATGACCTTCTATTCGATACGAATTCTGTATTTCATAGGGATTCGCAGTAAGTTCGCTAATTGAACCACCATATCGGGGTGTACGTGTCCAAAAAGGTTCTCCGACAGCCCAATAAATGCTGCTTGCTATTTTTTTTGTATTAGTATTTACTGCTATCAGCAGTTCTTTATGACTAAGATAATTATAAGAATCACAACCCGGAGCATATAACTTATCCGATATAGTATACCTTTTATAGTCTGAATCCTCTGTTGTTACTTTCACCTCATTCATTATAGCCTTCTCTGCATCGGAAAAGTATGTATCATTGTCATCTCTTACCATATCCTGAAGAACTTTCCTTAACTCACTTGCACCATAGTGACTTGCATATACTTCTTGCGGAGCATTATTTCCATAATTTCCGTACTCCTCCTTATATGTTTTTGTTGTCGAACCTGAAGATATGTCCTCAAATATCTGTTCTTTTTTTATGGAATCGGCTGCAAAAATAATTGTATTATCCTTTACATTATTTACACCCCCATCCTTTCCAAGAATATACCATTCCTGTATATTTCCGTCTTCATCATTACCAAATGCCAGTTTACCGACAATATCCGATATTCCTTTATAATTCGGTGTAAATGTCTTATCCATCAACTGTTCCTTTGTCGCATACGCCGTTACGCTCGGCTCCTTGCTTCCTGCTGCCGCCTGCACCTTGCTCACACTATGTGGCATAAACGGAACAAGTCCCGCCATTAATGCAGTTGACAGTATAACTGCCGTTCCTTTTTTGATTTTTTTAATTAATCTCATATAAGTCCCTCCTTTGTATATAAATATTATTAATATCAAACGCACAATAAAAGTATCACGAGAAGATAATATATCTTAACAATATTATACATTAAACAGCATAAAAAAAATGCCATTTGCACGAAATGACATTTTTTCAACACGAATGATATTAATTTGTCAGAACACAAATTTCATCACACTTATTTATTAATTTTCGATAATCCCAATATATCTTTTTGAACTGCCTCAAGATCTAAAACAGATATATCATTATTCCCTTCTGATAGAAGTGCTGCCTTTTCATATACTCCTGTTAATATATCAATTCCTAGAATAGATTTTTGTATTAATTCCATATCTAACACATCTATCAATCCATTTCCATCTGTATCTCCTTTAATTACCACCACAGCTTTATCCATAACACTGCCGCTTTTTATTAATTGAATCTCACAACCGGTACCTACTTTATCACTATTTGTTAATTCATTTCCATCCTTATCGCATATTTTTACATTATCAAATTTATCACTAACATCTTTAGCTGAAAGATTCTCTGATAATCCTAATACCAATTGAACATCCGAATTATATGTTTTATCAATTTTAATTTTTTCGTCTTTTACAACATCGGATAAAGTTTTCTTAGCCAAATTATTAAGTCTCAGAACTGTACCATCTTCACATATAACAATATATAAATCGCCTGTTTTTATATATTGTTTAACATTATTTAATATCAATTTCCCATCATATGAATACAAATTGTAATAATATGTGGTTGACTTATCTCCATCATATCTGTAATAATAGATTATAAAATATGGATATTCACTAGATGTATCTGTTAAAACAACATTTATATTTTTATTATTTTCATCATTATATAATTCATCCAGATTTATATCTACCTCATTACCTTCAGGGTCATACAACCCACATCTATTATCAATTTTATTAATATAATATCCTGTATCACCTATGTACTTAACTGTTTTATATATTATTTCTTTATATGAACCATCATTATATACATTATATTTTTTGCCGTCTTCCGTATAGTAGTAACTTGAATAATTTTTACTATCACAATACCATTCCATGTCAGGCATTTTTTCAACAATTTTTTCAGATGAAAAATCATACATTTTGTTTATTCTGTAATAAAATATTTTACTTGCTCCGTTAATATCAATATTTTTATCTACAACATCATATGAGCGGATTCCCTTATTATCATATCCCAAATTTCCTCTTAATACCTTGACATCAGTAAAGTTACTCTCTTTTGAAACAAATAAATAACAATCTTCTCCACTACTATTATATTCATATAAAATTCCTGCATTATATATTGTTTCATAGCGGTAATTTGAGGATACCCCTTTTATATTTTTTACCGTCTCATTACATAAATTTCTTATTTGCTTGATATCTTTTTTTATATTACCATTATTATAATAATACCAAGCATCTCCGTTATCATCTTCAAATACAGCACCATTATAATCTTTGGCATATTGCACAAATTTCATACTTTGCTGTGGCCAGCAATATCCGTTTGAATCTCTTATTATAGACTTTCCATTGCTATCTGTAACCTTTATATTATCCCCATACATAGAAAAATACTTCCAATTACCATCAATAAAAAACTGTTCGTCCATGTTCTCATTATAAAATACAGCTTTATCTTCCCTCATACTGCATATATATTCATATCTTTTATATCTGCCGTTTTCTACACACACTTTGCCTGTGTCAAAACTATAATATAATATAAAAGATTTATAATTGGAATCTATTCCTAAATCCAGATCAAAGCCTGTTTTACCCTGATACATTTTCTTACCGGTCATATCATATACAGATACACTGTCATCACTATGACTTATTATCATTCCTCTATACAATAATTGATAATCTTTTCCTATCAAGCTAACTCTTGTTACATTTTCATCAGAAAATACAAGAGTTCCATCCTCTTTTACCACTTCATATTTATATGTTTCATTTGCCTGTTTTGTATACAATCCATAGTATGCTTCTTCATTAATATTATATACTTGAATATCATCGTACCAATTCTTTTGCAAAAAACTTACTTCTGCTCCATTATAATCTATTGCTCCGATTTTTCCATCTTTCCCAACTAAAGCATAATTATAAAAAGAACCTGATAAATATCCGAAATAAATATTATCTGCTTTTACTGTTCCATCTTCATTCTTATTTTTTATATCTTTTTTGTTACCTTTTTCATCCATATATGTTATAACTGTATCTTCATTTACACTATAACAATAACGGCAATTTGTTCCGCTGCCTCTTGATGATTGTGCATCACTTAATAATACTACACCTTTTCCCCATATATTAGCTTCATCATACTTTTTATCGCTTATAATCTGAGCATAGTTATCCTTAATATACTTACTAGTATCATCTGTGCTTAAAACCTGCTCATCAGTAATTTGCTCTGCATTAATTTTCTCTGTTCTTACTATACTGTTAATGCCAATTGTACCTATGGCAATTGCCGCTGCCAGTATTGCCGATATGGTTTTTCTCAAAGTTCTTTTTACCATTTTATTTTCCTCCTATTCCTAAATATCCCCCAGCTGCTACACAACCGGGGGGATATTTATACTGCTCAATGCTGGTTAATCATTTCTATTCCAAGAATATTTTTCTGAACAGCCTCTATATCAAACACTGACACTTCATCTGCATCACTCAGCAAAGCAGCTTCTTTATATGCTCCCGAAAGTTCCTCTCCTACTCCAAGGATTGATTTTTGAATAGTCTCTATGTCAAGAACATCAATAGTTCCTGAACCATCTGTATCACCTTTTATAACAACAGTAGCACTATCTATAATGTCACTGTCATTAACAATCTGAATCTTGCAGCCTGTTCCTACAACATCGGTATTATTTAATTCAATATTATTGCAATCGACAATTCTGACACTTGCATTATTAAATACATTCTTTACGTCGGCAGCTGACACATTCTCTTCAACTCCCGTTACTATTTTTGACTCCAGTTTATCTGTCTGTGAAATAGTCAATATACTATCATCTTGCAAAATATCTTCCAGCTTATTATTCGTAAGAATATTTTTAACTTTTAATAATTTGCTTTTATCAAGTAAAACATATACAAAATTCTTACCATGATATACATCAATCGAATTCAAGGCATCTACTGCCTGCTCACCATTATATGTTATAACCGACTGTCCCCTATGCATATAGCCATATGCCAAAAGGTCATCACTTGGATAACTATACGAATATCCTTCATCTTCAAATATAACATTATCACCATCTACAATTTTCATTTTACTGGCTACTACATCACCCGGATATATTCGAATATTACTATAGTATCCTACTTTATTAGAACCTGGAAATACAAACTTCCGTGTTTCTGCATCAGATATATATTTTTTTAATATTGTACCATCTTCATCCACACCATATATAATTCCATATTTATCATAAATATATACTGTAGACCATTTACCTATATTATCTGTAAAATAATCATTATTTTGAGTAATCATCTTTACACTATATGTCTCATAATCAATATAATAAGTTCTTGCAAGGCAATATTTACATTCTCTTACAGTTCCATATTCATCAGTTATATTTTTTTCTACTTTTTCAAATATATGACAAAAATTGTCACCACTTTTTACAACCTCATTGTCTGATATTATATACTGGCTGTCTTCCTCAATTTTAGGTATCCTTACCGCATTAGCATAATCACTGTCATATGTTACTAATATTGTCTCATTATTATACTTGAATGTAATACCATACTCATTGATATTACATTTATAATCATCAATATCTGCTTCACTTCCTGCAGTTTCAGATAATTTATTGTCAGCTATTGATTTAACTTTATTAAAATCAATTTTTTTCTTTCCGCCATCATACAAAATGTATTTTGCATTGTCTATATCATCTTTAACAACTATACCGGAAGTATAAAATTCACTGCAGCCACCACTTATTTCAACTTTATGTTCAAACAGCCAATTACCTTCTTTATCATATATATTGTAGTCACCGTTACTGCATAATACGAGTCTGCTATCTCCGTTTCCATTATTTATAACATATGTAGAAACGTATCCAGTAAAATCAGTTTCTATACTCCTTACTTCATTAAAATCAATGTCATACTCTGTAAATTTTCCGTCACCAATTGTATAATAAGGTCCAAAACCATTACTGTTATAAATGTATTTCATACTTCCGTTGGTTTTCATTGTCATCCCCGTATCAAGGAAATAATATGTATATTCATTATTATTTTTTGTCCCAAAACATATTGCACGTCTACGTTCTCCTGTCTTAGGATAAAATCCATTATTGGAAACTGAGCTAATATCAGATGCTTCTTGCGAATATATAATTTTACCCGTTGTATCTATTATGTAACCAATATTATCATTATATAAATAAAAATATTTTTTTTCAGCGAATCCAATACTTTTTGTGTTTGATAATTGGAAAACACTTTCTCCGTTCTCATCAACCAATTCTATATTATAAGATTTTTCATCTGATTTATTAAATAATGCATAAAATATCTTTCCATCATATGATGTATACATATTTATTTTATCATAATTACCATTTGATCCTATTGCAACATCATTTCCATTAATATCTATTAGTCCCGGTTTTCCGTCTTTTACAACTTTTAGGTAAGTATAAGATGCACCTGTAAGTGTTCCGCTTATAATATCATACTTTTGATTTCCGTTATCATCTTTATTTTTAAGAACTTTATATACACCATTTTCATCTGCAAATCTAAATTCCGAATCTAACGTCAATTTATAATTATCATCATAATTACCCGTCTCATAATCATATGACTTTTTACCATTACTTATTAAAACAATATCATCACCATAACCAATGGCACCACAAATATTCTTTTCATCAGTCAATGTCATATACTTGTCATTGAAATAAGCAGTATCTGTGCTATCCGATGCCGAATTTAATTCTTTATTCTCCGATGCCTTTACATCATATGGCATAAAAACAGTTCCTAATGTTACAAACGTAATAGTCAATGTGCATACCATTGCTACTGTCTTTTTTATAAATCGCTTATTTAACATATTGTTCCTCCTTGTAAATTTATTCCATATACACTTGAAATATTAATTCCTAATAACAGCCAAAATATTGGATTTACCGTAACCATGCTATCATTAAAGAATGAATATATAACAAATGCAATTATTGATACTATACTAGCTGCCGCTATTTCTCCCAGATAATTGTTATCATGCAGCAACGATGCATTAATCAAGGAAACACTTTTAATACAATTAATAGACGCTAAAATTATTAATATAATTACAGCTGCCAATGCTATGCAACCTTCTTCCACAGCAGTCTGAAGATACATATTATGTGGTTTATCAATAACAAACCGACTGCTTCCATGTGTATTAGCAAGCCCTACATAATCATTTTGTGGAAAATAAAATGAAAATGTTCCCGCACCATGTCCGCATATAAAAGTATTCTTTAATAAAGGGATTGTATTAACCCACATATATCCACGACCTGTAAATAAACTATAAAATTGTTGTCCTTTCCTGTTCGTTATTGATACATTATCTATCATAGAACCATCCTGACCAACGCCGTAAAATCTACCATCTGAAATATAAAATATGAAACCATCCTTATATCCGGCATCTACAACAATCTGTTTATATGAATTCACACTAACACTTATCATATCAAAGAATTCTGCATTCAGATGTATGCTTCCATCCTTTTCAATTGCCTGAATCACTTGTCCATTTTCATCATAAAAAGAAAGATTATTATCTTTTACCTCTATTGTAAGCGTATGACTATCAGATATAAGATTTAATTTATTTTCTTCAATTTTAATATCTGATAATAAAAATATACCCTTGTTATCATCCACGGAATACGATGTATTTTTTATAATATTTGTGCTGACATCATATATTTTTCCATGGGTAAAGATATTAACAATCAACAAAATAATTGCTGTACTTATAGGTACGACCAGAATTTTGCACCATTTCCACAATGTACTTTTCGACTTTACCACTTTAATAAAATATGTTGTTGCAATCACTATAATTTCCATTATCATTAAATAAAATGATGCCGACGATCTGGCACATAATATTGAAAAAATCATTCCTGATGATAATATTCCATAGATTACATTATGCAACATTCCTTTTGCTCCAAGAAAAAATACGAGTGAAAATGGCAATAATAGCAAACAAAATCCACCATAATAATTGGGATTATAAAATGTTAATGACGTCATATCTGTAAATTGTGTTACCTGTAATGTGTCCGCAATATATCTATATTCTTTAGATGATATAAATATTTTTACAAACGGTATTTCTAATAAAGGTTTATAAAAAAATTCTACGCAATTCAATATAATTGTTATACTCATAAGGATACAAATCATGTTCTTTAAACACTTACAGACACTTTCGTAACAAAAATAATTCATGCCCCCGACAAATATCACCATATATGATATAAGTACATATGCACTTTCAAATTCTGATGGACTTCCACTTTTTACCACAGCCGTATATTTTGAAAAAGCTGCTGATATTATTGTCATAACTATGTACACAAGCACACATATTAAAAACTTAATGTTACCCTTATATCGTACAGGTGTATTTTTTAATACATTATCCGGAAAAATATTTTCTCCGACAATCATAACAATAATTAATACTGCCATAGTAATTACTATTATCGACTTACAATATAAAAACACATCTACTATATATCCCTCGGTATTTTGAAAGTATTTAGATGATACATCATCTAATTTTATTACTTTTAATTTTGTAATCCATGGCAGAACAAGCATAAATATCATTATCAAAAATGCTTCAACATTCTTATAAAATGAAATATCTCTATTTTTCTTCATTATACATTTATATGCTTTTTCACCATCCTTTTCTCTTGTAAATCAGCACACACACCACAGCTATAACAACTGCCACCATTACAGCTATTACAAAAGTTGTAATTAACACAATTTTATTTTTACTGTTTTTATGCGCCAATAAATTAACTTTTTCCTGATTTTCGCTTTTATTATCACTAACACTCTCTGTAATATCTTCAATACTGCTTATGCTGTCTGATTCATATGTTTCTTTTTCATTTAAAGCATTCTGCTGTATGGTGATTTGTTCATCATCTGATAACAAATCACCATCAGAATTATATTCTCTCAAACCTACAGCATCATCACCGGCTATCACTCCGGCAGATAAATTCATAACATATTCAACATTAGAAATATATCTTACGGACGGTGTAACTGAGCCATCCTGAATAACAATTTTACCTGCCTTTAGTACATCTTTAATTCTTTCCAATGTATCTATATTTTCTTTAACATCAAATACCAATGAAAATAAATCTGTACTACCTTTCTTTAAATGTTCTTCAACATCCACATACTGATATTTTACATTGCCATTTTTATTTACATCTATATGAGAAAATCCCATACTTCCGGTTTTCTTTGCAATTTTTTTTACAGTTTCTATCTCAGGTTTTACAACATCCGAATCATAAACAAGTTCAATAATCATAGTCGTTATATCACCTGTAAATTGATCATTATAATTATCTAAAGAAACCGTTATACTCATCTTTTCATTATCCGAATATGATTCCGCATCCGTTGTTATGTTTATATTAACTATCTGCTCTGATTCGGTATAATTTTCCTTCGCATTGATTTTATCTGTAAATCCGAGTATTAATATATTCACAAAGCATATAATTATTATTATTTTTTTATATTGATTCATTATTACTACGTATCTTTTTTCTTTTTGAAACTGTCACAGAAAATATTCCCGCTGAAACCACAAGCATTGCTATTATTACCATAAGTAATGATGTATCACCTGTTTCAACAGAAGAATTTCCATCTTCATTATCAAATATTGTATTATCCGTATCAGAGTCATTGCCAATATTATTATCCTCATTTATGAGTCTATTAATTGTATTTTCAAGATTCTCAAGAGATACAATATCTACCTGTGCCTTTTCAACATCAGATAATTCTTCATACAAATTTCTTAAAGCTTTTATTGAATCGGCATCACTCTTTGTAATTTGCTTATCCAAAAGAACTTTTAATGAACTCTTATACGAATTAACCGCATCCCATGTCTTTACATTAACCTCTAAAGATGTTTCCTTTAAAACTTTATTTCCTATATATGTAATCACAATCTTCTGTATTCCGGCCTTGCTTAAATCATCACCGGAAATCTTTACAAATTCTGTTATATTTTCTCTCGTTCCATTATTATATACAGCTTCTACTTTTAAACCGTCAGGAACAAACTTTTGACCTTCAAGATATATAGTCTGAGGCATATCTACAATATCTATATCAACAAGTATCTTTGCCTTGACCTCATAAGTAAATGTCTGCTTAACTCCGTCAATAACAACTGTCGCAACTGCATCTCCTACTTTGCTTGTATCAGCTGTAACCATATCATCTATAACTTTGACAATACCTTTGGTTCCATTGTTATATACAACATCTGCTGTTATATCTGATATGTCAAGCTTCATTCCCTCGGTTACACTTTTTCCTTCTGCACCATTAAGCGTGAAAGAGATTGCTTTTTTTGCAATTACATTAACATTAAACTTAGCTGTCAGACCTTCTACTTTAACTATAACATCTATTTTACCAACTTTATCTGTGTTATATATAAGCATATCCTGTGTTACCGCAATATTCTTAACACTTCCGTCGTTATATGTAATATCTGCAGACATTTTTTCTGTGTTGATTTCATTTCCCTCAAGAACATTTACTTCGTCAACTCCATTAAGCTTAACTGACTGTGGTAACTTTTCAACCACATTAATCGTAAATGAAGTTGTCATATTTCCATAAGTTACAGTTACAATCTTTTTTCCAACTGTTGTAAAATCGACTTTGCTGCACATATCCGACGTTACATTGATTAATTCACTCGTATTGTTATTATACATTGCTGTTATTTTTGCTCCTGTAACATCAAGTGTTCTATTACCTACAACATAATTAACAACATCTGGTTCTGCATTTATACTAATGCTTTCCAATGATTTTTGCTCTACAGTAATATCAAATGTTTTTGTTATATTTCCAATCTTAACCTGAACTGTTGCAATTCCGACTTTATCTTTATTATAAGTAATCATATCTTTTGTTAATTTTATATTTTCAGACGTACCATCATCATATATAACATCAGCTGACATATCTGTAATATCTAAGTCGGTTCCTTCTATAATTTTCTTATTATCAACACCACTTAATTCAAAATCAATCATCTGTTTATCTACAACTTCAATTTCAAATACAGATGTTTTTCCATCATAATTTACTGTAACTGTTTTCTTGCCAGGTGTGGATAAATCAACATCACTACACATATCTGATGTTAAATCTACCTGTTCTGTTGTTCCATTTGTATAATGAACCTTTATTTTTCCTCCTGTTACATTTAATGCACTACTACCTGTAAAATAAGTTGTTTTTACAGGCTTTTCTAACACTTCAATTTCTGATACTTCTTTTGCTATTACATTAACAGTTGCTGGTGTAGAATTAACAGTATATGCGTATTTGTCTCCCTTAGGAAGCTTAAAATTTTTCAATATAAGCCTGCTATCATCTACATCAAAAGATACCGTACTGTTCTCCTTTACATCATCCTTTACCTTCAAAGTAAAACTATATATATCTGATGTTGCATTATTCCCTGATTGTTTATATATTCTCTTAACAACATCTTCATCATCTGGATCATAAGATACTGCTGATTTTACCTTTTTTTCTAATGCGTAATAATTAATTCCTACATTATTTACCAGTCCTCCCTCTTTTGACACAAACTCAAATATATCTGTATCAATAGGAACTGCCACCTGATACTCGGAAATGAGAGGATTTGTGTCTCCTTCAATACTTGACTTAAAACTATCAATTGAAACAGTTACCTTAACCTCTTCTCCCGGTCTTAACTCTGCCTTATCAGTTTTAACGGAAAGAGTAACATCTGGTTTTGAATCATCTGAATTTGCTTTAACAAATGAAATCCCCAGACTATTACATAATCCAACAATAAGAACAAGTGATAAAAATAATGCTAATATTTTCTTTTTAAATATTCTCTTAGACATAATTTTCCTCCTATCTTATATTTTACTTAAAATACTTTTTGCACCTATATAGGTGCAAATTCATCTTACTACTTACGCATAATAAAGTCAATTGCTAATTTGATGAGTATTTTTATAAATTTACCATTTTATTGTCAGCAAATTATGAAAGGCTTAGTGTGAGGAATTTTATGGATGAAAAATATGAACAAAATTTTGGAAAAAACATACGTCAAATAAGAAAAAAGAAAAAACTAACACAGGAACAACTCGCTGCACAACTGCAAATTAATGGATGTGATATAACTCGAAGTGCACTTGCAAAAATTGAAGTTGGACAACGCCATTTATATCCGGATGAAATACGTACTCTTAAAGAAATATTAGATGTAACTTTTGATGATATTTTTTACTTTGATTAACTAACTCTACAATAATTTAAAGGACTGATGTTCAATAGACACTTTCATCCATTGAACATCAGTCCTTTAATTGCTTTTTCTTCAGTTTTCTCACCGCCTTCACCACAAATAACAAAAGGCTCCCGCAGGAGCCTTTCTGACTATGGGCTTCTCAAGTTTCCATAGTGCAATCACTAGGTATAGTATATTCTTTTCAAATAAATTCGCCAAGAAAAATATACCTATTTTAGTTTATGTAAATTTCACTAATATAATTCATCTATTGTATTAAATATACATAAGTTTCTGTTTCATAACTTTTTATCCCTACTTATTCCACAGAATTCTTTCGTTCCCTGTTTTCAGCTCCTGCCGTCGTTCCGGATGATGATTCCTCCGATGCTTTTGTTGTGGGATTCTCACCTGTTCCGGTCTCGCCCTCTGTCGGTTTTTCTGTCGGCTTTTCAGTCTCTTCCTCTTTCTTTAATACAGTAAGAGTAACCTTCCTGCTTGTATAACCTTCTTTCGGATCAATGAAACTATACTCTATTGTATACACGCCAGGTGTCACATTAGCGTCTTCAATAGAAACTTCATCACCATTGGCATTTTTTATTACATAATCCAAATCTTCATCATAACCTATAGAGTTCGTTGCCTTAACACCGTTCCATATGTCAAAAGCACCTTCCGATTCTGTAACAGTCACATTATCTGACGGAACTTCTATCTTAGGTTTCTGAAGCCCGTTTACCTGATAATTTGCATATCCGAAAAATGCGATATTCATATCTACATAACCATCAATGCCGTCTACAGTATTAGTTACGCCGTACTGCCACATATCAAAGTGATAGTCAAAGTTCGGAAGCACATCGCCATACTGCCAGCGTCTTGATGTATAGTAATAATCGCCAAGGTATGCAGCCATCCATACTTTATACTTATTAGAAATCTGTGCACCATTAAATGCATCATACCAGCGGTATTTATTAGAATATACCATTGGTTTATAACCTGAAGCTGCTATTACATCACAGAATGTCTCACATACTTTTGTAATAGTATCATAGCTGCCATCGCCATATGCTAATTCCCAGTCAAATGCAACCGGATATGTAATCTGATATCCTCTTATAAGATTTACACAGAAACTTGCCTCCCTGTATGCAGTCTCAACGTCTCTTGCTCCTGAATAAAAATATATGCCGACCTGAATTCCATTAGCCAGAGCACCCTGGATATTCTGCTGGAATTTTCTATCTTCATAAAGTCCGTCGTCACCGCCGCCGCACTTTATCATGGCAAATGTAATTCCTGAATTGGCAACCCTTGTCCAGTCAATATCACCCTGCCATCTTGATACATCTATACCATGAACAAGCTGTCCGACTTCATATATCTGATCAGACTTTGGTGCTTCTGGAGCAGGCGGATCTTCTATAACTTCGTCTTCATTACGCTCTGGTTCAGTCGAATTATCATCAACTATTTCCAATTCTTCAATTGGAATAATCTCAATATCGCCTGATTCAATCATATCTGTAATCTGTTCTTCGTTCATATCCTGGGGTGCAACTTCCTCTTCTGTTTGCTCTTCTGTTACTTCCTCAGTGTGCTCAGTTGTTGTTTCTGTAACAACCGCCTTTAATGTAGCAGGTTCAGTCTCTGTAGGAACTGTCTCTGCAACAACAATCTGTCTGTTATTATTTGCGTGATTAACGTAAACCGCCGTTGCAACTGTTCCTGTAGTTCCAACAGTAACGACGCAGCCCGCTATTATACATGCCTTCGCATGTGTGACCGCCATAATTTTACAAAATCCCGTAAATTTCTTTCCTGTAAGTGCCAGCTTACTTACTGTCTGTGCCAGCCAATTTTTCAAAATAAAACCTCTTTTCCCCTCAGCAGAAACCTGCATATATAGCAATAATCTGCATTAGCATATAATTATTTTACAGTTAGTATATTTTATATACTCGCTATATCTGACATACTACACCATAAATCCGCTTAATTCAAGGGTTTTTTCACATTTAATACAATTTTGGATAATATTATACATATTTATACAATTATTAATTAAATACAACTCTTATAGTTGTACCCTTACCGACTTCACTCTCAAGTTTCAGTTCAGCATTAGGATGTTTTGCAACAATATGCTTTACAATAGCAAGGCCAAGACCTGTTCCGCCTGTTGATTTTGAACGGCTCTTATCAACTCTGTAGAAACGTTCAAATATGCGTTCCTGATGTTCTTTCGGAATTCCTATTCCGTTATCCTTAACTTCAACAAATGTTTTACCATTATCTTCATCAACCGTAACTTCAACTTTTCCACCTGGATTATTATATCTTATAGCATTATCGCAAAGATTATATATAAGTTCGTCCATCATCTGTCTGTTTGCCTTAACTGTCCGGTTGCTTCCTTTAATTGAAAGAGTCACATTATGTTTATCCGCACTCATCTGAAGCATATCAACACAGCTTTCTGCAATTTCATACAGATTAACATTCTCAAATATATCCTCTCTTACCGTAACATCAAGTTCTGATAATCTTATTATATCATTGATAAGTGTGAGAAGCCTGTTAGAGCTTTTATGTATTTCTGCTGCAAAACGGACAACATCACCATCGCTTGCCATACCACTCTCTATAAGCTCAGAATATCCCGAAATTGAAGTCAGCGGAGTCTTTAACTCATGTGATACATTTGCAGTAAATTCCTGTCTCATATTGGCATTTCGCATAATGTCTTCATGTTGTTTTCTGATTGTAGTCACAAAAGGAACAAGCTCCTTATAAACTTTTATAGAATCCGAGGCATCAAGATTTCCCGCAAGTCTCTCTATCGGTCCTACTATACTCTTAGTAAGGAAATTTGATAAAATCACACACAAAATAAACAAATTCACACAGAGAACAAGCATAACAGGAACCGCCTTTGCTATAACACTCGTAAGACTGCTCACTTCCTTTGAAACACGCAAAACACAGCCATTATCAAGCCTTACCGCATAATAAAAAGCACTTTTCCCCATTGTCTCTGATTTTCTTATTGCCTCACCACTGCCATCTTCAAATGCTTTCGCAATCTCTGGACGCTCCCTGTGATTTTCCATATAACCGACATCTGCATTTGTATCATATAAAGCTTTTCCTGATGCATCCACAAACGTTATACGAAGATGTGAATTATTATTTTGTAATGCCGATTCCATACTGTTGTTATCGGGGTCAGTCACTATCTTCCATGCATCAGAATTAACCATCAAATCAGTATATGTCTTTAAATCTCCGACGACTTCCTTTTTTATAAGTTCATAAAACACAACACTTGATATTGCTACAGTTGCAATTATTGCGAGCAGTGTAAGAAGCATATATTGAATATTAATTCTTTTTTTCAAACCCATAATCAGCCTCTGTCATCTACATCAAGGTAATATCCTACATTTCTTACTGTTTTAATATAACATCCTACAACGCCCAGCTTTTGTCTGAGTGTCTTAATATGGACATCCAAAGTACGCGACTCACCCTCATAATCTAAACTCCAAACTTTTTCCATAAGATTATCTCTTGAAAGAACAATTCCCTGATTTATTGCAAGATACCTAAGAAGTTCATACTCCTTAAAGGTAAGCTCTACCGGCTTATCATCCACATATGCAACATGCTTTTCATCATCTATAAAAAGCAGGCCTATTCTTATAAACTTTTCTTCTTCCATTCCACCCACACGGCGGAGAAGTGCCTTGACTCTTGATATAAGCTCCATTACACCAAATGGTTTTGTAAGATAATCGTCAGCTCCCATATCAAGCCCTTTTACTTTATCTATCTCTGTAGTTTTGGCTGTGACAAGTATTACTGGAACTCTTCTTGTCTCCGGTGTGGCACGCATTTTTGTAAGAATCTGAAGCCCATCCTCATCAGGGAGCATAATATCAAGAAGAATAAGGTCAGGTATACGCTCAATCACTTGCTTATGAAATTCCTTTCCACTTGCACACTCTACAATCTGATGTCCTGCATTCTTCAATGCAAAGCTTTCTATTTCGCTAATATTCTTATCATCTTCAACTACATATATGAGTGCCATAACTCCTCCATTCCGCATACCTGCCAATTAATCATCAAGCTTTGACTGCTGCAGGCTGCATATCATTTTCAGTAAATTTTCTTGTCTCAGGTAACTTATATTTTTCCTTATATAAAGCATACTGTTTTCTGAATTGCTCATTATCTTCACGTTTCATGATTCCAAGATACTCATGTGTCTCAAAACCTTCCTGCTTTATCTCAATTATGCAGACACCGATATTAGAGCAATGGTCTGCTATTCTTTCATAATTAGTAATTATGTCCGAATGTACAAAACCAAGTTCAATTGTACATTTGCCTTCTCTGAGCCTTCGTATGTGACGTGCTTTTAATTCCATGTTCAAATCATCTATAACTTCTTCAAGCGGCTCAACTTTTGTCGCTTCATTGATATCTTCTGCCTTAAAAGCATCAAAAGCCATATTTACAATATCTCTTACTGCCTCTGTAAAAATTCTTAGTTCAAGTGCCGCTTTTTCTGAAAAATGCATGTTTTTATCAAACATTTCCCTTGCTGCATTTACAAGATTGCATGCATGATCTGATATTCTCTCAAAATTTCCTATGCAATGCAGAAGCATGTTAAGCGTCTCTGAATCCTGCTCTGTCAAATCACGGCTGCTTAATTTCATAAGATATGTCCCAAGTACATCTTCATATTTATCAACACGTTCTTCTATATCACAGACATCACCGGCTTTTTCTTCACTAAAATCTGAAAACAAATCTAGTGATTTAAACAATGCTTCTCTTGACAAATCAGCCATATTATTAGTTACCATTCTGCAATGTTCCATCGCAAGGCTTGTCTTATCAAGAAAACGCTCATCAAGAAGGTCAAAATCCATGTTGGCATCAATTGTTTCTTCTCTTTCCTTATCATCCCTGACCGAAAGACATGCAAGTTTCTCAAGTCCCTTGCCAAACGGTAAAAGAATTATTGTTGCAAATATATTAAATACACTGTGAATCGTTGCAATTCCTACAGGTGTAGCTCCCTGTGACAAAAATTCAAAATGTATAAATGCATTAATAAGATAAAACAGACACATAAAAACAAGTGTACCAATTATATTGAAATAAAGATGAACAAGTGCTGCCCTCTTTGCATTTTTCTTAGCTCCGATAGCTGAAATCATCGCTGTGACACATGTACCGATATTCTGACCCATAATAATAGGAAGTGCTGTTGCAAATGTAACGCTTCCTGTTGCACACAAAGCCTGAAGAATACCGACAGAAGCCGATGAGCTCTGGATTATTGCTGTAAGTACAAGTCCCGCAAGCATACCAAGCACTGGATTTGAAAACATGGTAAGTATATGTGTAAATTCCGGCACATCTGCGAGCGGTTTTACAGCCGAACTCATTGCTTCCATTCCATACATAAGAATTGCAAAACCTACAAGTATTTTTCCGATGTCATGCTTTTTTTCTTTTTTACAGAACATAATCATAATAACACCGATAATTGCAAGAATCGGAGAAAATGACATTGGTTTCAACATGTTTATAAAAAAACTGTCCCCTTGTATTCCTGTAAGACTTAACAGCCATGATGTAGCTGTTGTACCAATATTGGCACCCATAATAATTCCGACTGCCTGATGCAGCTTCATTATTCCGGAATTAACAAAACCAACAACCATAACTGTTGTTGCAGATGATGACTGGATAACGGCAGTAACTCCGGCTCCGAGAAGTACACCCTTAATCGGATTTGAAGTAAGCTTTTCAAGAATTGACTCGAGCTTTCCTCCTGATGTCTTAGAAAGTCCCTCACCAAGCAGATTCATTCCATACAGGAAAAGTGCCAGACCGCCAATCAATGCTATTGCATTAAAAATACTCATATGTTTCCTCCATACAGGTGAAAATCACCTTAAATGCTTTACTTATTTTTTACATTTTGAAGTATAATTCAGCCATCTGAAATCCATATCAAATTTATGTAAAATCTATGTAAAATTTCATATGGATTTTACTTTCCTTTTTCTCCGGGATGAGTTCCGGTTATTGAAAATATTACCCATTCAGAAATATTGGTTGCATGGTCTCCTATCCTTTCAAGATATTTTGCAACCATCAGCAAATCTGTTGCCTGCTCCCCAACATCGACATTTTCATGAATCATCTGTACAAGCTCTGTTTTTACTTTTGAAAACAGGTCATCCACAACATCATCTCTTTTAATTACAGAGTCTGCCTCTTCGATATCTTTATTTACAAATGCTTCAATGCTCTTTACAAGCATAATCATTGTCTCTTTTGCCATCTGCTGTATGTGTTCAAGCTTTTTAATATATGATTTATCTGCAAGTGCAATTGTTATCTCAGAAATATCTGTCGCATGGTCACCTATTCTCTCCATATCAGTAACCATCTTTAATGCAGACGATATAAGCCGTAAATCTTTTGCAACAGGCTGCTGCTGTAAAAGGAGTTTCAGACACAAATCCTCAATCTGTCTTTCCTGCTGGTCAATTTCATCATCAGACTCAATAACCCGGTTTGCAAGTTCAACATCCTGATTTACCATTGCTTTGACTGCTGTCTCAATTGACTTTTCAATCATGCTGCCCATCTCAATAAGCTCATTATTAAGTCTTACAAGTTCCCTGTCAAATCTGTTTCTCATAATAAATCTCCATTCCATTATATATGACTGTGCATATACTAACAATGGAATGTAAAATCTACTATCATGTTTTTGTAAAATACACGTAAATTATGAAAAAGCGACAGGAATCTATATGAATTAATGAACCCTGATTACACCTGCAATTTCTGATATGACAGACATTCCTTCAAATATTGCCATTGCATCATTAAAATTCTTTTCTTCAACTTCATCGGTTATAATTACAAGTTCTGCAACACCGCTGTTTCTTCTCTTCTGCACAACCTGTGCTATACTTACATCATTGTTGCCAAGTACACTAGCAATGTTGGCAAGAACACCCGTTTTATCCTTAGCTTTAATTCTTAAAAAGAACTTACTCTTTGTCTCCTCAATTTTCTTAACGTATAACTTTTTATAACAGCTGCATCCAATTCTTCCGCAGCAATCACATACAATATCTCTCATAACATCGATTATGTCACCCATAACAGCACTTGCTGTTGGCATCTCGCCGGCTCCGCGTCCCATAAACATAGCATCGTCCATCGCATCACCATGTACAAATACGGCATTAAATGCATCTTTAACTGTTGCAAGAGGATGATTTTCATCTATAAGCATAGGATGAACTTTCACCTCTATCTGACCGTCTACATTTCTTGCAACACCCAGAAGTTTGATTACATATCCGAATTCTTTTGCATATCTTATATCATCAGCGGAAATTTTTGTGATTCCCTCTGTGTACACCTGTGAAAATGTCACTCTTGAATTAAATGCTATTGATGCCATGATTGCAATCTTTCTTCCGGCATCATAACCTTCTACATCAGCCGTTGGGTCTGCCTCTGCATAGCCAAGTTCTGTGGCTTCTGCAAGTGCATCTGCATAATCCATTCCTTTTTCTGTCATCTTCGTAAGAATATAATTAGTCGTTCCGTTGACAATTCCCATAACTTCAGTTATATGATTGCCCGCCATGCTCTGTTTTAATGGGCGAATAATCGGAATTGCACCTGCTACAGCCGCTTCAAACTGAAGGTCATTACCTGATTTTTCAGCCGCAGACATAACCTCTTCCCCATATTCAGCAAGTAAATCCTTATTAGCTGTAACTACCTGCTTTCCGGCATTTAATGCTTCGATAACATATTTTTTTGCCGGTGTAATTCCACCCATAAGTTCAACTATAATATCTATTTCAGGATCATTTATTATTGAATTCCAGTCATCCGTAAGAATCTCTGACGGTATTCCCTTACGCTCTTTATTTACATTTCTTACAAGCATCTTTTTAATGACAAGTCTGGCACCTGTCTTGTGAAAAATGTCTTCCTCCATTGCCTGTGCGAGTTTGTATACACCGCCTCCGACTGTTCCTGCTCCCAAAATTGCCGCATTAATAACTCTGTTTTCCATTTTCTTCTCCTTTAATTAATTCCATACACTTCTTTTATTGAAACAAGTGCATCAATAAAAATTCTTCCTGTTATTTTTTCCTCATTTTTCCTGAATTTATCAAGCATTTCTTCTGCCTTTGTCATTTCATTATTTTTTATGTACATTTTATAGTCAACTGCAGCATTATAACAATCCGAAAATGCATAATAATTTTCTTCTTCTTTAGTTATCTTTCTTCCCACACCCTTGTTGTACTCTATCTTGTCAGTCAACATTCCGTATTCATTATCTATAAAGCACTGGAAAAGTGTTTCTTCGCTATAACCTTTCTGCCGTCCGGTAATTCTGAACACATCCTCCATGATATTTGATGTGAGTGGAATAATAACAAGAACTGCTATAACCGTAACGGCAATCATTAATTTTACCTGAAGCGGTCTTTTGCTTTTTTTAATTTTTTTGTTCATCATCAAACATCCTCCTTGAAAGAAGCGTTATAATATCTGTCTGTGATTTTTCTGGCAAACCTGTTATATCATCATCCGTAAAATTACAGTATGCTTTTAAAAACATATATATCTTATCTGTTATGTCATCAATATATGGAACTGACTCTTCAGCCCTGTTTCTGTATCTGCTGGTGTTATTTATTATGTCTTCTGCATTTCTTATTGCCCTTGACGCATTTGACAGTGCAGTCTCTGTATAATACGAATTTTCCTGTCCCGGGTCATACAACGAACAGATGCTTACTCTCAAATCCCTGTAATAATATGCCATATTATAAAAATCTGACCAGCCATATCTCTCACTGCTGTCAAGAGTACGCTCGGCATCTCTGTCTAAAAGATAAAGTCCCGTATAATTTTCATCATCGAGCATCTTATTAAGCTGTAACTGTATTATTTTGTTATTTTTTTTATTTTCTTTTCTGTTAATGGCATGAGCCAGGTCATATCCGCCAAGTGCCTGATTCCAGACTATAGCGGCCGCTATCGCTATTATAGCTATAACCATGGCAGTAATCGGTGCCATATATTTTACAAACCACTTGCTATTGCTTACTACCTGTTTTCTTGTTTTATTAAACTTACTATCATAATTTTCCATGTCTGAGACATGTTTGGCATTTTCCTCATTAAGCGAACCACAATTTGGACAATATTTCTGGTTTAATTGTATCGGTGCCCCACATTTACTACATTTCATATACCTTAACGCTCCTGATAATTTTTATAATATTTATCTTCGTAATCTTTTCCTGCTTTGTAATCATAATAACCATCAGGGTAAAGCGATATCATAAAGGAGTCTATTTCTTCCTGTGTAATTCCCGCTTTATTTTCCAGAAAATCATATGCCGATTCGACCCATCCGTCTACAATCTTTTTTTCATCGTCACTGCATGCAAGATAATATCTGCCCATATAGTCTGATTTAATATTTTTTGAAAAATAAACCAAATCCAGCGACCTTCTGAAACCAGAATCGAATTCATATTCGCTCAGCATATCATTTTTATTATATATATCATTCACACGCCTGTAGTAACTGCCATACAATGTTATAAACGAATAATGATTCCATTTCCGGATAACACTGCTGTTCCCCTTATAACCATCTACCAATTCACTTACAGTATTGTAATCAGCTTTTGCATAAGCTTCATCCAGCTTAGAAACATTATTGTTATACCACTCAATTGACTGGTGAATCTTTTTTCGCTCTGCCGAAGAATTATTATCAGCCCGGTACCTCATAAATCCCCAAAAAATCCCAATTAAAACAGCTGCCGCAATACATATAATTATGATTGCGGCACTCTTTAATACACTTGAAAAACATATTTATTAGCCTCATCATCCAGATTATCCATCTGCGAATTCATCTTATAAAGATTATTCATATATTCAGCTTCTGAAGCATCATACTGCATAGCATTACAATATGGACATGATGTGGCTTTATCATCAATTTCAGCCCCACAATTTCTACATACCATCATATACGGTCTCCTCATATTTCATATTAAAACCTAAAATAATTGTATCATATATAACCGATATAAAAAAGGGGAACATTTTCATTTGTTAGTATTAATCATTTACTGTTTCTATCTTTGTAACTTTAAAATCAAGAAATTCTATTGCATTTCTGATTTTGTCATCTGAAATTTCAGTGCTGTACTCAACAACTGCCATTTTCTTTTTAAGGAAGACATGACATGCAACACCATCATATTTATTTATCGCGTTCTCTATACTGTTCTTACAATTGTTGCAATGCATTCCCTCAATATAAACATGCTTTTCGCCTATCTTTGGCTCAGTAAGCTTCTTATCCTGTGATGGTACACTGTCCGAACCGCCGCCACAGCATCCACCTTCACCCTTGAAATGTTTCTTTGACGAAATCACTGCTGCAGCAACAATAACAATTAAAACTGCTATTATAATAATAGTACCCATATTTTCCTCATTTCTACGGACATAGTATCATATATCCGGTTAGTATATTCTAACCCGAATAATATCACTAAAACTCCTCAAATACAAGCGGCTTTTTCACATATTTTTCTATATCAATCCCATCTGGATTTTTAAGCATGCCTTTTAAGCCGTCAAGCTGACTGCTGTCTGATTCTTTTATAAGCTTTACAAGCCCCTGTGTTATAAGCATTGCTCCATATTTATTAAAATGAGTATCTTCTGATACTGTTTCTTTCTTCTGCATTTCACTGTTAAAATCGTCAGGCCATATACCTTTATTACAACCCTTTTTTATAGAAGTTATCCAGTGAATTTTTTCTTTTCCGATTTGTTTATAAAGCCCGCATGAATATGCAAATAAATCAATCACCGGAACTTTTGCCTCTTCTCCTAACTGCTTCATTGCTCTTATATACGCAAAATTATTGCCGCCATGAAGCCCTGCTCCGTCTTTTATATTGCCATTTGCATCATATACTGTTCTTGCAGGAGCTGTCACAAATACAGGAACTGCACCTTTTTCTCTTGCCATATCGACAAATTGTTTTAAAAACCAAAGATACGTTCCCTTTGAACCGTCTGCTGAATATGGATAATATGTATCATGCGGATAGCTTTCAAGAATTTTGTATACACTATCTAAAACAGCCTGCTTATCCTTAACATTTTCATCTTTTCTTAATGCATCAATATATTCAGGCGGTATATAATCCTTGGGCATGGCCTCACCCGGTATAATAGGAAATCGTCCGTCACTGTCAGGCTCTCCGAGTGGTGTCAGCCTGTTAAACATTGTCTTATATTCTTTACTTGCATCATCATTGTGACAGAACTCTATTAACAAATAATCACCTGCACTGATATTTTTTTCAATATTGTCAAATCTGCCCTCGTTAATAAAAAGCCTTGAACTTCTGCCACCTTTTGCATCGTTTACAACTTCAACACCATCTTTTATAAAAAAAGGCAGAAACTGTCCCCAGCCTGCAATAAATTCTTCTTTTTCGTAATTCTGGACTATCGAGTCGCCCGCAAGATATATCTTCATGTTAATTTTACTCCTGTAATTAATATACCGGTCGCCTTATATATTTTATATAAGCTTCATCAACTTACAATTCTTAATTCCGGCTTTCCAGAAATTTTCAAGCGGTTCATTCTTAATCTGGCATACTATGCTTGAATTCATGGCACCATGGCCTACTATAAGCACATCTTTGCCATCTTCAAGCTGCGGTCTTACAGCCTGCTCCAGAAATTCGCCTGTTCTTGCAAACAACTGCTCAAAACTTTCTCCATTTTCAACCGGAATATAATTTACCGGGTCTTTAAATAATACATTTATAGGACAATCCGGTATTTCAAATGAATTTTCTATTCCTTCATATGTTCCAAAACACATTTCCATAATTCTGTCATCATAGATAATCGGAATATTTCTGGCGGAAAGAAATATCTGTGCCGTCTCTTTTGCACGTATCAGAGGAGAGCAGAAACATATATCAAAGTGTATATCTTTATATTCTTCTGCCGCCGCAGCTGCCATTTTACGTCCTTCATCATTCAATGGTATATCTGTCCGCCCCTGTATTTTATGTTTTTCATTCCAATCTGTCTTTCCGTGCCTCATAATATAAAGACTTCCGTGTTTTTCATTTGCCAGTGTCATACAAAGCCATTCCTTTATAAAATATGTTAAAACTATTAAGTTCCAAATTTATCTGAGTATTAAAAGTACAAGTATGCCAAGTACAATTCTGTACCAGCCAAATACTTTGAAATCATGCTTCTTGATATATGACATAAGAAACTTAATTACAAATACCGAAACAATAAATGCAACCAGTGTACCGATAACCAAAATAACAAGCTCGCTTCCAGTCATTGCAACGCCTGCTGCAATATATTTAATTACTTTAAGAAGACTGGCACCGAACATTACAGGTACAGCAAGGAAAAAAGTAAATTCTGCTGCTGTTGCCCTGGAAACACCAATAAGTAATGCACCAATGATTGTTGCACCTGAACGAGATGTTCCCGGAAATACTGCTGCAAGAACCTGAAATAAACCAATTATCACAGCGGCTTTGTAAGTAATCTGTCCGATATTTCTTATTGAAGGCTTTTTGCCTTTCATTATTGTTTCAACAACTATAAATAAAACACCTACAACTATAAGTGCAATTGCAACCGGTACGGGATGATAAAAAAGTTCATCAATCTTGTCATCAAAAAGCACACCTATTATTGCCGCCGGAATTACTGCAACAATAATTTTGAGCCACATACTAAGTGCACCATCTTTCCATGCCGGTTTCTCATTTTTCATATGAAATGGCCACAGCTTATTCCAGAAAAGAACAACAACCGCCATAATAGCACCAAGCTGAATTACAACTTCAAACATTTTATAAAAATCAGCCGAAACATTAAGGTGAACAAACTGGTCCACAAGAATCATATGACCTGTACTGCTTATAGGAAGCCACTCTGTTATACCTTCAACAATTCCGAAAAGAACTGCCTTTAAAATTTCAATTAACATAAATCCTCATTTCTTTGACATACAATGTCTCTTTTATTATTTAATTAATTTTAACGTGCCGCAAAATATTCCTGAGAATTAATGCGTAAGCCTTCTGATGCCTGTTCCCATTCTTCATCAGTAAAATCTTTAATATCCGCAATAGTTCTGTGGACATAATTGCCGTCAGAACAGAGCTGGCGTGCTTTTACCGTGTCACATTCCATAATATGGAACATATTTCTTATTCTGGTTTTTATGCTGTCATCATAGATAGGAGCCGCTATTTCAACACGTCTCTCCATATTTCTTGTCATAAAATCAGCTGACGAAATGTAAATATTATCCCTGTCAGGTGTTCCGAATATATATACTCTTGAATGTTCCAGATACCTTCCTACTATACTTATAACTGAAATATTCTCTGTATGTCCTTTAACACCCGGAATAAGACAACATATACCTCTTACTATCATTTCAACTCTTACGCCTGCTTTTGAACACTCGATTAATTTATCAATAATCTCTTTATCTGTCAATGAATTAATCTTTGCTCCCACATATGCTTTACCGCCGTTTCTGGCAATTTCAATCTCTTTATCCATATAATTAAGGATTTTGCTCTTCATGCATTTTGGTGCAACTAAAAGATAATTAGTTTCATCAACAAACTCTCCCATGCAGAGCCTTGTAAATACATATGCAGCTTCCATTCCTATCTGTTTATTTGCTGTAATAATCGAAAGATCCGTATATAGCTTTGATGTCTTTTCGTTATAATTACCTGTTCCAATCTGTGTTACATATTTTATCTGTCCTTCTTCACGGTATGTTATAAGACAGAGTTTAGAATGTACTTTTGTATAATCCAGTCCATAGATAATTCTGCAGCCTGCATCTTCAAGTCTTCTCGACCATTCAATATTATTTTCTTCATCAAATCTTGCTCTCAATTCAACAAGAACAACAACTTCCTTACCGTTTTCTGCTGCACTTATAAGAGATTCTACAATCTGTGAATTTTTCGCAACACGATAAAGTGTCATCTTTATTGAAACAACTTTTTCGTCTTCTCCGGCTTCCTGTAACATCCTTATAAATGGCTGCATTGACTCATATGGATAACTTATAAATCTGTCTGCCTCTTCAACCTGCGAAATAACCGGCTTACCTGATACATACCATGATGGATTTTTCTGAATATGTCTCTCATAAAAAAGATTCTTATTATTTCTCAATGCATCCTGAAGTCCAAACACAAATGACAATTCAAGCGGAGATTCTGAATAATATATCTGCTCATGATTAAGATTAAGCTCTTTACACAGATTATGTATGATTTTCTCATCAAGTACACGCGAATATTCCATTTTTACAGGACAAAGCTTTTTTCTCTGGCGGATAAGCTTCTCCATCATATCACGGTAATCTGTATCTTCATCATCAACAGCTTCATCAACATCAATATCTGCATTCCTTATTATTCTTATTAAAGACTTGCTCTTAATCTGATATTTTTCAAATATTATCGGCATAAAATGAAGAATAAGCTCTTCTACAAGCATATATTTATTCCTTTCAGACGGAATTGAAATAAGTCTTTTTAAAATTCCGTTACTGCATGGAACAAGCCCCACTTTTTCGTTACTTTTTGAACCAAGAAGAGCCACCGCATATATTTCCTTATTCTTAATAAACGGGAACGGCTGCTTTTTTCCGACAACCTGCGGTGATAATATAGGCATAATCTGCTCTTTGAAATAATTTTCAAGATAAACGGCATCATCATATTCAATGTCACTAAAATTTAAAAGTTCAACGCCATACTCTTTTAATTCATCCATAAGATGACGATACGTATGATCTTTTTTTCTTGTCAGGTCTCTTGCTGCCTTAAAAATATGACTGAGCTGCTCCCCAGCTGTCATATTTGTCTTACTCTCACGTTTTGTCTCTGAAAAAAGCATCTGGTCATGTAATGAACCTACACGCACCATAAAAAATTCATCCAGGTTACTCTGGAAAATAGATGCAAATGATAATCTTTCACAGAGCGGGACATCCTTATCACTCGCTTCATCGAGAACACGCTCATTAAATTTGAGCCATGAAAGTTCACGATTTTCATAGCAAGGTGTCTTCTCCCTGTACTTTGGAATCTCCTCTTTTTTATTTTTCGCTATATTACCACCCATATCTTAATACTCCCTATCTCAATATTTATCATTCCCCAAGACATATTCCAAGCTGTCTTGCCTGTGTTATTAACTCATTGCCGGGGTCAACCATTTTGGTCTTTCCGGCGACATCGCAAAGTGATATTTTTACTATTTTATTATCCTTTACACCTACCATATAACCATATTCATGATTTAAAATAAGTTCTGCTGCCCTGACACCAAGTCTTGTTGCAAGAACACGGTCATATGCAACCGGCTGTCCGCCTCTCTGTACATGACCCGGAACCGTAACTCTTACTTCCTGACCTGTCTTTTCTTCAATAGCAGCACCTATTCTGTATGCTGTACTTGCATAATTTTCCTGTTTTCTTAACAACTTTAACTCTTTCTTGCTCATTGCAGCTTCTTCTTTAGATATTGCTCCTTCTGCGGCTGCAATAATCGTAAATCTCTTACCGCTTGCAGTACGTTTTGCAATTGCCTGTGATATTGCCTCAATTGAATAAGGTATCTCAGGAATAAGAATTATGTCTGCACCGCCGGCTATACCTGCATGAAGTGTAAGCCAGCCTGTTTTGTGCCCCATAAGTTCAACAATAAAAACTCTGCTGTGTGATGCTGCTGTTGTATGTATACAATCAATTGCATTTGTTGCTATATCGACAGCTGACTGGAATCCAAAGCTTATCTCAGTCTCAGCAAGATCATTATCAATTGTCTTTGGAAGAGTAAGAACATTCAGTCCTTTTTCTCTTAAAAGATTAGCAGTCTTATGTGAACCATTGCCACCAAGAACAACCAGACAGTCAAGATTCAATTTTTTATATGTATCAATCATTCTCTCTATTTTATCAGAACCATCCTCAAGCGGAACTCCGATATATTTAAAAGGCATTCTTGAACTTCCAAGGATTGTTCCGCCAATGTTTAAAATTCCTGAAAAATCATCATTTTTTAACAACCTGTATTCACCATAAATAAGACCTTTATAACCATCCGTAAATCCATATATCTCAACTTCACTGCACTGGTTAAAAAGGCTCTTTGCAACGCCTCTCATAGCCGCATTAAGTGCCTGGCAATCCCCTCCGCTGGTAAGCATTCCTACTCTCAACATAATCATTCCGCCTTTCCTGATATTTGCGGTAGTACATTCTTTTAATCGTACTGTAATCATTTTATTAAATGAATGTAAAATCCACTATCATATTTATGTAAAATTCATGTAAAATATTTTTACATTTTATGTCACAAAAAACATTAGTTTTTTCCGTCTATAAATAAAACTCCAAGCGTTCCCGGTCCACAGTGTGATGAAATAACACCACCTGCACGCGTTTCAATAATCTCATCAAACCTGTTAAGACTTTTAAGATACTCTGTCACATTGTCAACGATTTCTTTATCACACCCTGAATGTGTAATAAATACTCTGTCTTTTTTGGCTGCCATTAAATCTGCTTCCATATCTTTTACATAATCTATAACAACTTTGCTGATTTTTCCGCGGTATTTTTTTCCGGGACTCATCTTTCCTTGTGCTACTCCGATTCTCGGATGAAGCTTCAACACACCACCTGCCATTGCTGCAAGTCCGCTACACCTTCCACCCCTGTAGAGATATACAAGAGTATCAACCACAAAGCTTGATCTTACTTTCGGTTTTATCTGTTCTATATATGATACAATCTCATCTGCATTCATTCCATGCTGTGCCATAATTGCTGCTTCCACAACCTGATGTCCTATTCCTGTTGAAAGATTTGCTGAATCAATTACTGTAATACGATCTTCCGCCTCCAGCTCCTCTGCAGCAATACGCATAACATTCCCTGATGTAGACATACTGCTTGAAATAGAAAAACATACAATTTCACGACCTTCATCTATATATGGTTTAAAAAGCTCAATTGCATCTGTCAAGGCCGGAGCTGACGTTTTTGGTGTTGTTTTATTTTCATCAGACCAACTATAAATCTCTTCTGGTGTAATATTCTTTCCATCTTCATATTCATCTTCCCCGAGAAGAATATGAAGTGGCAAAATGTCAATATCATATTTTGCAATCAACTCTGGAGAGAGGTCGCATGTGCTGTCAGAAATAATTTTTACCATGTTAAGAATCTCCTTTTTT
>ERZ838118.1087-NODE-1087-length-34591-cov-12.578179_pt1 | contig 34591 bp, 29 predicted proteins | sample MGYA00519863_ERZ838118 | MGnify/ENA primary metagenome ERZ838118 (study PRJEB31850, sample SAMEA3708827) | human gut metagenome | biome: human gut; feature: human-associated habitat; material: faeces | place: China | collected 2014 ...
AACGTGGGCGGCCACAACGAGCGCCCCAACATCTTCATCGTCAAGACCATCATCAGCCAGCTGCATGACCGTCTGCAGGACGAGGGCATCAGCGAGGACCTGATCAAGCATGTGGCCGACCGTCTGGGCCATGACCGCCGTTACGGCATCGACCCCACCAAGATCAAGAACGATCTGGGCTGGTACCCTGAGACCCCGTTCGAGAAGGGCATCGTGCTGACCATCGACTGGTACCTGAACCATGAAGAGTGGATGGACCACGTCACCAGCGGTGATTACCAGAACTACTATCAGGATATGTACAAGAATAAGTAACAGCCTGCAAATCGACCCAAACCAAAAGCCGGACAGCCCGCAAGCTGTCCGGCTTTGTTTGGTTCAAGGGGTGTTGTTCTGTGGGGGAAAGGGGATCAGGTGTTCGGCTCATACAGCGTGCACGCCCAGCAAATTTTGCCGTTGATGGTCGCAACGCCGATGCCGACAGCAGTATAGCGGACATCGTTGAAGTCACTCTCTTCGGCAAACAGCTGCATCAGCGCTGCGGTGTCTGACGGATCGGTCGTTTCAAGAAGATTGTATTCTTGACCGTCTTGTGAGATGTTATACCATCCAAAACAAGGACCATCCTCCCATTCGGCGGGGATCATCTTATCATAATCATCATAGACAAGGTCAGTTTTGATTAACAGAACCTTGTAGTCCCCTTCTTTGCGGAACGCATCTACCCAAAACTGCTCCGCTTAGGAGAGCTCCGGAATCTCATCTACCGCTTTTGCACCATTGCTGGTACGGTATTGGTTGATGGCGGTGAGGATCTGCTGTTTCGCCTGCTGCTCCTTCGCAAGCGGCGCAGCCCCACAGGCGGTGAGCACCAGCAGCAGTGCACCGGTGAGTAAAAGGGCGGTCAGTCTTGCCAGTTTTTTCATAAGGGTCAGCCTCCATTCTTTGTTGTAGCGTGGTGTTGCTTTCTTCCATACCATAAGTATATCAGATGCCGCCCGCCCCCTGCAAGCGCGATTCGATGCAAAATAACCCCCATTCACGCAGGGAGAGAGAAATATTTCCCGCCTTTTTGGGCAAGGTGTGCAAAAAAAACCTCTCAGTCTGCTCCCGCGCCAGATTCCCCCGAAGGGGGAGCTTTTCGGCACCTTCCGGTAAGTAGAGCAAAACCTCCCCCTTTCGGGGGAGGTGGATTTGCGAAGCGAAGACGGAGAGGGCTCCGCCCGCTTGCGCTAGGCAGAAGCTTTCCCGCAGTGCCGCGCTTTCGCAGAAAGCGGCGCTGCATCTGCCGCTCCCCTCCACGACCCCTCCCCGTGAAAATGGAATAGCGGAGCGTCCGCAGACGCTCCGCTATTCCGAAATTAAAAATAATCTTTCCGCTATTTATGCGCAGAGCAACGCGGCGCGCATTTCAAATCGTCCCGCCTTGGGTGGTCTCCACCACAAAATCTGCACTTTCGGCTATGCTGTACTGCGCAAAATAGCCCTCTTCCAATGGCACCCACCGGGCGGCAAAGTCCGGGTAGCGGTCGCCCTCCCGGGCCTGCAGGCGGCGGGTCTGCTCGGCATCCGAGCAGGTCATGAACACCCGGAAATCCTCATACGGGGCCAGCAGCGGGTGGTGGCTGTAGCTGCCCTCCAGAATCACCAGCGGCTGTGCGGCAAGCTGCTGCACGGGCAGATAAGCACCCTCCCGGCAGGAGTAGGCCCGGTAGAGCGCGGGCTTTCCGGCGCGGGCCGGGGCCAGCACCTCGTCCCGCAGGCGGGCAAGGTCCATATTGGCACAAGGCGTCTGTTCCCAGCCGGGCACACGGTCGGCGGGCGGCAGGTAGAAATCGTCGGTGTGCAGGACGATGCTGTCCGGAAACTGCTCTGCCAATGCGGCGGCCATCGTGGTCTTGCCGCTGCCGCAGCGGCCGTCCAGTGCCAGCACCACCGGCGCAGCGGCGTTGGCCAGAAGCGGCTCCAGACAGTGGATGATGTAGGGGTGAATCGGGTACTCTGCCATGAAAACAACTCCTTTGCTCTGAAAAATGAGATATACAGCATTATAGCACAACCCACCCCAAAAGGACAGACCAACGTACAATAAAAATCGACTGGTTTGTTGCGAATAACTTTTTTGCGAAAAAGTGTTGACAGGAGGCTTTGACTGTGGTAAGATACAGTCGTGTTAGGAATGACTAACCAAAAGACCGGAACGGCAGACCCTGCAAAACGGGCGCGCCGATTCTTTTTGAATTATGGGTTAGAAATATCTAACTCATAAAACCGCCTGGTTCCGGCTATACTGGCAGGGAAGCACGCAGAGGAGGGAACAGCCCATGGAGCGCAATTTTGAGACCGTGATGATCGAGCAGTGCGCGCCGGTGCTGGCCAGCCTGAAACCTGCGGGCCTGTTTCGCTACGAGACACGGGACTGCGCCGACCTTGCCCGCCGGGTGAAAAACTGGAACGAACAGCTCCAGCCCAAGGGCCTGCGGGTCCGGGTGCTGAAGGGCTGCGTACGCACCCACCAGTATCTCGTTTATGTGTACCGCGAGAGCATGCTGCGCGCGGTGCTGGCCGACGAGACCGTGCAGGGCTTTCTCCGGCAGGAGGGCTACCATCTGCCGGCAGAACGGGCCGACTGCACGGCTTGGCTCACCCAGCTTTCGCGCAGACTGTGCTGCTCGGCCGAATTCCCGCATGAGATCGGCGTTTTTTTGGGCTACCCCCTGAGCGACGTGGTGGGCTTTATTGAAAACAGCGGCCGGAACTTTACCTGCTGCGGCTGCTGGAAAGCCTACGGGGACCCGCAGGCGGCACAGCGTCACTTTGCACAGCTGCGCAAGTGCACAGCCGTGTATCTGCGGCTGTTCCACAGCGGTACCCCCATTCTCCGCCTTGCTGTGGCGGCTTAACACTGACATTCTCTTTTCAAATACTCTCTTTTTATCCTGGCACCCGCCAGTGTCCACGCACCGACGGGAAGAAATCCTCCTTTTGACACGCGGCCGCGCGGCGCAGACTGACCACTGCACCGTGCGGCTGTGTCACTTTCCGGAAAAATTTTTCACGTCGCACCGGTCGGTCGGCAAAGTATTTCTCAGCAGAAAAACGCTCCGGAAACCGGCTTTGGCAGAGTGCACAGCCGGTGACCATAAAACGGGTGCTTGAATGTTAATATGCACGAACTTTGCATCAAAAAGCTGAGTTAGTTGTTGTTGATTGTGATAAAATCCGGAGGGTTGCGGACATAAAATTTGTTTGTTTATATAAACTAACTTTGAATTATGAAAAAATTATTGACAAGAGCGGTTAGCGAGCGTAAACTATCCATGCTGATAGTTGCGGCTGACTAACCGCCGCACATCTCCGATTCAATGAGAAGGGAAGCGGAATATATGATGCCTCTGACGATGGCAAAAGCAGGAGAGACGGTCACCATCAAAAAGATCACCGGCAAGAACGAAGTCCGGCTGCATCTGGCAGAGCTGGGGTTCGTGGTGGACAGCGAGGTGACCGTGGTCAACGAGATCGCAGGCAACCTGATCATCCAGGTCAAGGAGAGCCGCATCGCGCTGGACAAGACTATGGCAAACCGCATTATGATCGGCTGATTACAGACTGAACAGTGCCCGCAACACTGTTTGGGAGACACTCCGAAACTGGACTGGTCTCCAATAAAGACAAGCAGAGGAGGATGATTTGCAATGAAAACTCTGAAAGACGTTAAGGTCGGTGAGACTGCCACCGTGGCCAAGCTGCATGGCGAAGGCCCGGTGAAACGCCGCATCATGGACATGGGCATCACCAAGGGTGTGGAGATCTATGTCCGCAAGGTGGCTCCCCTGGGCGACCCCATGGAGCTGACCGTGCGCAACTACGAGCTGAGCGTGCGCAAGGCCGATGCCGAAATGATCGAAGTAGTCTGATTCCAAAGGGAGGAAGGATTAAGCAATGAGCATTAAAATTGCACTTGCCGGCAACCCGAACTGCGGTAAAACGACCCTGTTCAACAACCTGACCGGCTCCAACCAGTACGTCGGCAACTGGCCCGGCGTTACCGTGGAAAAGAAGGAAGGCAAGCTGAAGGGCGACAAGGATGTCATCATCCAGGACCTGCCCGGTATCTACTCGCTGTCTCCGTACACGCTGGAGGAAGTCGTCTCCCGTACTTATCTGGTCAAGGAGAAGCCCGACGCCATCCTGAACATCATCGACGGCACCAACATCGAGCGCAACCTGTACCTGACCACCCAGCTGATCGAGCTGGGTATCCCGGTGGTCATGGCTGTGAACATGATCGACCTGGTGCGCAAGAACGGTGACAAGATCGACCTGAAGAAGCTGAGCGCCGAGCTGGGCTGCGAGGCGGTCGAGATCAGCGCCCTGAAGGGCGAGGGCACCGAGGCAGCTGCCAAGGCTGCCGTGGCCGCTGCCCAGGGCAAAAAGGCCGGCGAGCTGCCCCATGTGTTTACCGGCAGTGTGGAGCACGCCATTGCCCACATCGAAGAGTCCATTCAGGGCAAGGTGGATGACCGCTTCCTGCGCTGGTACGCCGTCAAGCTGTTCGAGCGCGACGACAAGGTCATGGAAGAGCTGAAGCTGGATAAGGACCTGATCGCCCACATCGACGAGCACATCAAGGACTGCGAGAAGGAAATGGACGACGATGCTGAGAGCATCATCACCAACCAGCGCTATGCCTACATCAACACCGTGGTCTCCAAGGCCGTCAAGAAGAAGGCCCGCGTGGAGCACCTGACCATCTCCGATAAGGTGGACCAGATCGTCACCAACCGCATTCTGGCGCTGCCCATCTTCGCGCTGGTCATGATCCTGATGTACTCCCTGTCCATGGGCACCTCCATTGCAGACGGAGGCTGGTCCATCGGCACCTTTGCCACCGACTGGACCAACGATGTGCTGTTCGGTGAGATCGTGCCGGGCGCACTGGGCGGCTTCCTGGAGAGCATCGGCGTGGCAGGCTGGCTGTACGGCCTGATCATGGACGGCATCGTCGCCGGTGTCGGCGCGGTGCTGGGCTTCGTGCCCCAGATGCTGGTCCTGTTCTTCCTGCTGTCCATCCTGGAGGACATCGGCTATATGTCCCGTGTGGCCTTCATCATGGACCGTATCTTCCGCAAGTTCGGCCTGTCCGGCAAGAGCTTCATCCCCGTGCTGGTGGGCACCGGCTGCGGCGTGCCGGGCGTCATGGCTTCCCGTACCATCGAGAACGAGCGTGACCGCCGCATGACCATCATGACCACCTGCTTCATCCCCTGCGGTGCCAAGATGCCCATCATCGGCCTGATCGCAGGTGCCATGTTCGGCGGCTCTCCGCTGGTGGCTGTCTCCGCTTACTTCATCGGCATGGCTGCCATCATCTGCTCCGGCATCATCCTGAAAAAGACCAAGATCTTTGCCGGTGACCCCGCTCCCTTCGTTATGGAGCTGCCCGCTTACCATGTGCCTGCCTGGGGCAACGTGTTCCGTGCTACCTGGGAGCGCGGCTGGTCCTTCATCAAGCGTGCCGGTTCCGTCATTCTGCTGGCGACCGTCGTGCTGTGGTTCCTGCAGGGCTTCGGCTTCGAGAACGGTGTCTTCGGCATGGTCGAGGATCAGGACAACTCCGTCCTGGCTGCCATCGCCACCAAGATCGCATGGATCTTCGCTCCTCTGGGCTTCGGCAACTGGCGTGCAACCGTTGCTTCCGTGTCTGGCCTGATCGCCAAGGAGAACGTTGTTGGTACCTTTGGTGTCCTGTATCACTTCGGCGGCGAGCTGTCTGAGAACGGCGACGAGATCTGGGCCGCTGTGGCACAGGATTACACCGCGCTGTCTGCTTACGCCTTCATGATCTTCAACCTGCTGTGCGCTCCCTGCTTCGCAGCCATGGGCGCTATCAAGCGTGAGATGAACAACGGCAAGTGGACCGCCATCGCCATTGGTTATATGTGCGCTCTGGCTTACTGTGCTGCACTGGTCGTGTACCAGCTGGGCGGCCTGATCACTGGCGAGATCGGCTTCAACTTCTTCACCATCGTGGCTGCTGTGGTTCTGGTGGCCTTCATCTACCTGATGGTGCGTCCCAATAAGTATGCGGGCGACAACGAAGTCAAGATCGACGTGACCAAAATCTGATCAAACTGCACGACATGTGAAAGGGTGTGTTTTGTATGATGGAATTCCTCGCTGCAAATTTTAATCTGCCCACGATCATTGTGGCAGTCATCGTGTTTGGCGGTGTGGGCTGGATCACATGGCACGCCCACAAGCATGGCGGCGGCTGCAGTGGGTGCAGCGGCTGCGGCGAAGGCGGCTGCAATGGCAGCTGCAGCGGTTGCAGCGGCTGTCACTGAGCATTGAAATGATCCGCAAAGGGCGCGGGCTGGAATATTCGGCTCGCGCCCTTTTTTCAGAAACAAAAAGTTAGCTTTGGATAACATTGGAAAATCTATCAGAAAAGAGAGTGATCGGCATGGAACTGACGTCGGCACATCTGCGCTATCTGCTGGCGATCTATGAGGTCTCGCGCACCCACCTGGACATCAGCTCCCGCAGCATTGCGGAAAAGCTGGGGGTGACCAAACCCTCGGTGGTGCGCATCATGAATCTGCTCATGGAGCGCGGCATGATCGTAAAGGAGCACTACGGCAAGATCTATATGACCGACCGGGGCATCTGGGTGGCCAAACAGGTGCATGCGGAGATGGAAAGCATTCTGGAGCATTTTCCGCCGGTAAGCCAACCCCTGACCGAGGAGGAAAAGACCGCTGCGGCCCTGGCCATGACCAGCGCCCTGCCGGACCGCATTTTTACCGGCGAATACGACCGTCTGTTCGGCGCTGACGCCGACCGGACAGAAAGAGAGAAGAATCCGTGATCAACAAAAAACTGCTCTCCTTTGACCGCGGGGCCCTGCGCTTTGTGGGGGCCAACGTGGCGTTCCAGTGGCTGGGCATGCTGTGCAACGTGATCTTTGTGCGGGCCATCGCCCGGCTGGTGGGGGCGGCCTTTGCGGGCATGCTCACCACCGGGGTGCTGTGGCAGAACCTTCTGCTGTGCCTGGGCACGGTGCCGTTCCGGTTTGTGTTCACCCTGCTGGCATCCGGCATGAGCGACCAGGCTTCCAAGAACGTCAAGCGCACCCTGCGCAGCAACATTTACGACAAGCTGACCCGTCTGGGCCCCAATTACACCGAGACCGCCGCCACCAGCGAGGTGGTCATGCTGGCCAGTGAAGGCGTGGAACAGATCGACACCTACTTTGCCAAGTACCTGCCCCAGCTGGTATACAGCCTGCTGGCCCCGGTCACCCTGTTCGTGCTGCTGGTGGGAGTGCACGCACGGTCGGCCATCATCCTGCTGTGCTGTGTGCCGCTCATCCCCATGTCCATCGTGGCGGTGCAGAAATTTGCCAAAAAGCTGCTGGCAAAATACTGGGGCGAGTACACCACCCTGGGCGACAGCTTTCTGGAAAACATTCAGGGCCTGACCACCCTGAAGATCTATCAGGCCGATGGCTGGAAGCATGAGCAGATGAACGCCCAGGCCGAGCGCTTCCGCAAGATCACCATGAAGGTGCTGACCATGCAGCTGAACTCCGTGACCCTGATGGACCTGATGGCCTACGGCGGGGCCGGGCTGGGCATCATCAGTGCGGTGTCTGTCTTTGCCAAGGGTCAGCTGAGCCTGACGGCCACGTTGACCATCGTGCTGCTGGCGGCAGATTTCTTCCTGCCGCTGCGGCTGCTGGGCAGCTATTTCCACATTGCCATGAACGGTGCTGCCTCGGCAGAAAAAATCTTCAAACTGCTGGCAGCAGAGGAACCCGCCGATGGCGAACAGACCGTGCCGGAACAGGCTGCCCTGCAACTGGAGCACGTTACCTTTGGGTACGAGAAGGACCGCACCATTCTGCAGGACGTGTCCCTGACCATCCCGCAGGGCAGCTTTGTCTCGCTGGTGGGGGAGTCCGGCTGCGGCAAGAGCACCATTGCGGCGCTGCTGTCCGGCAGCCGCACCGGTTACACCGGCAGCGTGACGCTGGGCGGTGTGCCGGTGGAACAGCTGCAGCGGGCCCAGCGCCTGCGTGCCCTGACGCTGGTGCCCCACAATGCCACCATTTTCAAGGGCACGGTGGAAGCAAACCTGCGCGTGGCAAAGCCCGATGCTACCGAGGCCGAGCTTTGGGCCGCGCTGGAACAGGTGAACCTGGCCGACTTCTGCCGCAGCCAGGACGGCCTGCAGACGGCCCTGCATGAGGGCGGCAGCAACCTGTCCGGCGGCCAGCGGCAGCGCCTTGCCATGGCCCGCGCCCTGCTGCACGACACCCCCATTTATCTGTTTGACGAAGCCACTTCCAACGTGGATGCCGAGAGCGAAAACGACATCATGGCAGCCATCCGGAGCCTGGCGGGACGCAAAACGGTGATCCTGATCTCCCACCGGCTGGCCAACGTGGTGGACAGCGACTGCATCTATGTGCTGGACAAGGGCCGCATCGCAGAGCGGGGCACCCACGCGGAACTGCTGAAAAAGCAGGGCGCCTACAGCCGTCTGTACACGGCCCAGAAGCAGCTGGAAACGCTGGAAAAGGAGGATGCCTGATATGAACGAACCCAAGCATCGCAGCCCCTTTGTCCTTGTGGGCCGTCTCATCGTGCTGGTCAAGCCCATGCTGCCCATCATGCTGGCGGCCATCGTTATGGGCGTGGCGGGGCACTTCTGCGCCACCTTCATCACCATTTTCGGCGGCTTTGGCATCCTGCGGGCGCTGGGGCTGGCCAGCCCGCTGCGCTCGGTGGGCGTTGCCTTTGCCTGCATTCTGGTATTTGCCCTGCTGCGCGGCATCCTGCGCTATGCAGAGCAGGCTTCCAACCACTCTATCGCCTTCAAGCTGCTGGCCCTCATCCGGGATCAGGTGTTCGGCGCGCTGCGCCGCTTGACCCCGGCCAAGCTGGAGGGCCGTGACCGCGGCGACCTGATCTCCCTGATCACCGCCGACATCGAGGCACTGGAAGTGTTCTACGCCCACACCATCTCGCCCATCTGCATTGCCTGCATCTGTGTGATCGGCATGACCGGTTTTGTGGCCAGTTACCACATCCTGCCCGCACTGGTGCTGCTGGCCGGGTACCTGCTGGTGGGCGTGGCCCTGCCGGTGTGGAGCGCAAAGCGCGGCGACAAGGTGGCCCGGGAGTACCGGCAGGCCCTGGCCGACACCAACAGCTATGTGCTGGAGAGCCTGCGCGGCCTGCGCGATACGCTGCAATATCAGGACACCGCCGCCCGTGCGGCCGGCATCACGGCCCACAGCGAGACACTGGGCGAGAAGCAGAAGGCCCTGAAATACCGCGAGGGCCTGACCGTGGCCATCACCAACACCCTGATCCTGTTTACGGTCATCGCGGTGCTGGGAGTGAGCCTGCAGCTGTACCGGAACGGACAGATGGGCGTGGAAGGGGTGCTCATCTGCACCCTGTCGGCTCTGAGCTCCTTTGGCCCGGTGGTGGCACTGGCCAACCTCGGTGCCAGCCTGACTCAGGTGTTTGCCAGCGCCGACCGTGTGCTGGACCTGCTGGACGAAGAGCCTGTGACCGCCGACGTGACCGACGGTGCCCACACGGCCTTTGCGGGGGCGCAGGCGGAGCATGTGAGTTTCTCCTATGCGGACGAAGAGGTGCTGCACGACCTGAGCCTGACCATCCCGGAAAAAAAGATCGTGGGCATCACCGGCCGTTCCGGCAGCGGCAAGTCCACCTTCCTGCGGCTGCTCATGCGTTTCTGGGATGTGAACACCGGCACCATCCGCTTTGGCGAGGAGGACATCCGCCGGGTGAACACGGCCACTTTGCGGGCACAGGAGAGCCTTGTGACCCAGGAGACGGAGCTGTTCAACGACACCATCGAGAACAACATCCGCATCGCTAAAAAGGATGCCACCCGCGAAGAAGTGGAAGCGGCCTGCAAAAAGGCTGCGCTGGACGGCTTTATCCGCAGCCTGCCCAAGGGGTATGACACCCCCGTGGGTGAGCTGGGCGGGGCCTTGTCCGGCGGCGAGCGGCAGCGCATCGGTGTGGCGCGGGCATTCCTGCACGATGCACCCTTCCTGCTGCTGGACGAGCCTACCTCCAACCTCGACAGCCTGAACGAGGGCGTGATCCTCAAGGCAGTGCGGGCCGAGTGCCGGGACAAGACGGTGCTGCTGGTTTCCCACCGCAAGTCCACCATGGCTGCCGCCGATGTGACCTACTCGGTAGAAAGCGGTCGACTGAGCTGAGAAAACAACTGCAACCCCCAAAAAAGGGCCTGTCTCACAAGAGACAGGCCCTTTTATGCTGCATGTTTATGGATCAGTGATTGACGGCTTTGAGGATCTGGCGGCCAATGTACTTGTGGCCGGAAACGGTGGGGTGGCCGTCGTTGGCAGTGCGGGTATAGGGGATGGGCACATAGGTCACATCATACTGGGCGGCCAGCTTGGCTGCGGCGGTGTTCAGCCGACGGAAGTGGCGGCTCCAGGAGGGCATCAGGGGCACCGGGTTATTGTAGCTCAGTACCAGGATCTGGGCCTCCGGGTTCAGCTCACGCAGGTCTTTCATCACACGCTCCAGCTGGGTCACAGTGTCGGCGTAGGTGGAGGTGCAGATCTGGCCCATGCCGGTGGTCAGCAGATACAGCACGGCACGGAACTCCGAGGGGGTCAGGGTCAGCTGCTTCAGGCAGTCCATAAAGTAGTCGATGTTGTCCGGGGTCAGGTTGCGGAACATTCCGGTGACCATGCTGTTGGCCAGCTTTTCACTTTTCCAGTTGGTAGCCTCGCCCAGGGCCACGATGGTACGGATCAGGGCGTCGTTGGCACCGATCTGCAAGGTGATGAGGTCCGCTTTCTGGATGTACTCCTTCAGCTCCGGCACCGAGGTGTACTGCACGCCGGAATACTGGTTCATGGCGGGCATGGCACCTGTCTCGATCAGGTCTGCCAGGTCGCGGGTCATCACGGCGGGCAGGCCCAGGTTGATGGCGTGGTCACGATCCAGGCCCAGCTGGTCGGCTACATAGCCCACAAAGCACTGGCCATCGTAGCCTTTGTAATTGCCGGACATATCGAAGCCGTTCTGGACCAGCTTGTACTGCAGGCCGCTCAGGCCCACACCGGCAGTCACGCTGTCACCGATGGCGACATAGGTGTACTCTTTTTTGGCGGTGGGCTCTGCAACAGGCGCCACAGCATCGTCTTCGGTAAGAGCTTCCGGCTCCACTTCCTGCACGGCGGTTTCCGGCTCAGCAGTCTCTTCGGTGGTGGGGTTCTCTGCAAAGGCAGGAACGGCCAGCGACAGCAGCAGCGCGGCCGACAGCAGCAGGCTTGCAATGCGTTTTGTTTTCATGGTCATCATTCCCTCTTTCCCCGCAACATCTCAAGGCTGCGGAACTGCTTCCATGATAAGGAAATGAAGGGGAAATGTCAATTGACAAAACGTGGAAAATCGCAGGAAAAAGTTGTCAAAACAGAAGCTTTTGAAGCTGAATGCCGGAAATAAACGCAGGAAAGCAAAAAGACCCTGCCGGACAGGCAGGGCCTTGAAAAAACGAAACGTTTACTTGCGGACGGCCTTCAGGATCTGGCGAGCGATGTACTTGTGACCGCACACCGTGGGGTGACCGTCGTTGGCAATGGAGGTATAGGGGATGGACACATAGTCTGCGCCGTACTGCTGGGCCAGGGCCTTGACGGAGCGGTTCAGCAGGCGGAAGTGTCTGCCGTAGGTGGGCAGGAAGGGCAGGGGGTTGTAGTAACCCACCAGAATGATCTGGGCGTCAGGGTTCAGGGCTCTCAGCTCCTGAAGGATCTGTTCCACGTTGGCCACAGTCTGGTCCCGGGTCTGGTCACAGATCTCCTCCATGCCGGAATCCAGCAGCTTCAGGGCGGCCTTCAGCTCTTCCGGGGTCAGGTCCAGGTTTTCCAGGCCCTTTTTCAGGGTCTGGAGGGTCTGGAGATTCAGCTCCCGCATGGTGCCCGTCAGCAGGGGGATCAGCAGTTTGGTGGCCTTGCCGTTGGTGGCTCTGCCCATGGCCCCCATGAGCTGCAGCACAGTGTCATTGGAGCCGATGAGCAGGGTGATCAGGTCTGCGTCTGCCAGTTCCTGCCGCAGGGTAGGCAGGTCGTAGTAGGCGACACCGGAGGCGGTGGAGCCGGTCCTGACCAGGTCCAGGATGTTGCTGCTCATGGCAGCAGGCATCCCATAGTTCACGGCATGGTCCCGGTCCAGGCCCAGGGCGTCGGCCACCCGGGCCACATAGCAGTCTTTGGAGTAACCATGGTAGTTTTCCTGCACGTCATAGCTCTTGGCGGTGCTGGAAAAGTGGGTGTCCTTCAGGCCCACGCCGGTGGTGATGCTGTCGCCCAGGGCCACATAGGTATAAGCGTGCCCGTCCTCCGCAAAGGCGGGCACAGCCAGCAGCACCAGCATGGCGGCTGCCAGCAGCAGGCTGACAATACGTTTTTTCATAAAGAACCTCCTTGTATCGCAAGCTCAGAAAAGGATCACTTTTCCAGAGCCTTCAGGATCTGGCGGGCCAGGTACTTGTGGCCGTATACCGTGGGGTGAGCGTCGTTGGCCACCACCGTGTAGGCAGCAGAAGCATAGGCAACGTCGTACTGCTGGGCCAGTTTTTGCACCGAGCGGCTCAGGGTACGGAAGTGCTTGACAAAGGGGTTGGCAGGAGCCGGCAGCAGGGGCAGGGGATTGTAGTACCCCACCAGAACGATCTGGGCGTTGGGGTTCAGAGCCTTCAGCTCCTGCAGCAGGGCCTCGATGTTGGCCAGGGTGGTGGCCTGGCTCTGGGCGCAAATGTCGGCAACGCCGCTGCTCAGCAGCTGCAGCAGGGCCTTGCGCTGCTGGGCGGTGATGTTCAAAGAGTCCAGGTTCTCCCGGAGGGCGGCAAAGGAGGAGGCATCCATCTGGCGGAAGTCTCCCTCCAGCATAGGCAGCAGGGCCTCAAAGACCTGGGGGCCCCCCATGGCAGCGGCAACGCCGTACATGATGGGCACCAGCACGTCATTGGCACCGATCTCCACCGTAATGATCTCAGCGTCCTTCAGCTCCTGGCGCAGGTTGGGCAGGACAAAATTCATGCTGGCACTCTGGCAGGAACCGGTCCGCACCAGCTCCAGCAGGTCGCTGCTCATCAGGGCAGGCATTCCGTAATTGGCGGTCTGGTCCCGGCTCAGGCCTAGGCTATCGGCCACCCGGGCCACATAGCAATCCTTGGAGTAGCCCTGATAGTTGCCGGAAACATCGTAGTACCGACCGTTTCGCTGGTAAACGGCGTCCGGCAGGCCGATGCCGGCCACAATGCTGTCGCCCAAAGCAATGTAAGAATAGCAGTGCTGGGCCGATTCGGCAGCGGCGTCGGTCTGGGTCTGCACCGGGACGGTTTCTGCAGCGGCAGGCTGGGCAGCCCCGGCAGAAACCACCGGCAGCACCAGCAGAGCCAGGGCCAGCAGCAGGCTGACAATACGGTTTTTCATGATGTTCCTCCTTTTTTTTTGAGCCATAAGGTCCCTTCTATCATAAAAAGAGAAGCCAGGAATGTCAAGGCCCGTTTTGCTTGAATGCGTTGGATAAACCAAAAACGGCCGTGCACAAGGCACGACCGTAATAGGCAAACTTTAATAATCCCGGGGGCTGATCTGCTCCTCCAGCTTGCGGTAATCCACCTTGCCCACAGGGGTCAAGGGCATCTCGCTGATGAACTTGTAGGCTACCGGCTGCACATACTCCGGCAGTTCCTCCACACAGAGCTGCCGCAGCTCTCGCAGGATCTGACGCTTTTTGTCAGCGGCAGCAGGGTCCAGCACCACGAACACAAAGGGCAGGCGGCCCTGGGGGTGGTCCTTGGCTACGCAGCCCACCACAGAGCACTGCCGCACGGCAGGGTGATGGCTGATGGCGTTCTCGATCATGGAGGGGAACACCTTGAAACCGTCGGGACGGATGATCAGCCGCTTGATCCGGGAACCCACGAACACAAAGCCATCCTCGTCGATATAGCCCACGTCCCCGGTGTGCACCCAGGTGCGGCCGTCCGGGTGGACCTGCTTGACGGCGGCGGTCTCCTCCGGCTTGTGGTAGTAACCCTTCATGATGGACTCACTGCAGATGCAGATCTCGCCCTGTTCCCCGATGGGCAGCTCCTTGGCGGTACCGGGCTCAAACACAGAGACGATGGTGTCCACCAGAGGAATACCGGCACTGCCGGGCTTGGTGATGGAGGCGGCAGCGGCGGTGGCGGCAGAGGAGACCTCGGTCATGCCATAGCCCTTGGCCATGGGGAACTCCACGTTATGGGCAGCCAGGAACTCGTTGACGTTCTCCTCAGCACCCACCGAGATGGCGTCGCCGCCGGCGGCGTACATCCGGATAAAGGACAGGTCCTTGTTTTTCAGCAGGGGGTCGGTGGCCAGCTGCTGATAATGGGTGGGCACACCGAACATGTGCTGAGGCTTATACTTCAGCACCAGACTGCCCAGCTTGGAGGCGTCCGCATTGGGGATAATGACCACCTTGATGCCCAGGGTCAGGGGCAGATGGATGCCGCAGGCAAAGCCATAGGCAATAAAGGGGGGCATGATGTTCATCAGGGTCTGGCCCCGGTGGCACAGGAACTCGTAGGTCTTGAACTGCTTGGCAATGGTGTTGAAGTTCCGGTCCGTGAGCATCACGCCCTTGGGGGAACCAGTGGTGCCGCCGGTGTGGACCACGACGCAGGCATGGTCCATGGGGTCCACCGGGTCTGCTGCGGTGCTCTGGCCCTGGCCCCCGGCAATAAAGTCCTTCCAGTGGATGACGTTGGAGGAGTAGTGATTCTTATCCGGGTTCTTCAGCTTGTAGCCCATGGCCATAGGCAGGGACAACGAGTCGGCAGGAGACACCACCAGAATGCGCTCCACATGGGTGCGCTTGGCAGCCTGGACACAGCGGTCGTAGGTCACGTTCAGGCAGATCAGCAGGTGAGAGTCCACCTCAGCGATGTAGTCGTGGATGCCCTCCACGCTGTACCGGGGGTCCACCAGGTTCAAGGTGGCACCGATCAGGTCCGCAGCGTAGAAAGCGTAGATGATCTCCGGGGTCATGATGCTGACCACCGTGGCAATGTCGCCCTTCTTCAGGCCAATGGCACGGAAGGCGGCAGCGGTCTTTTTGATGTTGACAAAAAGATCGGCATAGGTGATCTTGCGGCCAAAGTACTCCAGAGCAGGCTCGTTCAGGTGCTGCTTGTTCTGCTGGTACAGGTACTCAAAAGTGGTGCAGTCCGGCAGGGGCTGGCCAATAAAGCTGGCGTCGTAATACTTCAGCCAGGGCTTTGCGACGGATGCGTAAACCGCCTCATGTGCTGCAGTCGACATAGGATCAAACCCTTTCTTTTATGATTCGTTCTTCTTCTTTTTTATACTTTCTCCAGGCCCGGCAGACCAAAGCTCCGGGCTCCGGGCCAAACAGGCCAGGGCACACGGCCCTTCCTGTATTGTAGTGGACAACAGTTGGAAAGTCAATGAACAAACTGTGAGAAGTAAAAAAGAGACAAAACAACGATGGATTTGTCTCTTGAAATCTGGGAAAAATGCTTATTGCGGCAAAGGAACTTAGTTGTTGCCCAGCCAGGCCTCTGCTTCAGCCGTACTGCACAGCACCCAATGCTGGGGCCGCAGCTGCCGCCACTGGGGGGCTTCGGTGGAATAATCGTGCATGGCGGGGTCGTACACCAACAGCTTTTTATTGCGCTCCCGGCGGGGGTCCGGCATGGGGATGGCGGACAGCAGGCTGCGGGTGTAGGGGTGCAGGGGGTGGGCTACCAGCTCCTCGGCATCGGCCAGTTCCACGATGCTGCCCTTGTGGATGACTGCAATGCGGTCCGAAATGTAGCGCATCACCGAGAGATCATGGGCGATGAACAGGTAGGTGATGCCGCGCTCCTTCTGCAGGCGGCGCAGCAGGTTGAGCACCTGGGCGCGGATGGACATGTCCAGAGCGCTGATGGGCTCATCGGCCACGATGAATTCCGGCTCCACGATCAGGGCACGGGCAATGCCGATGCGCTGCCGCTGGCCGCCGGAAAATTCGTGGGGAAAGCGGGAAGCAAATTCCGGCAGCAGGCCCACGTCCAGCAGAGCCTGCCGCACTTTTTCTTCCCGCTGGGCGGCGGAGAGGTCGGGCCGCACGTTCTGCAGGCCCTCGCCCACGATGTAGCTCACCTTGGCGCGCTCGTTCAGCGAGGACTGCGGGTCCTGAAAGATCATCTGGATCTCACGGGTGATCTGCTTGTCCAGCGCACGCGGGATTTTGCCGTTGATCTTCTGGCCCTTGTACAGGATCTCACCGCCAGAGGTGGGCAGAATGCGCAGGATGGCCCGGCCGATGGTGGTCTTGCCGGAGCCGGACTCGCCCACCAGACCAAAGGTCTCGCCCTTGTAGATCTGGAAATTGGCGTTCTGTACGGCGGCAAAGGCCTTGCGGCCGGAGCCGTAGGTCACATTCAGGTTCTTCACTTCCAGAAGGACTTCTTTTTCCTCGGCCATCTTACAAGCCCTCCTTTTGCAGTTTTTTCACCGCAGCAGGCGGCTCGATGTGGGGTGCCCGGGGGTCCAGCAGCCAGGTTTTGGCCTTGTGGGTGGGCGAAACTTCAAAGTACGGCGGGCGCTTGACATAGTCGATCTTCAGTGCCTGCGGGTTGCGGGGCGCAAAGGCGTCGCCGCGGATCTCGGCAAAGAGGTTGGGCGGGGTGCCCACGATGTTGAACAGGTCCTCGCCTTTTATGCCCATCTGGGGCATGCTGGACAGCAGTGCCCAGGTGTAGGGGTGGCGGGGGTCATAGTAGATCTCGTCGGCGGTGCCGATCTCTACGATGTCGCCGGCGTACATCACGGCCACCCGGTCGGCAATGTTGGCCACGACGCCCAGGTCGTGGGTGATCATGACGATGGTCAGGTGGTACTTGGCCCGCAGCTCCTTGAGCAGCTGCAAAATCTGAGCCTGAATGGTCACATCCAGCGCGGTGGTGGGCTCGTCACAGATCAGGATCTTCGGGCGGCAGGCCACCGCAATGGCGATCACCACGCGCTGACGCATGCCGCCGGAGAACTCGTGGGGGTACTGCTTAAAACGCACTTCCGGGTCAGAGATGCCCACGTCCCGCAGGTATTCCAGTGTTCTGGCCCTGGCCTCGGTGCCCTTCAGGCCCTGATGCAGGGTCACGGCCTCCAAAATCTGGTCGCCGATGGTTTTCAGCGGGTTCAGGCTGGTCATGGGGTCCTGCATGATCATGGCAATTTCGCGGCCCCGGATGCGCAGCCAGTCCTTCTCGGTTTTCAGGCCGGACAGGCGCACCGGCTCTGCGCCGGGGGTAGGGCAGTAGTCGATGGTGCCGCCGGTGATGGAGCCATTGGTGTCCAACAGGCCCATGAAACTCTTGGTGAACACGCTCTTGCCGGAGCCGGACTCGCCCACGACGGCCAGCACTTCGCCCCGGTACAGGTCCAGGTCGATGCCGCGGATGGCGTGCAGCACCCGGCCGCGCAGGTTGAACCGGATATCCAGCCCCCGCACCGAGAGGATGCAGTCATTTTCGTTCATCATGCATTCCTCCTTACTGCAGGTGGTTCTTCGGGTCGGCGGCGTCCGAGAACGCGTTGCCGATCAGATAGAACGCAATGGTGACAAAGCTCAGAATCAGGGTGGGGTAGAGCAGCTGGTAGCGCAGACCGGCCTGCATCATCACCTTGCGGCCGTCGTTGACCAGATTGCCCAGCGAGGGCGTCTCCACCGAGAGGCCCAGGCCGATGTAGGTGATGAACACCTCGTTGCCGATGGCTTCCGGAATGGTGAGGGCCATGCGCAGCATGATCACCGACACCAGATACGGCAGCAGGTTGCGCAGCACGATGCGCACCGTGGGGGTGCCGATGCAGCGGGAGGCAACGTTGTAGTCACGGTCACGGATGATGAGGATCTGGTTGCGGATGAACCGCGCCATCTCGATCCAGCCCTTGATGGACATGCCCAGGATCATGGTCCAGATGCTGGGGGAGGCCACATAGGAGATGAGGATCAGCACAATGGCGGTGGGAATGTTGTCAAAGATGTTGTACAGCTCCGTGAACAGAAAATCCAGCCCGCGCACATAGCCCCACAGCACACCGGCGGTGATGCCCACCACGGCTTCGATGAGAGCCACGAAAAAGGCAATGGTCAGGCTGGTGCGGGCACCGGCCCAGATGCGGGCCCACAGGTCCTGCCCGATGGAGTTGGAACCCCAGATAAAGCCGTCCTGTCCGGGAGCGATGTTGCGGTACTGGATGCCGGTGACGGGGTCCACGGCGCAGAGGTTGGGGTCTGCCTGCCCCGGCAGATAAGGCTGGAGAAAGGCAAAGGCCACCACGGCCACCAGCGCGATGAGCAGGGCCACGGCTGCCTTGTTCTTGAAGAAAGCACGGAAGGTGCTGCCCCAGTAGCTGTAGTTGGAGCTGGCCGTGGCCTCGGCCTGCTCGGCGTGGAACCCGGCGGGGGTGAACAGTTCGTCCTCCGGCAGGTCTGCCCAGGCAGCAGGGCCTTCCTTCTGCAGGGTGTTGAGCTGGTTTTCCAGCTTTTTGGATCTTTCCCGTTTCAGGAACGAAAGCATCAGCGGCCACCTTCTTTCTTGCCAAAGTTGATGCGGGGATCAATGAGCACCATGAGCACATCGCCCAGGATCAGGCCCACGATGCCCACGCAGGCGTACAGCAGCACGATGCCCTGCACCATGGTGTTGTCGTGGCGCTGCACGCAGGTCACCAGCAGTCCGCCCATACCGGGGATGCTGTACAGGCTCTCAATGTAAATGGAGCCCACCACCGTGTTGAGGAACGCCGAGGGAATGTACTGCACCAGCGGCACCATGGCGTTGCGGAACACATGATGCAGCGCGATATTGCTTTCGCTCACACCCTTGGCACGGGCCAGCTTGACGTAGTCCTTGTTGCTCTCGTCCACCATATAGCGGCGCAGCCACATGGCGTAGAAGGCCAGGTTTGCCAGGCTCATGCTGCACACCGGCAGCACCCAGTAGCGCCAGTTGGCAGCGTCGAACAGCAGGCCCACCCCCAGAACGGAGGTGCCGTACATCTGGATGTACAAAAAGTACACGGCAGCCGGCACGGCCTGGATGAGCACGATGAGGGCTGTGCCCAGTTTGTCGGGCCAGCGGTTCTTGCACCGGCCCATGACAAGCCCCAGCGGGATGCCCAGCACAAGGCTCAGAAGCATAGCCAGCACGCCCATCTGGATGGAGATGGGCAGCTTTTGGGCCAGGATCTCGGTCACCGGCACGTTGACCTTGTAGATGTGGCTCACGCCCAGGTCACCGTGCAGGGCATCTTTCCAGAAGCGGCCGATCTGCACCGGCAGCGGGTCCAGCAGGCCCATGGACTGCAGACCCGCCTGGATCTGGGCCGCGGTCATTTTTTCGTAGTTTGCAAAATAGCCTTCCACCGGCATGAGCCGCAGCAGGCAGAACACCAGCGTTACAATGATGAACAGCGTCAGCAGAGAACGCCCGATGCGCTTTGCGAGATATTGCACCATAGTGTGCACCTCTCTTTTTCTTTTGAAATATAGATAAGAATAGAATACCGCAATTTCTTGATTTTGAAAAGTGATTTGAAGATTTTTGGAGCAAAAGCTGTTGAAAAGGCGGTGGGAACTCCCTCAGTCACGGCTGCGAAGCAGACGGAGGGAGTTCCCTTCCCATAAAAAAGCAACTCGGAAAAATCCGTAGATTTTTCCGAGTTGCAACTAAAAATGAACTTCCGCTGAAAATATCCAGAGCGAAGCGGAGGATATTCAGAATGATTTACCGGGCGTCCCGGTTCTGGTCGTACTCGTCCATGGAGACGTAGTGGTCCAGGATGTGCACGCCCTTCAGGCGGTTGGACGAAAGGCCGGTGGGGGCGTACTGACCCTCCCACAGGTTCAGGCGGGTGGCAATGTACGGCGGCACGGGCAGGCCCAGCGGCACCACCAGGGCATTCTGGATCAGATAGGCCTCGGCATTGGCAAAGGCTTCATACCGGGCATCCAGATCCTCGGTGATGGCCTTGGCCTTTTTCACCAGGTCCATGTAGGTCATGACGTACTCGGCCGTCTCACCGGTGATGATGCCGTCCTCCACGCCGGTGCGCAGGAACGCATAGCAGGTGCCGCGGTCGCCGGCTTCCTGATAGAAGGGGTACACCTCGGTCTCGGGGTCGGAGTAGTCGGCACCCCAGTAGTAGGACATGAGCTCATAGGCACCCACACGGCGCACGGCGTTCAGGAAGTTGTCGGAGGGGCCCTGGGTGATGATGATGTTGATAAAGTCGAAGCCGTCGTTCAGAACGCCCTCCACCTGCTGCTTGAACACCTGACACTGCTTGTCCCAGTCCACCACGGCGGGGTTGTAGGGGTACTGCACCTTGATGGGGAAGGTGGCCCCGGCGGCAGTCAGCTCTTCCACAGCGGCGTCGCGGTATTCCTTGGCCTTTGCCTCGTCAAAGAAGTCGGACAGGTTGGCCAGATCGCCGCATTCGGTGTAGTCCACGCCCTGACTGTTGGCGCAGAAGGACGGCGGGGTGATGGTGTGCAGTTTGTAGTTGTCGTAGCCTTCCGGAGCAGTGACGGCCAGCGTGACCGACGGATTGATGGCGTACAGGAACGCCTTGCGGAAGTTGGTGCTGTTGACCGCCTTGGCCCAGTTGTCCGGCTCATACTGGGCGTCCACGCCGGTGACGTTCCAGTTGGAGAACTCGTGGGCGTAGGGCAGGAAGTTGAAGATGTAGAAGTAGCTCTTGCCGGTCTCCGGGCGCTCCATGGACACCATATCCTTGGTGGTGTCGTCGGACAGCCAGCTGTCGAGGATGTCGGAGCTGATGGTGGCCTGGTCGATCTCGCCGCGCCGGACCATTTCCGGGCCGCTGATGAGCTCTTCCTGGTTGTAGATGTAGCGGATGGTGTCGATGTAGACGTTGTCCTTGTCGTAGTTTTCGGGGTTTTTCTTCATCACCCAGCTTTCCAGCGGCACATACTCCGCCAGATAGAACGCGCCGCAGCTGCAGGCGGTCTCGGCGCTGGTGCAGAACTGGTCGCCCAGCTCTTCCAGCAGGGGGCCGTAGGCCGGCTCGTAGGGAGCGTAGCTCAGCAGGCTGACAAAACCGGGAAAGTCGAAGCACAGCGTATAGGTCAGGGTGTGCTCGTCCACGGCCTTGACGCCCACGGTATCAAAATCCACAGGAGCATAGGTCGTGGTGGTGCCATCGGCGGCTGCGGCGGTCACCGAGCCGTCGGCTTCCAGCGTGTAGGTGGTGCCGTCCTCGGCCACGGTGCCGTTGGCGGCGCTGGCTTTGTAGAACAGATAGTTGTAGTAATCCTCGGCACCGGCCACATAGGGGGTGACCAGGCTGGCCGTGGAGGATGCATAGGCCGGGGTGAGCACATACTGCAGCGCATCCACGAAGTCCTGTGCGGTGACCGGGCCCAGCACCTCACCGTTGCAGTCCACCCAGTTCTCGTCCCGCAGGTGGAAGGTCCAGGTCAGGGTATCCGCATCCCACTCCCAGGTGGTGGCCAGACCCTCGCGGATCTTGCCGCGGTTGTCGTACTCCACCAGCGTGTCCACGCACTGGGTGCCGTGGTACAGGTCCGGGTCTGCGGAGCAGATCAGATAGTTCAGGGTGGCGGGCTGACGGGAGTACAGCAGGGTGTAGGTGCTGCTGCCGGAGCCGCCGGTGGAGCTGCCGGAAGCGGACGAGCCGCCGCAGCTGCTCAGCAGGCCGGCTGCCGCTGTGGAAACAACAGCGGCGCCGCCGGCTTTCAGGAACTGGCGGCGGGTAATGGTATGACGCATAAAAAATCCCTCTTTCTTTCAGATTCGGGTCTGGATCGGATGAAATTGCCCCGCAGGCACAAACCGAAAAAAGAGGCAACGGAATCCATCCGTTACCTCTTTGTAACAGCGTACAGCTACCAACGGGTAACCAACGCAAGTATAACATTGAATCCGTGCGGCGTCAATCGGTTTTGGGCACAGCGGCGGCAGTTTCTGCACCGGCAGCAGCGGCAGCCTCATCGGTGAGCATGGCAGCCACGGACTGCGGTGCGGCGGGAGCAGCGGCCTCCACGGCAGGTTCTGCAGCCGGGGCAGCTGCCTGCTCTGCCGCCTTGGCGGCTTCCTCCGCGGCCTTTTTGGCTTCCCGCTCTTCCTTGAGCTTCTGTGCGCGGGCACGGGCTTCTTCCTGCCGCTGTTTGGTGCGCTCCTTGATGCGGCACACCGAGCATAGGCCCTCAGCGCTGTCCGGAGCAATGGGCTTGCCGCAGTTCTTGCACAGGGTCTTGGTGCACTTGTGCAGGCTCACCGGGCCAAGGGTGGTGAGCTGGCGCAGCTTCATGCCGTCCAGCCCCTTGTTGGAGCAGGCCGCCACGCACACGCCGCACTCGCTGCACTTCCACGGGGTGACCACCATGCGAGTCTGGCCGTCCGGCAGGTCCTCCTGCTTCAGGGCACCTGCACGGCAGGCTTTTTCGCACTTGCCGCAGGCAAAGCACTTATCGGTGAAACTGGGCAGATAGCAGCCGTAGTGCAGGGGATTGTCCGGCATGGCGGCCTTGAGCTGCCTGGTGCGCTGGTGCAGAAGCAGGCGGAAGTCTGCACCGCCGTCCTCGTCGGCGCGCAGGCCGGGCAGCATGCGCAGCAGCTGTTTGGTGCCGCTCTTGGAGCCGTGGCCCACCTGCTCGAACATCTCGCGGCGGGTGAGCTCCTTGACGTGGTAGGGGGCTTCGTCCGGCTCATAGGCCAGCGTGAAGCGGGCCTCGAACATCGTTTCCCCGAAGAACTCCACCAAGCGGGTCAGCTCGGCCCGCAGCTGGTCGGCGCAGGTGTCGTTCTCGCACTCGCCGCAGGGGGTCAGGTCCAGCACGATCTTTTTGTTCAGGGCCAGATAGGCCAGCGCCTCCCAGGAAAGGGACGCGATGCAGGCGCGCACCATGGAGTTTTTGCGGGCCGACTTCTCACAGCCGATCCAGATGGTATCGTTGTCGGTGTCGGCGGCAGAGGTGTCGCGCTCCACCTGCTCCGGCGAGGGGGAGATGCAGCGGCTGCGGCATACGGAGACGCACAGACCGCAGTCGGTGCAGGGGTCCCAGTCCTTGACGAGGTTGGGACGGGTAAAGATCTGATCGCCGTAGGGGCAGATATCCTTGCAGGCCGTGCAGGATTTGCGGTGCGGGTGCAGGTTCCAGCACTGGCGGCGGTTGATCTCCGGATGGGTGGTTTTCATCAGTGCATCCATCGCAGCTCTTGTAAAAAAGCCCATACGATCACTCCTTTTCTACGATCGACGTGACAGCTGCATGGTCCAGCAGAAAGCGCTGGACCTTCTGGTTGGTAAGGGCGGCGGCCACAGCATCACGGGCCAGAACCCGGCGGATCTCCTCCTCCGGGTTGCCGTGCAGCCGGGCCAGACGGGCGTATTCGGCGTCCACTTCCTCATTGCTCACAGTGATGTTCTCGGCCTGTGCAATGGCCGGCACGGCCAGCATCGCGCGCATGCAGCGTGCGGCGTCCTGGCGATAGCCGGCCCGCAGCTGTTCCGGCGTGGTGTTGTTGGCCTGGCAGTACAGCTCCAGCGAGAAGCGACTCCGGGAAAGCTTATCCTTCAGCTGCTGCAGCGCGTGGTCGGCGTTCTGGTCCAGCACGGCAGCAGGCAGCTCCACGGTCAGGTTGGCCCCGGCCAGGTCCAGCAGGGCAGCCTCAGCCAGACGGTCAGCGTTGGCCTCGTGAGAAGCCGCTTTCTTGGCACAGATGCTCTCCCGCAGGGCGTCCAGCGTGGCAAAGCCCAGCCGCTGGGCCAGGGCATCGTCCACGGTGGGTTCCTGCTTCTGCTCCACCGTGTGCAGGCAGATCTCGAACTGCGCCGTTTTGCCGGAGAGCTCCGGCACGCGGAACTCGTCCGGGTAGGTGAAATCAAAGCGGAAGGTCTCTCCGGCGCAGTGGCCGTACACGGCCTGCTCGGCGGCAGGCATGAGCTGGGCGGTGCCCAGTGTCACGGTCACCTGTTCCATGCGGCTGTCCGGGATGGGCGCGCCGTCCAGAAAGCCCTCAAAATCCAGCGTGACCCGCATCCCCCGGGCAGCGGGGGCGCTGGTGGCGCAGAAAGGCGCATGACGGCGGGCAAGGCTTTTCAGTTCAGAAGCAACGGCGGCTTCGGTCACCGGGCGCACCCGGCGGGTGACCGGCAGGCCCTTGTACTGCCCCAGCGTGACCGGCGGCAGAGCATTTGCGGTTTGTTCCATGGCAGGGAACCTCCATTCCAGTAAGCGCTTACAGCCCGCGGGCAGCAAGCCAGTTTTCGGCGACCTGAGAGAACATCTCAGGGTATTTGGCATCTTCTTCGGTAAAGGCACTGAGGTAATACTCCACCTCGGCGCGGGTGGGGGCTACCGTGCGCCGCCAGATGGTAAAGGTGGTGCCGTTGCCCATATCAATGGTCTGCTCCAGCTCAAAATACTGGTCCCGCACTGCCAGGAACATGTCGTTCAGCTTGTGGGACATCTCGTTCTCAGGGTCATTTACATGAGTCAGCGGGAAAGGATCGGCGGTAAGAACGTATTTTGCCTCAAAGAACTGCATGGGGAAGTAGTGGGTGCCAGGCACCGAGAAGCCAAAGGCCAGCTTGCCGTTGATGGGGGTCTGGGGCAGCAGGCAGTTCTTGAAGTGATCCGGGCAGTACAGCGTGTCGTGGGGAATCATATAGGCAATCTCGCCATCGGCACAGTGGGTGTCGATCCATTTGGCAATGGCCTTGATCTGCGGCAGATCCTTGCGGTCATAGACCAGGTCATCAATGGCGGCAAAATCGTGGGCGCTCTCCTGCGGAGAGGCCGAGAGAACAGTGCGGCCGATGAGAAAATCCGGCAGAGCCACGGTGGTCAGCGAGGAGCAGCGCACCGAGGAGGCAAAGGCGATGGTGAACAGCCAGAAGCCGATCTTCAGGTTCCGGCGGCGGTTCATGCCCTCTGCCAGGGCTGCGGCACCGATCAGGAACAGGAGGAACCAGCCGGGTAAAAACAGCAGCATATGTTGGGAACCGGTGGTCTGCACCCGGGTGAACAGCACCATGCTCAGCAGGATCTCCAGCCCGGCCAGACAGGGCAGAGCAGGCATTTTGTGCACTTTCAGGCAGAACCACAGGCCCATGCCCATAAGCACCAGGTTCATCAGGCCCATGCGGGCGCATTGCAGGTAGGTTTCAGTGACCATGCCGCCGCCGTTGTAGTAGGAATAGTGGTCGGCGTAGTTGTAGCCCAGAATGTGGCTCACCAGGGGCCACAGCAGGATGACCATGGCCACCAGGGACATCAGGCCGAACAGGATCAGGTTGCGCACCTGCAGCAAGGCCTCTTGCTTCCGGCCCACTTTGGCGATGCGGGCGCTGCTCACCAGCACCAGCACGGCATAGGCAAAGTAGTAGCCCACCACGAAGTACAGATACCACCGGCGGGACAGGATGATGGCCGCCGTGGCCAGGAACAGCAGCCCGAACCGGGGCAGGTCCAGCTTTTCAAACCGGAAATCCAGCGTGAGCAGCAGGATGCTGAAGGCGAAGATCAGGCCGAACCAGTCCGGCTGGCTCAGCACGGCGCTCATGCGCAGCCACGGGTAGGTAAAGGTCCAGGACAGACCGATGAGAAAATACCAGAAGCGGTTTTTCACCTGCAGCATCTGGCCCACTTTGACCACCAGACCGGCCAGCAAAAGCAGCAGCATGGGCACGATGCTGAACACCTGACAGATCGCAAAGCTGTCGCCGGTGCGGTCGGTCAGGCAGAACGGGAACTCGATGAACAGGGTGTTGAAGTTGGTATAGTCCTCAGCCAGAGAGTCCAGAATGAAATGGAAGCCGACCGCCGGGCCCTGAAGAAAGGCGGCCTCGGAGTTGTACTGCTTGTTGATGTAGTTGACGTAGTCCCAGATGTACACGAAGCTGCGGCGGGTCTCGGCCCAGTAGAAGTAGAGCAGCGCCGCGGCCCAGAAGCCGATGATCACAGCCCAGTGGAACAGGTCAAACTTCACGTCCGCCAGCCGCAGCACCACCAGCACCAGCCCGAACAGGGCCAGGTTGCACCACAGGCTCACCAGCGGGAAAAATACGGCACTGCCGGGGGCGGCAAGGCCCAGCACCACCAGCGCCAGTGCGGACACGGCATAGGCCAGCAGGGCCCTGCCTACCCACGAGGTGCGCAGCTTGGAAAGAGTTGCTGACATGAGAAAAAATCCTCCTTATAAAAATGCGCGATGCACACAGCATAAATTCACAGCTTACAGTATAGCAAACCACAGGGGGCACTGTCCAGCCATAGCGGAGGCAAAACCAAAAATGCCCCGCTGCTTTCAAAGCACACGGGACATTTTGACGCAAATATTACTTACTGGAATTCTTGGCGCGGGCGGTACGGCGCTTCTGGGCCATGGCCTTGTTGGCGCTGATGCGGGCGGCGTCCGGGTTGGGGGCCTCCGGGGTCAGGCGCAGCAGGAAGCTGCCCATGGCGGGCAGGTCCACGGTGAGGGTATAATCCCGGCCGTACACGCCGCCGTCGGTGGTGTGGAAGTGCAGCTTGCGGCGGCCCTTGTGGGCACCGCCCCACTCGGCAGCCTCGGTGTCCAGCACCAGCTCCGCAGAGCAGGGGAACTTGAGGTACAGCGGGAACTTTTTGTGGGCGTGGTCCTGGGTGTTCATGATGCACAGCAGGTTCTGGCCCCGGCCCTTGCGCAGCCAGGCGTAGACGCCCTCGGTGCAGCTCTCGCTGGCCACCCACTCAAAGCAGTCGGGGTTGTATTCGCCGTCAAACAGGGCGGGCTCGGTGGCGTATACCAGGCTCAGGCGGGCGAAATACTTCTGGAAAGCGTCATGGAAGGGATACTTGAGCAGGTCCCAGTCCAGCTCCCGTTTTTCGTCCCACTCGCGGAAGTGCCCCAGCTCGTTGCCCATGAAGTTGAGCTTTTTGCCCGGATGCATATACATATAGAAATAGAGGGTGCGCAGCTGGGCGCACTTTTCGGCGTAGGTGCCCCACAGCTTGTCGATGATGGTCTTTTTGCCGTGCACCACCTCGTCGTGGCTCAGGGCCAGAAGATACAGTTCGTTGTAGAAGTAGTGCATGCTGAACAGCAGCTTACCGTAGGCGTTCGGCCGCTCACCGAAGGGGGTGGCGAAATAGTCCAGCGTGTCGTGCATCCAGCCCATGTCCCACTTGTAGTCGAAGCCCACGCCGTCGTAGCGGGTGGGGGCGGTGACCTTGAGGAAGTTGGTGGAGTCCTCGGCCATGTAGATGCCGGTGGGCCAGCGCTTGTTCAGCCCGTGGTTCAGGCTGCGCAGGAAGTTCACCGCACCCTGGTTCACGCCGCGGTTGGGGTCACCCTGCCAGTACAGTGCCCGGGAGATGGCGTCCATGCGGATGCCGTCGCAGTGGTACACATCCATCCACAGCCCGGCGGCGCTGCTCAGGAAGCTGCATACCTCCCGGCGGTAGTAGTTGAAGTTGCAGGTGCCCCACTCGCTCTGGCCCACGTCGCTGTCGTACTCGTACAGGTGGGTGCCGTCGAACTTGGCCAGTGCGTCGGCGTTGGCGGCAAAGTGCACCGGAACAAAGTCCATGATGACGCCGATGCCCATGCGGTGGCAGGCGTTGACGAAGGCAGCGAACTGGGCCGGGGTGCCGTAGCGGCTGGTCACCGAGAAATACCCGGTGGTCTGGTAGCCCCAGCTGCCGTCAAAGGGATGCTCGGCCAGCGGCAGCAGCTCCACATGGGTAAAGTGATGGTCCAGCAGCCAGGGAATCAGCTCCTTGGCCAGCTCCTCGTAGTTGTACCAGCCGTCCGAGCCGTCGGGCTGGGTGCTGCCGGGTTTGTGCTTCCAGCTCCCGGCGTGCAGCTCGTAGATGTTCAGCGGGCGGTTGCGGCACTTGTCGCGCCGCTCCATCCAGGCATGGTCGTCAAAGGCAAAATCCAGCTTTGCCAGACGGCTGGCCGTGCCAGGGCGCAGCTCGGTGGAAAAGGCATAGGGGTCGCTGCGCATCACCACGCTGCCGTCGGATCCGTGGACGCGGTACTTATAAAGATCACCCTCGGCCAGGCCCGGGATAAAGGCGCTCCACACGCCGGTCTCGGCGCGCTCCATGGGCACACCGGCTTCCCAGCCGTCAAAGCCGCCGCACACCTCCACGGCGGTGGCACCGGGGGCCCAGACCGCAAACCGCCAGCCCTCGGTACCGTCCGGGGCCGTGCAGGGATGTGCGCCCAGAATGCGGTAGGCGTCGAAGCAGTCTCCATTGAAAAATTCACGGGGAATGGCAGGGTAATTCATGCAAAGATCTCCTCCTGTGTATGATGGGCAGCACTGGCAGCTGCGGTGCTGCAATTGGGCAATTTATCCAAGGAAAATGGTTTACAACCGGCACTGTAGCTGGTATTCTTGGCGAATCTTGACAAAAATAGGCAAAAATTCACATATTTGTCAGATTTTGTGTTATACTAATCCTGCCGCTGACCGAACGGCGGCAGGAAATTATTTGCAAAGAGGGAGCGGTATTCAACAATGGCTTGGTATGACAATGCGGTATTCTATCACATCTATCCTCTGGGGCTGTGCGGCTGCGCGCACGAAAATGACGGCCAGCCCACCCCGGGTGCATTCCAAAAACTGAACGACTGGGCGGCCCATGCAGCAGACATCGGCTGCACCGCCATCTATATCGGCCCGCTGTTTGAGAGCGGCTCCCACGGCTACGATACCATCGACTACCGCCGGGTGGACCGCCGTCTGGGCACCAACGAAGAGTTCAAGGAGTTCGTGGCCAACTGCCACGCCCGCGGCCAGCATGTCATCGTGGATGGTGTGTTCAACCATGTGGGCCGCGACTTCTTCGCCTTCCAGGACCTGAAGGCCAACCGCGAGAACGCCCGCTATAAGGACTGGTTCTGCGATGTGAACTTCTGGGGCAACAACGAGTACAATGACGGCTTTTCCTACGGGAACTGGGGCGGCTTCAACCTGCTGGTCAAGCTGAACCAGCGCAACCCGGAGGTGCAGAACTATCACTTCGACACCATCCGCTTTTGGGTAGACCAGTTTGACATCGACGGCATCCGGCTGGATGCAGCCGACGTGCTGGACTTTGACTTCATGCGCGGGCTGCGCCGTCTGGCCAACGAGATCAAACCGGAGTTCTGGCTCATGGGTGAGGTGATCCACGGGGACTACAGCCGCTGGGCAAACCCCGAAATGCTGCACTCTGTGACCAACTACGAGCTGCACAAGGGCCTGTGGAGCGGCCACAACGACCACAACTATTTCGAGATCGCCCACACCATGCGCCGTCTGCAGGGGCTGTGCCACGACACCCGGCTGTATCTTTTCTCGGACAACCACGATGTGGAGCGCCTGCCCAACAAGCTGCGCAACCGGGAACACATCCGTCACATTGCGATTCTAGTATATACCCTTTGGGGCATTCCGTCCATCTATTATGGTTCGGAGTTTGGCATCGAGGGCAAAAAAGAGTGGGGCAGCGACTGGCCCCTGCGCCCCTGCCTGGAATTGGAGGACTACAAGGACGCCCTGACCACCAACCCGGTCACCAGCGTATATGCGGCACTGGGCAAATTGAAGGCCGAGGAACCGGCCCTGACCTGGGGCGAGTTCAAGGAACTGCACCTCACCACCCAGTGTTACGCCTACGCCCGTGTGCTGGACGGCGAAGCCCTTGTGGCGGTGCTGAACAACGGCGACAGCCCGGCGCAGCTGGAATTCCAGCTGCCGGTGGAGGCCAATGCGGCCGAGGATCTGCTGGCCGATACGGTGGGCGCGCAGCCGGTGATGACAGGCTTCGACTGGGGCCGCATGAAGGTGCAGCTGCCTTCCAACTATGCCACCATCCTGCGGTTGAAAAAGTAAGCGGCTTGCACATTGCGGCCGGTTTTGCTACAATAGGGGCAGCAACGTCGGAAAACGGAAGGGGAGCCTGACAAAAGATGAACGCAGCACAGCGCAGAGAATGCATCCTGACCCGGTTGAGCGGTGCCCAGAACCCGGTAAGTGCCAGTGCACTGGCCGCTGAGCTGGGGGTCTCCCGGCAGATCGTGGTGGGGGACGTGGCACTGCTGCGTGCAGGCGGGGCGCAGATCGACGCGACGCCGCGGGGCTACCAGCTGCACCCGGCAGAGAAAGGTTATACCGGCATCCTGGCCTGCGTGCACCGCACCGAGGACGAAATGCGCCGGGAGCTGTACACCATTGTGGACCAGGGCGGTGTGGCCGTGGATGTGGCCGTGGAAAACAGCCTGTACGGCGAGATCCGTGCCAACCTGAATCTGGCCAGCCGCTACGATGTGGACACCTTTCTGGTGCAGGCGCGCAGTGCGCCGGAAAGCCTGCTGAGCCGGATGACCGGCGGCGTGCATCTGCACACTTTGCGCTGCCCGGACCGGGCCAGCTTTGAGCGCATCCGCGCAGAACTGGACCGGCAGGGCCTGTTGTACCGCCGGGAATGACCGTGCTGGGCAGACAGCTCCGGATAAAATCAGTATAAAAAACGCTGTGGGGCTTGTCTATCCGCAAAAGTGGAAAAACGTTGGATAGCCAACCCAAATGTAAAAGAGGTGGATTTTCTGGACATTCGCATTGAAAAAACGGAACGCGCCATCAAGCAGGCCTTTATGGAGCTGCGGGCCGAAAAACCGTTGGAAAAAATCCGGGTCAAGGAGCTGTGCGACCGGGCCTGCATCAACAAATCCACTTTTTATGCCCACTATCAGGACATCTACGCCCTGGCCAACGCCATGGAGGACGAGATGGTGGAGGCCGTGGTCGCAAGCCTGCCCAACCTGACCGCCCGGGATGTGAGCGAGCGTACCGAGTGGCTGGCCCGCGAGATGTTCCGGGCCTTTGTCAAACACCAGAGGGAGATCAACACCCTGTTTGCGGATTCCCGGCAGGGGCTGTTCATCAACCGGGTGGAGGCGGCGCTGCGCAAGTGCATTGCCGAGAGCGACCCCGCCTTTGAAAATGACGTAGTGCGCAAGGTGGTGCTGTCCTTCTGCGTGCAGGGGTGCTACTACACCTTTACCAGCTACTGCGGCCAGATGGACGAGACCCGTCTGGTGGCCCTGCTTGCCTCTATCGCAAGGGCAGCCCAGAAGATCCGGATGTGAATACAACAAAAAAGCCATGGCAGCTGCCATGGCTTTTTTGTTGCTGTGAAGAAAACGGATCACACACCGGAGGCACCGTAGTTTGCCAGCACGCGGGCGGAAGGGTCGTTGACGTTGCAGCCCGGCCATGCCTTGTTGGGCATCCAGAAATCCACGATGGTACGGCTCTGGTCGTGGTAATACTTCTCGAAGATCTCCCGGTAGAACAGGCTCTCCTTGGTAAAGGGCATGCAGTGGGCCGAGTAGTTGGCCCGGCGCAGCTGGAACTCTTCGTCGGTGTACAGGCTGTTGGTGTACTCCTTGATGTCGTCCACCATGCTGTGGCCCACGGCATCCGAGAAAGCAGCCTTCTCACGCCACAGGATCTCCGGCGGCAGCCAGTCGCCCTCAAAGGCCTTGCGCAGCAGGTACTTGCCCTTGTTGTAACGGTTCAGCTTCATTTCCGGGTCGATGGCCATGACGTAGCGCACAAAGTCCAGATCGCCGAAGGGCACACGGGCTTCGATGCTGTTGGCCGAGATGCAGCGGTCGGCGCGGAGCACGTCGTACATGTACAGCTCCCGGATGCGCTTCTGGCTCTCCTGCTGGAAGGCGTCGGCGGTGGGAGCGTAGTCGGTGTATTTATAGCCGAACAGCTCGTCCGAGATCTCGCCGGTCAGCAGCACCCGCACGTCGGTCTGCTCGTGGATGGCCTTGCACAGCAGGTACATGCCCATGCTGGCGCGGATGGTGGTGATGTCCCAGGTGCCCAGCAGGCGGATGACCTCTTCCAGGTTCTGCAACACGATGTCGCGGTTGATGATGATCTCGTGGTGCTCGCTGCCCAGATAATCGGCGGTCTGACGGGCATATTTCAGGTCGATGGCATCGGTATCCATGCCGATGGCAAAGGTGCGGATGGGCTTGCCCAGCTTCTTGGCGGCGATGGCGCACACCAGCGAGGAGTCCAGGCCGCCGGAGAGCAGGAAGCCCACCGGGGCATCGGCGTCCAGACGCTTCTCCACACCGGCGATCAGCTTTTCGCGGATGTTGGTCAGCACGGTGTCCATGTCATCCTGCATGGGAGCGGGCACGTCGGCAATGTCCTCATAGCGCACGAAGCGGCCGTCGCAGTAGTAGCTGCCAATGGGAAAAGGACGGATGTCATCGCACCAGCCGATCAGGTTCTGCATCTCGGATGCAAAAGCGATCTGGTGGCTGGACTTGGAGTAGCCGTAGAACAGCGGCCGGATGCCGATGGGGTCGCGGGCGGCAATGAGCCGGTCCTTGCGGGAATCGTACAGGATCAGTGCGAATTCGGAGTCCATGTGGCGGAACATGTCCAGACCGTACTCGTAGTACAGCGGCAGCAGGATCTCACAGTCGCAGTCGGACTGGAACTTGTAGCCCCGGCGCTTGAGGATCTCCTTCTCAAACCGGAAGCCGTACAGTTCGCCGTTGCACACCACGCAGTCGGCACCGCGGTAGAACGGCTGCATGCCCTCCGGCGTCAGACCCATGATGGCCAGACGGCCAAAGCCCATCAGGCCAAAGGGGCCTTCCACCACCCGCTGGTCGTCCGGGCCGCGCATCACGGTGCGCAGCAGATATTCTTTGAACTTGGCGGCACTCAGATCGTGCCCGGTGTAGCCCATCACACAACACATAGTTCTTACCCCTCTTTTTCCTTGGTGAATAAAAAAATACGGCAGCGCATTCATCCCGTTTTGCTAGGACGAATATGCTGCCGTATCCGTGGTGCCACCTAAATTACCGGCACACAGAGTATGCCAGTCACTTTTGTGCGCTCTCCCCGTTGAAAGCACTGCCGCGATAACGAGCGGCGCACGTCTGCCCCTACTGCCGCGCCCGGCGGGTTCAGGGGGAAGCTCATGGGTGTTCATTCGGGCTTCGTTCTCTGCGCAGCTTCCACCGGCCTGCGCTCTCTGCAAAAGAACCTTGAAACCTTACTTTTCCCGTTCAACGCTTTTTCTGCCTGCATTGTATCACGGCTTTTTGCCCGTGTCAACACAGCAGGAACATTTTTGTGCGGTTTGCTCCGGCTGCGGGGCATTTTGTGCGCAGTGGCGGCACAATCCGTACAAAACGCTGCCCTCGCACTGCAGGGTAAAGCCGTGTTCGGCCATCAGATGGGCCCGCACTTCGTCCATGAAGTGGCAGTCCAGATGGTAGATGCGGCCGCACTGCACGCACTTCAGGTGCAGGTGTTCCCGGCAGTGGCGGCCTTCGTCCACATACTGGAACACGGCCTTCTCGCCCTTGTCGGCCACATATTTCATGATGCGCTGCTCCCCGGCCAGCTTGTCGAGGTAGCGGTACACGGTGGTGGGGTTGGGGCTGGCACCCTGCTCCTCCAGATGCTCCAGAATGTTGGAGGCACTGACTGCGTGCTGTCGGTTGTTGATGAGATAATCTAAAATCAGCTGGCGGGTCTTGGTATTGTAGCCGTCGCTCCGTGCCATGGAAAAAGAACGCTTCCTTTCTGAATGAGAACTGTTTTGACCTATTGTAGCATATTTTTGTGTGGGATGCAAAAAGGAAGGCCCAGCCAGCCCGAATTTGGTGACAAGCACAAAATTTCTTGTCACAATTGGCGAAAATGACGCAAAATCTTTGGTCAAAACGGAAAACACACCAAAGTTTTCTCAAAACTCTTGTAAAAAATACACTTGTGTGAAATAATATATTAGTGAGAAATGTTGGATGGCAGACGGGATACAAGACGATGCCCGAGGAAGAAGCCGGGCGGCAGGCCGCGAACAGGCTGCCGCATTTGTATGGAGAATTTTAGGAGTACGACCGCCTATGAAAGAAATGGAAACCCAGTCCAAGCCGAGCCTGAAGCTGCAGGCTTATCAATACCTGAAAACCAAGATCCTGAACTGTGAGTACCGGCCCAACGAGTTTCTGAATGAGCAGAAACTCTGCGCGGAAATGGGCAACATCAGCCGCACCCCCATGCGGGATGCACTGGGCCGTCTGGAGCAGGAGGGCCTGATCACCATCCTGCCCAAAAAGGGCCTGATGGTTTCCGGCATCACCGAAGAAGATGTGCACAGCATGTTTGAGATGCGTCTGCTGGTGGAGCCTTATGCCCTGCGTACTTATGGCGACCGCATCCCGCGGGAAGCGCTGGAAAACTACACCGAGCTCATGCATCACCCGGAGCGCATCTCCGACTTCTGTGAGTCGGACGACGGGTTCCATGAGCTGCTCATGAGCACCCTGCCCAACAAGTATCTGCGCAGCGCCTACGACCGCATTACCGGCCTGAACACCCGCTTCCGCATCATGACCGGCAAGGTGAGCATGATCAATCAGGAGC
>ERZ838118.1102-NODE-1102-length-34378-cov-10.424438_pt1 | contig 34378 bp, 35 predicted proteins | sample MGYA00519863_ERZ838118 | MGnify/ENA primary metagenome ERZ838118 (study PRJEB31850, sample SAMEA3708827) | human gut metagenome | biome: human gut; feature: human-associated habitat; material: faeces | place: China | collected 2014 ...
TGTTCCTTCGCCGCATCTGCTTATCAGAAAGATTGATTGTTGTTTTCAAGCGAGTAGCCGCTCGCCCGCTTCTCACACATATCGTTCCACGCGCAGTTTCGCAGCGAGCGAAGCGAAGCGAGAATGTTTGAGCATGGAATGATATGTGTGAGAAGCGGGCGAGAGGGATACGAGCGCCCCGCGAGAATGTTTGAGCATGGAATGATATAAGGGCGGCTCCGGCAGAACGGCGGACATTCGACTAGCGGATATGCGCAGGTTTTTCGCCCCAGTAGAAGCGGCAGAAGGCTCGTTTGCGCTTTTGGGGTTTGCCTACGAGCTCCGTGGTTGCGATGGCTATGTCTTCGGCTGCGTGGGGGCGGCGTAGTACTTCGCCGTTGATGAGTAGGGCTTTGAGTGATTCGGGATGGTCGTGCAGGTGGCGCAGGGTTACGATGAGTTCTCGTGCGGTGGTGACATGCATGCTGGCGCCCATGCCGGTGAGCATCGTGGTGTTGGCCTTTTCCTGGCCATAGGACTTGCCCAGCAGGATCATCGGCAGATGCGCGCACAGGCACTCGGTGACGGTGAGTCCGCCCGATTTGAGAATTGCCAGGTCGCAGCCGTGCATGAGGGCCGCCATGTCGTCCACGTAGTCCAGAACCGTGACGTTTTCGAGCTTCATGGCGTCGAAGAGCTTCTTGAGTCGGGCGGCGTATTCCTCATCCTTGCCCGGCAAAAAGACAAAATGCATGTCCTCAAAGCTGCGTAGGAAGGGGAGGGTCTGGTTCATCGCCGCGCGAAAGCGGACGTACGGTTGAGGTAAACTGGCGCCGGCCATAACCAGCACGACGGTCTTGTCGGTGGGGAGGTTGAACTTGGCTAGCTCTTCCTCGCGATCGTAATCCGTGTCGAATCCGGTGCGAATAGGAATGCCGGTAATGCGAATCTTTGCCTCGGGCACCTTGCGCGGACGCAGCGTTTCGGACATAAATTCGTTGGCAACACAGAATAGATCGGTGTCCTTGTGGGGCCACCAGCCCTCGACTTCGTAGTCGGTCGGTACGCAGATGACCGGATAATCGATACCCGTAATTACGCGGGCACCCACGGCAACATTGGCTGCTGTGATGTGCGTTGCGACCACGGCTATGGGCCTGCGGCTACGAATATATTCGTTGAAGGCGGGGAACATGATTCGTGACCATGCCGTGCCGCCACCCCAGAGAAGATGTCCCGTAAGTGTATATCTCCAGGTCAGGTCGTAAATGGGGCGCGTGGCTCCCGTAAAAGAAGCCGCGGTCTTATTACCGTCGAATTTAATACGTCCAAAATCAAGGATATCGAGCACTTCAATCTCAACATCCTCGGGGATGCCATTGGTGCCGCGGATGAGGTCGAAGGCCTGCGCAATCGCATTTGCGGCGGCCTTATGGCCTGAGCCGACCGAGGCGTGCACGATGGTCACGAGAGGTTTTTGCTGAGCCAAGAGCGCTGTTTGCTCCGATTGGGGAGTGCTGTGTGTGAGCAGGGGAGCGTCGTCGCTCGTCTGCGTTTGATCCATCGATAACTCCCCTTCGACGTTGTGACACGGATTTATCATTGTAGTGCATGAGTGTCATGTTCACGTAAATTTGGGTATGAGCGCAAAGAACGTCAATGTTTCGACGAGAGGATATTCCATGACTACCGATCAGCCGATCGATGTTGCGATTATCGGTGGCGGCCCCGCGGGCTATGCTGCCGCCATTTACGCTGCGCGTGCCAACCTGACGACGACCGTGATTGAGCAGGGCATGTCGGGAGGGCAGATCGCCACAACCAATGAGATCGAGAACTATCCGGGCATTCCGCTCTTGAGTGGCGCCGAACTCGGCGAGCGTTTTCAGCAGCATGCAGAGGGCCTGGGAGCACAGGTTACATGGAGCATGGTTACGGGTATCGATTACGATGCCGATGAAGCGCTGTTTACGGTGCATCACGATACGGGCGATACGCTGGCCTCGAGTGTTATCGCTTGCATGGGCGCCACGCCGCGTTCGGCAGGTTTCGCTGGCGAGGATACGTATCGCGGTCGTGGCGTTTCATATTGCGCAACATGTGACGGCATGTTCTTCCGCGGCAAACAGGTCTTTGTAATCGGTGGTGGCAATTCGGCATGCGAAGAGGCGCTGTTCCTGTCCGACATTGCCAGCAGCGTGACCATCGTGCTGCGCCGCGACCAGTTTCGTGCGCCTGATGGTGTTGTTCAGAGAGTACTCGAAAAGGACAATATTACAGTTAGGTACCAAACTAGTATTGTGGAGCTCTCGGGCGAAGCCATGCCAACGACGATCACCTTTAAGGACAATGCATCCGGTAAGACTCATACCGAGTCATTTGAACTTGGCTCGTTTGGCATCTTTGTCTTTACGGGGATGCAGCCACATACCGAGCTTATTGAGCATCTAGTCGATCTGGCTCCTGACGGCGGCATTGTCACCGACGATTCGATGGCCACCCGTACACCCGGCTTATTCGCAGCCGGCGATATCCGTTCCAAGCGTTTACGTCAGGTTGTGACCGCCGTTTCTGACGGAGCCATAGCAGCAACGAGCGCATACGCGTTTCTCCGCGGATAAGTACGATAATATATCTTATGTAAGGTTGTTATCTTTATACAAAGTGGTTGGACGGTGCATCAATGTGCTGTCCAACCACTTTTACTTGGCGGCTATGTGGTATGCAAAACTAGATTTTCTAGAATACAATATAGAAAAGGAACGGAGGACCTTTATGAACCACGTTAACCACGTTATTCCGATGTCCGATTCGTCTGTCAGCATTAAGCCCGAGGATATTCAGCCCACCGTGCTGCCCGATGCATTTATTCAGTCCGATATCGTGCGCAAACTTAATACGTTGAGTCTGCCTCGCTATGACCAGTTGCCCAACGTGACGCTCTACCGCGATCAGGTCATTGAATATGTCGCGCTGTGGATGGAGCCGCTGTCCATTTGTGTGGAGCAGCCTGTCATTACGCCATCGATGATCAATAACTACGTGAAGGTCGGCCTGGTACCTGCTCCGGTCAAAAAGCAATATGGCCGAGAACAGATTGCGCGTCTCATCGCCATTTGTATCTTTAAGCAGGTGCTGCCCATCGCTGCGGTTCGGGCGCTCTTTAATATTCAGCGCTTGAGCTACGACGCTCCGACGGCATTCGATTATGTGGTCGATCAACTTGAGGCATCGATTCGTGCGGCGTTTTCCGTCGAGCAGACTCCCGTGCCCGATAGCGCACACCAGGTTACGCGCGAATCGCTGCTCGTACGCAGTGCGGTATCGTCCTTCGTTTCGAAGGCGTACCTGATGAGCTATCTCAAGTTCAACGGGTTTAATAGCTAGCCCACGTATAAAACGGGCGGGACAAAGAGCCATCTGTCACTTTGTCCCGCCCGTATTTTTGTTTGGTTGGACTTTATTTGCCCGAAGCTACGCCCATGCCGTAGCCGATGATGAGGCCGTGCATCTCGGCGTAATAGGAATCCAGGCCGTTGCAGGGCATGATAATGGTCTTGGAGCAGGGCCAGCGCTCCACAATGCGGCTGGCGAGTGCTTGGGCGCCTGCCTCATTCTCGACATGGTCGATGACGACCTCGCCGCCCGTAAAACCCTCGGCTTCCATGGTGTCGATGATCTTGTTGAACATCTTCTTTTCGCCACGCGTGTGTCCGACGAGTTCGATTTCACCGGCCTCACTCGCCGTGCCCAAAATGCGAATATTGAGCTTGTTGGCAATGACGCCGGCTGCCTTAGGGATACGTCCGGCCTTGGCGAGGTTTTCGTAATTGCACAAGCTGAAGAGGATTTTGCTGTTCTGCTCAAGGCTATCGAAGTATGCGCAAGCATCCTCGAATGAGACATCCGGATTGCTTGCGAGATAACGGTCGAACAGCAGGAAGATCAGGTCCATTTTGCCGCCAGCTGCGCGTGAATTGACAAGATGAATATTGCGGTCCGGTTCCTCGGCAAGAACCATATCGCGAGCCGTTGCGGCGGCGTTGTAGCTGCCCGACACGCCCTCAGAGATCGGCATGCAGATGGTATTGTCTGCCAATTTGAAGAGCTCGGCCCACTCCCCTACACTGGGACAAGCGCTCGAAGAAGCGCTCGTCTCCGCCTGAACAGCGCAGTTGAGCTCATGAACGTCGAGCGAAAGGTCATCGACGAATTCACGCTCCCCCACTCGAATTTTGAGGGGCGCAAATGCAAAGGTGGTATGGGGTGCGGTCGGTTGCCAATCGCGGAGGTTGCAGCTTGAATCTGAGATAAGTGCCCAGCTCATAGAGGGTCCTTTCTAATTGCTCCCATATAATTATAGCCTTCTTGCTAACCGATTGGGCCGCTATCTAGTATTCAAAACTAGATAGCGGCCTGCACTAAAGGCAAAAGAATGGACCCCATGACTCAAAGCCACGAGGTCCATATCCGTTTGCTTTATCTGAATACTTAGTAGCGTACGAAGATATAGTTGTTGTTCATGCCGGCGGCAACGGAGCTGATGATAACACCCGTGTTGTAGTCGGAAGCATGAATCATCTGACCGCCACCGATGTAAATGCCGGTGTGGTACGAGTTGACCACAACGTCACCGGGCTGCGGATCGGACACACGCGTCCAGCCCATAAAGGTGCCCGTGGTGCCCAGGCGACAATAGCGACCAGTGAGGCAGTAGCTAACAAAACCAGAGCAGTCGAAGCTGTTCGGGCCAATTCCGCCCCAGGAATAAGCACAACCAAGCTTACTGTATGCACGCGAGACAACAGAACCGCCATCGACGGACTGGCTCGGAACGGAAGGCGCCGGAGCCGGAGCCGGAGCGGGCGTCGGGGGCTGCGGCGTCGGAGCAGGTGCCGGCGTAGGAGCCGGAGTGTTGCCGCCCTGGTTGCTGTTATTGCTGGTCTGGCCACCGTTGTTGGTGTTCTCGGTCGTACCGGCAGTCTCGTTGCTCACCGTGGCCTTCTCGGCGGTACTGGCGTTGATGCCGGCCTGCAGCGCGGCGTTGGCCTCGGCCTCGGCGGCAAGCTCAGCCTGCAGCTGAGAATCCAGAGAGTTTACGACGTTCTGGGCTTCAGCCTGCTGGGCGTTAAGTTCGTCGACCTTCTTTTGCGTGGTGGCGACGTTCTTCTCCTGCTCGGCCTGCTTATCGGTGAGCTGCTGCTTAAGCTCCTTGACCTCTTGAATGGTCTGAGCCTGCTTATCGGAAACTTTGCCGTAGTAGAACAGACGGTTGAGCATATCGCTCAGGTCATCGACGCCGGTCAGAACCTGAAGCAGGCTCAGACCGCCGGTTTTGTACTCGCCGGCGACATAGGTCGAGAGCTTGGCCTGACCATCGGCGATCTCCTGCTGCTTTTGTGTGATCTCGCCAGCAGTCTGGTCGAGCGCCTGCGTCTGCGTGGCGAGCTCATCGTAAATCTGCTGGGTTTGGGTACCGATCTGCTCGAGCTTCGTACGAGCAGCGGCAAGGTCGGATGCGGTATCGGCGTAGGCAGGAGCCGCGAGACCCAAGCCCAAAACACAAGCGAGGGTTGCCGTAGCAGCGCAGCGTGCCATGTTTTTGTGCGTGTTTGCTGTGCGCATGAAGCTTCCTTTCCAGTAACTAAGGGTAACGGCTAGTTCACCGTCACCAGGCTAAAGAGCTCCACATCGCCATCAGACGGCGTGAGCTTCTCGCGCGGGTTGAGAAACGCAAGCTCAAGGATACAACCGTAACCGACAAGCTTTGCGCCCATATCTCGCACCAGTTTACCTGTTGCCTCGACGGTTCCGCCCGTCGCGACCAAGTCGTCCAGAATCAACACGGTATCTTTAGAGCTGATAGCGTCGGCATGGATCTCAATGGAATCCGTTCCGTATTCGAGCTCATAGCTCTGGCTCACGGTCTCGCGCGGCAGTTTACCCGGTTTACGTGCGGGAACAAAGCCGGCGCCAAGGGCTACAGCCACCGGTACGCCAACCATAAAGCCACGGGCCTCGGGGCCAACGACCTTGGTGATTCCCATGCCGGCAAAGTGCTCGGCGAGGGCATCCACCATGGCCTTCAGTGCCTCGGGATTGCCAAAGAGCGGCGTGATGTCTTTAAAGATGACTCCGGGCTCGGGATAGTCGGGGATGTCGACGATTTGAGATTCGAAGTCGTACATTGCATGACCTTTCAATGGGTTGCCGGATAAGCGGTAGCTGTTATTTGCCCGCGGTGACAGTGTCGGATTGCGAGGGGGCGACGACCTTGAGCGGCTTTACGAGAGAATCCTCGTGTGAAGCCGGCGCGGCAGCTTCTTCGTTTTTGGCCTTGGTGGACTCGGAGCGAGCGATTTCCTCATCGAGTGCATCGATGTCGGCATCCTCGACCACAGCGTTGAGCGACTCAAAAACGCGGTTCTTGAGCAACGCGGTGTGCACGCCTTCCGTCAGGTCGTGAAGCTTCTTAAACGCACGCTCGAGCTTGGCGTCGCGCTCGTCATCGGAGGTATCCATGCCGAGCATGCTTACGAGCACTTGCTCAAACATCGAGGATTCGCGGTTGGCGGAAGACACGTACTGACGCAGGTTGCGCGGCTCGATATGGAAGCGTGACAGCTCGGAGCAGTAGCGGATGATCGGAAAATCGCGACCATCGACGAGCTCACGGTTCTGCGGACTCTTGATGATGCGAATGAGGTCGTTCTCGGCGAGCGAGCGGATAAACGAGATCTCGACGCCCAGCATATCGGGAATGGTCTCGATGGGATGCAGCTTTTGTTTGGTCTCCTTGGGCTCTGTCTTAAGCGGAACATCGGACAGCAAACCCACCTCGTAGGCGAGCGTTGACAGGTCCGTGGCGTTTTCCAAGCGCTGCTTAATCACGTTGAGCGGCATATAGCGGGTCTTCTGCAGGTGCAGGATGACCTCCAAGCGGTCAACGTCCTCCTTGGAGTACTGACGGTATCCCTTAGGCGTACGATGAGGGGTAATGAGCCCCTCATCTTCTAGAAATCTAATTTTTGAGTTCGAAAGATCGGGGTATGCGCCTCGAAGTAGGTTGACGACTTGGCCGATACTCAGATAGTTGCGTTCGGCCATGCCCTACTCACCGGTTTCGATGCGCTCCGGCGTGCTCTCGTGGTAGATGAGCGTAAACGTACCGATCTGAACGGAAGAGCCGTCGTGCAGCGGAGCCGCGTTGACAATGGCACCGTCGACCCAGGTGCCATTGAGCGAGCCCAGATCCTCAATACGGGCGCCCAGGCCCTCACGAATAATGCGTGCGTGGCTGCGCGAGACAGTCATGTCGTTGAGGAAGATGCCATTCGCGGGATCGCGGCCGATGGTGGTCACGTCGTCCTCGAGTTCAAAGGCGGCACCAGTCTGCGGACCCTTGACGATGGACAGAACGGGGGCGGTGATGCGCACGTTGGCCATGAGGTCGGGAACGGTGACGTCGCTTGAAGGCACGCGGAATACGCAGGTAGCGTCAGCAGTCTTATCATTCTGAGGCATATTGTTAACCATGTTGTCCATGACAACCCCTAACTTATCGCGGACGTGCCGCAAATAATGAACCGTACGTAATCATACCCCAACGAATCAGTCTTCGATTTCGGGGTTAAGAAAGTCGATGTCCTCGTCCTCGGGATGCGCGAGAGCCTGTTTAATGGCCACACTGCCCTTAATGGAGTAGATGACAGCGGTGAGCATGGAGAAGATCACACCACCATACACAAAGAAGATGCCGAGGGGCACCGAGCTTCCGTTGAGGCCCGGGAAGGCCGTGAGGGTTGAAGGTAAAAGGCGCAGGCCGTCAACAACGGGGAACCCGAGCAGCATGAGCGAGAAGCCGGTCATGAGCAGCGCGGTGGCAATCTTTCCGGGAAAGACGACATCGATGGGGCGACGGTGATAATGACGCACGATAAGCGTGCCAATGCCCAGATAGATGTCGCGGCCTATAATGAGCACGCAGACCCAGATGGGCAGCTCTCCGCGGACTACCAGGCCAAGTACGCCGGTGAACAGCAGCGCACGGTCGCAGATGGGATCCATGACCTTGCCGAGCCACGAGACCGTCTTAGTCATGCGGGCGATCTGGCCGTCCATCCAGTCGGTGGAGGCGGCAACGGCGTAGATAACGATGGCGATGACGCGGTTGTTATCCGTCACAAACAGGTACAGAAATACCAGGGTGAGGATCAGGCGCGTAAAGGTGATGAAATTGGAGATCGTAAAGATCTTATTCGACGGGTAATCGGAAGTGCCGATAAGCTCCTTTTTGATCTTCTTTTTGATGCCCACAGGACTCCCCCGCTGGTTAACGATAAAACTTTCGATACTATACCCGTTCTGGCGATGTCTATCCAGCGTAAGCATAGAGAGTCCAGACATGAGGAAGGCGCTGTCGCAACGTGAATGTACCGTTTTTGTGTATGTCAGCCTCCAAACATGTCGAAAAATATCGTTTTTGGAGGCTGGCGTACAAGTTTTTGTTGAGCGAAAGTATCGATCAAGAAAGCCGCTGATTCTTCGCTGCTTACCACGTTGGTTCTTGATAAAAAAGGTCAGGCACTAGGTGCCTGACCTGCAAACTTCTGGTCGGGACGACTGGATTCGAACCAGCGACCCCTTGACCCCCAGTCAAGTGCGCTACCAAGCTGCGCCACGTCCCGAAGCTTTTGTTTGTTGCTCTGCTCTCGCTCGCAACAGGGAGTATATTAACCCGAAACTTTAGACTAGTGCAAGAACTTTTTTACAAATTTTGAAGCAAGACCAAAATTGTATCTGCGAGCTGGGGTTTTGTTAGCACGGGAAGTTCTTGCGTGCCCGTTGTGCTCACAATCCAGGCCTTGTTCGTGTCGGTTCCAAAGCCCGAATCGGCGCGCGAGACATCGTTGGCGACAATTGCATCGCAACCCTTGCGGACCAATTTGCGCTCGGCGTACTCGACAACGTTATCGGTCTCGGCCGCAAAGCCGATCACGCACCGCTCTCCCTTTTGGCGCGAGAGTTCGGCCAAGATATCGACCGTCTCGACCAGTTCGATTCGATCCAGGCGCTCGTTGGCCTTTTTGAGCTTATGGTCGGCAGGGGCCGCGGGGGTGTAGTCGGCAACGGCGGCCGCACAAATTGCCGCATCGGCCGTTTGAAAGGCGTTCAGGGCAGCTTGGAGCATCTCTGCGGCGGTCTGCACGCGCACGCAGTCCACGCCGTGGGGCACATCGAGCGATGTCGGTCCCAACACGAGCGTGACCGCAGCACCGCGGCGAGCAGCCTCCCCTGCCAGGGCGATACCCATCTTGCCCGAAGAGCGGTTGCCAATGAAGCGCACGGGGTCGATCGGCTCGTGCGTGGGGCCGGCGGTAATCACGATGCGCTTACCTGCCAGATCCTGAGGCGCGGGGTTGAGCACCTCACAGACAGCCTCGACGATGTCCTCGGGCTCGCTCATGCGGCCCGTGTCTACGTCGCCGCAGGCAAGGTAGCCGCTGCCCGGACCCACCACGTGCACGCCGCGGTCGCGCAGCATGGCCATATTGGCCTGTGTAGCCGGTGCCTTCCACATGCCGTTGTTCATGGCCGGCGCGATCACGACGGGTCGCGGCGTTGCCAGCAGCGTGGTGGAGATGAGGTCGTCGGCGATGCCGTTGGCCATCTTGGCGATGATATTGGCCGTCGCGGGCGCCACGACCACCAGATCGGGCTCCTGCGCCAGCGAAATATGGTGGATGGGGTCAGACGGGTCGTCGAATAGGCCCACGGCAACGGGCTCATTGGTGAGCGCGCGGAAGGTGAGCGGCCCCACGAACTCCGTGGCATGCTCGCTCATAACGACCTTGACGCGTGCGCCGCGCTTTTGCAGCAGACGCACGATATTGCACGACTTATAGGCGGCGATCCCGCCGGTAATGCCCAGCAGGATCGTTTTTCCCTCAAGTTGCATTGAATTGTTGGGTGCCGATGTCATCGCTAGGCTTCCTTGCTCGGGAGTACCAGGAGGCGGTGGCAGTACGGGCAGTGCGTAATTGACCTACCGTCATGGTTGAGGTCGCTCATGGACGATGCCTGCAGTGCGGTGTGGCAGACCGTGGGGATGTTGCCCTGGATGGTCTCGACGGCCAGCCCGCGGAACTGCTTGAGCAGGCGCTCGTAGTCGGTGAGCACGTCGGCCGGTAGCGTAGCGGCAAGTGCGGTGCGCTCCTTCGTGGCGGCGTCGATCTGAGCCTGCAGGTCGGCAGCCTTGGCGCGGGCGGCTTTGGTATCGGCCTTCACGCCCTCCTCGAACTTGGCGATGATCGCCTGCGCGCGGACCTCGCGGTCGAGCGCCTCCTTATGGGCGACAACGACGTCCTTACGGGTGTGCTCGATCTTGTCCAGACGCTTGGCCAGGGTGGCGAGTTCATTCTCCAGGTCCTGAACCTCGCGGTAGTCGGAGCCGTCGACGTGACGCTTCTTGGCGGCCTCGATGGCGTTGTTGGTCTGAATCTCGGTGGTGTTGAGATCGTCGATCTCAATGTCCAGGTCTTTGCGGTGGGCGTAGAGCTTGGTCATCTCGGCCTTGAGCTTCACATAGGTTTTGCGCTTGGAAGCGAGCTCCTTGAGCTCCGGCATATTGGCAAGTTCGCTCTTGTTGCGGGCGAGCTCCAAATCGATCTGTTGCAGCTTGAGTAGCGTAGCGCCGGCGCTCATAAGTTCTCTCCTTTTGTCACAGTCCACCATTGGCAAGGGTTCAGTATTTTAATCGCATGACGGGGGTCGGCCCCGGCGTCAACTGCAGAGTTCATCAATATATCAACGAACGGCTCCTCAGAGCGGTCGTGGCCGAGCAAGATCAACGGCAGCCCGCGCAAGGCAAGGTCTTGCGCCACGTGGTAGCCGGCCTCTCCGGTCACAATAACATCTGCGCCTGCGGCGATGGCAAGCTCACCAAAATCGCCCAGGGAGCCGCCCAAAATGGCGACGGTTCGGCACGGGCTATCGGCCTCGCCCCACACGCGTGGGTCGCTGCCAAACACCGTGGCGGCGCGAGTGGCAAGGTCGCGCAGGCTGCAGGGGTCGTTGAGCGTTGCAAGCGCGCCCAGGCCAGTCGCTTCGGGGTCGTCCACGTGCTCCAGCGAGCTTGCGGGCGCGGCGTCCAACAGCGTACTTAGGCAGACGCGTGCTTCGTGCGAGCGGTCCAGGTTGGTGTGGAGCGATATGATGCTCACGCCGCAACAGGCCGCCTCATAGAGCGCCGCGCTGCACTGGGGGCGTGCGGAATCCGACGGACAAAACGCCTCAGGCGCCTTGATGTAGATAGGATGATGCGTCAGCAGCACGTTGGCACCGGCATCTTGTGCGCGGCGAACATTAGCTTCGGTCGCATCGAGCGCGCAGGCCACGCCGGTAATCTCGGCGGCAGGGTCGCCCACGGAGAGCCCTACATGATCCCAGCCCTCGGCGTCCGTCTTGGGATAGCGCGTCAGCAGAGCGCGCTCAAGGTCGGCGACGATCATGCGGCACCCACAATCGACAGCAGCGCTTGGGCAAAGTCGTCCAGGTCAGCCGGGTTCATGCGGTCATCGAAGGAGATGCGCAGTGCGCCCAGCGCCTGCTCGCGACCAATGCCCATGGCGCTGAGCACGTGGCTCGGGTCCATGCTGCCGCTCGAGCAAGCCGATCCGGCCGAAACCTCAAAGCCGGCGGCATCGAGCTTGACGATGAGTTCCTCTGAGTCCATGCCGTCGACGTAGATCGATACCATGCCGGGCAGACGATCGGCATGCGCGTAGTCGCCCATCGTGGCGTGAATGCGAGGATGGGTCGTAAGCGTGGCGTAGAGCTTATCGGATAAGGCCTGCAGCGTTGTGCGCTCCTGGGCAACATTCGGCAACAGCGCGGAAGCGGCAGCGGCAAAAGCCAGCTGCGTGCGCAGGTCCTGCGTTCCGGCACGACGGCCGGCCTCCTGTCCGCCGCCAAAGATGCGCGGGCGCAGCGGCGTGCGGCTCTTAAGGTAGAGCGCGCCGGATGCCACGGGGCCGCCAATCTTGTGCGCTGCAACGGTCATAGCGTCAACTCCCAGCTCGGTGACATCGAGCGGAATATGTAAGTAGCCCTGGATGGCATCGGTATGAAACAAGGCGCCGGCAGCATGTGCGGCGGCGGCAAGCTCGCGGATGGGCTGCACCACGCCGGTTTCGTTGTTGGCGACCATAACGCTCACGAGCGCCACGTCGTCGCCTAGCAGTTCGACAAGCGCGGCGGGCTCAATGTAGCCCGCACGGCAGGGCTGCACCAGGTCGACGGAAAAGCCGGCGGCGCGCAGCAGCGGCAGGTTGTCCAGAATCGAATCGTGCTCGATGGCCGAAACGATGACACGGTCGCGCTTGCGATCGCGCTGACGAGCGCCCTCGGCAAGTCCGAGGAGCGCCAGCTGGTTTGCCTCGGTGCCGCCGTTGGTCAAAATGATCTCGGACGGGCGGACGCGCGCGCCAAAGCTGCGGGCAATCTCGCGACGTGCCACTTCTAGGCGCGCAGCGGCCTTGCGTCCAAGCGAATGCAGCGAGTTGGGGTTGACGCCGGCAAGCTCGCTGTCGTCGTACTCGCGCTGCGCAAGGAGCGCCTCGGCGCGCATGGGCGTCGAGGCGGCATAGTCAAGATTCACGGGTATGCGGTTTTGACCTGCGGTCATAAGGGATTATGCCTCCTGTGCGGCCTCGTTGCCCAGCTTCTGCAGCAGCGCAACCTCGGCAGCGGGATCTTCGGACTTAAATACGGCAGAACCGGCCACGAGCACGTTGGCGCCGGCATTGACGACATCGGCGATGTTCTTGGAAGAGATGCCGCCGTCGACCTCGATGAGGGGCGAAACGCCGTGACGCTCGCACATGGCCTTGAGCTCGTGCAGTTTGGCAATGGTACCGGGAATAAAGCTCTGGCCGCCAAAGCCAGGGTTCACGCTCATGAGCAGCACCATGTCGACGACGTCGATGATGCTCTCGAGTACGCAGATGGGCGTGGCGGGGTTGAGCACCACGCCGGCTTTAACGCCGCGCTGCTGCAGGTGCGTGAGCGTGCGGTGCAGGTGCGTGGAGGCCTCGTAGTGCACGGTGATCATGTCGGCACCGGCGTCGGCGTACCAATCGACCGTCTCGTCGGGGTTCGACACCATGAGGTGCGCATCGACCGGCACGTTGGTAGAACGCTTGACAGCTTTGAGGATGTCAACGCCAAAGGTGAGGTTGCCGGTAAAGTGACCGTCCATAACGTCAAAGTGCACGTAGTCGGCACCGGCGATCTTGTCGAGCTCGCCCTTCAGGTTGGCCATGTCGGCCGAGAGGACGGATGGAGCGATTTTGATGGAACCCATGGTAGAAGCCTTTCTGCGCTAGTCGGTGAGTCCGTAGAACTCTTGAGAGGGGACGCGATCGGTAAGAATTTCGAGCGCCCTATCCAAGGTAACACCGTTGTAGAGCGTTTGCTCCACGGCAAAGGTAAGCGGAATGTCTACGCCCAGTGAACGGGCAAGTTCGCTGACGCTGCGGGCCGCGACGGCGCCCTCAACCACCATATGCGTACGCTCCTGATACTCGTCGAGTGACACGCCGTGGGCAAACTCGTAGCCAAAGGTGCGGTTGCGCGAATGCTCCGAGGTGCAGGTGGCGATGAGGTCGCCCATGCCGGCGAGCCCCATGCAGGTTATGGCCTGACCGCCGCGTGCGTGCGCCAGTCGGCTGATCTCGGCCAGGCCGCGCGTCATGATAAGGGCGAGCGTATTGTCGCCCGCACCGGTGCCGGCGGAGATGCCGCACACGATGGCGATGACATTTTTCATAGCGCCGCAGACCTCTACACCGGTCATGTCTTGCGACAGATAGATACGGAAGGCAGTGGACAGGAGCAGGTTCTTAAAGGTCTCCCCCACCTGCTGGTCCTCGCTGGCGATGACGGCGGCCGAAAGCCCGCCGCGGCAGATTTCCTCAGCATGGTTGGGGCCCGAAAGCGCCGCGACACGCGCCTCGTTGCCGATCTCGCTGGCGATGACCTCGCTCATGAGCAGGCCGGACTCGGGCTCAATGCCCTTGGTGAGGCACAGAACCGGGGTATCGGCGGCGATAAAGGGCGCGGCCTGGTGGCACACGCTGCGAAGGTGCGTCGAAGGAACGGCAAAGATGATGGCCTCGGCGCCGTCGAGCGCCTGCGCCAGCTCCGTCGTGGCGACAACGTTTTTGGGCAGCTCGTAGCCCACTAGATACCGGGGGTTGCGGTGCTCGCCATTGATGCCGGCGGCCGTCTGCTCGCTGTGGGCCCACATGGTCACGCGCTCGGCTCGCGCGGCAGCAAGGCCGGCGACGGCGGTCCCCCAGGAGCCGGAGCCAATCAGCGCAACATTCATGACTCTCTCCTACTTATCGTCGGGCTCGGTGACGCGCTTGGTAAACGAGAGCTTGGACTCCTTACCGGCCATGAGCTTTTGGATATTCGAGCGATGGGCCCACACTACGGTGATGCCGATCATCGCCATGCAAAACTTGAGGCCCAGGCTGCTGTACGGAAAGACCGCGCAGGCAGCGATGGGAAGTCCGATGGCAGCGGCGAGCGAGCCCACCGACACATACTTGGTGATGGCGACGGCCACGATAAACATGCCTAGCAGCGACAGGCCAATGGGCCAGTACCAGGCGAGGATGACGCCCAGACCAACTGCGATACCCTTGCCGCCATGGAAGTTGAGGTAGGGCGAGAAGATGTGTCCCCACACGGCTGCCAGGCAAATGACGCCGAGCATCCAGTCGCCAGGGGCACCGGGCGCCATAATGTTCGGCGGAAAGCCATAGCCCACGCTCGCGATGAGCGGACGCGCGATAAGGACGCAGATGGCGCCCTTAAGGCAGTCGAGCAGCAGGGTGAGCGCGGCCACCTTGGGACCGGCCACGCGCAGGGCGTTGGTGGTGCCGATGTTGCCGGAGCCCGCCTTGCGGATGTCCGTGTGGTTGAACACGCGGCCCAGGATCAGGCCAAACGGAATCGCTCCGATAAAGAACGAGACCACGGCGCAGATGGCGGTCAGCAGAATCGGATTAAGCATCCTTTTGCTCCTTCTTCCTAAAGAAGAGTCGAATGGGCGTGCCGGCAAAGTCGAAGGTCGAGCGCATGCGGTTCTCCACGTAGCGCTGGTAGGTGTCGTTGACCAGGTCGCCGTGGTTAACGAAAAACGTGAACGTCGGCGGGTTGACGCCCGTCTGGGTCACGTAGTGCATGCGCAGGCGGCGCTTGCCGTCCACCACGGTATGGCCGAACTCGCGCAGGTCGGTGAGGAACGTGTTGAGGCGCGAGGTGCTGATCTTCTGCGAGCGCGTCTTTTCGGCTGCGTCGACCATTGCCCAGATCTTCTCCACGCTGCGGCCGGTCAGGGCAGAGATGCGCAGGTACTGGGCCCAGGGGGCCATGACGCCCAGACGGCGGTCGACGGTCTCCATGCAGGCCTCGCGCTTGCGGTCGTCGTCGAGTAGGTCCCACTTGTTGAGCAGCACCACGATGGCGCAACCGCGCTCGATGGCCAAGCCCATGACCTTCTGGTCCTGCTCGGTGACGCCCACGGAGGCGTCGACGACGAGCAGCGCCACGTCGGCGCGGTCGATGGCGCGTAGGCCGCGAACCATGGAGTAGTACTCGATGTTCTCGTAGACGGTGCTCTTTTTGCGGATGCCCGCAGTGTCGACCATGCGGTAGTGCTTGCCGTTGCGCTCGACGACCGTGTCGATGGCGTCGCGCGTGGTGCCGGCGATGTTCGAGACGATGGAGCGGTCGGCGCCCAGAATGCGGTTGAACAGCGAGGACTTACCGGCGTTGGGGCGGCCGATGATGGCCACGTTCAGCGCATCGGGGAACTCGTCGGCGACCTCGTCCTCTTCTTCCGGAAGCAAGGCCACGATATCGTCGAGCAGGTCGCCCGTGCCGTGGCCATGCAGGGCCGAAAGCGGCGTGGGCTCACCGATGCCGAGCGAATAGAACTCCCAGATGCTGTCGTTCTCGCGATCGGGGTTGTCGAGCTTGTTCACCAGCAGAAAGACCGGCTTGTCGCAGCGCTTGAGCATGCGGGCGACCGACTCGTCCTCCTCGGTGACACCGGTGCGGCCGTCGACCACAAACAGGATGACGGCGGCTTCCTCGGCGGCGGCGAGGGCCTGGTCGCGGATGGATGTGGCAAAGACGTCATCGCTCTTGAGCGGCTCGATGCCGCCGGTGTCGACGATGGTGAACTCGCGACCGTTCCAATCGGCCGTGTGGTATGAGCGGTCGCGCGTGACGCCGCGGGACTCGTGGACAATGGCGTCCGAAGTCTGGGCCAGGCGGTTGACGAGCGTGGACTTGCCCACGTTGGGGCGTCCGACGACGGCGACGATAGGTTTCATCTGCTCTCCTTTAATGGGTAGGGTCAGCGGAATTAGTAGAGTCGGCAGGCACAATGCCAAGGATGTGCTCCAGGGTATCGAGCAGCTCGTGCGGCATGGTCGATACCACATGAACCTCGGCGCCGCGACCGGTAAGGCTTGCGAGTAAGTCGTCACGATGATACTCGTCAAGGGTCATACCGTCGGCGTTGAACATGAGCTTAGGCACAAAGAGCATAACCCCCGACAGGTCTTGGGGTAGCTGCTCCAGGATGTCGCTTGCGACGATGAGGCCGGTTACGTCCACGTTGCCGCCAAAGTAGCGGTTCTTGATGGCTGTGACAGTGCCGGCGAGTCCCTGGGGCGATTGCACGAACCGGGCCACCGTGTCGCGTGCGCTGGCGCCCGAGAGGCACAGCAGATGCTGGCTGCGGGCGGCGATTGCCTCGCGGACGCGGGCCAGTCGATCGGCATCGGTAGCCATCACGTCGTCGGTCTCGTCCAGATAGGAGCGGATCATGCCGATGCCGTCGTAGTACTGCGGGTAACCATCGTAAAAGTCTGCCTCGGGAGGATCGATGCCGGCGTCCAGATAGAACTCGTCGCTCATCTGGAAGGTGTGGCGGCCAAAGCGCTCATAGGCGCGGTCCTGGAACGGTCGGATCATGGCAATGGTCTCGCGCGCCAGCTCGGGCTTGTCGCTGTAGGACCAGCTAAAGCGATTCTGGTGTTTGGTAAATCCAAGGGGCACAATGCCCAGGCTGGTGATTTGCTCGTGCTTCTCGCAAAAGCGCAGGGTCTTCTGCAGCTCCTCGCCGTCGTTCATGCCGGGGCACAACACGATCTGCGCGTGAATCTCGATGCCGGCGGCCATGATGGCCTCGAGCACGTCCATGCCTCGCTGGGCGTTGCGGCCCATCATACGACGGCGGACGTCGGGGCTCACGGCATGGACCGATACGTTCATGGGGCTCATATTGCGCTCGATGACGTTTTGCACGTCCTCGTCGGAGAGGTTCGTGAGCGTGACAAAGTTGCCCTGCAAAAAGCTCAGGCGGTAGTCGTCGTCGCGGATGTAGAGCGTGGAGCGGCCACCCTTGGGCAGCATGGTCATAAAGCAAAACACGCAGGCGTTGACGCAGGTACGCATGCCATCAAAGATGGGGCCATCGAACTCCAGGCCCCAGTCCTCGCCGGGAAAGCGGTCGAGCTCGACGGGGGTGACGGTGCCGTCGCGTGGATCGAATACCTCCAGCTCGACGGTGTCGTCGTCGGCCTCCCAGAGCCAGACTATCATGTCGGTGAGCTGCTCGCCGTTGACCGTGAGCACGCGCATGCCCGGCTCGATACCCACATCCCACGCGGGCGATTCGGGACGTACGTTCTTTACGAGCGCGCCCTCACCCGGCTCGGGGTCGCGGCTGCGCCCGTAATCGGCCACCTCGGTGGCGTATGCGGGTACGGTCTGGTCCATGGTTAGCGGCAAAGCTCCTTGATGCGCGTGACGGCGCGTTCGATGTGTTCTTGCGGGGTGGAGGCTCCGGCGGTGATGCCGATGTGGCGAGCGTCGGTAAACCACGCGGCCTGGAGCTCGGAAGCTTCCTCGATGTGATACGTGCGCTCGCAGGCGTCTGCGCAAATCTGCGCCAGGCGGCGGGTGTTGCCCGAGTTCTTGCCGCCCACCACGACCATGCAGTCGCAGCGGTTGGCAAGTGTGGCCGCTGCCTGTTGACGCTCACTCGTGGCGGCGCAGATGGTGTTGATCACACGAAGTTCCTGCACGCGCGGCGTGATAGCGGCCACGACCTCGGCGAGGTTCTGCGCGGTCTGGGTGGTCTGTACGACGAGGCCTACCTTGCCCTTGAGCGGCAGGGCTTCGGCGTCGGCGGCACAGCTCACGACCTGCGCATCATTGCCGGCGTGGCCCAGGATGCCCTCGACTTCGGGGTGGCCCGGCTCGCCCACGACTACCACGCGGTAGCCCTCGCGTACCAGGCGCTCGGCTGCCACATGGACCTTCTTCACGTAGGGGCAGGTGGCGTCGACGACGTTAAGGCCACGCTCGCGAGCAGCGTCGATCACCTGCGGCACCACGCCGTGGGCTCGGATGATCACGGTGCCCGATGTGGCGTCGTCCAAGGTGTCGGCCAGACCGACGCCCGCCTCGGCGAGCTCGCGTACCACGATGGGGTTATGGATGAGCGGACCCAAGGTATGGACCTGAGTGCTCTCCCCTGCCTGCGGCGCGGCGGCTAGCGCCATATCGAGCGCACGCTGTACGCCGTAGCAAGTGCCGGCGTGGGCTGCGATCTCGATAGTGGGCGCGTTGTCCTGGTCGGACGTAGTCGCGGCAGTGTTTGTCACGTTGTCGCTCATGGCTAGAACCTGCCCGGATGCTCAGCGCACAGCTCGTCGCGCATCTTATAGACACGGTTCATGGCTTCGGATTCAAACCAGGCCAAGCGCTCCGTGCGTTTAAGCCCGGCCGGCGCGTCGGAAAGCGAGACGGCCTTGCCGGCGCGGATCCAGCACTTTTTGGGACGCATGAGCTTTTTGCCTTTGGGCGTGATGTCGGACCAGCCACAGATGGCGAGCGGGTTGACGGGCGCCTTGCCCATCTGGGCGATGAGCGCAAAACCGCCGTGGATCTCGGGCTTGATCTCGCGCGAGCGGATACGCGTGCCCTCGGGGAAGATCAGGACGTCCTCGCCGCGCTGCAGCGCATGCTGGGCGGCGCGCAGGCACTTCATGTCGGCAGTACCACGCTCCACGGGGATGCCGCCAACGCGGCTAAAGGCCCAGCGCACAATCTTGCTCTTGGCGAACTCGGATTTAAAGATGGGACGAATGCGGCGGCCCCCAAAGAACAGCGCCGTCTCCACGGCCAAGAGCTCGGCCATCGAGGTGTGGTTGCAGATGACCACGCTGCCGCGGTCGTCCTGGCGCTCAAACAGCAGGTCGGCATCCTCGACCTTCCAACGCCACATGAGCTTGGAGAAGGCCCACAGGATGGCCATGACCACGACGACGGTGCCGCGGATGAGCACCGGGAACTCGGCGTAGGGGGCGTTGTAATAGTCATCGGGCGTCTGTTTAAACAGGCGCATGGGCTACCTCCTTTGGTTGATGAGGTCTTCGATAATGCGGACGACCTCGTCGATGGTGTGGGCGGTGGAGTCGACGTGCACGGCGTCCTCGGCGGGCACGAGCGGGGCGACCTCGCGGCTGCTGTCAAGCTTGTCGCGCTGTTTAAGGGCGTCGAGGGTCTCGTCGACCTCGGCCTCGAGTTGCGCGGGCGTGAGCGGCTGGGCGTCGTTTTGGTGACGCTGCAGCACGCGGCGGCGGGCGCGCTCACGCGGGTCGGCAGTCAGGAAGATCTTGACCTGGGCGTTGGGGAACACAACGGTTCCGATGTCGCGACCCTCGGCGACGATATCGCGGTCCTCGGCGGCACGGCGCTGATGGATGAGCATGGCGGCGCGCACGCCCGGATAGGCCGAGACCTTGGAAACGTTGGCGTCGACCAGCGGGGTGCGGATGGCGGTCGAAGCGTCCTGGCCGTCAACGGTCAGGCGCGTGTCCTCTCCGGTGCCGTTGGTAAAGCGGATCTCGACCTGCTCGGCGAGGGCGTCGATTGCCGCCTCGTCGTCCAGGTCGATGCCGCGGTCGAGCGCGGCGAAGGTGACGGCGCGATACATGGCGCCCGTGTCGAGCTTGTTAAAGCCCAGCTGGCGGGCGATCTCCTTGGCGATGGTGGACTTGCCGGAACCGGCGGGGCCGTCTATGGCGACGATCATGCAATGCTTCCTTTCGGTGGTTTACGTTCTGGTATGATTCGCAGGCGTTGGGGCGCGGCGGGTTGTCTAGCCCGTATAGCGCTCGCGGTAGGTGTTGCGCTTGGGTGCGGAGCCGTGGCTGCCGTGGTGACGCGTGCGGCTGGCGGTGTTGGTCGCCGGCGCGGCACCGCGCTTGCCGACGGCCTGCTTAGGCGGGATGCCGCCGGACTTGAGGATCTGCACCTCGCAGTCGGTGAGCTCTCGCCACGAGCCCTTGGCCACACCCTCGAGCTCAAGGCCGGCAAAGTTGCAGCGATGCAGACGGATTACCGGATGGTGGATCTTGCTCAACATACGCTTAACTTGATTCTTGCGGCCCTCGCGGATGATGACCTCCACGGCGGTGGTGCCGGGCTTGATGCCTTGCGGAGCCACGGCCTCGGCCTCGCGCGCGTTGATGATGCGGCAGATTGCCGGCTGGCACAGGCCGTCGTCGAGCTCTATGCCGCGACGCAGCGGCGTGAGATCGCGGTCGATCAGCTGCCCGTCCACGAGTGCCTGGTAGGTCTTGTAGACGTGCTTGCTGGGGTGCAGCAGATCCTGCGACAGGTCGCCGTCGGTGGTAAAGAGCAAAAGGCCCGTGGTGTCGCGGTCCAGGCGGCCCACCGGGAAAAGTCCCGGAAAGCGGTCGCGGGGGACCAGGTCCGCCACACAGGGACGCTCCTGCGGGTCGCTCATGGTGGTGAGGTAGCCGGTCGGCTTGTAGAGCATCAGGTACACGGCGCCCTGGTTGAGCTTGACGGGCATGCCGTCGACCTCGATGTGATCGCGGTCGACATCGACCTTGGTACCTAGTTCGGTCGCGACCTGGCCGTTGACGGTCACGCGGCCGGCGGTCATCAGGTCCTCCGAGCCACGGCGGCTCGCCACGCCCGCACGCGCCAAAAAGCGCTGCAGGCGCATGGTGTGCGGATAGACGGGCTGGGCGTCGGTTGTGGGTACTGCGTTGCCCATGGCGCGCGTCTCCCCCACTTCGTTAGTCCTCGTCATGCAAATCCTCCGAGGTCTCGTCGACGACTAGGGTCTCCGATTCGTCGACTGCCTCAACATCTTCAACATCGGTATCGAGCAGTTCGCGCTCTTCGTCCAGGTCCTCGGCCTGCTCCTCGAGTGTGGACTGAATACTGCGGCCGCTCAGACGCTCGCGGATAAACTGGCGCGACTGCTCGTCGGGGGCAAACTGCTCCAGGTCGGGCAGGTCGCGGGTGGAGCGCAGGCCGAACTTTTCCAAGAAGGCGTTGGTCGTGCCGTAAATGATGGCCTGACCGCGCTGGGGGTCGCGGCCGAGCTCACGCACCAGACCCTTGTCCACGAGCGACGCGATGACACCGTCGGAATTGACGCCGCGGATGCCCTTGACCACCTCGCGCGTCACGGGCTGGTGGTATGCAATCACGGCCAGGGTCTCGAGTGCCGCCTGCGACAGCTTTTGCGTGTCCCAGCTCAAGACATAGGCCTCGACCACGTCGTGGTAGGCGGGGTGCGTAAACAGGCGCCAGCCGCCGGCGACCTCGCGCAGCTGAAAGCCGCGGTTGGCCTCCTCGTACTCAACCTTGAGCTCGGCGAGCAGCGACGCACACTCGCCGGGGGCGATATCCAGCGCAGCTGCCAGCGCGGGCGCGCTCACCGGGTCGCTCGACACCAGCAGAAGCGCCTCGAGGGCGCCTTTGAGGCTGTTTGCCTCTAGCGTGGAAAGGGTTGACATGGTTGCGGCTCCTATTCGGTGAGCTCGGGGCCCTCGCCGGGCACGTATGCCTCGGCGCCCTCGACTCGGTTGATTTGAATGGTCCCAAAGATTTCGTCCTGACTCAGCGTAAGCGAGCCGCGCTTGGCGAGCTCGAGCATGGCCAGGAAGGTAACGACGAGCTGCTCGGTGGTGGCGTCGCCGTCCAGTAGCTCGCGGAAGGTGCAGGTTTGGTGCGCCATGGTAAAGCGGTCGACAGAGGCCACGGTCAGGTCGAGCGGCACGCGATGCGGCGCCACATGCTCGGCCTCCAGCAGGAAGGTCTGGCGCTTGCCGTCCAGGTCGGCACAGATGACGGCCAGGCCGCGCAGGGTGATGCCAGCCAGGTAGTCGGGCATGAGGCCCAAAAACTCCGGGTCGGGGCCGGCCACACGCGGGTGCATGCGGCTTTCGGCCTGCATGCGGGCACCGAGGGCCGCAGCCGCGCCCTTAAACTGCTTGTAGGCGATCAGGCGCTGGATCAGGACCTCGCGCAAGGCGTCGCCGTCGAGCGCGCTAAGTTCCTCGAGGTCTTCGTCGATCTCGTCATCGTCTTCGGCTTTGCGCGGGGCTTCCTGCGGCACCAGCGAGGCGGCCTTGATGTCCAAAAGGGTTGCCGCGACCAGCAAAAAGTCGCTCGCCACGTCCAGGTCCAGCGCCTCGATGCGCTCGGTCTCGGCAAGGTACTGCTCGGCCACCTCGCTGATTGAGATGGCGCCGATATCTACTTTTTGGCGGGTTACCAGCTGCAGCAGCAGGTCGAACGGTCCGCTGTAGACCTGCGTCGACACGCGATAAGACATCTTCGACCTCCTTTGACGGCGCCTTCGCGGCGCGGTTTGGATGCATGTTTCGACCGTTTTGCACGGTCGACCTGTAATTTTACCTTAGATGCCGGCGATTGCGAAGTTGAGCAGCTGCTCAGCAAGCGGATACACGGTAACGTCGAAATAGCGGCCGATCACATCGATGTCGGTCCACATAGGCAGCAGGTACAGCACAATGATGAGGATAGGCATGGCGTATTGCTGCAGACGATAGTAGTTGGCGAGTGCCTTGCCCTTGAGGAAGGGCACGATGATCGACGATCCGTCGAGCGGCGGAATCGGGATGAGGTTGAAGAACGCGAGTGACAGGTTGACTACGATGAACGTGGCGCCGAAGTTCATGATCTGTGATGCCACGGCAAAGGACATGCTGGTGTAGAGGTTGCCGTACGTTGCGTGCATGAGGGCGGCCGCGAGGCACGCGAGGGCGATGTTCGACGCAGGGCCGGCCACGCTCACCAGGACCTCGTCGCGCTTGGGGTGCTTGAGGTTGTTGAGGTAGACGGGCACGGGCTTGGCGAAGGCGAACACCGGGCCGCCGGCGGCAAGCATGAGCAGCGGCAAGATGATGGTGCCAAACGGGTCGATATGGTTGAGCGGGTTGAGCGAGACACGACCGCGTGATCGGGCTGTCTTGTCGCCGAGAGCCCAGGCTGCGGCGGCGTGCGCGCTCTCGTGGATAACGATGCCCAGGATGACGGCGACCGCGCTGGCGAGCAGGTTCATGATGTAGCTGCTTGACATGGCGCTCCCCTAGCGGACGCGGCGCGAGGCGCGTGTGAGCAGGTAGTCAATTACAAACAGGATGACGGCGACGATAGCGTAATCCAGGCGGAAGACGCCGCCAAAGGGAGAGGTGATGACGCCGTAGCCGGCGATGGCGCTCGGCAGCGCGCGCGAAAGCTCAACGACAAAGCCCACGATCTGCAGCTTGGCGGTCAGGCCGCTAAAGCACAGCAGTACGGTCATCGCGCTCATAAAGATGGCGCAGATACGGCACGCGATGGCGATGATGCTCATCGCCACGGCAGTGGCCTTACGAGAGTTCACGCGCGGTCTCCTCTTCGATCTGGGTGGAAAGCTCCAGCCATTCGTCCTCGAGCTTGGGTAGCTCTTGCTTAAGGTCGTTATATTCCCCCAGCGCGGCGTTGAACTTGTCCTGATCGGCATAAAGCTCTTCGCTTGCCATCAATTCCATAAGCTCGTCATAGCGGGCGCGCTTTTTGTCGAGCTCCGTCTCGATCTTCTTGAGCTGGTTGCGCACGCCCTTGAGCTTTTTGTTGAGCGCAGCGCGGGCCTGGGCCTCGGCGCGCTTTTGCTCCTTGGTCTTTTTGCCCTCGGCAGGCTTGGAAGCGGTGGCGGGGGTGTCGGGCTGGGCCGCGGTGACCTTAGCGGACTTGGTCGCGGCCGGTGCACTCTCCCCTGCCGCCTCGGCGGCGGCGCGGGCTGCGAGGTCCTCGCGCTTGTAGAGGTAGTAGTCGTAGTCGCCATCGTAGACCGTGACCTTGCCGTCGCGGATGTCGATGACGCGGTTGGCCACGGCGCGCACCAGGTGTTCGTCGTGGCTGATCAGCACGATGGTGCCGGGGAAGTTTTGCAGGGCGTTCTCGAGCATGTCCACCGAGTCGATGTCCAGGTGGTTGGTGGGCTCGTCCAGGCACAGGAGCGCCTCGGGCGCCACGAGCATCTTGGCGAGCGCCAGGCGCGCCTTTTCACCGCCGGAGAGGACGCGTACCTGCTTTTCGATTGCGTCGTTGTCGCTAAACAGGAAGGCACCCAGCAGGCTGCGCTGCTGCGGCACGGTCCACTTGGGCGTAACGGTGTCGATCTCTTGCAGGACGGTGTTGGATTCGGTCATGCCCTCGAGCGCGTGCTGGGCGTAATAGGCCACGCCCACGTTAGTGCCCAGGTCGCGGGTGCCGGTGGTGGGCGGCTCCAGGCCGGCGAGGATCTTCATGAGCGTAGACTTGCCGGCACCGTTGGGGCCGACGAGCGCCACATGCTCGCCGCGGTAGAGCTTGAGGTCGATGTCACTGTAGATGTGCTTGTCGCCGTAGGATTTGGATACGCCCTCGAGGCCCACGACCATGTCGCCCGAGCGCGGCGGGTCGGGGAACTTAAAGTCGATGTGCTTGTGGCCTTCGGGCAGGATTACGAGCTCCTTTTTGATCTGCTCGATCTTACGGATGCGCTCCTGCGCCTGGGCGGCCTTGGTGGGCTTGTAACGGAACTTGTCGACGAAGACCTGCATATGGGCGATGTCGCGCTCCTGCGCGGCACGCTTGGCGCGCATCTGCTCCAGGTTGTCCTCGCGTTGCTTGAGGTAGCTGCTGTAGTTGCCGGTGTAGGTAGTCACGCGGCGGTTTTCGAGCGCGGCGACGTGATCGACGCAGGCGTCCATAAAGGCGCGGTCGTGGCTGACGATGAGCACGGCGCCGTCGTAGCTCGCGATAAAGCCGCGCAGCCACTGGACACTTTCGAGGTCCAGATGGTTGGTGGGCTCGTCCAGAAGCAGCAGGTCGGGGTGGCGCAGGAAGAGCTTGGCGAGCGCGATGCGCATCTGCCAGCCGCCCGAGAACTCGGAGCACGGGCGCTCAAAGTCGGTGACCTTAAAGCCGAGGCCGGACAGGATCTTGCGGGCGTTGCTCTCGAGCTCGTAGCCGCCCAGGTGCTCAAAGCGGTCCTGGACCTGGCCGTACTCGTTGAGGAGTGCGTCGACATCCTTGCCCTGTTCGGAGAGTTCGGTGATCTGAGCCTGCAGCTCGTTAGCGCGCTCGCCCATGCGGCGGATTTCTTTAGCGGCTGCCATGACCTCGGCGAGGATGGTGGTGTCCTTGTGCTCCAGGTTGGTTTCCTGCTCTAGGTAGCCCACCTGGCAGTCCTTGGCGTACTGGACCTGGCCGGCGTCGGGGCTGTCGATTCCCATGATGATCTTGAGCATGGTGGTTTTGCCGGCGCCGTTTGGGCCCACGAGCGCGAAGCGCTCGCCGGGGTTGATCTGGAAGGACGCGCCGCTAAAGAGAACGCGCGCGCCGAAGCTTTTTTCGATCTTGTCTACCAGGAGGATCATGGTGCCGCCTTTGACCTTGTGTGCCTATATGAAAAAAGGCCCCAACTTGCGTTGGAGCCTCATTCAATGCTCGGGTGGAGACGAGGGGGATCGAACCCCTGACCTCTTGACTGCCAGTCAAGCGCTCTCCCAGCTGAGCTACGCCCCCGTGCGAAGAAGTACTATACGGGAACTCGGACCACGATGCAAGGACAATTTTGGAAAATTTCGCAGTCGCGGCGCGTTCCGCCATCCGCCCAACGGCCGTCTTGCCGGCGCCAGGCCCATTACCGGGGCCAATCGCGCTCCCGCCGACCCGGCGATTTCAAAACCATGCCGGTTTACGGGGCCAGGCCGGGAGCCCCCGAGCATGCCGCAATCGGTAAAATCAAAACCGCAGGTAGACGACTTGCGCATTCCGTGAAATGCAGGGCATGGACGGCCGGTCCGGGTCCAGCCCCGTAATCCGGCATAGTTTTGAAATGACATTAATTCACTAACAGGCAAACTAGGTAGTTCTAGCGCCTTGTCGCCGGCTAATTTCCGATTTCCAACCAGTTGCACAAAACATTTGCTCGCAGTCTCGTCTCGGCGCACTTCATTGCCTCAGTTTTGGCTTTATAGCGAATCCCTAAACGGTCGCAGACACTTCTGACGATGGTGTCTAGCTGCTTTGAATCGTTGAGCATATCGTGAGTCACCAGGAATACATCGAATCCCATGCTCTGCAACGCAGTCATGCGTTCCGCATCGTGGTCAAGTATTGCACCTGAGCCATGAATGACTTCACCTTGGATTTCGATAATTGCCCCTTTCATAAGAATCGGATTTACGATCACGATGTCGCCATAGCAAACCTTTTGACCTGCGATGCTTTGGGCCGCCATGGATAGAGGGGTTAAATCGTTGAGGTACACGTATCTGAATCCTGCACCACCTAGACGTCGAGAACGACTTAGAAGCAGGACCCCAGCGACCTCGAGCGGAGACGCAGCAATGCCGATAACCTGCTGAGCGGCATCATAAAACTGCTTTCCCCACATTTGACTTTTGACCTTGTCGGCGAAACGATGCAGGTCGCTCAGTACGATGAGCGGCTTTCTCATCCAGAGAGAAGTACCTTTGAGTTTCGTAACCTCTCTTCCATCTTCACGCTTGCTCGTTTGGCTATCATTATCTGGGTCCTTAACGGTTGCGCGGGCATAAACTCGTTTCCAAGGAACCTCGTCTTCGCCCTCTCTTAGTTCGAACAAATCCTGCGTGCTGGAATTGCGATTCTCCTCTACCGCCATTTTTAGCTGCATTTCGGCAGCGGGAACCGGCTCGAAAACAGAAAACCAGCCGCAAAGTTCGTACATGGCCAGTACGAGATCTATTTGGGACACAAAGCGTGTCATAGTAAATAACGTGTTAAGTGGATTGGTGACACTAAAGCCTAAATGAGTGTCGATTGTTGTGCCGGCATCCGATGCCCCTTCCCAGCGAATAGTAGAGCGCAATCCCGAGTGGTGATTACAACAACCTGGCGAAGCAACAGCGATAATCGGGGTCTTGAGGACATCGGTTACAAAAGGGGCTTGGGATAGAGCTCGCCAGCCATCTTCGGAGCTGGGTAAGCGCGGGTAGAGGTCGCGCACCTGCGGTGGGCAGCGCCAATAGTGGAATGCAGTGTTTGCGCAGACGATTTCGTCCATTTGCGCCTCCCCTGGTTTCGGCCTCGGACCTTGCGGATTGCGGGTAAGGTCGATTATCTACTGGCGCATCATGCGGGTAAGTACGGGAAGCTGACCAAACACTGACCAAAAGCTTGGCGCAATCCGTTGAAAAGCCGCCATAGGCATGAACGCGCTGGTACAAGCTGTGAGCCAGCGGTCTCTGTCTCCACAATTGCACATAGATTACGCAGGGAATTCAATGAATGAACGCAGACGCATTTTGCAAAACGCGCAATGACGACACCTAAGGTGTACTGCGTAACATATAACGCCTTAGGTAACTTCGCTTCGATTTTGGTTCCAAAAAGAAAAAGGCCAGAGGCATAACACCTCTGACCTACACTTTTGATGGTGGGCGATACAAGATTCGAACTTGTGACCCCATCCGTGTGAAGGATATGCTCTACCCCTGAGCCAATCGCCCGTCGCCTTTCGGCAAAAGAGATACTAACATAGCCGCGCGTGGTTTACCAAGAACTTTTTGCCCTCGATTTTAAATTCGTGGGTGCTAGCCAAGCCAACACAATCAAAGCAATCGGAAAAACCGCAGTTAAACCAGCATTTATCGCTTAATCCATGAGGTCTCGGGGCGGCAGATCAGTCGCGCGTTGTTGTAGGCCATGTCGAGCGTGAGGCAGGTGCGTGCGCGTAGAAACCGTCCTCGCGGTGGATGGCCGGCGCCAGCTCGGGCTTGTCGACGGTCAGGCACAGCGGCAGCAGTAGCTAGATCCGGCCGCCGTAGAACTGCGCACCCGCCAGCACGGACTCGACGCGTCCGAGCTTGAGCGCAGCCCGGTCCCCTGCGGCGTCGGTCGTATAACAGCGTCCGATCGTCATGAGCCTGCATAGCATGCTCATGACGGCCGCGACCATGGCCCCGAGCAATCTAGCATCATCGAGCACCAACGATGCGAACGCCATCATGAGTTCTCCAAGAGCCTGAGCGCGTTGGGCATGTCCGCAATATTTGACTGAATGGCCTCGTCGATCAGGGCGATGCTGTCCAGATCATCGGGTAAAGTGCGGGGTGCTTTCGGCGCGATAGGGTCGGTTGCGTCTGCTGTACAGTTGTCAAAAGTCATGCTTTCAGGATAATTGCTGCAACAACTATCAGGGCATGTCGTTGCATTTAACGTTTTCATCACGCCGTCCTTCTACTCGCTGAATCCGAGCGTTTAACCCGGGCATTTCGACCATGCAACCTAAATTAATATTCTTGAGGCAATCAATCATTGCTGTCCAAGCGTCTTGATGCCAGGTCGAAAACCTTGCCCTTGTCCCTTGCACCTATTGCGATGATTTGAACTACTTCGACGTGCCCATCGCGGATGCGATAAATTACGCGAATGCCATCAGTACGAAACTTAAGTTCCTTACAACCTGCAAGAATACCCGAAAGCGGCTTGCCAATTTCATCGGCCCGAAGTGCAAGACGCGCAATACCTTTGTCCACCATAGCGCGAACCGAGCCATCAAGTGACAGATACTCTTTCTCGGCAGTCTTGTCGTAAAACTCAACCTTAAACCTAGCCACGCTCACTCGAACAGCTCCTCGTCGGAAATGGGATCGGTCGCCTCGGCTTCTAACATGGCCTCGAACCTCTCGCGTCCCACGGTATCGGAGAACGGAATGCCCTTGCGATTCGAATCAGTGTCGCCCTGCGCGAGCCTTGCAGAAGCTGTAGCGTGCAGGCGCTCCTCTCGGAGCTGTTCGAGTTCGACCGCCATCGCTTCGAACTCGTCGAAGCCAACGATAACAGTATCGATGCCATCGTTCCTGTCTGAGACAAATTGCGGCTCTCTTCGAGCGCGACGTCTCGCTTCGCCAAAATTTTTGCTTGCCTGCGTCGAAGTCAGCACCTGTTCGCGTCCGAAAACGAGTTTCTTGTCTATCACGGCAACCATAGCAACCTCCTTTAAAATCTGTCTCTATTACGTATTATAGTTTCATTTAAATACGTACGTAAAGGAAAGTTAAACAGCAATATTCTTACTATTGATTGCTTCGGATGAACAGGGTTTCAAATCGTACCCCAGAGCAACCGGTTGTCTGACAGGGTCTTCGATGGCGCAGCTTAGGGTCTTTGCGAGCGCCAATGCCGAAGAGACCGAGGCACGGCGTAGGTCGAGTCGGATCTGCTCGTAGAGCTGTATAGCGCGAAGTAAACCCCCGATTGGGTGGCGATCTATTTTAGCGTTAGACCGGCTGGGCTTTCCCGTGGCTATTAACGCATCCCCATCGCGGATGGCCTTTAGGCTCTCAATGTTGAGTACATCGGGAGGATCAGGTAGCAGGATGGTATTCGCAAACTCATCGTCCCGCACATGTTGCTTCATAGATACGCACCTCATCTTGCTCGATGTTTTTGCGGAAGGGCAGGCGCATGTGCTCTGGTGGGTTGGTGACGATTTCAACCTTTCGCCCAAGTTCCCTCTCGAGCTCATGGGAGAGTTCGTAAAGCGTGCCGAACGTCATGGCGTTGCCGCAGACTAGGCGCAAGTCAATATCGCTATCGGGCCTTTGCTCGCCTCGGGCAAACGAACCAAATAAATAGGCTACGCTGACGTCGTATTGAGCCAGCACGCGGGTGACGGCAGTGGATATGTCGGTAGGCGAAATCATGAGTTAATTACCGTTCAACAGTAGACGTCAGGGGGCCAGCGCCGAAACCGCCGGTCCGGCTTTTTGCCGTTCTGCAAGCTCGAAGACTAATGGGGCGTTTGATCTAACGAACTCGGTCAAAAAATCCAGATCGTAAATAGAAAATCCTTCGACATTGAACCAATTAACCGCAGGCAAGAAGCATTCTGCATGGTCAAAGCCAAGGTCAACCGGACGCTCGACGGCTACGCGGACGGTCCCGTCATCTCTTGTCTCTGAGTAGGCAAACTGAGTGCCGTCATCAAGCTGAACATAGCTCCAAAACACGTCTACCTCCTTAGTGTTTATATCCGAGTATAAAGAGCAGACTAGATGGTTTGGATGTTCTTTGTAGAACGAGTTTGTCAAAAAGACATTTTTAGAATTCATGCAGACTCTCCGAAAAAGAAAATGCCTCTAACCCAAAGAGATTGAAGACATCTTCTCAGTGGGCTTTCTTTTGATTTCGTTGGTCGCGCCCTACGACTAATTTCTGATTTAAGTATGCCCAAGTAATGAAGGAAATGAGTGAGGTATCGAAAATGAATTTGGCAGAATTAGGCTGAGTCAAATAACGAATGCCTCGTGTTATTTCTTACCCTTCGTTCGGAAGCAGAAGCTTGGTATATATCTGGAAGACAGTAAGAAGAAATAGGTCTTCCATGGTCTCGATTCTCTCGCCATCGAAACCCCCGGGGCACCCGTAGGCCATATTGTTGGCCTCGTCACCAGAGCCGTAGGTCGCCGCGTAGAATGCAACGGTCGACGCGAATCGGCAGGCCTCTATCTCGGGGCTCGATTCGAATTGATACTCATTTATTAGATATGAAATAGGGGTGAAGGAAGCGTCCCTCGACTCGAAGGCCTCGGAAAGGACTTTACGGATAAGGTAATCGTACTCCAGGGTACAGCTATCAGGGGGAAGGAACGAAGAGTCCAAGCACTCAGGAAGAAGGTCAACTTGAGGTGCTGGCAGTCTCTCCCCCGCATACCTTTCGAGCCCGCGAAGCACGTATTTCCCATCATCATAAAGAACAGGTTCATCTTCTGGGAAGCGGTCACGGAGGGCGGCTTCGACTGCGGCGATACAACGGACAAACAGGGCATCCTCTCCCCTGACCCGCAAGTCAAGATCGCAGTATTTAAGAATCAGATTCTGCACCTCCGGCACAAGGCAGCAGAATTCCCAATACATCTTACGTGAATGATGGAAAAGATCATTGTGCATGGCGGCAACGGCGCAAAGCGGAATCAGGCCTCTGTCGGCGTAATACTTCGAGATGAACTCAATTGCTCGTGCCTTATTCCCTTCGGCGTGCCTACGCTAATCCCTCTCGTCCTGACGACGTTCGAATACTTCCATGCGCTTGCTCTGATATACTTGTATAAAGGCGATAACAATTGTCGCAGCTAAAGAAAATACCGAGCATATAAATTCAGGCATCGTGCTTCTCTCCAATAGAATCCTTATACAAAATCCAGTAATCTCGCGACTTCATTTATTGAGCAATTCTACGCATAAGACGTTTGCTTTGATCAGAGCCATTTCATTATGAGCTTGTGCGAGTCTAACGGAATATTGGTGAGCTTATGGGGGCGGTTAAATCAAGCCATCTTTCGTCGACGAATCGGCGTCGTCTGACAATGCATGAGTAGAACGTTGATAGATAGACACCGTCCTTTAAACTCACCGGATTGGTTCTTGATAAGATGCGAAGAATAGCAGCAAGGAGATGATTGTATGGTTCGGCGAATCTCTAAATCGGAAATCGCCAACGCACTTGAGCGGTGGCATGTCAGGTCATTAATAAAATTTGTTACGCAGAGAGTTTATGCGGAACAACTTATCCAGGGAATCCCCTACCTACAGGCGATTGATGAATTTAGATCAAAAGAGGTGGGAGATGGAAGGTCTGATGCCTACGAGGGCCTCCTTACAAGTTTTATGTCTGTTGGTTCAAGTCGTGCAATTTACTGCATGACGGCACTTGAAGGTTCGAATTATCAATTCTTCCTACAGAGTAAGGATGGGCGGCGCATTAAAGACGAATTTTCAAATAAAGGCGCTGCTGTTTTGATTAAGGATCCTGTCGAGTTTTTGCTTCGATTTCAGGAAGCGGAACCTGAAGGTATCAATTTCGGGCCGGTTACTTATGACGGAGACATATTTGAGCCTGATGTAGCGCTATCTAACTTTAAGCAGGCGGCCGATGCAGTTCCTTTCCACAAGAATTGTGCATATGAATATCAACATGAGTTTCGAATCGTCACTGGCCACGACTGCGATATCGACTTTAAACAGGAGGACTGGGATGGTGTGACGCACAATGTGTTCAACGGCTACATTCCCTATCAGGATTTGAGACTTGGCTCCCTTGATGACATTGCTGAATTGCTTACCTTTCAGTGAGCGTCTATCGACAACGTTAAAGGGCGCGAGTTGAATTATGTTTCCCTTATAAGGGCGGAGGATCCGGCATGAGCAAGAACAAAAGCGACCAGAACGCGCACGAAGAGCAAGTGTTCAATGATGTTCTTAAGCTATCGATGGCCTCGGGCGGTTACAAGAAGAAAGCTGCCTTGAAGGTGAATGGATCTATTAATGCAGGCAGCGAGTGCCCTGATATTGTTATTACCCGCGAAAATGGATCCATTGTTGGTTTGGAACATTTTAGAATCGACCATAACATCAAACATGGTCGAAACGCTCAATCAAAATCTGCTGAGCTCACATCTGCGATGAAAGCTGAGCGCGATAAGCTAATGCCAAGGCTTGAAGCCGACGATGTTTCGCCGGAGGAATTGGCGAGCATCGTCGCAAACTTTGTCTCGTTGGCAAAATATCATCAAAGCTGTGCATGCTGTGACGATCTGACGCGCTCTCTAGATGCTCGGTTGTTTGGTGAAAAAGCAGGTCATGCTCGCAAATTATCTAAATACCGCAATCACCTTACTGAACTTAGCGGTGATGATGGACGCATTGAATTGGGCTATTTAATTGAAATTCATTCAGATTTTCAGGGATTATTCATGCACGATGGGACAAGAGTGGCCCGCCTCGACAGTGGGCAATGCCCACTTTATGCGGAAATTTACGATCTTCTTTTCAAGGCATCTTGTGAGGTCGATTGGATCCTAATAGGTTTTTACCCATGCCTGACTGACCAGATTGCAAATGCCGCCATCATAGATTGCCGTAATAATATGTTTAAGGAGAGCTGCCGCAGGCAGCGTCTTAAAAGAACGGAATATTTAGGCCTAGGTAAAACGGAACCCTTTTTCAAGCAAAGTAGAGTTGGAGAATCAGAAATTGAGCCTTGCGGAGATAAGGTAAATATCACAATCGAAAACCCCGCTGAAGGGATTTGCCCTGAGCTTCTATTTGGCACCGCGATCATTGATGCTGCAAGAGCATTAAATCTTGATAGAAGCGGTGAACCGTATACAGCAACGATTTCTGTTCAATTGATTTACGAACTCGTGCGGATGAGGAGCAAGGGGATTCGAGGCATTGTGACAATTTACGATGTTATGCGGCTGCTTTTAGAAATTAAGTGGGCTGTATTAAAACAAGAGATTGACAGTTTTGGCGTACGGTACAACATTTCCGAAACACCAGACTTTTGCTTATAGACAATCCGGTTGTCGCTAAGGAACCAACCTTTACGGCTCACAATTGGGTCCGGTTTGGTATTTGCCCGCTTTAGCTCCGCCGAATATTGCGTGGCAACTCTGATGATCTTTCGCATGGGCGCCGGGGTCGAGATAGGCCCCGGCGCCCTTTCGTTGCTTTCAGTCCGACTTGCGTCATTACTGAATGCTTGCCTCACTCATGTGGGCCTGGGTCGCATGTCGCGATTCAGGCCATGGTCGCGTACGTATGGCCTCTGCCTTCGATAATTGGGCGCCTATAAGCAAACAACCAAATAGTTATTCTTGTGGATATCCCTTTCTTCCAAATGGCAGTTATCTCAACAACGACATGCTGCAGCTAGAAGCACTGTCCCCAGCAGGAAAAGCATCGCAGAAGCGGCTATCCAGTTGTTGTCGGCTGTCTTGGGGAGCGACGACACCGTTGCTGTAGCAGGCTTGGGCTTGGTCGTCTTGGCGACCGTGGTCTTGGTTACTGTCGTTGTTGTCTTGGTTGTCGCGGCCGCGGGTTTCAGCGCGGGATTTGCCGTGGGTCCCGTAGTGGGCTCTCCAGCAGCGGGGTTAGCATC